>ERZ1645192.1358-NODE-1358-length-20459-cov-12.091943_pt1 | contig 20459 bp, 17 predicted proteins | sample MGYA00575354_ERZ1645192 | MGnify/ENA primary metagenome ERZ1645192 (study PRJEB40844, sample SAMN11349763) | freshwater sediment metagenome | isolation source: river sediment | host: Sediment | place: India: Faizupur Khadar , New Delhi | collected 2017-02-21 ... | reverse complement strand
GCAGCCACTCGCCGTCGCGCGGCCGCTGGCTCCTCTCCTACATGGCGGAACGCGGGCTGATCGTCTGCGAGACCGATTTCCGCGGCAACCGCATCGTCGCCGTCGCCGGGGTCGGCTGGCGGACGAAGCCGGCCGGCGGCCAGCCTTCGCTCAGAAGCGGCCGGACCCGCTCGGCGGTGGCGACGGCACGCATGGTGACCGAAGCGCTGAAGCGCTCGGTCGACTGACGGTCGCACCCCGACACGTCCGTCTCCGCCACCGTCTTTCGTGCCCGCCCCTGACGACGCCGTCTCGCCGCCCCATATGAGGGAGCGGATACCGCGTCCCGGCGACGAGGCGAGAATGAGACCGTCCCGCACCCAGCTCCTGATCTACGCCCTGCTGCTCGCCACCATCCTCGCCCAGATGGCCAAGGAGGTGTGGCAGGGCTGGGGCCGTTGATCGCCCACGCCGGTCGGTTCTCGCTTCGGAGTGATACCGAGCGTCCGCCGTTTCGACCCCTTCGAAATTTCCTGCGCGAAGGCACGCCCGAATGAGCGTCGGCCGGTCGGGCCTCGACGCTCATGAAGTCGAGGCGAGTCCGAATTTCACGAGCCGGCGATGAAGCCCGACCGCACCCGGGGCCGGGCGGAGGTTTCGCTCCGAGTCGTCGCCCGGGCGTTCCGGCGACGGCGGCGTGGGCCCGTCACGGCTTCCCCGCCCGACCGAGAAGGTCGAGCACCCGCGCCGGGGCACCCAGCGGCATCGCACAGCGATGGCCGCGAGCGCTCTCGGTGGTGACCAGCCGGGTGACGCCGCCGACCGTGACACAGGCGAACACCGGATCGGCCGACAGACTGCGGCAGGGGCTGGTCGCGATCAGCACCCGTAGATGGAGATCGCGGGCCGGCAGAATACGCACCCCCTTGCCGCCCCGCCCGGTCTCCGCCTCGGCGAGGGAGGCGAGCAGCGCGTCGTCACACGGCGCTTCGACCCGACTCACCCGGACCGCCGCACCGTCGCAGTCCTGCGCCCGGCAGACGAGACGATCACCCTCCGCCTGCCACACCTGCGGGTCGAGCGGAAACGCCAGGCCGCCGACCACCGTGTCGGCCGCCGCCGCCCCGCCGATGCAGAGGCCGAGGGCGGCGATCGACAGACTTCCGAAGATCCCACCGCGCATCTCGCCCTCCCGGCGTTCGCCTGGTTCCCCCCGCCCACCACGAACGGCGCCCCCACCGACGGCGGGACCAGCGCCGATCGCTGCGATCGATCGGTTCCACCATGGCACGACACACCGCCACCGCACGACCGCGTTCGGCGTCACCACGACGAACGCGAAGGTGCGGGGGTCGGATCCGCCGCCACCGCACTCCGTCTCGCCGGCCCTTCAACGTGCCGCGGTCGGCAACGTGATCCGCACCCGCAGCCCGTGCGGCTCGACCGCCTCGAGCCCGAGCCTGCCGCCGTGACCGTCGACCACCGCCTTGACGATCGCCAGCCCGAGGCCGAAGCCACGGCTGTCGTCCATGTTGCGCGCCGTGTCGCCGCGCACGAAGGGCTTCAGCATCGCCTCGCGTTCGGCTTCGGCGATCCCCGGCCCGTCGTCCTCGACCGTGGCGACGACGTGATCACCACTCTCTCCCAGGCGTACGACACAGCGTGTCCCGAACTTGAGGGCGTTGTCGACCAGATTGGCGAAGGCCCGTTCGATCGCCAGCGGCCGAACCCGCCACACCAGATGTTCCGGCCCCTCGAAAGTGACGTCGCGCCCGAGATCGGTCCACCCGTCGCAGATCGTCTGCAGCGTGGCGGAGAGGTCGACGAGGCCGACGGCTTCACGATGCCGCCCCTCGGCGAGATAGGTGAGCGCGCCGTCGATCATCGCGTTCATCGCCGCGAGATCCCGCTGGATCTCGGACCTGAGGCCGTCGTCGCCGACGAATTCGCTGCGCAGTCTGAGCCGCGTGAGCGGTGTCCTGAGATCGTGGCCCATCGCCGCCAGCATCCGGGTGCGGTCCTCGACCAGGGTGCGGATGCGCCGCCGCATCGCTTCGAAGGCGATGGCCGCGACCCGCACCTCCTCCGGGCCACGCGCCGGAAGCGGCGCCGGATCGGCCTCGATGTCGAAGTCACGGGCGGCGGCGGCGAGAGCCCGCAGCGGCCCGACGAGCCCCCGTGCCGCCCACAGGCCGAGCAGCGCCGACGACAGCACGACGAAGACGATCGTCGTCCCCCACGGTCCGAAGAGGAAGGGCGGTGGCGGCGGTGGTCGATCGGTGAAGACGATCCAGTCGCCGTCGGCGAGCCCGACGGCGAAGCGCAGCTCCCTCGGCCCGCCGAATGGCCCCGGCGGCCCGGCGCCGAGCGACGAAGACGCGGCGCCTCCCGCCTCCGGTGCCAGAGCCACCACCCGGACCCCCGGATCGATCGCGACGAACGGCGGCAGCGGCGGCCGTCGTTCCGCCACGGGCGCCGTGCCGACACCGTCGGGCGGTGACCGCGAGAGGGCGATCTCGAGCGTCGGATAGGCTCGCGCCACGCCGGCGAGCATTCGTTCGCGCTCCTCCCCCCGCGGTGCCGCCGTCACCATGCGGACGAGCGTCCAGGCATGGACGAAATCGCGGCGCCGGTCTTCGGCCCGATTCTCCGCCAGCCACAGATGTGCGGTGATCGCCAGATGGATCAGCGCCATCGATGCGATCACCACCGCCGCCGACTGGGCAGCGATGCGCCGCGGCATCAGACGACCGAGGAAGGTGCTCATGAGGTCTCGACATCCACGGCGAACATGTATCCCCCGGTGCGCACCGTCCGGATGATCTCCGGACGGTGGGGATCACGCTCCATCTTACGCCGGATGCGGCTGATCAGAATGTCGACCGAACGCTCGAACGGCCCGGCGGCGCGTCCCTGGGTGAGGTCGAGCAGGCGATCGCGCGACAGCACCCGGCCCGGCCGCTCGACCAATGCCAGCAGGAGATCGAACTCCGCCCCGGTGAGCGCGATCTCGGCACCGCCGGGATCGGTGAGCCGCCGCGCCACCACGTCGATGTCGAAACCGGCGAAGCCGTGCCGCCGTGCCGTTCGGTCGGCCGTCCCCTCCGCCGCGTCGCGCACCCGCCGCAGCACGGCACGGATGCGGGCGAGCAACTCGCGCGGATCGAACGGCTTGGCGAGATAGTCGTCGGCGCCCATCTCGAGCCCGATGATGCGATCGAGCGGGTCACCCTTGGCGGTCAGCATGATGATCGGGATGCGTCGGACCCGCCTGAGGCGTCGACAGATCGCCAGTCCGTCCTCTCCCGGCAGCATCAGATCGAGGACGATCAGATCGAACCGCCCCTCGGCGAGATGGAGGTCCATGGCGCGCCCGTTCGCCGCCTGCGACACGCGACAGTCGTTGGCGCGCAGGTAACGGGTCACGAGATTGGAGATCTCGCGATCATCTTCGACGACGAGAATGTGAGGCGACGCGGTCATGGTCTCGGAATGCCACACTCGTCCACTTTCGCACTCGGATTTTTGTATCCGATTGTATCCGTCGCGACCGCGGAAACACACGGAAATCGGCGGGCTCGATCCCTTAACACCCGGTTAACCGAGGGCTCGTCAGCTCGCTTTCGGCGGTGCCCCAGAAGAGTCCCCGCCGATGCGAAAGGACACGAGATGACGTCCATCACAGCCACACAGTCACATCACCAGATGATGTCGCCGCGTGAGAGGCTTCAGAAGGAGCTCGACGCGGAGATCTCTTCGGGTACCGTTCAGGCGAGCGACCGCACCGCACTGGAAACGGCACTCGACGCGATCGACGAGACGATGCAGGCGAGCCGACCGACCCGCGGTTCGGACGGTCCGCCGAAGCCGGAGGAGATGCAGCAGAAGATCTCCGATCTCGTCGATCAGCAGGTCGAAGCCGGCACCCTGACCTCCGATCAGGCCGACGAGCTGAAACAGCTCTTCGCCGCCGCCGCGCCGCAGGGCGGACCCGGTGGACCGGGTGGTGCCGGCGGCCCGCCGCCACCGCCGCCTCAGGACGAAAGCTCGGATACCTCCTCCTCGTCCGCGTCGTCCTCGTCGGCCACCGACGTGTTGAAGTTGCTCGAGGACTTCCTGAAGCAGTTGCAGGAGAAGAAGGGCACGACCACCGCCTACGGCACCGACGGCAGCTCGAACGCCTCGAGCGTCACCGCCCTGGTGCTCGACGCCACGGTCTGATGCTGTCGGACATCGAAGGCGATCGATATCGAACCGAATGCGACTCTCGGACGTTTCGGCATCTCCCCGCCTCGATCCGGGATCGGCGGTCCACCGGCCCTCCCCATTCGGTCCGTTGGGCACCCCGCCGCCGAGTGGCGGACTCGGAGACCCCCTCCCGATCCGCCACTCGCTCCGGCCATCGGCTCTGGCGCCGCCGGGAGGAATGCCGCTAGAGTGCGGACGCCGCCGCCGTCTCGGATCGGCGCCCGATTCCTGCGACCACGAGCCCCGATGACCGCCCTCGCCACCGAGATCCTCGCCCATCTCATCGCCTTCGACACCACCAGCCGCAATTCCAACCTGCCGCTGATCGAATGGATGGAGGACCTCTTCGACCGCCAAGGCGTCGCCTACGAGCGTGTGCTCGACCCGACCGGCACCAAGGCCTGCCTGTGGGCGACGGTCGGTCCACGCGACCTACCCGGTTACGTCCTCTCCGGCCACACCGACACCGTGCCGGTCGAAGATCAGGACTGGGCGACGAACCCCTTCGAGCTCACCGAGGTCGGCTCGCGCCTCTACGGTCGCGGCACCTCCGACATGAAGGGCTTCGCTGCGGTCTGCCTGTCGAAGCTCGGCCGCATGCTCGAGGCGCCCCTGAAGAAGCCGATCCACTTCTGCTTCTCGCACGACGAGGAGATCGGCTGTGTCGGCGTGCGCAACGCCCTGGAGCGCATCGACGAGCTGGTGCCGGTGACGCCGCTCGCCGCCTTCGTCGGCGAGCCGACCAACATGGCGGTGGTGGTCGCCCACAAGGCGAAGTGGAGCTACCGCGTCACGGTCCACGGCCGCTCCTGCCACTCTTCGCTCGCCCCGCAGGGCGTCAACGCCATCGATGCGGCCTGCGAGGTGATCGCCAAGATCCGCGAGATCGGCCGCCGCTTCGAGAGCGAGGGCGCCCGCGACCCGCTCTACGACGTCCCCTTCTCCACCGCCCATGTCGGCGTCATCCAAGGCGGCACCGCCCTCAACATCGTGCCCGAGCGCTGCACCTTCGAGTTCGAATTCCGGATGCTCGCCGGTATCGATCACCAGCCGTTCGAGGACGAGCTGCGCGCCTTCGTCCGCGACGCCGTCGAACCCTGGATGAAGGCCCGCGACCCGTCGACCGGCGTGGAGATCGAACTCGTCAACGGCTTCCCCGGCTTCGACACCCCACCGGAGGCCGACGCCACCGTGCTGGCCAAGCGGCTGGCCGGTCGCAACGACCACACCAAGGTCGCCTACGGTACCGAGGCCGGCCTGTTCGTCGCCATGGGGCGGATGCCGACCGTCGTCGTCGGCCCCGGTTCGATCGGTCAGGCCCATGTACCGAACGAGTTCATCGAGAAGGCCGAACTGGAGAAGTGCGCCGTCTTCCTCGACCGGCTGATCGACCACTGCCGCACCTGACGCGCCCGCTCCCGGTGTCCGCGCCCCTCACCGCTTCCCCGCCGAACGCAGCACGAAGGCGATGACTTCGGCCACCGCCTTGTAGAGCTGCTCGGGGATCTCGGTGTCGAGCTCGATCTGGGCGAGCGCCGCGGCGAGAATCGGATTCTCCTCCACCGCGACGCCGTGGCTCTCGGCCGTGGCGACGATCGCCTCGGCGACCGCGCCGCGTCCCTTGGCGACCACCACCGGCGCGCCGGTCTGGTCCCATTTCAGCGCCACCGCCAGTCGTCGGGCCTCGTCGTCCCTGTCCTCGGCCACCGTCCACCCTCCCCCGGAACGATTTCGCCCCTGCCGATCCGGCCTCGCTCTAGAGCTTTAAGTCGACCAGACGCCCGGCGGTCGTCGGAGCCCCGCCCGACGCCGGTCGGCCGGTGGCGAGATGGATGCTCTCCACCGGGATCGCCGCCGCCTCCAGCGCCCCCTGGAGCCGGCCGACATCACCACCGAGCTGCGCAGCCGCATCCGGCCGCTCCGCCCACAGGCCGATGGCGAGCTTGTCGCCGGCGAGGCCGATCTGGACGTGGACCGGCCCGAGCGGTTCGACGTCGAGCGAGAAACGCACCCGCCATGCCGGCGCAGCCGCCGCTCCCTCGCCGCGCGCCCGGCCGCCGTCGCGCTCCACCGTCATCTGCACCACGCCGGTCCCGCCCGAGGTGGCGAGCGGCATCTCCACCGTCCACGACCGTTGCAACCCGTTCTCCGCCGGCCGCGCCGGATCGTCCGGCCGCCGGTCGAGCGCGGCGAACTGTTCGAGCAGGATGCGCGACAGCGCCCCTTCGGTCCGTTCCAGCGCCCGGCGGGCGAGGTCCTCGACCCCACCCGATCCGACCGCCTCGGCAGGCAGGGCCGCCTGCCCGCGCGGTGCCTGCCCGCGTCGCGGCGGTGGCGGCTTCAACTCGCGCTCCGCGCCGATCCCGGCGAGCGCCGCTGCCGCCTCGCCCGCCTCCGACGCCCGCGTCGCGGTGAGGCTGCCGGCGATCTCCAATCCCCGCACCACCACCTTCAACAATGCCGACACGGCATCGTCCTCGGCCACGCCGGCGGACGGAGCGGACGGTGACGGCACCGCATCCGCCGTCGCCGCGGCGACCGCCGGCATCGCGTCCGATGAGCGGGCCGTTTCGTCCGCCGCCGGAGACGACGGCACCGCCCCCGCCGACGGCGACCAGGACGCGGCCGGTCCGGACGGCGATGGCGGCTCCGCCGCATCGGGTGTCGGCCGTCCGGCGCTCGGAGATGCCGACACCGGTCCGGCCGACGGCACGGGACCGAGGTTCCCGGAGGGACCGGGCCTCGCCGCCGTCGAAGGGCCGCCGAACGGCGGGCTCGACCGCGGAGGCGGGATCGTCCCGGCGGGCGACGCCCCCGTGGTCGGCGACGCCGGCACCCCGGGACCCGGCGGTGAAGTCGCGATCTCCCGCGGCGCCCTGCCGGTCACCGCGCCGCCACGCATCGACGGGTCCTCCACCGCCGCTTCGGCGTTGACGGTCGCGCTCGGCGTGACGCCGCGCGGCGGTGGCGGCGGCACCGAGGACGGCACCGATGGACCCGAAGGTCCCGTCGGTCGGTCGGCCGAAGCCGGCGACGTCGACAGCGCCGCCCCCACCGCCGCGGTCGGAGACCGAGACGCGAAGGTCGACGTCGTCGTCGGATCGACGGCGGCCCCCGCGATCGAGGGCTTCGCTGCCGCGATCGTCGTCGGTGTCGGTGTCGGGGCGGTCGACGCCGGCGGCGGTGCTTGGGGAGACCCGCTCGAACCCGCAGCGGACACGGAACCCGTCGTGGCCACCGACCCGCGCGCCGCCGGCGTCTGTGGCGCAACGGCTCCGTAGGCGGCGCCCGCCAACCGGCCGAGAGCTCCCCGGACCACGGCGTCACCGCTCGACGGGAGAGGACCGCTCGTCCCCGGTCGGACCACGTCGCCGCGGGCCACGTCGTCACCGCCCGCCCCAGGCCCGGTCGATGCGGCCGATCGGTTCGCCGGTTCGCGCGGAACCGATGTTGCGACGGGTGGTTCACCACCGCCGGTCGCGACCGCGGTCGTCCCCGGCGGGGTCGATGCCCCCCCGACCCAGCTCTGCAGCGCCGCCCGCAGGGAATGGAGTGCCCCCTTGAGATCATCGGCCGCCGTCGCACGCTCCGGCGCCGCGGTCAGGCGCGACTCCAGGAACACCCCCGACCCGAGGAAGGCGCGACGCACCGCTTCGGCGGTCGGCGATGTCGCGTCGGCGAGCCGGTTTCCCATCAATTGCGCCACCAACGCACGCACCGGCACCGGTACTTGGCCTTCGGGCGCCGCCGCCAGGCCGGCGAGGGTCGCGTAGAGCGGTGCCAAGCCGGTCTGCGTCGCCGCCGCGGCACGCACCGCCCGCGCCAACACCAGCACCGGGTCTTCGCCGCTCGTCACCGCCGGCTTCGCCACCTCCCCGACGGCGGGCGTGTGTTCGACCACGGTGACCGCCGGCCGACCTCCGCCGTCCACCGCCTGAACCTGAAGGCGCACCGTATCCCCGACCGCCGGAAGACGGTCACCGAAGGCAGCGCGATCGATCTGCAGCGTGCCGTGGCGCGAGGCGACCAGAACGATGCCTTCGACCAAGGAGGCGACGCGCGCTTCGACGACGCGGCCCGACGCGATCTTGGCGAGGTCGAGCCCACTCGTCGGCACCGCCGTCGCGGGAGTGACCGAAAAGCCCTCGTCGACCGCCACGACCGCACCCCGCTGCTCGCCTCGACGCTTCGTCGACGAATGCTACGCCGCTGCCCGAGCCGTCGCAAACACCCTCCGACGTCGCCCCCTCGCCGCCGCCGCCCTCTGTGACGGCACCGCGCGCCCCTCGACCCGCGAAAGCTCGACGCGTCGTCCGACAATTCTTTGAATTTGTTCGAGAACATCCACTTCTCGAGCAGTCCTGTTCATATTAACGTCACGTCCCGCGCGTAAGGGTCTCCCACGAGCCCGGCGCTCGACATCTCCTCTTCGTTGCGGGTCACGACCGTGCAGGCGTTCAAGCGTATCGTCGGGCATCTGGGGGCGCCCAGTGCCTTCGAACTCGGCCTCGTGCTCATGCTGGCGGCCTTGACCGCCATCGGCCTCTTGCGATGACACCGTTGCCTTCCCCGTCGGACGTCCGCACCATGGTGCCGTCCGACGAGAAGGCGAGGTGACCCATGACCGACCACGAGCTTCCGCGCTCGCAGCTCCCCGCGGGGAGTGATCCGAATGCGCGGCGGTATGGCGTGTCTCCGGCTCGCCTTTCGGCGTTGATGATGCGCGAACGCGCCGCCTTCGCCGCCCGGCGACCGCGTTCGGCCGAGCTGGCGAGCCAGGCCGCCGCCCATTGGCACGACGGCGTGCCGCTCCATTGGATGAGCGACTGGGGCCTGCCCTTCCCGATGTTCCTCGAGCGGGCGAAAGGCTCGATCCTCACCGACGCCGACGGTCACGAGCACGTCGACTTCTGCCTCGGCGATACCGGCTCGATGTTCGGCCATGCCCCCGAACCGATCGTCCGCGCCGTCGCCGAACAGGCGGCACTCGGCATCACCGGCATGTTGCCCTCGGTCCACGTGCCCGAGGTCGGACGCCTCCTCGCCGCCCGTTTCGGCCTGCCGTGGTGGCAGATCACCATGACCGCCTCGGATGCCAACCGCGCCGTCATCCGCTGGGCCCGCGCCGTCACCGGCCGCCGCGACATCCTGGTCTTCGACGGCTGCTATCACGGGGCCGTCGACGACACCCATGTGCGGCTGCGCGACGGCCGCCCCATCCTCCGCCCCGGCCTGATGGGTCAGGTGTGGAGCCTCCCCGAACACACCCGCGTCGTCCCCTTCAACGACCTCGCCACGCTCGAGGCGGAACTGACCGACGGCGACGTCGCGCTGGTGCTGACCGAGCCGGTGATGACCAACATCGGCATGGTGCTGCCCGAGCCCGGCTTCCACGAAGCCGTGCGCGACCTGACGCACCGGGCGGGAACGCTGCTCGCCATCGACGAGACCCACACCATCTCCTCCGGCCCCGGCGGCTACACCCGCGCCCACGGCCTCGATCCCGATTTCTTCGTTCTCGGCAAACCGATCGCCGGCGGCGTCCCTGCCGCCGTCTACGGTTTCACCGATGCGGTCGCCGCCGGCATGAAACGCGCCCGCGCCGCCACCCCCGGCTATTCCGGCATGGGCACCACGCTGACCGCCAATGCCCTCGCCGTCGCCGCCATGCGCGCCTGCCTGCGCGAGGTGATGACCGCCGGCGCCTACGACCACATGATCGCCCTCGCCGATCTGCTCGCCGGCGAACTCGAGCGGACCATCACCCGCCACCGCCTGCCCTGGGTGGTGACCAGGGTCGGCGCCCGGGTCGAGTTCATGCTCTCGCCCACCCGCCCGCGCGACGGTGGCGAGGCGGGCCGGATCGGCGATGTCGAGATCGAAGGGGCGCTCCGCCTCTACCTGATCGAGCGCGGCGTGATCATCACGCCGTTCCACAACATGATGCTGATCGCCCCGACCACCACACGTGGCGACGTCGAGCGGCTGGTCGTCGCCTTCGACGCGGCGATGGCGGAACTGACCGGTTGATCGGCGGCCCACCGCGCCTGCGCCCGCGAACCGGGACCCGCGAACCGGGAAAAGCAGAACGCCGCCCGAGGGGCGGCGTTTCGGTATCGTCGACCGTGGAAACGGCCTTCGATCAGATGAAGCGGCCGAGATAGAGCACCGCGTCGAGGGTCGCCAATGCCACCATGATGCCGAGTGCGGTGCGCACCATGCGACGGTCGCGCCGCGAAACCCGCACCTTGTGGACCTGCCCACCCGCGGCCTCGGCGACCGCCTGCCCCATTCCCGTATCAACCACCGCAACCGTCTCCGCAATCGACGTCATGGCCCCACTCCCGACATGAGAAGCACGGGAGGAAGGATCGAATCCCCACCCTTACCGATTGGTGAATGCGACGCCTAGAAATCGGAATTTCACGCCGGCCTCAAGTCGCCGAACGCGGTTCGCAGACATCGACGATGCGCAGTTGCACTCTTGCATCACCCTGCCAGTGGTCCAGCCCGAGCGCCCCGACCACGTGCAGCACCCGCCCCCGTGACGCGAGGAGCGTCCGGCCGATCGGCTCGCTCGCCGCGCGGAAGGCGATCGCCTTGAGCGACGCCCCGTCGCCGCTCGTCAGCGACACCCTGACGTGCCCGGTTCCGACCTCGTCGGCGAAGGCGACGCGGTGTGCCGGGAAGGCGAACAGCGGTTCCGGCTGGCCGGAACCGTAAGGCCCCGCCTTCTCCAGCATCTCGACCAGATCCACCGTGGCGGCGCCCGCGGTCATCGCCCCGTCGACCTTCAGATCACGTCGCTCCGTCGCGGCGGCGACCGTCGCCTCGAGCCGCGCCGCGAGGAAATCGCGCACGGCATCGAGCCGGTTCTCCTCGACGGTGAGCCCGGCCGCCATCCTGTGCCCGCCGCCCTTCGGTGCCAGCCCCGCTTCGACCACGGCTCGCACCGCCGCGCCGAGATCGACGCCGGCGATCGACCGCGCCGACCCGGTGCCGAGCGGCCCGCGATCGAAGGCGACGGCCAGTGCCGGCCGGTTCCACTTCTCCTTCAGCCGTGCCGCGATCAGACCGACGACGCCGGGATGCCAGTCGGCCGAGGAGGCGACGACGATCGGCCCGGGATCGGCACCGAAGCGGGCGAAGACCTGGGCGTCGGCCTCCTCCACCATCGCCGCCTCCATCACCTGGCGCTCCTTGTTGAGCCGGTCGAGGTCGGCGGCGATGCGTTCGGCCTCCACCGGATCGTCGGTGGCGAGCAGTCGCGAGCCGAGTGCCGCGTCGCCGATGCGCCCACCGGCGTTGATCCGCGGTCCGATCAGGAAGCCGAGGTGCCAGGGCGACATCGGCCCATTGAGCCGCGCCACCGCCGACAGCGCCGCCAGCCCGGCGTTGCGTCGCCGGCGCGCCACGGCGAGCCCCTTGACCACGAAGGCGCGGTTGAGCCCGGTCAGCGGCACCACGTCGGCGACCGTGCCGAGCGCCACCAGATCGAGCAGGCCGAGGAGATCGGGCTCCGACCGCGCCCGGAAGAAGCCGCGCCGCCTGAGTTCGCGCGCCAGCCCGACCAGGGTCAAGAAGGCGACGCCGCAGGCGCAGAGATGGCCGAGGCCGGAGAGATCGTCCTGGCGGTTGGGGTTGATCACCGCCGCGGCCTTCGGCAACTCGACACCGCACTGGTGGTGATCGATCACCACCACGTCGAGCCCGGCGGTGCGCGCCGCCTCGAGCGCCTCGAACGAGGTCGAGCCGCAGTCGAGGGTGACGAGCAGTCCGGCGCCGGCCGCCGCGAGGCCGCGGATCGCCTCGACGTTGGGGCCGTAACCCTCGATCAGTCGGTCCGGTACGTAGACGATCGGATCGAGCCCGACCTGGACGAGCCAGCGCCGCATCACCGCGGCGGAGGTGGCGCCGTCGACGTCGTAGTCGGCGAAGAGCGCGATCCTCTCGGCTCGCACCACCGCGTCGGCGAGGCGGGTGACGCCCGCGTCGAGGTCGGTGACCGTCGAAGGATCCGGCATCAGCTCCTTGATCGTCGGATCGAGGAAAGCGAGTGCCGCGTCGAGCCCGACGCCGCGCCCGGCCATCACCCGCGCCACGATCTCCGGCAGGCCGAGCCGCTGGGTCATGGCCGTGGCGAGCGAGGCGGAGGACGAGTCGAGCCGATCCACCCACGTCCGCCCGGAGGCGGAGCGCGTCACCCCGAGCACGGTGCGGGGGCCTTCGTCCTCGGCGAAGCCGAACGGCGGCATGGCTGTCCTTCCGGCGATCGAATCGAAAGGTCGATCATCGCCGACACGAGCGCGGGAAAGAAGGCGGAGGACCGCAGGGACCTCACCCGCTCAGCACGGTCCCTTTTCGCCGAGCATGTGGCGGGCGCGGATCCAGCGCACCGTGCCGGTCGAGGAACGCATCACCACCGTGTGGGTGGTGATGCAGTTGCGGCCGAACTTCACCCCTTGCAGGAAATTGCCGTCGGTGACGCCGGTCGCCGCGAACAGCACGTCGCCGCGCGCCATGTCCTCGAGCGCGTATTTCCGGCGCGGGTCGGTGATGCCCATGAGCCGCGCCCGCTCGATCCGTTCGGGCCGATCGAGCATCAGTCGGCCCTGCATCTGGCCGCCGATGCACCTGAGCGCCGCCGCCGCCAGCACGCCCTCGGGCGCACCGCCCGAGCCCATGTAGATGTCGATGCCGGTCTCGTCCGGCTCGGCCGTGTGGATGACGCCGGTGACGTCGCCGTCGCCGATCAGGCGGATCGAGGCACCGGCCGCCCGCACCTCCTCGATCAGCCGGGTGTGGCGCGGCCGGTCGAGGATACAGGCGGTGATCTCGCCGACCGGAACCCCCTTGGCCGCGGCCAGCGCCTTCAGGTTCTCCGCCGGCGACCGGTCGAGATCGACGAGGCCGGCGGGGTAACCCGGACCGATGGCGATCTTGTCCATGTAGACGTCGGGGGCGTGCAGCAGCGATCCGGCCTCGGCGAAAGCCATCACCGTGATCGAATTCGGCAGGTTCTTGGCGCAGATGGTGGTACCCTCGAGCGGCACAAGCGCCACGTCGACCATCGGGCCCTTGCCGGTCCCGACCTTCTCGCCGATGAACAGCATCGGCGCCGCGTCGCGTTCTCCCTCGCCGATCACCACCGTGCCGTCGATCGGCAGCCGGTTCAGCTCGTCGCGCATCGCATCGACGGCGTCGCGGTCGGCGGCGATCTCGTCACCGCGCCCACGCAACCGCGCCGCCGCGATCGCGGTGCGCTCGGTGACCCGTGCCAGTTCCAGCGTCAGGATGCGATCGAGTGCCCCGTTCTCCTCCGCCCGCTTGGGCGTCGGTGCGATCGTGGTCATGGGTCGGTCTCCCTCGGTCTCGGCCTCTTCTGTCCGCTTTCCGCTCAGAAGCTCTCGATGCGGATGAAACGCGGGGGGCTCGAGACGTGCCCGTCGGCCTCGACGAGCGCCAGTGCATCCCTTATCGCTCGTTCGGTCGTCTGGTAAGTCAGCATGATCACGGGTTGCGCCTCATAGGGCGCCGCTTCGCCGGGCGCATCCGCCGACGGGCGCCGTGCCCGCTGCACGATCGATTCCAGGCTGATCCCCTTCTCCGCCATGCGGCTCGCGATCGCCGCGAAGGCGCCCGGCCGGTCGTGGACGGAGAGGCGGACGTAATAGCCGCCGGAATGGCCGGAGACGTTGGAGGCGACGTAGGGGCTCATGTGCTCGGCCGGCTTGCCCATGGTCGAGAGCGCCGTGCCGCGGGCGATGTCGGCGATGTCGGAGACCACCGACGAAGCGGTGGCGTCGCCGCCGGCGCCGGGCCCGACCAACATCAGCTTGCCGACGAAATCCGCCTCCACCGCCACGGCGTTGAGCACGCCGTCGATGCGGGCGATCGCCGAGGACTTCGGCACCATGGTCGGGTGCACGCGCTGCTCGATGCCGCCGCCGGCACCGCGCTCGGCGATGCCGAGCAGTTTGATCCGGTAGCCGAGTTCGTCGGCCTTCTCGATGTCGTCGAGGGTGATCTCGGTGATGCCCTCGATCGAGATCGACCCCGCGTCGATCTCGGTGCCGAAGGCGAGCGAGGTGAGCAGCGCCAACTTGTGCGCGGTGTCGAAGCCGCCGACGTCGAAGGTCGGGTCGGCCTCGGCGTAGCCGAGCCGCTGCGCCTCCTTCAGACAGATGTCGAACGACAACCGCTCCGCCTGCATCCGGGTCAGGATGTAGTTGCAGGTGCCGTTGAGAATGCCGAAGACGCGGGAGACGCGATTGCCGGCGAGGCTCTCGCGCAGCGTCTTGATGATCGGGATGCCGCCCGCCACCGCCGCCTCGAAGTTGAGGCTGACGCCGCGCTTCTCGGCGAGGCGGGCGAGTTCGACACCGTGCTCGGCGAGCAACGCCTTGTTGGCGGTGACCACGTGCTTGCCCGAAGACAACGCCGCCCGGACCGACGCTTCCGCCGCACCGCCGGCGCCGCCCATCAGCTCGACGAAGACGTCGATGTCGGGGCTCTCGGCGAGCTTCACCGGGTCCTGAAACCAGTTGATACCGGTGAGATCGACGCCGCGATCGCGGGTGCGGTCGCGGGCGCAGACGGCGCGCACCGTGACCTTGCGGCCACAGCGTTGGGTGAGATCGTCGGCGTGTTTCTGCAACACCTTGACGACGGAGGCACCGACGACGCCGAGACCGGCGATGCCGAGACGGAGAGAGGACTGCATGGGGGTGTTTCCCGTGAGGGGGACGGGAGGAGGCGGCGAGGTCCCGACGTCGCGTCCGGACCGATCTCGCACCTCCGGCCCGTCCCGTGAGACGACGGACGCGGGCGCTCGGCCTCAGGCCGAAAGCGGAATGACGTTGTGCAACGTCTTGTCGGCCGTCTCGAAGAAGCGGCGGATGTTGCGCGCCGCCTGACGCAGACGCTGCTCGTTCTCGACCAGCGCGAGGCGCACGTATTCGTCCCCCTGTTCGCCGAAGCCGATGCCCGGCGCCACCGCCACCTCGGCCTTCTCGATCAGCAGCTTGGAGAACTCGACGCTGCCCAGATGCCGGAACTTCTCCGGGATCGGCGCCCAGGCGAACATCGACGCCTTCGGCGACGGGATCGGGAAGCCAGCCTTCTCGAAGGCGTCGACCATCACGTCGCGGCGCTTCTTGTAGACCTCGCGAATCTCGGCGATGCAGGCGTCCCCCGAGTTGAGCGCATGGGAGGCCGCCACCTGGATCGGCGTGTAGGCGCCGTAGTCGAGGTAGGACTTGACCCGGGTCAGCGCGCCGATCAGCCGCTCGTTGCCGACCGCGAAGCCCATGCGCCAGCCGGGCATCGAGAACGACTTCGACATCGAGGTGAACTCGACCGCCACGTCCATGGCGCCCGGCACCTGGAGGACGGAGGGCGGCGGCACGTCGTCGAAATAGATCTCGGAATAGGCGAGGTCCGACAGCACGAAGAGCTCGTGCTTCTTGGCGAAGGCGATCACGTCCCGGTAGAAGTCGAGATCGGCGGTCACCGCCGTCGGGTTCGACGGGTAGCACAGGATGACGGCGATCGGCTTCGGGATCGAATGCGCCACGGCGCGTTCCATCGCCCGGAAGAACTCCGGCCCCGGCTCGATCGGGATCGAACGGATGACGCCGCCGACCATCAGGAAGCCGAAGGCATGGATCGGATAGGACGGATTCGGGCACATCACCACGTCGCCCGGCGCGGTGATCGCCTGGGCCATGTTGGCGAAACCTTCCTTGGAACCGAGTGTCGCGACGATCTGGGTGTCGGGGTTGAGTTTCACCCCGAAGCGGCGCTCGTAATAATTCGCCTGGGCGCGGCGCAGGCCGGTGATGCCCTTCGACGACGAATAGCGGTTGGTGCGCGGCTTGCCGATCGTCTCGATCAGCTTCTCCTCGATGAAGCGCGGAGTCGGCAGATCGGGGTTGCCCATGCCGAGATCGATGATGTCGGCGCCGGCGGCTCGTGCCTGGGCCTTGAGACGGTTGACCTGCTCGAAGACGTAAACCGGCAGTCGCCGGATCTTGTGGAATTCGTCCATGGGTCCAGACCTTCTCGTGGCCTCACCGGGCGCCGGCCCGGCGGCATCTTCTCTCCCGCATCCGTCGCCGGACGCCCGCCGAGGAGTGTTCGAACTCCCCTGCTCTCTCGATCGCTCCACGATGTGGCCGAACCACGGCGGCCCGCGTCGCGAAGGGATCGCCTTTTAACAGATGTCGCAGAATTTGGCATCCATCGAACGACGGGCCGGTGACGTGAGGCGGCGGCGCACGCCGGCCTCACGGCTGGTTCGGCGGTCTGCCCGATTCGATCTGCTTCAGCGCCTCCGCCTTGGAGCGGCGGCCGAGCTCCTGCAGTTCCTGGACGACCGACTGCGGTGACCCGCCGGCACCGGATCGCTGACGCTCGCCGAGCGCCATCAGCTCCGCCTCGAGCCGATCCCGCTCCTCCACCGTCCGGACCGGCGCGGCCGTCGGCGAGGCGGTGTCGACGTTGATGTTGGGATAACCGTCGGCCCCGGTATGGGCAGCCGGCGGCGGCAGATCGGAGCGCATCACCGTCGGCGCCCGCTCGGCCGCCGGTGCGACGGCCACCGGCTGCGATGCCGGAGCACCTCCCGAGGCACCGATGTCGCTGCTGGAGCATCCCGCGAGAAGAAGGCCGAGCACCACGATCGCCAACCGTGGATCGACCCTCCACCGAAATGCTATGGAATTCTGCGTTGCCGGTTTCACCGCGACCTGCGAGCATTCTATCATCGAAGACGGGAAGCGATGATAACGGTTCCGGGCGTTTTGTCACGGATCGTGCATCCTTGTCCCTCGGGCGAAGCGTCACGGGTCCGGTGCCCTCTTCGCCGCGAAGAACGAGAATCACCGGTAGGGGAAAGTGACGTTCATGGCCGACACCGACGGGATGCCGTTCCTGCGCTACATGATCGATGATCCGGAAGCCTTCGCGCAGAACTTCGCCAAAGCGATCGAACAGGCCGGCAAGGCCGCCGCGGCCTATCTCAAGCCGCGCGAGACCGGCGAGACCTCGATGGACATGAGCGCCGACATCGCCAATGTCACCAAGACGTTGGCGCAGGTCGGCGAATACTGGCTCGCCGACCCGCAACGTGCCATCGCCGCCCAGAACCGGCTGATGCACGGCTGGATGGACCTGTGGTCGGCGACGCTGAAGCGCATGGGCGGCGAGGTCGCCACCCCGGTCGCCGAGCCCGATCCCAAGGACAAGCGATTCCAGGACCCGGAGTGGAAGGACAACGCCTTCTTCGACTTCCTCAAGCAGTTCTACCTGATCACCTCGCGCTGGGCCGAGGATCTCGTCGACGAGGCCGGCACGCTCGACGAACACACCCGGGCCAAAGCCGATTTCTACGTCAAGCAGATCACCGCGGCGCTGGCGCCTTCGAACTTCCTGATGACCAATCCGGAACTGCTGCGCGAGACCATGTCGACCAACGGCGAGAATCTCGCCCGCGGCCTGAAGATGCTCGCCGAAGACATCGCTGCCGGCGGTGGCGACCTCAAGATCCGCCAGTCCGACGCCAGCCGTTTCGAGGTCGGCCGGAACCTGGCGATGACGCCCGGCAAGGTGATCTTCCAGAACGATGTCTGTCAGTTGATCCAGTACGAGCCGACCACCGAGAAGGTGCGCAAGCGTCCTCTGCTGATCGTGCCGCCGTGGATCAACAAGTTCTACATTCTCGATCTCAACCCGGAGAAGAGCTTCATCCGCTGGGCGGTGGAGCAGGGCAACACCGTCTTCGTCATCTCCTGGGTCAACCCCGACGCCCGTCAGGCGCAGAAGGGCTTCGAGCACTACATGAAGGAGGGCATCCTCACCGCCCTCGACGTGGTCGAGAAGGCGACCGGCGAACGCGAAGTCGACACCATCGGCTACTGCGTCGGCGGCACGCTGCTGTCGGTGACCATGGCGTGGTGCGCCGCCAACGGCGACGACCGCATCCGCTCGGCGACCCTCTTCACCACCCAGGTCGATTTCAAATACGCCGGCGACCTCAAGATCTTCGCCGACGAGGAGCAGATCTCCCAGCTCGAGGAACGCATGCGCGCCAAGGGCTACCTCGAAGGCCGATCGATGGCGACCGCCTTCAACATGCTGCGCTCGAACGACCTGATCTGGCCCTACTTCATCAACAACTACCTGAAGGGCAAGGAGCCCTTCCCCTTCGATCTGCTCTACTGGAACTCCGATTCGACACGGATGCCGGCGGCGAACCACAGCTACTACCTGCGCAACTGCTACCTCGACAACAACCTGTCGCAGGGCCGCATGGAGCTCGACGGGGTGAAGCTCGATCTCTCCAAGGTGAAGATCCCGATCTACAACCTCGCCGCCCGCGAGGATCACATCGCCCCGGCGAAGTCGGTGTTCGAGGGCTGCAAGTACTTCGGCGGCGACGTCCAATATGTGATGGCCGGATCCGGCCACATCGCCGGCGTGGTCAATCCGGCGGGCAAACCGAAGTACCAGTTCTGGACCAACGGCAAGCCGAACGGAAAACTCGAGGACTGGATCGCCGGCGCGAAGGAGACGCCCGGCTCGTGGTGGCCGCACTGGCAGGCGTGGCTCACCGCGCTCGCCCCCGAGACGGTCCCCGCCCGCAAGCCCGGCGGCAAGAAGCTGAAGCCGCTCGAGGACGCCCCCGGCTCCTACGTTCGCATCAAGGCGTGAGACCGAGTTCACGAAGTTTCGACCCGTTCGAAACTTCGTGAACGAAGGCGAGCCCGAACGGGCGTCGGCCGGTCGGACCGTAACGCTCATGAAATTCGGACGAGTCCGGATTTCATGAGCCCGGTATGACGACCGGCGGCGAGCCGCAACGAAACGAGAAGGGCGCCCGCGGGCGCCCTTCGTGTTTGCGGCGATCGCCTTCCGCGGTCCTGTCCGCGGCGGCGGTTCCGCAGGGAACCGCGTGATCCCTCGTCATCGTCAGTACTTGTAGTTCTTGGTCGCTTTACAACCAGCCGCCTTCCGGGCGTTACGGTTCTCCATATTCTTCTGGAAGCACGACTGATCCTTCCCACATTGGGCCTGGATCGGATATTTCTTGTACACTGCGTTGCACTTGTCTTGAGCCCGAGCCACGGAAATTCCGCCGAAGAGGAAGCCCGAAACGATGGCGGCCACGACCAATCCCGAAATCTTCATGATGATCTCCCAAACTTCCTGAAATCGCGCGGACGAAAGGCGTGACGGAATGAAATTTCGCGTCGAACGGCATTCGGACGCACACGCTGTGATACACGATCGCGAAGGTGGTGCCAGAAATATGGACATCCATTCATCGAAAAGGCCACACATCATCGCGGCATCGAAGCCGACTTCTCGTGACACACCGATGCCGGCCGGCTCTGCACTCGGACTTCGAGCCGAGGTATCGCGAAAGACGAGACCCGCCGAGCAGGCTCCGCGGGTCTCCCATCGCGACCGCTCCGTCGGGCGGATCAGTCGGCGTGGCTGGCGGCGATCTGTTCTGCCGGGATCGGGATGTGCGACGGGATCGGCGGGTGCAGAGCCCCGTAGAGCCGGTCCTTGTCGAGCTCGCCCTCCCACTTGGCGACCACCACCGTGGCGACGCCGTTGCCGATGATGTTGGTCAGCGCCCGGCATTCCGACATGAACTTGTCGATGCCGAGGACGATCGCCATGCCCGGAACCAGCCGCGGATCGACCACGGCCAGCGTCGCGGCGAGCGTCACGAAGCCGGCACCGGTGATGCCCGAGGCCCCCTTCGAGGTCAGCATGGCGACGATCAGGATGGTGATCTGCTGCTGAACGGAGAGGTCGACGCCCAGCGCCTGGGCGATGAACAGCGTCGCCAGCGTCATGTAGATGTTGGTGCCGTCGAGATTGAACGAATACCCCGTCGGCACGACCAGACCGACCACCGGCTTCGAACAGCCCATCGCCTGTAGCTTGGCCATCAGCTGCGGCAGCGCCGATTCCGACGACGAGGTGCCGAGCACCACCAGCAGTTCGTCCTTGATGTAGGCGAGGAAGCGGAAGATCGAGAAGCCGGCGATCCAGGCGATGGTGCCGAGCACCACGAAGACGAACAGCGCGGCGGTGACGTAGAAGGTGGCGATCAGACCGGCGAGATTGCCGAGCGCCGCCGGGCCGTACTTGCCGATGGTGAAGGCCATGGCGCCGAAGGCACCGATCGGCGCCGCCTTCATGACGATGCCGATGAC
>ERZ1645192.1355-NODE-1355-length-20476-cov-11.551295_pt1 | contig 20476 bp, 23 predicted proteins | sample MGYA00575354_ERZ1645192 | MGnify/ENA primary metagenome ERZ1645192 (study PRJEB40844, sample SAMN11349763) | freshwater sediment metagenome | isolation source: river sediment | host: Sediment | place: India: Faizupur Khadar , New Delhi | collected 2017-02-21 ... | reverse complement strand
GATTCCCGATTCCCGATTCCAGCCTCCCGAACGGACGGCAAAGATAGCACTTTTTACATATCTCTTTCAAGGGTCACACTTACTTTTTCGATTTCTCCGCCCATGGGGGGGTTCATCTTGGAAATTTTAATCCGGGTATGGGTGATTCCCCTGACTTCCTTGAAGAGGGCGCAGGTGATTCTTTCAGCCACATGTTCCAGCAGATGGGAGGGAATTTCCATTTCGCGTCTGACCAGGGCGTAGATCTGCTGGTAGTCGACGGCATCCCTGAGCCGGTCGGAGTGCAGGGCTGCAGTCACGCCGGTTTCGGCTTGCAGAGATACCAGAAAATGGTTGCCTACCTTTTGTTCCACCTCGAAATGGCCGTGGTACGCGTAGAATTTCATATTTTCGAGCTCGATGAGAATTTTGTGGTTCATCGTATAATGTAATAAGTTCACGGAAGCAGCGAATTTAAGAAATTTAAAGGCGGCCCTACATTTTCATGGGAGGGGAACCATGGGCAGAAATCATTTTTTAACTTTGACGCGCCGCAATAACGGCCGGAAGCAGGAGTGCTTTCGGGATTAAAAATGAATGTTTTGAAAGTAGGACCATGACAGACAAGGAGACAAACGGGCAGGAAATAGGTGCGAGGAGCAATTTCATCCACCAGTTGATTGAGAAGGATCTCAGTGAGGGGAAGAATGACGGGAGGGTGCATACCCGGTTTCCGCCCGAACCCAACGGTTACCTGCATATTGGTCACGCCAAGTCGATCTGCCTCAATTTCGGCACGGCGCTGAAGTATGACGGGCTCACCAACCTGCGGTTCGACGATACCAACCCCGAGAAGGAGGAGGACGAGTATGTGCGCTCCATCATGGAAGATGTGCGGTGGCTGGGATTCGACTGGGGAGACAGGCTCTATTATGCTTCTGATTATTTTGGCAAACTATATGAGTTTGCCCTGAAGCTGATCAAAGAAGGCAAGGCCTATGTGGATGATCAGGATGCCGAGACCATCAGCAGTCAGAAGGGATCGCCCACGCGGCCTGGGATCGAAAGTCCCTTCCGGAACCGTTCCGTAGAAGAGAACCTCCGCCTTTTTGAGGCGATGAAAAACGGGGCGTTTGATGAGGGCTCCTGTGTGTTGCGCGCCAGGATTGACATGACCTCCCCCAATATGCATATGCGCGATCCCATCCTCTACCGGATCATGAAGACCCCCCACCACCGTACCGGTGACCAATGGGTCATCTACCCCATGTATGATTTCGCCCATGGTCAGTGTGATTACTGGGAAGGGATCACCCATTCGGTCTGTACGCTGGAGTTTGAGGTGCACCGGCCTTTGTACGACTGGTTTATTGACCAGTTGAAGGAGGGGGAATACCGGCCGCGACAGATTGAATTTGCCCGGCTTAACCTCACCTATACGGTGATGAGCAAGCGCAAGCTGCTGGAGCTGGTGAAAGAGAAGTATGTCAGTGGTTGGGATGACCCCCGGATGCCCACGATATCAGGGTTGCGCCGCAGGGGGTACACCCCCGCCTCGATCCGTAATTTCGCAGAACGGGTAGGGGTGACCAAGGTGGAGGGGATCAGCGATGTGACCCTTCTGGAACATAGTGTCCGTGAAGATCTGAACAAGACCGCCCTCCGGATGATGGGGGTCCTCGATCCTCTGAAGGTGATCATCACCAACTACCCTGAGGGGCAGTCCGAAGAGGTGGAGGCCATCAACAACCCCGAGGACCCGGAAGCCGGCACGCGCCAGCTTCCTTTCTCCCGTGAAATCTATATCGAGCGCGACGATTTCATGGAAGAGCCACCGGCCAAGTTCTTCAGACTGGCTCCCGGCAGGGAGGTCAGGCTCCGTTACGCCTATTTTATTACCTGTCAGGAGGTGGACCGCGACGAGCAGGGCAATATTACGGCCCTGCGGTGCACCTATGATCCCCAGACGCGGGGAGGCAACGCTCCCGACGGCAGGAAGGTGAAGGCCACCATCCACTGGGTGTCGGCAGCCCACGCCGTGGAAGCCGAAGTCCGGCTTTATGACCGGCTCTTCATGGTCGAGGATCTTTCCGAAGAGAAAGAGCGCGACTTCAAGGAGTTCCTGAACCCGGGCTCCCTGGTGGTGAAGAAGGGATGTCAGGTGGAACCCTCGCTGGCCGCCGTCGCCCCCTTCACTCATCTCCAATTTGAAAGGGTGGGCTATTTCAATGTCGACCCCGACTCCAGGCCCGGAAAACCGGTCTTCAACCGTACGGTAGCCCTGAAGGATGCCTGGACCAAAGAAAAAGTAAAATAGCCGATTCCATTCATTTACCGGCAATTTGCATCAACTGGCCGAATCCTCCGGACCTGGCTTGCGTGAAGTTGTTAGCTTTGACCTAAAGTTTAATCTTTTCACGTCATGGAAAAAAGTAAAGGCGATCAACCGCTTCCATCAGAAAGCCAACATGGGGACGACCGGTCCAAACTGGTATTGGCGATCATACTGATTGCCATAGGAACCCTCTGGCTGCTGCAGCAGATAGGCGTTCATTTCCACATCGATCAGTTGTTCCAGCCTTTTTTTACCGTTTTTAAACATCTGGGCCGGATTCTTTTTTCCTGGCCAATGGTGTTGGTCATCATCGGACTGGTGATGGTAGCCGGCAAACGGACCGGAGGATGGGTTCTGGTGGTCCTGGGAGGAGTTTTCCTGATCCCCAAGATATTCCATATTCCCGACTTTTCCTTTTCGCTGATTTTCCCTTTATTTCTGATCGTGGCGGGTGCGGCCCTGGTGCTGCGCAAACTTTAGCGCACAGGGTCTGTTTTACCGGCAGAAGGATTATATTTACCGAAAATGAGGTGCGGGTGAGTGGTTTTAATAGTACATTTAGATAAAAAAATCAGGTAGTCATGGAATTACAACAAGGAAGCAACAGGAGGTTTTTGTTCGGGGTGGTGCTGATCATTTTCGGCACGCTCTGGATGCTGGAGAAACTCCACATCCTTCCCGAATCAGTGGGCGACATGGTTATTTCATGGCAATCATTGCTGGTCGTCATTGGTGTTGTGACGCTGATCAACGGCAACCAGACTTCAGGCTGGATTCTGATTGTGCTCGGTGTCGCCTTTATGGTCCCGCATTTTATGCATGTCCCCTGGGAATTAAGAAGGCTTTTCTGGCCTGCCCTTTTGGTCGCAGCCGGGGTGATCATGCTGCTGCGCTACAAACAGCCCGAAAAGAAGCTGAATAGCGAAGGCCCCAAGAACATGAACTATTTTGACGATTTTGTCATCTTCGGCGGCCGCGAAATCATTGTCAACTCCCAAAACCTGGTGGGCGGCAAAACCACCTCTATCTTTGGCGGTTCGGAGTATGACCTCCGGAATGTGACCCTCTCCGAAAACGGTGCCGTGGTGGATTGCGTCAGCCTGTTTGGCGGGACAGGATTTAAAGTGCCCCCCGACTGGATCGTCAAGAATGAAGTGACCACCATTTTCGGCGCCTTCACCGATAAGCGGGGATCGATCGTTCCTGATTATCTGAATCTTAGTAAGACGTTGATCATAAGAGGATTTACGGCTTTTGGGGGCGTTGAAGTGAAAAATTTCTAAGTTAGATGAAACATCCGCTGCTCTCTAATTCCCGTTTGCTGTTTATTTACGGGCTTTTCTGGGTTCTCTTTTCAGCCGCTAATGCGCTGATCAGTTGGAATTACTATGCGGTGCCCATCGAACAATCGGTTGTCAACAGCTTTGTCCAATACCTTCTCTTTGCCTCCCTGGCGCTGAATATCTGGTATGTGGTCAAATACAATACGATAGAGTCCAATACCTGGCTGAAGCTGTTGATTTTTCACCTGGTCGCAGCCACAATTTTCATCCTGATCTGGGTTTACATCTCTACCTTGTTGATCGGTCTGATCACACCCGCCCTGAAGGATTATCTGACCATGAGTCTTCCGGCCCGTTTTCTCTCAGGTTACCTCCTCTATGTGTTTTATGTCTTCTTCTTTATGGCCATCATTTATTACCAGAATTTCAAGGAGAAGGTCAAAAGGGAGGGGGAGTTGAAGTCCCTGATCAGGGAAGCTGAGCTGCACGCCCTGAAATCGCAGATCAATCCCCATTTTCTTTTCAACAGTCTGAACAGCATCTCTTCGCTGACCATATCCGATCCGCCGCGGGCCCAGGAGATGGTCATCAATCTGTCGACGCTGATGCGTTACTCCCTGAAACATGGGCAGGATGAGAAGGTGACTTTTGGCACCGAACTGGAAAACAACAAACTATACCTTTCTATTGAAAAGGTTCGTTTCGGCAGCAAGCTGCAACCGGTGTTCAGGGTGGATGAAAATTGTTTTAAAGCCCAGATACCCAATATGATCCTTCAGCCGGTCTATGAGAATGCCATCAAGTACGGGGTCTACGAAGCCACCGAACCAGTGGAGATTCTGACCGAGGCCTCCTGCAACGGGGAGTTTCTGGAAATCACGGTAAGCAACTCCTACGATTCGGATATCCGGAGTAAAAAGGGGGAGGGCATCGGTTTACGCAATATCCGGGAAAGGCTGCAGATCATCTATGGCAACCCGGCATTGCTGAAGATCAGAGATACCCGCAAACATTTTTCCGTCACATTAACCATACCTCAAAATAAAGCATCATGAACAGCGATAAAATCAGAACACTGATCATAGAAGATGAAGAGCTCGCCAGGAAACTGCTGCGTTCATACCTGGGGGAGCATGCCGATCTGGAGATCCTTGGCGAGTGTGAGAATGGCTTTGAAGGGGTCAAAGCCATCAATGAACTGAAACCCGACCTGGTATTTCTGGATATTCAGATGCCCAAAATTACGGGATTCGAGATGCTGGAACTCATTGACCACCATCCCGAGATCATTTTCACCACCGCTTATGACCAGTATGCCCTGAAGGCCTTTGAATTCAATGCCGCCGATTATCTGCTCAAACCTTTTTCAAGGGAAAGACTCCAGGGGGCCCTGGAGAAGGTGAAGGAGCGGCTTACCCGTGATACGGAACACGAAGACATGGTTGATAAAATCACCAGCTTCCCCAGGGAGGAGTACCTCGACCGGGTGGTGGTCAAGGACAGACACAAAATACACATCATTCCTGCTGATCAGATCCGCTATATCGAATCGCTCGATGATTACGTGATGATATACACTCCGGAAGGGAGGTTCATGAAGCAGAAGACCATGCACTATTTCGAGAATGCCCTCGACCCCCGCAACTTTTCCCGAATCCACCGCTCCTTCATCGTCAGGGTAGACCAGATCGCTCAGCTCCAGCAATATGAGAAGGAATCCTACATCGCCATCCTCCACGATAAAACCAAACTTAAGGTCAGCAAGTCAGGGTATAAGAACCTGAAGGAGATGCTCAATTTTTGATTATTAAAATGTTAACAGGGAATCCTCTCCCCCCTGCTTGTGGTTTTTCAACAAGAAAAATCGTATATATTTGCAGCTCGTTTTAACAAGCTGAGATATAAAAAAATAAATCATGAAGGTAACAGTCGTCGGAGCAGGCAATGTGGGTGCCACCTGTGCGCAGGTCATCGCCCAGAAGAACATCGTACAAGAAGTCGTATTAGTTGACATCAAAGAGGGAGTCAGTGAGGGTAAATCTCTGGATCTCTGGCAGACAGCCCCGGTGAATTATTATGATACCCGTTTGACGGGATCCACAAATGATTATGCGAAGACCGCCGGTTCGGAAGTGGTGGTGATCACCTCGGGAGTACCCCGCAAGCCAGGGATGAGCCGTGATGATTTGATTTCGATCAATGCCGGTATCGTGAAGAGCGTCACCGAGAATGTGGTGAAGTACAGTCCGGAGGCCAAAATCGTCATTGTCTCCAACCCGTTGGATGTCATGACCTATGCCGCGTTTGTGAGTGCCCGGCTGCCCAGGACCAAAGTGATGGGGATGGCCGGTATTCTGGATACCGCCCGTTACCGTGCTTTCCTGGCCGAAGCCCTTGATGTCTCCCCGCGTGACATCCAGGCCCTTCTGATGGGTGGCCATGGGGATACCATGGTTCCGCTGCCGCGATATACCACGGTTTCGGGAATTCCCGTTACGGAACTGATCGATAGTGAAAAACTCGATGCCATCGTGAAAAGAACCATCAATGGTGGTGGTGAACTGGTCAACCTGATGGGCACCTCCGCCTGGTATGCCCCTGGGTCGGCTGCCGCTCAGATGGTGGAGGCCATTGTCCTTGACCAGAAACGGATTTTCCCCTGCTGTGTGAAACTCGAAGGCGAATACGGCCTCGACAATATGTTCGTGGGCGTGCCTGTGAAACTCGGCAAAAATGGCGTAGAACAGATCATCGAGGTGGGCCTCAATGACCAGGAGAAAGAACTCCTCAACAATTCAGCCCATGCCGTTAAGAAAATAATGGACGTCCTTGACGGGATGAATATTCTTTGATAAATCCATAAAAATATTCAACGGATGGCTGCGGCCATCCGTTTTTGTTTTTAGGGAAGACGTGAGTGAACTTGTCATTTGTTTTACCTGCGGCCTCCGGAAGCGGATCCGGCCATTTCTTATTGAAGCATGAAGCATATCATTCCTCTTCAACTGGTGGAACTCGAAGAAAACAACTACCACCTGGTGCTGACTTCCCGTTTTGCGGGAGGGGAGGAATTGACCTGGGTGATCGATACCGGGGCCTCCAAGACCGTTTTTGACCTGACGCTGGAAGGCTTCTACACTCCTCTTGCCGCGGAGGAGGGGATGACGATTCAGTCGGCGGGCATCGGCACGGCGACCCTGGACACTTCCCTGGGGATGCTCCGCGAGTTCACTGCCGGTGAATGGACCATCCCCTCCATGAAGGTCGCCCTTCTCGATCTGACCTCTGTCAACGCGCTCTATTACCGTGCCGTGGGCAAAAAGATCTGCGGTCTCATGGGAAGTGATTTCCTTCTCAGCCATCGGGCACTGATCGATTATGGCAAGCTGGAGATGACCCTTCGCCGTCAGCGCCCTATGCAGCCCAAACCGTGAGCCCACACCACCGGCTGTGACGCCTCCCTGCCTCCCGCAAACGGCCTTAAAATTTTCCTTCCTTTTTTGACAATCTTCTCATAAACTGTATATTTGCGTCCGCCAAAAGGATTCAGGTGAAACTTTTCAAATACATATCCAGAGAAAACTGCCTCAGGCTGGGATTATTCCTGCTCCTGTTGTCGGCGGCCTGGGTATTTGACCGGTACCATGATCCGGTCGCCAAAGACCAGACAGAAACGGGCCATGACCAAGAGAAGGTCGTTTCAACCGGTTTGCTCTGTACCCTTCAGAGCCCGCTGAACCTGAAGGCCCCGGGAGAAAAAACAGTCTATCCACGGGCTGACCAGGAGAAATGGAACCGTTTTCTGGTGCGACAACTCAAGGCTCGCATGAGTGTCCTGCGCAAAGCCGAAGCAATGGAACAGCCCCATGCCCTCATGGAAATCCGTAACCTGGTCACGCACCGCTGTTACCATTACGTCAACCCCGACGATTTGCCCCCACTTTCCTGACCGCCCCGCTGGACCGGGGCGCGCTCCAGGCTTTGCCGGTAGCCTTCATCTGGCGCATCGCGCTTACTGAGACCGGCGTCTTCATGGATCATGAGATTATTAATTACCTAATATTTAAACAGTTATGCAAAACAAAGGAGCAATTACTACTTTTGCTATTTTGCTTGCGGCCGTCTGTCTCTACCAGTTGACCTTCACCTGGAAAGCGCAGCAGATCGAAAACCGCGCAAAAGAGTATGCCCAGGGCAATTCCACCAAGGAATATGCCTACCTGGATTCCATTTCCGGGGTGGAGGTTTATAACTTCCTGGGGATTAAAAAATTCACGTTTAAAGAGGTCAAGGAGCTGGAGATGAATCTGGGGCTTGACCTGAAGGGGGGGATGAACGTTACCCTGGAGGTGTCGGTGGTCGACGTCATCAGGGCGATGTCCAATTACAGCACTGATTCCACCTTCAATGTGGCCCTGCGTCGTGCGGTGGAGATGCAGCGCAACAGCACCCAGGATTTTGTCACCCTTTTTGGGCAGGCTTTTGCCGAGGTCGACCCCAATGCCCGTTTAGCGGCGATCTTCAATACGCTGGAGCTGAAAGACAGGGTCAAGTTCGATTCCTCGAATGAAGATGTTCTCAAAGTGATCAGGACGGAGACCGATGCTGCCATTGACAATTCCTTTAATGTGCTGCGGACCCGTATTGACCGTTTTGGGGTGGCCCAGCCCAATATCCAGCAGTTGCAGACCCGGGGCCGTATTCTCGTAGAGCTTCCGGGGATCGACAATCCCGAGCGTGTGCGTAAGCTCCTTCAGGGGACGGCCCAGTTGGAGTTCTGGGAAACCTATGAGAACCAGGAAGTCTATCCTTATATGCTACAGGCCAACCAGCGCATCAGGGAGCTGACCTCTGTCATGCCGGTGGCTGCCGATTCTATGGCTGCCGATACCCTGGCTCCGGCTTCTCTTGCAGAAGTGGCCGCCACCGATACGCTGACTTCCAACAGCGCGACGGCTTCTGAAACCACCTCCCTGCTCGACGAAATGAAAAGCGACTCCTCTGCGATTGCGGATGGCGCTTCCCCTGCCGATCTGGAGAATTTCCGCAAGGAGTATCCGCTCTTTGCCGTCCTGAACCCGAGTACCGATCAGACGGGGAATCTCTTCCCCGGCCCGGTGGTTGGGACAGCCCATGCCAAGGACACCTCGGAGGTGAATGCGATGCTGGCCCGGGAGCAGGTGCGCGCTCTCTTCCCCCGGAATATGTTCTTCCGCTGGACGGCCAACTCCGTTGACAAGGAAGGCAGTTACTTCCGGCTGATTGCCCTGAAGTCCACCTCGCGCGACGGCAAGGCTCCCCTTACCGGTGATGTGATCACCGATGCCCGTCAGGATTATGACCAGATGGGTGGGCGCCCCGAAGTCTCCATGTCCATGAACAGCGAAGGGGCTAAAACCTGGGCCCGCATGACCAAGGAAAACATCAACAAATCGATAGCGATTGTTCTCGACAATTATGTCCGTTCCTTCCCTACCGTCCAGAATGAGATCACCGGCGGTCGTTCGAGCATCACCGGACTGGAGAGCATCGAGGAGGCCACTGACCTTGCCAACATCCTGAAATCGGGAAAGATGCCGGCTCCGGCCCGTATCATGCAGGAAGAGGTTGTCGGGCCTTCCCTGGGTAAGGAAGCGATTAACTCAGGGTTTGCCTCCTTCGGAATCGCCTTCCTCCTGGTGTTGCTTTACATGCTCTTCTTTTACAGCCGCAAGGCCGGTTTGGCGGCCAATATTGCCCTGCTCTTTAACGTTTTCTTCCTGGTCGGGATTCTGGCTTCCCTCGGTGCGGTGCTCACCCTGCCGGGTATTGCCGGTATTGTGTTGACCATGGGTATGGCTGTCGATGCCAACGTGTTGATCTATGAACGTATCCAGGAGGAAGTCTGGGCGGGTAAAGGACTGAAGCTGGCCATCACCGACGGGTACAAAAATGCCTACTCCGCTATTATTGACGGCCAGGTGACCACCCTCCTGACCGGTATTGTCCTTTATATCTTCGGCTCGGGCCCCATCAAGGGTTTTGCTACTACCCTGATCATCGGTATCCTGACCTCCCTCTTTACGGCTATCTTTATCACCCGGATTCTCTTTGAATGGCAGCTCAAAAGGAATGTCAACATCACCTTCACCTCCAAGACCACGGCCAACTGGCTGCGGAATACCAAAATCAAGTTCATCGAGAACCGCAAGATCGCCTATTATATTTCAGGTACCCTGATCACCCTTTCCATTCTCTCTTTCATTGTCCGTGGTTTTGACCTGGGGATCGACTTCCAGGGAGGCCGCACCTATACCGTCCGCTTCAATAAGGAGGTTAAAGTGGCCGATGTCAGGGAAGCTCTGGCCGAAGTCTATGGTGCAGCGCCTGAGGTAAAGACCTTCGGCTCTGCCAACCAGGTCAGGATAACTACCAAATTCAAGGTGGATGATATGAGCGATAACGTAGACGGCGAGGTGGAACAGCTCCTTTACAAGGGATTGACCGACGGTGGATTCCTGCCCGACATTCCTTTCGAGGAGTTCTCCTCCAACTACCGGATGAGTTCCCAGAAGGTAGGACCTACCATTTCCGATGATATCAAGCGTGATGCCGTCATTGCCATCTTCCTGGCTCTGCTGGCCATCTTCCTCTACATTCTGGTGCGCTTCAGCACCTGGAACTTTGGTCTGGGGGGTGTGGTGTCCCTGACGCACGATACCATCATCACCCTGGGGGCCTTCTCCCTCTTCAAGGGGATTCTACCCTTCTCCCTCGAAATTGACCAGGCGTTTATTGCGGCCATCCTGACGGTGATCGGATATTCGATCAATGATACGGTGATTGTCTTCGACAGAATCAGGGAGTATACCCATCTCTACCCGAAGCGCGATACCTTGACCAACATGAATCACGCCATGAACAGTACCCTGCGCCGTACCTTCAGCACTTCGCTGTCTACTTTGGTGGTGCTGATCGCCATCTTCCTCTTCGGTGGGGCCTCCATCCGCGGGTTTATCTTTGCCCTGCTGGTGGGGATTGGCGTCGGGACTTACTCCTCTGTATTCGTGGCCACCCCGATTGTCTACGAAACCATGAAGAAAAAGATGAAACAGGTAGCCAAGGCCCAGGCCTGACCTGACGCTGTTTATCCAACCTGAAGGGCCCCTGCATTACCCTGCTGGCCTTTCAGGGTATACCATAAAAAAACCCGGCTGACCGCCGGGTTTTTTTTGTGGGAACAGTTGTTATGGGACCCTTGACCGGAGTGCATCCCCAGGTACTACAACGGAAGGGATTATTCAGCGGAGCACATTACCAGGCCCAACGCCGGACGGACCCCTTGAACGGAGCAAACGGCTTGATGACCTGCAGGGAAGATCGTGGTCTGTTTCCCGTGTTTCAGGAATGGAACCCCATTTATTCGGGTTGAAGGATATAAATCAGGGAGCTGCAATTGTTCTTACTGGTCAGGGCGTTTCCCCAGGAAAGGGTTCCGTACCAGGCTCCGCGGAGCAGGGGGAGGGTGGATTTTCTGTATTTTTCGCTCAGGATGGAAACATAGAAACTGTCGAAGGGCATCCTCAGGGTTTTTAGAAGGCGGAAGTGGTGGGTGGTCGCCATCCTCTCCAGGGTGGAGGGGGAGAAGTGCCACAGGTGGCGGGGTACGTCCCAGGCGGCCCAGAATTTCCCGTAATGGCGGGCATCCCAGGATTCGGGGTTGGGCAGGGCCAGAATCAGGGTCCCCGAGGGCCGCAGCAGCCGCCGGAACTCGGACCAGTAAAGGGCAGGATCGTGGAGGTGTTCCAGGACATGCCACAGGGTGATGACATCAAAGGAAGAATCAGGGAGAGAGAAGAGGGCTTCCGCAGGAAGGAGAGAGAGGCCCCGTTCACTGGTGGCTACCCTTCTTGCGTTCTCACTGGGTTCCGTGCCGGTGATCTGCCATCCTCTTTGCCCCATGAAATGGAGGAAAAAACCGGTTCCGGCGCCGATATCGAGTAAGCTGCCGGTCGTCGAGCCGGCATAACGTTCCACCACGGAGGCCTTCCGGCCAGCCATATAATGGCGCACAAGGTGGTAGGCCCGACTGACGATGCCCCGTGAAGTATTGCTGTGGGAGATATACTCTTCCGACTGGTAATAGGCTCCGATCTCCTCCTCCGCCGGTGGAGCTCCGGTCCACCTGAACCCACAGCTGTCACACCGCAGCACCGGGAAAACCTCACCTGATACAAAATGGTCGGTACACCGGAATTGCTCCTGCAAGCCGGAGGCCCCGCAGACCGGACAGGTGCCGGTGGGCGGAAGAGTGATTTTATTCATTCCTGAAAGATGAGGATCAGATAATGAGCATGGCATCCCCGTAGGTGCCGAAGCGGTACCCATTCTTAATGGCGATGTGATAGGCCTCCATAAGCTGATCATAGCCTGCAAAGGCCGCTACCATCATCAGAAGCGTCGAGAGGGGCAAGTGGAAGTTGGTGATCATCCGGTTGGTCACGCTGAACTCATAAGGCGGGAAGATGAACTTGTTGGTCCATCCTTCGAAAGGTTTCACGAGCCCGTCGGTGGATACCGAGCTTTCGATGGTCCGCATCACGGTGGTTCCCACCGCGCAGAGGTTATTGTGGTTCATCTTGGCCGTGTTAATCAGGTTGCAGGCTTCCTGGTTGATCCAGATCTGTTCCGAATCCATCTTGTGTTTGGTGAGGTCTTCGACATCGACGCTTCTGAAATTGCCGAGGCCGGCATGGAGGGTGATGTAGGCAAACTGAACTCCTTTGATTTCCAGGCGCTTCATCAGCTCCCTGCTGAAGTGCAGTCCCGCGGTGGGGGCAGCAACGGCCCCTTCATTACGGGCGAAGATGGTCTGATAGCGTTCCTTATCTTCGGGGGTTACCGGCCGGTTGATGAAGCGGGGCAGGGGGGTTTCCCCCAGACTGTAAAGGGTTTTCTTAAATTCGTCGTAGTTGCCGTCAAACAGGAAACGGAGGGTTCTCCCGCGGGAAGTGGTGTTATCGATGACCTCGGCGACCAGCAGGTCATTCTCCCCGAAATAGAGTTTATTCCCAATCCTGATCTTACGGGCCGGATCCACCAGGACATCCCATAGGCGTTGTTCCCGGTTGAGTTCCCTGAGCAGAAACACTTCGATTTCAGCACCTGTTTTCTCCTTGTTGCCATAGAGGCGCGCAGGGAACACCTTGGTGTCGTTAAAAATCAGCACATCCTTGTCATCGAAATAGTTCAGTACATCCTTGAAGAGAAGGTGCTCCACAGCCCCTGTTTTTCTATCGAGGACCATCAGCTTGGATTCGTCCCTGTTTTCTGCAGGGTGGAGGGCAATCTGCTCGTCGGGCAGCCTGTACTTGAATTTCGATAATTTCATTTCTGCCATATCAACTGCTTATTACTGATTATTACTTGTTATTCTGGTTAAGTTGGGAAAAGCTTCCCTGAAATCTTCAAAGGTAAATGCCTTTTCTACGTAAAAATCGCCGCTACGGGTACGTCTGAGGGCGGTTAAATAGGCTCCTGACTTCAAATCTTCTCCGATATCGCGTGCCAGGGCTCTGATATAGGTGCCTTTGCTGCATACAATGCGGATGGTGGCCAGGGGCAGGTCAAAGGAGAGGAGTTCCATTTCCCTGATTTCCACGCTTCTGGCTTTTAAGCCGGGGTCGGTGCCTGCCCGGGCATGTTTGTAGGCTCTTTTGCCATCGATTTTAACCGCCGAAAAAACGGGGGGCACCTGCATCAGAGGGCCTGTGAAGCGGCGGAGGCTCTCCTCCAGGAGGTCGCGGGTAATATGATCGCTCGGGTAGAGGTGGTCTTCCTGCGTTTCCCGGTCGAAGGAAGGGGTGGTCGCTCCCAGTTTCAGTGTGGCGATATACTCCTTTTCCTGGGCCTGTAACTGATCAACCTGCCGGGTTGCCTTCCCTGTACAAAGAACCATCACCCCGGTAGCCAGCGGATCCAGGGTTCCGGCATGCCCTACCTTAATCCGTTTCACCTTAAGTTCACGTGAGAGAAAATTGCGCACCTTGCCCACCAGGTCAAAGGAAGTCCAGCCATAAGGCTTGTCAAACAGGAGTATCTCTCCGTCCAGGAAATTGCTTGCGCCGTTTGTTGCCTCCATCCAGCCGGGATTCGTTACCACTTTAAAACCAACCTTGATTTTCAGGCTGCAAAGATAGCAATAACCCCTATCACAAGGCAATAGAGGGCGAAATAAATCAGTTTTCCCCGGCTGACGATGCGGATCATCCAGGTGCAGGCCAGGAATCCCACCACGAAGGCCGTGATGAACCCGATGAGCAGGGGTCCTAAGGTGATTTCCGCTCCGGAGAAGGCATTGTAGCGGACCACATCGATGAAGTTGGCTCCCAGGATGGGGAGGAGGACCATCAGAAAGGAGAAGCGGGCCACTTCTTTACGGTCATTTCCCAGGAGGATACCGGTGGCGATGGTGGCCCCGCTGCGGGAGATCCCGGGCATGACGGCTATCGCCTGGGCCATACCGATGATCAGGCTATGCAGCCAGGAGATCTCCCCGCCCTGTTTCTCTTTTCGGAAGTGGGCAAAAGTCAGCAATGCCGCGGTGACCAGCAGGCAGCACCCCACCAGGAGCAGGTTCCCCGTGAAGAATGATTCGACCTCTTCCCTGAAGAACAGTCCGATGACCCCTACCGGAAGTGCCGATAAAAGGAGTTTGCCCAGATAGGATGATTCCTGGTTGGGGGTGAATCGTAATCCCCGGGAAAACAACCGGGCCAGATCTTCCCGGAAGACGACGATGGTACTCAGAACCGTGGCCGCGTGAACCGTCAGGGCAAAGGGGAGGTTCTCCCCCGCAGGCGTATGCATCAGATGATTTCCCAATTCCAGATGGCCGCTGGAGCTCACGGGTAAAAACTCGGTCAGCCCCTGAAGGGCACCGAGGAGGAAGGCTTCTGTTCCTGTCATAAAAAAAGGAGGTCAGCGGCGTTTACCTGGTTTTCTTCATGATGGCCCATATCTCAAAAACAAAGCCAAAGAGGAGGACCAGCGGGGCCAGGGTGATCCTGCGAAAACTGAAAATCTCAGGATTGAACTGGTTGGGGTCATCGCTGCCGCCTCCTGCCATCAGGATAAAACCAATAAGGATGATGATGAACCCAATGGCAATGAGCTTATAGTTCTCTTTTCCCAGCGGAAATCCGGGATGTTCTTTGATCTCATTTTCCTTTTTTGCCATATCAGGTTTGTATTAAGATGCCAAAGATAGGCTTTTTTGCACTAATAGAACATTTCGTCGAACTTCATTTTCAGGAAACGGTTGACGGCTACGTGGGTGGAAACCCAGGAAAGGAGGATCCCCAGGACCAGGACGATCAGGAAAACCGCCCCCAGCAGCAGGAGATCGCTGAAGTCGATCATTCCGCTGAGTTCTTTCTTGTAGGAGAAGATGATAGCAGCCAGAAAGAGACAGGAAAGAAGGGCCCCATAAATGCCGTACCGGATGCTTTTATGGACAAACGGGCGCCTGACAAAGCGACGGGTGGCTCCTACCAGCATCATGTTGTTGATGATAAAACGCTGGGCATACACCGATATCCTGATCGTGTTATTGATCAACACACTGAAGACAAATAGCATCAGTCCGCTGAAAATCAAAAGGAAAATACTGATGCGCCTGACATTATCGTTGATGACCGAAACCAGGCTCCGCTGATAAAACACCTCCTTCACCTGGGGCAGCTGGATCAGGTCTTTTTCTATCAGGGTCAGGCTGTCGCTCTGGGTGTAGGGGGCATAAAGTTTAACCTCGATGGAGGAGAACAGGGGATTGTACCCCAGGAAGCCCGTGAAATCTTCGCCCAGTTCCTCCTTCAGCTCCCGGGCTGCACTCTCCTTGTCGATGTAACGAAGCGATTTCACCCAGGGTTCGGCCGTAAGGTTCTTCTGCAGTTTGTCGATCTCCGGTGCCGGAAGATCCTCCTGCAGCACCAGCGTAAAGCCGATTTTTTCACGGACATACTCAGAGAGGCGCCCGGCATTAAACAGGATCAGCACCAGCAACCCCAGAAGAAAGAGAACCAGGGTAATGCTGACCATTGAGGTCAACCAGGAGGTGAATATTCTTTCTTTCAGTTTTTTAGGCTTGCTTTTTCCCATGGGTTCCGAATGTTGGTATCTGCCGGAAACAAAAGTAAACATTTTCCCGGCCCGCACGCCCCTTCCTGATCATTCGGAAGGCTTTTCTTTCCATTTCCAGGCCTGTGGTCTTCCCACTCAGGGGATCATGTTATGCCGCCGTGGCCCCCCTCCCTTCTTTCCCAGTGCGATAGGGCGTTCCTTTGGGGTGCACTTGGATATCTCCAGGGATGCCTTCTGCATAACCTCCGAAATCCTCTTTTCCGGCGGTCACGAAGGGGCTTACTTCCATAAAATCATTTTTTTAAAGAGGATTGTTTTGTAATTCTGAAAAAAGAAAATACTTTTGCAGTCCGATTATTATCTTACTTGTGTTTGTATAAGATACTGATTTACTTTGCAGTACACCTGCCTTTCCGGATGCCAAGGGAAACAGCGGTTTTTGTGGAGTGGAGCGGTATCAATGTTAAACGGTTTTAATAATAAAAATTTTCAAGTGGATACACTGAGTTACAGGACTGTTTCGGCCAATAAAGCCACAGTAAACAAGGAATGGGTAGTGATAGATGCTACCGGACAGGTGCTGGGCAGGTTGGCCAGTACCGCAGCACGCATCCTGCGTGGCAAGCACAAGACGAATTACACGCCCCATGTGGATTGTGGCGATCATGTGATCGTCATCAATGCGGAGAAGGTGATTCTTACCGGTACGAAAATGACCGACAAGGAGTACATTCGTCATTCGGGTTACCCCGGAGGCCAGTACAAGCGTACTCCTGCCGAGATCCTGGTGAAATTTCCCGAGAGGTTGGTGGAGCATGCCGTTAAAGGGATGTTACCCAAGAACCGTCTGGGAAGAAGCATTTACAAAAACCTGAAGGTAGTTGTCGGTCCCGAGCACAAATATCAGGCCCAGCAGCCCCGATTAATCGATTTAAATACCATTAAGTAAGTCATGGAAGTAATTAATACAATTGGTCGCCGTAAATCGGCTGTTGCCCGTGTTTACCTGATGCCGGGGAAAGGAACCATTACCATCAACGATCGTGACCTCAAGGATTATTTCACGACCGAGATTTTGCAGTATGTCGTTCTTCAGCCTCTGAACCTTCTGGGGGTCAGGGAGAATTTCGATGTAAAGGTAAATCTTGACGGCGGCGGATTTTCAGGACAGGCAGAAGCGCTGCGTCTGGGGATCTCCCGTGCGTTGGTCAAACTCGATCCTGAGAATCGCCCGACGCTGAAGCATGCCGGTTTCATGACCCGCGATCCCCGCGAAGTGGAGCGCAAGAAACCCGGCCGGCCCAAAGCCAGGAAGAGATTCCAGTTCTCGAAACGTTAATCTTTTTATCTATCAATTAATAACTCAATGGGATCTAAAACCCTTGAGACTTCCGCAGTTGCGGGACTACTCAAGCGTTGCTTTTAAGCAGGATTTCAGTAAAAAAAAAGTAAACAGATGCCAAGAACAGATTTTCAGCAGTTACTCGATGCCGGAGCGCACTTCGGCCACCTGAAAAGGAAATGGAACCCGAACATGCAGCCTTACATCTTCATGGAAAAAAACGGGATCCACATCATTGACCTCCAGAAGACCGTCGTCAAGATCGATGAGGCGGCCGCTGCCATCAAGCAGATTGCCCGTTCAGGACGCAAGGTGTTGTTTGTGGCCACCAAGAAGCAGGCCAAGGATATCGTCTCTGACCTGGTTTCCTCGGTGAAGATGCCTTATGTGACGGAGCGCTGGCCTGGTGGAATGCTCACCAACTTTCCCACGATCCGTAAAGCCGTCAAGAAGATGGTCTCCATCGACAAGATGACCAAAGACACCAGCTGGGACAAGCTTTCGAAGCGCGAGAAGCTGCAGATCACACGTCAGCGCGCCAAACTCGAGAAGGTCCTCGGCAGTATCGTTGACCTGACCCGCCTGCCTTCTGCCCTTTTTGTGATCGACGTGATGAAGGAGAAGATTGCCGTGAAGGAAGCCCAGCGTCTGGGAATTCCCGTCTTCGGCATCGTCGACACCAACTCTGACCCCAACGGGATTGATTTTGTCATCCCTGCCAACGATGATGCTTCCCAGTCGATTCAGCTGATCACCGGCGTGATGGTCGAGGCCATCCGCGAAGGATTGCAGGAGCGCCGTGTGGAACGCGACAAGGATGATGTGGAAGGCGAAGAAGGTGAGGAGGATGAAATGCCCCGTCGCACCCGTCGCGCCCGCAAAACCGTTAGAAAGGTGGAAGTGAGCGGGGAAGAAATCGACACCGACGTTCCTGAGGAGATGGAAGAACTCGAGGAAGGACCTGAAACCGATCTGGACGAAGAACTGGAAGAGGAAGAAGAGATCGATACCGACTTCGACGAAGAAGGTGACGAGGAGAAGTGATCTTACCGGTGTAATAGTAATTTTTGAATTCAAAACATTTATTAAACAGTAGAATAATATGTCAGTAACAACTGCAGATGTGGTCAAATTGCGTCATGCCACAGGTGCCGGTATGATGGATTGTAAGAATGCCCTGGTTGAAGCCGAAGGTAACTTTGACCGTGCCGTGGAGATTATCCGTGAGCGTGGGAAGCTGGTTGCCAGCAAGCGTGCCGACAGGGAAGCTACCGAAGGATGCGTCCTGGCTGGTGTTACCGGGGATAAGAAGTTCGGTGCTGTCGTGGTACTCAACTGCGAAACCGACTTCGTTGCCAAAAACGAGAAATTCATCGCTTTCACCACCCAGATTCTTGACGCCGCCCTGGCTTGCCAGCCGGCGACCCTCGAGGAGCTGAAGAACATTATGTTGGATGGCCGGTCGATCGGCGACCAGGTGACTGAGCAGGTCGGTATCATCGGTGAAAAGCTGGATCTTTCCTTCTATGGAAAGGTGAAAGCAGAAACCGTGGCTCCCTATATCCATCCCGGGAACAAACTGGCCACTATTGTGGGTTTCAACAAGGAAGGCATCGAGGCCCAGCTGGGTAAGGACGTCGCCATGCAGGTGGCTGCCATGAACCCTGTGGCCGTCAGCCGCGAGGTCATCCCCCAGGAAGTCATCAACAAGGAACTCGAAATCGCCAAGGAAAAATTCCGTCTGGAAGGAAAACCCGAAGCCATGCTGGACAAGATCGCCCAGGGCGCCCTTCAGAAATGGTTCCAGGATTCGGCTCTTCTGGAGCAGACCTATGTGAAAGATGGTAAGATATCTGTCAAACAGTACCTTGAGCAAAACGACAAATCCCTCACGGTGACGGCTTTTGAAAGATACGCCCTTGACGCCTGATCTGGCGCTACGATAGACTACAAAATGGGTACTCTCTCCGGGGGTACCCATTTTTGGTCTTATGAGGGATGAACGTTATATTTGCAGAAAGAAACCAAACGATGATCAAGTACAGGCGGATATTGCTCAAGTTAAGCGGGGAGTCGCTGGCAGGGGCTCAATCTTACGGAATCGATGCGGCACGTTTGAACGATTATGCCGCAGAAATCAGTCAGGTCGTGAAGAGAGGGGTGCAGGTGGGCATTGTCATTGGCGGGGGAAATATCTTCAGGGGGATGAGCGGTGCAGCCCGGGGATTTGACCGTGTGAAGGGCGACCAGATGGGGATGCTGGCCACGGTAATCAACAGCCTGGCCTTGCAGTCGGCGCTTATTGACGCCGGATCTGCGGCCCGCGTTTTTACTTCTATCCGTATGGAGCCCGTTGGGGAGTATTATGCCAAGGAAAAAGCCGTTGAAGCGCTTGAAAAGGGGCAGGTCGCCATCATTGCCGGGGGCACCGGAAACCCCTATTTCACCACGGACACGGCCAGTGCCCTGCGCGGAACCGAAATCGAAGCCGACGTCCTCCTCAAGGGGACCCGTGTCGACGGGGTGTATAATGCTGACCCCGAGAAAGTAGCCGGGGCCATCCGGTATGATAAGATCTCCTTTGAAGAGGTCTACCGGCAGGGACTTAAGGTCATGGACCTGACGGCCACCACCTTTTGTATGGAAAACCACCTCCCTGTCGTGGTTTTTAACATGGACCAGAAAGGGAACCTGCTCAGGCTGCTTGACGGAGAGCCGGTAGGCACCCTGGTGCATCTGTGACATAGGCTCACATTTGAGGGTTTAAGCCTTGTTTTTTTAATTTTTTTATATATTTGTAACCTGACTAAACAGCCAGAACATTTATGGTAATGCACGAAGAAGCCCAGTTTGTATTGGATCAATGCAAGGAGAAGATGGATCTGACCATCGAGCATCTCGAGAAGGAGTTGCTGCATATCCGTGCCGGGAAGTCCAATCCGGCTATGGTAGACGCCGTTACCGTTGATTATTACGGGAGCTTGGTTCCGCTGAGCCAGGTGTCCAATATCAGTACGCCCGATCCGCGGACCATCGCCATTCAGCCGTGGGAGAAAAAGATGATCCCGGTCATTGAGAAAGCCATCATGGCTGCCAATCTGGGTTTCAACCCCGACAACAACGGTGAGGTGATCCGTATCAATATTCCGCCGCTGACCGAAGAGAGAAGAAGAACCCTGGTCAAACAGGCCAGCAAGGAGGGAGAGAATGCCAAGATCAGCATCCGCACGGCCCGCAAGGAAAGCAATGAAAGCCTGAAAAAGCTTTTAAAAACCGGTTTGGCGGAAGATATGGAAAAAGATGCCGAAGAAATTGTGCAGAAATTTACCGATGAATTTGTAAAAAAAATTGATACCTTAGTGGCTGCTAAGGAAAAGGATATAATGACTATTTAATTGTTTCTAGTTTTCTGTTTTC
>ERZ1645192.1353-NODE-1353-length-20498-cov-7.133738_pt1 | contig 20498 bp, 12 predicted proteins | sample MGYA00575354_ERZ1645192 | MGnify/ENA primary metagenome ERZ1645192 (study PRJEB40844, sample SAMN11349763) | freshwater sediment metagenome | isolation source: river sediment | host: Sediment | place: India: Faizupur Khadar , New Delhi | collected 2017-02-21 ... | reverse complement strand
GGGAAAAAGACGGCGGCCCCTTTCGGTGCCGCCAATATCTGGTGGTGGGAGGGTAATTTGTAACTTAATCCACGAACCCATCATTACATGAAAAAGTGAAACAGTCAAGAGAAAAGTGAAATTTTTTTTTATCCAGTAGATGCAAAGAGTTCCGCTTGTATTGAATACAATAAAAGATGTTTACGAAAGAAACTAAAAAAAATTGTTGACTCGATACAACTTCTCGTTATAGTAGGCATCCGCGGGCGTTCTTTGAGTTATGAAGATGTTTTCCGAGGTTCCTCGTTAGCTCAGTCGGTAGAGCGGGTGGCTGTTAACCACTAGGTCGGCAGTTCAAGTCTGTCACGAGGAGCCATTTTTTTCATTATAGCGGTTCACATTACAGGCAAAGACCTCAAGCCGGGCGACGGTGTTGGGCGGATAGGGCTGTCCGTCGTTCTCCAGCGCGATGACCGGATAGCCGCGCGCCTTGGCCCACGGGCTGTAGACCCCCTCGATGAGCCGGCCGGGCAGACAGCCGAACGGCGCTATGACGACGACGCCCGCGTAGCCTTCCTGCATGCCGGCGGCGGCGACCGCCGGAGATATGGTCGCCTCGCTCTCGAGTTCGGGCGATACGAATTCCTTTCCCCCCGAGGCGAGCGCCGCGTCGACATCATCGGGCGCCGCGGGGATCAGGCCGGTGGCCGACAGCGTCCGTTTTATCTTATCCTCGACACGATGCATCCACCATCCTTCGACGGCGAGCAGTGCGCGTTTGCGCAGCCACGCCGGCCGCAGGAGGCTCAGCGGTCCGCGTCTTCCGCGCTCTTTTCTGAGCAGGTAGTGCTGCGACCAGTCGGTGTAATGGACCCATTCGGTGATGCCGGTCGCCTTGGGGAAGATATCCTGCGCGATGAGGAGGTCGAACAGCTCCCGCACCGAGAAGTCGTCGCGCCGCACGTATATCTCGCCGACGATGAGCACTTTCTTGATTTCGGCGAGGGTGCGTCGTTTGGGTATCGCGGCCAGTTCGCGGGCCGCCTGTTCCAGCGCCGTCTCCAGTTGCCGGTCGCCCCGTTCCATTCCGGCGACCACCGAACGCCACGCCTTTTCGAACACCCGCATTCCCGCTTCGGGATCGCGCGCAAGGAGCCGGATGCCGGTGCGTGCGTCGGTGAAGTGATCGGAGATAACGATGCCGCGCCACATGTCGCGCACGAAACTGATGCCGATCTCGCGGTAGGAGTTGTCGCTGTTGGGGGCGAAGACGAGCACGTTGTCGAAGCCGAGGTCGTCGAAGAGCCGTTCGTAGAACACATGGTATTGACCGGTGCGGCAGGGACCGGTGGTGCTGGGGACATAGACGAGCAGCACTTCGTCGGGCCGTTCGGGGGTGCGCCGTTCGAGGAACTGCAGGACGGTGCCGAGCACGAGCAGCGCCGGGATGCATTCCTTGCCCGAAGCGACATTGCGCGCCACCTGCGTCGAATGGATGTCGGCGACCGGCAGATGTTCGGCGCGGACCCCCTGTTTGCGCGAAGCGGCGGTCGTTATCTCGGTGGCCAGATCGCCCAGCGACGGCCAGACCAGCCGCACCCGTTCATGGCGTATGCCGAGTCGTTCCCCGGAGAGGTTGTCGTGTACGGTCACTTCGCCGTCGACCGTATCCAGCCGGTAGCGGCGCGGCCGGGCGGCCCGGGGGGCGGGCATCGCGTGGCGGCGGTAACTTTCGACGATGTCGAGGAACGCCTCGATGCGGGTGTCGAGTCCCGCGTCGGCGGTGTGCGAATCTATCTCGAGCACCAGATAGGGCTTGCGTCCCATCATCCAGCGGACATAGTGAAGCATGAACGAATCGGGGGCGCAGGAGAAGTTCGATATCCACGCGAGATAGAGATTGGGGATGTCGCGCACTGCGCGGACCGCCTTCATATCCTGCTGGCCGTAGTACCAGTACATGTTGGGGAAGATGTCGGCCGTTTCGTCGAAAATGAGATCGTAGGGGACCACCGTCACGCCGCGCGATAGGAATTTGCGCGGTATCCCCATGTTGGCGTCGCGGGTGAAGGCGTTGTAGGGGCGCCCGAGGAGCGCGACGTAGAGCCGGTCGGGGTTGCGCCGCATCTCTTCGATGAGTTCGCGGCCGCGCCGCCGGTAGTCCTCCATGAAAGAGCGGTGGTGGGCGATGGCCGCGTCGAAGGCGCGGGTTCCCTCGGCGCGCGGCAGGCCCAGTTTCAGCGCGATATCCTCGAATTCGCCGCGGCAGGAAGCCCAGCCGTGCTTGAAGGAGACCACGGGGCGCAGTATCTTCGCGTCGTCGAGGCCGAAGGCCTGTTTCGCGTAGTAGGGGAGTCCCTGCGTCAGCGGGCAGACGCACGATTCGGCGGAACTTTTCTCGAGAGTCGGCATGTCGCGGAAGTGCGGCAGGAACAGGTAGGTCGCGCCGCGGTCGAGGAGGTCCTGCACCGCGCCGTGCGCTATCTCGGCGGGGAAGCAGTAGTTGCTTTCCTGCCGGTGGATGCCCGCCGGGACGATCTTTTCCGAAAGGATCGCGCGGACGCCGAGTTCGTGGAAGAAGCGGGCGTAGAAGGGCCACAGCGAGTGGACCGAAAAGGCGACCGGCACGCCGATCACCGCGTCGAGGCGCGGGGCGAGGGTCGCCGGATCGGGTACGGCGGCCGAGAAGAACTGTTCGGTCCGCCACGCGACATGATCGGCGACGCTCGATTCGTCGAACGATGAACGCCTGCGCGCGCCGGTGTATTTCGAACAGCGGCCGCCGAACGGGTAGCGCCGTCCGCCGACCTCCAGGTTACGTATCGGGCAGAGGTTCTCGCAGGCGCGACAGAGGAACTGGCCGTGGTGGACGATCTCTTTGTCGAGCAGGGTCTCGAGGTCGAATTGACCGGCCGGAAGCAGTCCTTCGTCGTACTTCAGTTTCGCGAGTCGCGCCACCCCGAAGGAGCCCATGAGTTCCGGATCGGGCGGCACCGCGACCGGTTTGCCGAGAAGTTGCGCGAAGGCGAGCGGCACGGCGGGATTCTTGGCGACGCCCCCCTGCAGAGCGATGCGGTCGCCGATGGTGCGGTTGCCCACCACGCGGTTGAGATAGTTCGACACGATGGAGAAAACGAGTCCCGCGACGATGTCGGGCCGGTCCGCTCCCTGCTGTATCGCTTTGCGGATGTCGCTGTTGATGAAGGCGGAGCAGTGTTCGCCGAATTTGAGCGGGGCGCGGGCCGCGAGCGCGACCGGGCCGATCTCCTCGGCGCGAATGATGTCGAGATCGCCGGCGGCCGATTCTTCGAGGAACGAGCCGGTGCCGGCGCTGCAGGCCTCGTTCATGGCGTAGTCTATCGGTACGCCGTTGTGGAGCAGCACATATTTCGCGTCCTGTCCGCCGATCTCGAAGATGGTGTCGACCTCGGGCGAGAAGAAGGAGGTGCCGGTGGCGTGGGCGATGATCTCGTTATAGACGCCATCGGTGCCGAGGAACACCCCGAGCAGTTCGCGCGACGAGCCGGTGGTCGCGACCAGCGTGATGCGCGGCCGGACGCCGCCCAACTGTCCGCGTATCTCGCGCAGGCAGTTTTTGAGCGCGCCGACCGGATCGCCGTGGGTGCGGCCGTAGTGGGCGGCGACGATGTCGAGCGTTTCGCGGTCGATGAGCGCCGCTTTGGTGGTGGTCGATCCGCCGTCGACGCCGAGTATGTAGTCGCGGTCGGCCCGTATCGAACCGCGCCGTGACTGATGATAGGTGACACGGTCGGCGGCCGCGTCGAGCGGTTTGAGCGCGGCGCGGTCCAGAACGGCGGTCGCTCGCGAAAGACCGCCGGCGGGGAGCGGCAGACCCCGTTCCCGGGCGGTCAGGGCCGCGCCGTAGGCCTCGAACCAGCAGGCCTCCTCCGGGACGACGAAATCGACGGCGGGCCAGGCCTCGCGCAGGAAACGGACCATATGGCGGTTGGCGGTGACCCCGCCGATGAGCGCCACGCGTCCTTCGCGCACCTTGGCCTTGGTGAGGAACTCGCCCACCTTGTCGGCCATCACCTTGGAGAGCGACAGCGCGATATCGCCGCGCGTCGCCTCCCCTTTGTTGAGGCGATGGGTGCAATCAGATTTCATGAAGACCGAACAGCGGGCCGAGAGGGTGTGTACGCTCGCCCCTTCGACGGCGCGGTCGAGCTCTTCCACCGCGAGGTCCATCCGCCCCAGTTGCTGGCGGAAGAATTCGCCGGTGCCCGACGCGCATTTGTTGCCGGCGTAACTGGTCTGTATGCGGCCGGCGGGGTCGAGCGGATAGACGACCATGTCCTCGCCGCCGAGTGACACCACCGCGCGGGGACGGAGACCTTTGGCGACGAGCGCCGCCTCGATCGCGAGTGGCGCGATGAGTTCGGGCGCCTTCAGCCGGAGACGGCCGGTGCCGCCGGTCACCATGGCCCACAGGCGGTGATCGGGGGTGAGCCCGATAGCGGCGAAGGCGGCGGCGAGGGCGGCTTCCAGATCGCCTTCATGCGGCACAACGGCGTGGCGCGGCGCGGCGTCGCCCGCAAGCAGACAGACCTTGACATTGACCGATCCGATGTCTATGCCGACCGTCCGTGCAACTGCGCTTCGATTGCCCATGAGTGGTTGTCGCTCTCCTAAAGTCGCGAGACCTTTCCTGCGGAGAGAACCTACTCCAATCACGGGTGCTTGTCAAGAAAACAGTATGTGCGAAAACGAACGGCGCCGACCGGTCAGACCGTGACCTGAAAACTCTGGAATATCTCTTTGTGGGTGCGCGGCGGGAGGCGGTAGTGCTGTTCGGCCGGCAGATGGGAGAGGGCGCCGGCGTTCAGTTTGGCGTAGCCTTTGAAATCCATCTGATCGTTCAGGATGATGATCCGCGCCTCTTCGTAGTTGCTGAAAAAGCCGCCGATGGAGCAGGCGAGCGACCGTTTTTTGTTCACGCGCAGTATCTGGCCCGGCGGGTAGATGCCGAGCGTCGCGTACAGACCTTTCGCCGCCGAGGGGGTAAAGGTCTTGTTCTTGTTGGTCAACTCGAATATCCGTTCCATGGCGTTGACGCGGGAAAGCGGTTTGCCCGGATTCCACGGCCACCAGCGGGTCGCGATGTCGTAGTAGTCGCACACCTTGACGATCTCCGCCAGCGGCGTGGAATAGGAATCTCCCGTAGCCGCCTGAATGACTCCGCGGAAGTCGTAGGTATCGTGGTGGGCCGAGGCGGTGATGGCCGCCTCCATCATCGAGAAGTTGAGCGAGTTGAGGCGGCTGAGGAAGGCGAAGCCGGTTTCGCCGTGGAGATTCTTGAGATCGCGCTGATCTTCTTCGGGGATGCCGATATCGTGGAGGTAGCCGGCAAGGCCGATGGTGGTCAGGCGCCGTTTGGGAACGCCGAGCTGCGTGGCGACGGCGACGCTCAGGATGGTCGTGTTCGCGGCGTGGGTGGGTATATACATTTTCTGATAGGAGTCGAGCGACGCGAGGAACAGCAGGTGATGCCACTGCGAATCTTCCCCGTCGTCGGTCAGGAGGTCGACAAGGTTCTGAATGTTGCGCACCGCCTTCTTGAGGGGTATGGGCTGTTTCTGGAGCACCTTTTTGCGGAACTGCGGGAAGTCGGTCACGAGGTTGCGGTATATCTGGCGCGCCTTCTGCTGTTTGTCGATGATGGGGGGCAGTTCATCCTGTACGGGGTCATACATCGTGATGTGGATGTTCGGCGTACGGGCCTTGAGTTCCCCCTCGACCTTGCGGAACATCTTCTCATCACCGGGCGTTCCGGGGGTTATGTTGCGGGTCAGTTGACAGAAGATGATGAGGTCCTGCCGCTGGGCGGTCGAGGAGATCTCTATCTCGCCGATGTAGAGCGACACGAAGATGTGGGAGAGCATCTCGAGATAATCCTCGCCGCCGCGTTTGCCTTTAAGGCGCTGTTCGTTGATGACGATATCGGTGCCGTTGTAGCCGAAGTTGACGGTCGGCATGGTCTTGAAGAAGAACTGAAGGAGTTCCATCAGTTTTTCGACCGATTTCTTGACCGCGTCGTTCTCCTCGCCGTACATCTTGAGCGACTTCCAGAGCGAAAAGAACGAGGAGGCGAACTCATAGCCGCGCTGTTTGATGTTCTCGTCGACCGACTGAAGGAAGTTGCGCGCTCCTTCGCGTCCCTGAATACGGGTATCTTCCATTACAGCAGCCCTCCCTTCGAACGGATGAGTTCCTCGGTCTCCTTGTTGCCCGAGGCCAGCCCTTTCTTGAAGAAAAGTTTCACCGCCGGATCGGCGCGGTACTGGTTGAGATGGGTGATGACGGCGTCCTTTGTCTCCTTGAAGATGTCGCGTTTGAGCAGAGGGCCGCTGAGTTTCAGCATCTTTTCGAGCGGGCGAATGGTGAACTCGAAGTTCTCGGGTCTGACCAGAGGCAGAAAGAGTTCCATCTCGGCGCGGGGATGTTTCTCGAAATCGGGGTTCTCTATGAACTTGACGATGTGACGGACAAAGGTCTGGGTGGAATCGACCCCGCCGATCAGTTTGAGCGTTATATCGCGCAGCACGGAGTTGCGGGAGAACAGGAGGACCGATATCAGGTCGTAGAGGTCCTGTCTCTTCTCTTTGATGATCTTGGTGAGGTAGCCGGTCACCTCGGCCGGTTCGAGTTTGGCGAGATTGTTTTCCTGCAGGAGGCGGTTGATGACCGTTTTGACCTGCGGGTTCTTGAGTTCGAGCAGTTTATCGACCGACATGAGGCGGATATCCTTTTCGGGACTGAAGACCGCCTTTTCGAGCGCCGGTAGCGCCTCTTCGACCGAATAGTGCATGAGTATGGTTATCGACTCGATGCGGATCTGTTTCTGCGGATGGTTGATGACGGCGCGCAGGAGCGGGACGACCGCCGGATTGTCGATCGCTTTGAGCACCGTCAGTCCGTTGCGGACCACCCGCCAGTCCTGATGCGACAGAAGCGGTTTTATCGCCTCGGGATTTTTCAGCACCTTGCCGAGTTTCTCGATCGCCGCGATACGGAGTTCCCGCGTCTGGAGTTCGGTCAGCAGCACGATCATGTTGGGCAGTTGCGCCGCCGGGACGATGCCGAGGAAGTCGCCGAAATACTCGAACTGGTCGGGGGAGAAGTTGTCGGCCATCTTGAAGACGCGGTTGAGGAAATCCTCGTTGGTGACGTTCGTGATGCCGCTCTTTATCTTGAGATAGAACTCCTCGTTGGTCTCCCGGAACTGGGCGCCGATCCTGAGCAAGGTCTTGAGGAAGACCACCGCCTCCTTGACCGCGCCGAACAGCAGGAGTCGCTCCCAGAGCAGAGAGGCGGTCTCGACCAGATCCTTGCGCACCTCGTCGTTGGCCCCCTGCAGGAGTTTCAGCGACAACTCCTTGAGGAAGCGGTTGGTGATCGCGCTCTCGTCGTATTTCTGTATCTGATCGGCGAAGATCCCCTTGTCCTCGTCGGTGATGATGTAGGTCTTCTTGTCCTGAAAGGGGACATCGCGATCGGTGAAGGTTTCGGGGGTAAGATCGCGGCCCTTGTTCGCGGCGGCATTGAGATCGTACCCCTGATCGAAGTCCTCGTATTCGAACGGTTCCGACTCGACGAGTTCCTCCTCGGTGACATAGCCGATATGCTCGAACTCCGAATCCCACAGAAGGGTCGCGATATCGTAGTCGTCGCTCGCGTACACGGTGACCCGCGCCAGTATGTTGAAGAAACTGAGTATCTCCTCGTAGGTTATCCCTTTGGCGAAATAGATCTCGCGGATGCCGTCGTTGAACAGCACATAGATGACCTCGTTGTCGTCCAGCGCCGTCTCGACCGGCTGTTTCATGAAAAGGAACCCGTTCTTCTTTATGCGGAAAGGGATGACCGGGATCTCGGTCAGCATCAGATCCACCTTGACCTTGAACTCCTCCCCGAATTTCTTGAACATCGGGTTGTTGACCGGGTAGAGTTTGTAACCCTTGAGCACCTTATGGAAAAGCGTCACGATCTCCTCGGCCTGACCGCGGAGATGCTCCTTGGATGGTTCCAGTTCGCTGTTCTGCCGGAAGAATTCGATGATACTGCGATCGTGCCCCTTGTTGCTCATATCCCGCTCCCATTGAATACGATCCGGCCCATTATAGTCCCCCGGAAAGGCAATTCAAGAAAAACGGCCTAGCGGACCACGCCGCTCACCTTCATGCGCCGCTGCTGATCCTTTATATACTTCTGCTGGAGCCGCGACACCGCCTTACGGTCGAGATACATCTGGTACCACACCTCGCCGTACTTCTCCATCTTGAACGGCGTTTTATTCTGAAGCGCCATCAGATGCTCGTTGAGGTGCTGATTGTTCGGCATCGACTTGAGCCCGCGCTTGAGGACCGCCAGCGCCTGATCCCGGTCGTCGAATTCCTCCTCGTGAAGATAGGCGCACAGCGAGAAGACGAAGGCCTCCTTCTTGTTGAAGCGCATCAGGAGTTCCATCGTGTCGAGCGCCTCCTTCTTTTTGCCGTTCTTGAGGTGGCCGATGGCGAGCATGCAGTAGGCGAGATAGAGCCGCGGATTGGAATTCTGGAGGTATTTATAGGCCTCGCCGAACTTCTTGGTGGAATAGAGGATGACGCCGATCTGGCTGTCTATCTGCGCCTTGACCAGGAACGCCCAGCGGTCCCAGCGGTAGCCTTCGCGCAGCAGTTCCAGCGCCCGCTCGACCTTCTGTTTCTGTATCTCGGCGTTGGCCCGCAGGAAGAGCGCCTGCAGTTTGTTGGTGATGTTGCGCGATACGGCGAAGAAAACGGCGACGGCGGCGACCAGCCCGATGATGATGCCCCAGACCCACGCGTAGGGGACCGGTATCAGACTGAACAGGAGCGTGATGACGACCGCGCCGCCGATGCTTATCGCAAGATTGTACATGGAGTCCCTCCATAAAATATAACGGGCCACTTTAGTGGCATCGGGACTTTTTTGCAATAAAAATCAACTTCGGCTAAACTCGGACGGTACTTACGGGAGGAACGGGGTTTGTTGCACGGGGGAAGTCACCGCTACGACGCGGAGCACAATCTCAACGGGTATCAGGTTGAGAAAAGAAAGGAGTTGATACCTGTGGGACATAAAGATATTATAAAGTCATTAAAAGAAAAAATAAGAAACAAAAAGAAACCCTCAAGTTGACATAATGGCCACTATGCGCATGATAACCGACTGATAAATCACGACAAAACGGCAGAAAACACCATCTAGTTTACATAGCGGATATTATGCGAAATAACTACTTGATATTATTATGAATATAGTATTTATGCGATACTCCCTGCGAGACCGTGTACCTGCTCACTGAAGCTTTTGGGCTGATCGAGCCAATCCTTCGAGAATCGGTCCCGCAACCTGTTCAGGAAATCCGGCGGGCAGATTTTCGGATACCTCGGCGATCACCTGTGGGGTCCGTTCTACCAGTTCCGAGATTATCGGTTCGATTTCTTTTCCCGCATTGCAATGTTCCGCGGTCGTGACCCAGTGTCGCCGTTGTATGCGCGCCCACTCATAATGACGATCCTTCCCGCTGACCGCCATCGCCATATCCAACTTTTCGGGGGCGAATTGCCGGGCACCGTGTCCCATGACCGGATATGCCGACAGGACATCGTAGATCGGTGTAAGAGAATAACGTCCTTCCGGTTCGATGAAGATACTGAAATTCTTTGCATGGCCATCGATCGCCGCCATCATCCAGAAAAGCACCTGTGTCTTGAGGAACGTTCTCCGGTCTACAAAAGCATCCCGGGCGCCCAACAGCAGTCTCATGATCTCTTCGATACTGGGGCCACCTTCGGATTCATATTTTGCACCCGGTGATCTGCCGGTCGCCTGACAGAGATCTTCGACAGGAAGACGAATCAGCCAAGTCTTGTCCGAAGAAAGCTTACGGTCGAAACGCTCGACGATCAACACCTTCTGGTCGCCGAAGCGGGCTATCTCGGTTCGAGCGATAGGAAGACCGAATGCGTGAACGATGCGGGAACAAAGCCATTCGTTCTCGATGGAAAAACTCATGTCGATCTGTAGCTGCCCGATCACGCCCAGCGGCAGTTTGAAAAGATGCGTCGTCGGCGTCGTCCCGAGCGGCCGGCACCATTTCTCCTTATGAAAAAGGAGAGCGGTCTTTTCCTGCGCGCCGGCAAGCGATATGCGGAACTCGGCTTCCCGCTCTTTTTGCCCAAAAGCAGGGGGAGCGGGGACCGCGCGCAATATCTTTTCAACATCAGCATCAGTAAGCGGTTCGGCATTGATCGAACGTATCTGTCCGAGATCAACTCCTTCGGGAAGGAGCTGGATCGCGCCGACACAGTCGCGGCCTATCTCGGCGAGCAGAGCGAACGGTGCGGTGGATTCGGTACGAAAGCGTTGCTGTATCCGTTGACGGATAGAAAGACTGTCAGGTAGCAGATTGTCAAAAAAGTGTTCGACCACATCACCGGTGTAGGCATAAGTGGCGGGAGCCAACGGAAGAGAAAGAGATAGCGAACGGGCTGCGGCAGAAGAACGCCATGCGTCGTCATACCGAAATTCCTGTCGTCCCTGCGCCGTGATGGTCCAGATGCCGACCAGCTCTCCGTTCATGTAGATGGAAAGGTGGCGGGTTTTCGAAGGTCGCCCCATCTTACCACTCCCCCGGTAAGCCGGTCCGTTTGATCTTCGGTCGAAGTATCATCTCCAATTCCATTGCGGCGAGCAACTTCAACAGGCTCTCGACGCTGTTTTTTTCCGGCGAGTGCTCCAGACCCGAGATCGTTTTCGGGAGGAGTCCGACGAGAATGGCGGCCTCTTTCTGAGTAAGCCGCTTCTCTTTACGCCTACTTTTCAAGGCATCCGCGAGATGTCGCGGAGTGAGAACAAGATATTCCATATCATCCCCCATAGGGTATACAGCGGCAATATACCCCAAGAGGGATAGAAAGTCAATATCCCTTATAAGGTATTTTTGCGCAAAGATCTACATAATAGCGACTATGCGAAGTAACTACTTGATATTATGGTACTTCTTCCGAGCAGATAGGCCTTTGCCCGATCCCGTTCGCCCCGCCTAGGGCAAATGCGGAGGTCACCCAAATCATCATCCTCTCACATCCCCGGCAGATGCGTTTTCGCTATCGCCGCGCTGCGGCTGCGGCTCACAGCAGCCTCTTTCGCGAACTTCGGCCAATCGGCCACCGCATCGACGACCGCATCGATGATGTCAGCCGGTTTCTTGATGTTCATGTTGTGCGCCACCGCCAGCAGGTCCTGCCGGTTGATGTTGGTCCGCTTGCCGTTGACCGACAGTTGGTGCGCCGCCAGCCACCGGTTCGCCGGGTCGAAGGCATAGGTGATGTCATACGCCGGAGCCAGCCGCCAGCGCCCTGTCGCATCCATGAGGAATGAGAAGTTCTTGGTGTGATCGTCCTGATTCCGCGCCACGACATTGAACACCATCCGCCGATATAACTGCTCCGCGTCGGTATAGGGCAGCGCGAGGCTCCGCATCGTCTGGAACGCCTGCTCGTAGGAGTAGAGCGTCGGATCGTTGTAGTCGAAATGGGCGACGGCGCACAGCGTCTGCAGATGGAGTTTCTGTGACCCGATACGGTCGAACCGCTTGGTCATGAAATGGGAGCGGCCATTTTCGTGGTGCAGTCGGCAGGGCATCATGTCGATCCCGCACCGCTTCGCCATAAGGTGATAGGCATATTCGACCTTGCCGAAACCGCGCGGATCGGCGAGTCCCGCGCCCGAAACGCCGTCGAACTTGATAAGCCAGTATTCGTTGCCGGCCAACCCCTCTATCTGCCCGGAGCGCACCTTCCCCGTCGCCGGGTTGAACGCAATGATCGCCTTTGCCCGGGCGCCGCCGGCCGATGTTCCCACCCGCAGGATCTCGTGCAGTCCTTTTTCCGAAAGATCGGACTCGAACCGTTTCCGTTCATCCAACACCGCGCGCGCCAGCGCAACCAGATGTTCCACCTCGACAGCCGTTGAGCCGGTCGATCCGCGTTCCAGCGCGGGTTCGTATTCGAGCGCTCCCATTCCCCGCTTACCGGTGTAACAGAGTCGCTCTATCGGGCTGATGCTCAACGGATCGCGCCCTTCGCGGGCGAGCCATGCATCCAGTACCGCGTTGCCGAAACGGTCGGGCAGGCTGTCGGCGAGCAGTCCCGGCAACCCCCGATAGGTGTCGCGGTTGAGCGCCGGAAAAGAGAATATCTTCCCCTGCGCGCCGGTCGTCGGCATCAGGAGCGGCGCGATATCCCACCCTTTATCGAGAAAGCGGGGATCGTACTCGAAGTCGGCGCACCCTTTGTCCTCATTCCACGCGACCGCACCGACAAGCGTGTCCCACAAGGTGACCTTGGCTACCCGCACTACCATTCGGACTTCTCCCCGGCAGCGGTTGCCCTCTTTTTGGTCCGGATCCCGGAGGCCTTTCGCCGTTCCTTTTTCTTCTGCGCGAGCAACTGAAGCGGGCTTACCGTTTGCGCCTCTTTGAACGACCCGAGCCGATCGAGTTCTCCGAGCGCCCGCAGTATTTGAACGACGGTGAGCAGTGTGGCGGGGCGTCCCGCCTCCAACTTGCCGATGGTGGTGCGGTCCACTCCCGCCATCGCGGCGAGCTCTTCCTGAGAGATGTTCCGTGAAAGACGCATCTGCTGGAAGGCCCGGCCGAGAACCTGAAGGATCGCGCGATCGGTCATGGATTGAAAATTCATATTGATGTTTTCAGACATCACAAAAAGCCTCCATTTGAATAATTGATGTACATAAGCATCACTCAAGAACAACTATAAGTTTTCAGCGGGGCAAGTCAAGCTTTTCCGGATCGATTATCGCGGGAAGAGGGGTGGGGCAAGGACCCCTAGAACCTAACCGGCCGTCGATACGGGGGAAAAAAGAGCGGTGGGGCGATTGCTGGGAACGGGTACCTGTTGTTATGGAATGGAGGAGAGACATGGAACGGCGACTGCGGTGGGGCGGCATTCTGATCCTTCTGTCGGTCATGGTCTCCTGCGGCGGGACGCCGAGCGAGATAGTCGATGACGATGCGGCGGCCGGCGGCGATATGCTTACGGGCGATGACGATCTTCTCGCGGGCGATGATCTGCTGACCGATGAGGGCGACGAGCCGGTCGACGACGCGTTCGTGCCCGATGTCGAGGTGCTTCCGGCCGCTTATGCGGGGGAGACCGGTTTCATCGCCATTGAACCGGTGGTCTACTACCTGCGGACCAAGTTCGATACCGCCGGTGCGAAATACACCAGCGATGAGGCGCGGCTGTGGTATTCGTTCCAGCCGGCCGATGAGGATGGGGAAAAAAAGCCGCTGGCGATATTCTTCAACGGCGGTCCCGGTTCGGCCTCGGGGCTGCTGCTCGCCTTCAACACCGGCCGCTTGAGCATGGACCCCGTCTTCAACGGCGGGGAGGTGGTCGGGGACAATCCGGATCGCTGGAGTACCTTCGCCAACATACTGTACATCGATGCCCGCAACACCGGTTTCCCCTACAGCATTTCGGGAACGATGCCGGGCTATACCACCCGTAATTTCAATCCCTTCCTCGACGGCGCCGACTTCGTCCGGGTGTTGTTGCGCTTCCTCGCGGCCCATCCGGAGATACAGGCCAATCCGGTCATTTTCGCGGGGGAATCCTACGGCGGCACCCGCACCATCGCGATGCAGAGTCTTCTGCTCAATCCCGGCCGCTATGCCGGTAACGACGGCTATTACACCGATACGGCGCTCGCCGAGGAGATAGCGGCGCACTATGCGGCGGTCTTCCCGGGAGAGGAGATAACGGCCGAAAAGGGGGCCGAACAGTTCGGCTATGCGTCGCTCATCCAGCCGCTCCTGTTCGGCGAGCCGCAGAACGTCGCGTCGGGCGAGATCATGGAGGAGCCCGGTTCGGTCATTTACCAGATCGCCGCGGAGGAGGGGGCTACCTTCGAGCCGTGCCCCGCCGACGATGCCGAATGCGACAAGTACTACAATGCCATTCTGTTCGTCGACGGTCTCGGCCGCGATCTCTACAAATACGACGAGGCGAGCGATTGGATGAACAGCCTGATGAGTCCCATCGTTCCCGCTCTGTTGACCCGCGCGAACTATGTCGATATGCTGGGGCATGACCCCGTTCTTATTGAGCATATGTATGCGTCGCAACGGGAAGATGCCTATAAACTGGCCTCACCGCCGACCGGCGCGATACAGGGCGTCCCGTTGGGAGCGCCCCACAACTCACGACTCACTTCTCACGACTCACTCCTCGAACTCCAGTTGCGGCTCCTGCGGCTTCAGTACGCGACGGTCGACGATCCCGAGGAGGAGTTCCGGGCGCTGTTCGGTTCGCTCAACGACTATGACGGGTACTACATCAGCCTCAACGAGAAGGTGACCAACGCCTTCTACAAGCATACGCTCCATCCCTTCAACGACCTTTTCGGCGACCTGTTCCTCGAGAATCTGCTGGTGGTCGACACCTTCATCACGCAGGCGGCGCTCGATCTGGTCATCTTTTCGCCGGCGATACCGGCGGCGGCGGAGATGTTCGAACAGGTGACCGGCGTGACCGTCGCCGACGATTCGTTCACGATCTCCTACGCCCCCGGTTCGTTCGACGGCGTGGGGGAGGGGGTGACCCGGACCGTGGCGTGGCCGCGTTATATGACCGCGGGGCATTCGGTGACCGTCAGTCAGCCCGACAAGTTCGCCGCCGATGTCGCGGCGTGGTATGCGGCGCTGAAGAAATAGTGCGGGGCTCTTTTCAGCGGGCGTTGACGATGCGGTCGCGGCCGGCCCGTTTGGCCTCGTAGAGCGCCTCGTCGGCTTTGCGGATGAGCGGTTCGCGGTCGACGGCGTGTACCGGCGCGGTGGCGATGCCGCCGCTGATGGTGACCTTGATGTCGTTCGCGCCGATGACCAGCGCCGCTATCATCATCCGCAGACGGTCGGCGTAGATGAGCGCGCCGTTCAGGTCGGTCTCGGGGAGTATGAGGAGGAACTCCTCCCCGCCGATGCGGCCGATCATGTCGATGGCGCGCAGGGAGTTGAGCGCCGTTTCGGCGATGGTCGCGAGCACCGTATCGCCTTCCGGGTGACCGTGGGTATCGTTGACCTGCTTGAAGTGGTCGATGTCGATGATGAGGATGGAAAGGGGATTCCCGTACCGTTTCACCCGCTGAAGTTCCCGGTCCAGTTCCCCGATGATCTTCCGCTTATTGTAGACATGGGTCAGCGCGTCGTGGTTGACGAGCCGTTCGAGTTGCAGGCGTTTCTTTATCATCGAATTGACGATGGCGCGGAACTCCACCACGTCGAACGGTTTGGTGATGTAGGCGTCCACGCCGTGTTCGATGCCGCGGACGCGGTCTTCGGTGGTGGTCTTGGCCGACATGAAGATGAAGGAGGTGAGGTAGTATTCGTCGCGGTCCCGTATCGCGTCGCGGAACTGGTAGCCGTCGAGATTGGGCATCAGGATGTCGCAGATGATGATGTCGGGCCGGAAATTGCCGAGTTTGTCGAGCGCCTCTTGACCGTCGTGCGCCGTCACGAGGTTATATTTGCGGTCGGCGAGGATGATCTTGACCAGTTGCAGGACATTCTCGTCGTCGTCCACCACCAGTATGTTGAAAATGCTTTTTTCGAATTCGCCCATCGGTTCCTCCCCCGTTGTATATACGCCCTCCTCATACCACCGGTCGGGCCGCTTGACAAATTTTCTCCGGCCGCCGCCGCCCCGGCCGTTCAGGGGCAGGCTCCGCTCCCGCGGAGAATGTCGTGCAGCACCTTCGATATCCTCGACCGGGAGAAGGGTTTCTGAACGACCGCCTCGATGCCGAGCCGCGACGGTTCCTGCAGATTATCCCAGCCGCCGTAGCCGGTCACGACGATGACGGGGATGCAGGGACGGATCATTTTGATGCGGCGGGCCAGTTCGAGACCGTTCATGTCGGGGATGTTGTAATCGGTCATGACGAGGTCGTACAGCGTCGGGTTCTCGCGGAAGGAGGCGAGCGCGCCGGGGCTGTCGGTGAAGGTTATCACGTCGTAGCCGAGTTGCTCGAGCAGCAGGCGCATCGAGGTGCAGAAGTGCGGTTCGTCGTCCACGAACAGTATGGTGCCGTTCCCGCGGTGGACCGTTTCGCCGGCGGCGTCGCCCCGTTTTTCCGGCGGTTCCTCCATGAGCGGCAGGACGATGTGGATCGCGGTCCCTTCCCCGACGGCGCTCTCGATCTCCATCCGGCCGCCGAGATTGGCGACCGCCGAGGCGACGATGGCCAATCCCATGCCGGTCCCCTGCCCGGGAGGCTTGGTGGTAAAGAAGGGTTCAAGGGCGTGTTCGCGGGCGTAGTCGTCCATGCCGCAGCCGGTGTCCCTGACGGTGAGGCGGAAACAGTGATCGCCGCAGGGTCCGCCGGGCGGCTCATCGTCGAGCAGGATGGTCAGCGTTCCGCCGGTGTCCTGCATCGCGTGGAAGGCGTTGGTGCAGAGATTCATGAGTATCTGATGCAACTGGACCGGATCGGCCATGAGGGTGATGTCGTTGCGGCGCAGGTCTTTTTTTACCGTGATGAATTTCGGCAGGGTCGCCTGCAGGAATTTGGTCAGTTCCGCGATGAGCGCCGCGATGCGTATCGGCCGTTTCTCGCGTTTCATGCGGCGGCTGAAGGTGGTCACCTGCGAGACCAGTTCGGTCGCCCGGTCGATCGCTTTGAGTATTTCGGTCATGTGCGCTTCGGCCGGAGAGCCTTTGGGCAGTTCCGCCTGTACCAGATCGGCGTAGGCGAGCATATAGCCGAGCGTGTTGTTGAAGTCGTGGGTGATGCCGCCGGCGAGCATCCCGATCGCCTCCATCCGTTGGTTGAATTCGACCGCGCTTTCAAGTTTGCGCCGCTCTTCGGTCTGCGACACCAGCGCGTCGGTGAGCGCGTTGACCTGCGTCATGACGCCGCGGAAGTCCCGGCCGACGCGGGCGGGATCGCCGCGCATTTCGAGCCGTCCGCCGAGTATCTTCTGCAGGAAGCCTTCCAGTTCCTTCACGACGCGGTTGATGCTGCCGGTGATGAGCGAGGAGACGATGAGGGCGAGTATGACGAACAGCGCCGCCGAGAGGACCGCGGCCAGCAGGAACGAGGAGTAGAGAGCCCGGCTGATGCGCCGGTCGATCTCCTGTTCGTCGATCTCGGCCAGCAGCGCCCACCGTTGACCGTCGACCGTTATCGGCGTGTAGGCCGAAAGCACCCGTTTGCCGCGGTAATCGGCCGTGAGCGTCGTGCCGGTACGCCCGTCGAGCGCCTGTTCCACCGCGAAGGTGTGTAACGGCTGATCGTTGCGCCGGGTGGGTTCGAGGTGCAGTTCGCTGCGTCGGCGCAGATCGGGGCCGACGAGGTAGGTCTCGCCGGTGTCGCCCATGCCGGAGCGTTCGGCCATGACGCGGTTCATCTCGGTCAGCGAAAGCGCGGGGAACAGCCGCAACGTCTCTTCGATGCGGCTCTTCTTGAGATCGCGCACCGACTCGAGTTGCGCGAAGGCCTGCTCCTTGAGTTCGGTGCCGAAGATCCGCGCTCCGGTGAAGGAGAGTATCGCGAGCGGAATGATGCCCGAAAGAAGAGAGCCGACGATCAGGATGGTCTTGAGCCGGATGCCTTGGAGCATGGATCCCCCGTCAGGAGGCGCGGAATTTATAGCCGATGCCGCGTATCGTTTCTATGCGCTCCGCGTAGGAGCCGAGCTTCTTGCGCAGGCCGAATATCTGAAAATCGATGGAGCGTTCGGTGACGAAGTAGTCCTCGCCGCGGATGGCGCCGATGACCTGCGCCCGGGAAAAAACGGTGTCGGGATCGCGGGTGAGCAGGGCGAGGATGTCGAATTCGGTGCGGGTGAGGGAGAGCGGAGAGCCTTCTATCGAGGCCTCCCGTCCGGCGATGTTGATCGCCAGCGTGTCGTAGTGGAGGGTGTCGGCCTGCGGGGCGCGGGTGGTCTTGCGGCGCAGAACGGCGTTGATGCGGGCGATGAGCATCCGCGGCCGGACCGGTTTGACGATATAGTCGTCGGCCCAGGTCTCGAGCGCCCGGACGACATCCTCTTCGACCGATCTGCCGGTCAGCATCACGATGCAGACCTTCTCCGTCGGCTTGTTCCTGCGGAGCCGTTCGGCCACCTCGAAACCGTCGATGCCGGGAAGGGTGATGTCGAGCAGGACCAGATCGGGGGTGACCACTTCGAGTGCGTGAAGAGCCTCTTCTCCCGACCGGGTGCGGTGGACCACGAAGCCCTCCGATTCGAGGATGAAGGAGAGGCTGTTGAGAAGATTCTCCTCATCCTCCACGAAAAGTATTTTGCCGTTCGGGCGTGTTTCCACCATGATCCCTCCTGATCCGGACGGTCAAAGTTATAGCAAAGATTCCTTCTTTATCAATCTTTTGTCCCGTTTCTTTCAGCACGGATAGTTTACCTCCGCTTTTCTTGTCTTTTGGAATTTATTCCACTACTATGATGACGCGTTTAACGGCAGGGGTGCCATGCAGCGATATATCCGTATCCTTTTATTCATCGCGTTGTTCGCCGGTGAAGGGCTCTTTGCGCTCAACCATGAACTCGGCCTGTCCCAGTTCATGCTCGACAACTGGACCTCCGATCAGGGGCTGCCGCAGAATTCGGTCCTGACGATGGTGCAGACCCGCAACGGCTACCTCTGGATGGGGACCGAGGAGGGGTTCGTCCGGTTCGACGGCATCTCCTTTTCCGTGTTCGACAAGGGGAATCTGCCGCTGGAGAACCACCATTCGCAGTGGATCGTCGAGGACCAGAAGGGGTCTCTGCTCTGGATAGGGACCGACGGCGGCGGGCTGGTCCGCTTCAACCACCGGACCGGCGACACGAAACTCTTCACGGAAAAGGATGGCCTGCCGCACGGTTCGGTGGTCCGCATTCTTCAGAACCCCGACGGTTCGTTGTGGGTCGCCACGCGCAAGGGACTCTGCCTGTTCAAGGACGAAAAGGTCGTGCAGACCTTCCATAAAAAGGACGGACTGCCGACCGACGATCTGCGCGCCATGGCTATGGACGCCGACGGGCGGCTCTGGGTGGGCGGCCGCGCCGGACGCATCGGCTGGGTGAAGGACGGCAAAGCTCAACCGGTAGATTCGCTCGATGCGCAGGTCTCCGCTCTTTATGTCGATTCGACCGGGAAACTCTGGGCGGCGACCCAGCGCGGGCTGTTCGTGCTCGGCAAGGATAAGACCTCTTTCCGCCCCGTGCAGGAGGATGTCCTTCAGAGCTACTCGATCACCGTCGTTTTCGAGGATGCCGGCAAGAATATATGGGTGGGGACCGAAGAGGCCGGGCTTTTCCGTCTGCGTGACGGCGGCCGGAAGACCATCACCCCCGACGACAAGTTCTACTTCGCGAACATCGCCGCGATATTCGAGGACCGCGAAGGCTCGATATGGGTCGGAACGCGCGGCGCCGGGCTCTACCGCTTCCGCGAAGGTAAGTTCATGACCGTGGGCGGCCCCGGCGTGTTCCGCAACGAGATCATCTTCTCCATCTACGAATCGAAAAGCGGCGGGATGTGGATCGGTTCGTTCGGCGGAGGTCTTTATCAGTATCAGAACGGCAAGGTCTCCCCCTTCAACTTCTCCGACATACTTACCGCCGATTCGACGATACTGTCGCTGCTCGAGGATCGCGACGGCATCCTGTGGGCCGGTATCTACGGCAAAGGTCTGTTCCGCTGGGACGGCGGCGAGGGGAAACTCTTTACGACCGCCGACGGCCTGACCAGCAACAATGTGGCGGCGGTCTTCCGCGATTCGAAGGGGCGCGTCTGGGTGGGGACCAACGATATCGGCGTCGCCTACTACGACGGCGAGACCTTCCGGAAACTTGATCCCGAGGGCGACCATACCACCAAGGTGTCGCACTTCTATGAAACGAAGGATGGGGGCATCCTCATCGCCACGCGCGCCGGCCTGACCAAATGGGACGGCAGGAAATTCTCGGTGCCGTACGAGTCGCTCAAGGGGGTGCAGATATTCTCGATGACCGAAGATTCGCGCGGCACGCTCTATGTGGTGACCGGAAGCGGCCTGTTCATCATCCGCGGCGATAAGGTAAGCCACATAACGATGCGCACGGGACTGCCCATAGAGAACATCTTCGATATACTGCTCGACGGCGACGAGAACCTCTGGATGACCTCGAATAAGGGGATCATCTTCCTCGACCACGGGCAGGTGGATCTCTTCGCCGAAGGGACCATCGAGAAGGTGTCGCCGAAACTCTACGGGGTCACCGACGGGATGCTGTCGGCCGAATGCAACGGCGGGTCGCAGGGGAACACCTACCGCGACAAGTCGGGCAAACTCTGGTTCGTCACGGCCAAGGGGGTCGCGGTGCTCGATCCGAAGAAAATGGCCATCAACGAGGTCGCGCCGCCGGTGGACATCGCGGAGGTCATCGTCGACAAGCAGGTGATGCCCTT
>ERZ1645192.1351-NODE-1351-length-20503-cov-12.188576_pt1 | contig 20503 bp, 19 predicted proteins | sample MGYA00575354_ERZ1645192 | MGnify/ENA primary metagenome ERZ1645192 (study PRJEB40844, sample SAMN11349763) | freshwater sediment metagenome | isolation source: river sediment | host: Sediment | place: India: Faizupur Khadar , New Delhi | collected 2017-02-21 ... | reverse complement strand
CCAGTATTAAAATGAACTGTAAAGTCCGAAAATGGGTCTCAAGCCTCAAACCCAGGCGCACGTCTGGTTTCACAGCTTCACGGGCATCCATTGGCAAAAAAAGAGCTGGGAGGTGTCGGTTTTAATACCGGTTTCCAGCTCAGATTCAACGTTTTTTCTGTGGGCTTTAAGGCCTGAAGTTCCGCACGTATTCCCGGACCGCGGCGCCGTTCTCCAGATTGATCACCGCTTCAGCAAGTTTCTTGGCATTGGCATACGACCATTCGCGCAGAATAGCTTTCAGATGGGGTATGCTGGGTGCGGCCATACTGAATTCATCCAGCCCCAAGCCGAGCAAGACCGGGGCGGCTTCCGGATCACCAGCCATTTCACCGCACACGCCAATCCAGATACCTGCTTTGTGGCCTTCTTCGATGACCCGTTTAATTTGGCGGACGACCGCCGGATGACAGGGATCCGCCAGATATGCCATCTTTTCACTGGTGCGCTCAGCGGCCATGGTGTATTGGGTAAGATCGTTGGTACCGATGCTGAAGAAGTCCACTTCTTTGGCAAACAGATCCGCCATCTGCGCCGCGGCGGGAATTTCCACCATGATGCCGACCTGGATGTTATCCGCGACAGGGAAACCGGCCGCGAGCACTTCCTGACGCGCCTCTGCCAGCAGGGCTTTGGAACGCCGTACTTCTTCCAGCGTCGCAATCATCGGGAACATAACGCGCAGGTTATGCCCGGGGCTGGCGCGCAGCAGCGCACGCAGTTGAATTTTGAAGAAATCGGGTTTATCCAGGCACATGCGGATGGCGCGCCAACCCAGGAATGGATTGGCTTCTTTACCGAGGTCCAAATAATCAAGCTGTTTGTCGCCGCCGACGTCCAACGTGCGTACCACCACCGGGCGTTTTTCCATGACGTCCAGGACAGCTTTGTACGCTGCCAGCTGTTCTTCCTCAGTTGGGGCGGTGGTGCGTTCCAGGTAAAGGAACTCAGTCCGCAGTAAGCCGATGCCTTCCGCGCCAAATTTCAACGCTGACACGGCATCGCTGGGGCTGCCTACATTCGCCACAATCTCCACCTGACGTCCGTCTTTGGTGACCGCGTGATCGCCGGCGGATTTCAGCTCAAGCTTCGCCATGCGCGACGCTTCGCCGGTGAGTTGTATATAGCGCTTTTTGGTTTCCTCATCCGGGCTGGCAATCAGTTCACCTTTGCCGCCGTGAATGAGCATCTCAGTTCCGCCGCAAATCTCAAGCAGCGCAGGACCGCAGCCAACGACCGCTGGCAAACCGAGAGCTTTTGCCAGAATAGCAGTGTGGGAAGTCGGTCCGCCTTCAGCCGTCGCGAAGCCAAGCACGAAATTCTTATCCAGACGCGCGGTGTCTGAAGGGGTCAGGTCCTGGGCAAGAATTATCGAAGGGGCGGACAATTCTGAAAGATCCGTATCGCCCTGCCCGCTAAGGATGCGGATAACTCGTTTTCCAACGTCGCGAATATCCGCTGCTCGCGCGCTCAGGTATTCGTCACCCATCATTTCCATTTGCTGGGCAAAGTTCTCGATGCCGTCCGACCAGGCAGCTTCGACATTCAGTTTCCAATTGTTTACGGCATCCGCCACCAATTCCAAGAGCGATGGATCATCAAGGAACATAGCATGCGCGTCAAAAATCGCCGCTTCGTCAGCGCTGGCTTCTAATTCGGTTTTTTCCCTGAGTGTTTGCAGCTGCTGCCGCGCAATATCGCGGGCAGAATCCAAGCGGGAGATTTCAGCGGCTGGGTCAGAAATCGTTTCCCGCTTAATACCAAGCTCCGCGTGGCGGAATACATACGCAGGACCGGTCGCAATCCCCCCGGAAGCCGGAATGCCTTTCAAAATGATCATAGTGCTCTCCCTTAACTTAAGACCTGACTTCCCAACTTTTGGGAGTTAATTTTACGCGAAGTCGTTCTCGATGAGCGCGATTATTTGCTTTACAGCTTCCGCTTCGTCTGCGCCTTCAGCGGTAATCTCAATTTCATGGTCTTTTTCCACGCCCAAGGTCAGAACGCCCAGAATACTCTTGGCGCTAACCCATTTTCCGTCTTTGGTGGCGTTGTGGATGCGGATGTCGGATTTGAAACTGGCAGCTTTGGCGACAAATAACGCTGCGGGTCGGGCGTGCAGACCTACTTCGTTGACAACTTTAACTTTGCCTTTTTCCATCCCTACTTGCCTCCCCACTTCAATTCCGCGCCGCATTTGACGCATGTGGCCACTTTGCCGCCCGTGCTTGGGTCAGGCGTGACGTGAACAGCGCCGCCGCAGGAGCACTTATCCTTTACTGTGATGACTTTTTCGCCAAAAACGATGGCTTGGATTTCTCCTTTTTGAGGAGCTGAAGTACGCGGCAAATCTTTCTTGTCTGGCATATTTAGTGTCCTTTCATTTCATCTGAAAAGGAGGACCGGCTTACAGCTCCGAAGCTAAAACCGGTCCTCGTCTCAATTAACCCAATTTCGCGAGCAGCGCCCGGCTCTTTGAGAGAACATTCTCGAGGTTGAAACCGAATTTTTCAAACAGCACAGCGTTCGGTGCGGAAGCACCAAAGCGGTCCATGGCAATGTAATCGCCCTCAGGACCAACCCATTTCTCGAAGCCGATGCTGGTGCCTGCCTCGACCATTAATCTGGCTTTGACCTCAGGAAGGAGCACGCTGTCGCGGTACGCCTGGTCCTGTGCTTTAAACAGCTCCCAGCTCGGGAAGGAAACCAGGCGAACCGGGATACCTTCAGACGCAAGCTGCTCGCCAGCCCGAACAATCAGCTCAACTTCGGAGCCGGAGGCGATCAGAATGAGGCGCGGTTTGCCTTCGCCCAGGTCCCCCAGGATGTAAGCGCCTTTTTGCGCGCCGCTGGCGGGATTGTACTTTTCGCGGTCAAACACCGGTAACGGTTGGCGGGAAAGCGCAATCACAGTGGGCGCGTGGCGGCGTTTGAGAGCTGTTCGCCAGGCTTCACTCGTCTCGTTGGCGTCTGCCGGGCGCATAGTCACCACGTTCGGGATCAGTCGCAGAGAGGTGAGATGCTCAACCGGCTGATGGGTTGGGCCGTCCTCACCGAGGTTGAAGGAGTCGTGCGAGAACAGCCAGATGCTGGGCAAATTTGATAAGGCAGACAGCCGCAAAGCTGGGCGCAGGTAGTCAGAGAAGACCAGGAAGGTGGCGGCAAATGGAATCACGCCCTTGTGCACGGCCAGGCCGTTCATGATGGTACCCATGGCGTGTTCGCGCACGCCAAAATAGATATAGCGGCCGTCGTACTGGTCCGCCTGAAAGCCTTTGGTGTTCTCGATGAGGGTTGAGTTGGAGGTCGTGAGGTCCGCCGAACCGCCCATCATTTCAGGAATTACGCCAGAGAGCGCATTGATAACCTTGTTGGAAGCGCTGCGGGTAGGGATGCCCTTGGTATCGGGCTTGAAGACAGGCAGTTTTTCTTCCCATCCAGCCGGCAGCTCTCCGGCAAGAATCCGCTTCAGTTCAGCAGCAAGCTCAGGGAAGGCTTGCTCATAAGCAGCAAATTTAGCGTTCCAATCCGCTTCCAGTTTTTCGCCAGCGGGTACGGCTTCGCGATAATGCGCCAGAACTTCTTCTGAAACATAGAAGAGAGGCTCGGTTGGATAGCCGAGATTCTTCTTGGCGCCTTCCAGCTCTTCTTTGCTGGGAATGCCGCTGTGGGCGGCGGAATTATCCTGCCAGGTAGGGTAACCGTAGCCGATGTGCGTGCGGCAGAGGATGATGGACGGTCTAAGATCGGCTTTGGCAGCCTCAATGGCGGCGTCCAGTTCTTCTACGTTGTTTCCGTCCTGCACATGCAGAACCTGCCAGTGATAGGCCTCGTAGCGTTTTGCGCGGTCTTCAGTAAAAGAAATGTCAGTAGCCCCGTCAATGGTGATGCGGTTGTCATCATAGAAGACAATCAGCTTCCCAAGACGCAGGTGACCAGCCAGAGAGCACGCTTCAGAGGTCACGCCTTCCATCAGGTCGCCATCCGAAGCCAGGACATACGTGTAGTGATTGATAATTTCATGACCTGGGCGGTTGTAGACAGCAGCCAGGTGCGCTTCAGCCATGGCCATGCCAACAGCAGTTGCCAAACCCTGACCCAGAGGTCCGGTGGTGATTTCAACGCCAGGGGTGACCCCATATTCAGGATGACCCGGGGTACGGCTGCCCCAGCGTCGGAAATTTTTCAGCTCCTCCAACGAGAGATCGTAACCAGTCAGGTACAAAAGGCTGTAAAGCAGCATGGAGCCGTGCCCACCAGAAAGCACAAAACGGTCCCGGTCAGACCAATCAGGATTGTGAGGGTTAAACTTGAGATGCTTTTTATAGAGGGTGTAAGCAATCGCGGCAGTACCCATTGGCAATCCGGCATGCCCGGAGTTTGCATTCTGCACCGCGTCCGCTGATAAGAACCTGATTGTGTTTATGGCTTCATTCTGAAGTTTTTCATTATCCATATCCTGCTCTCTTTTGCATATATTTAATTCGGGCACTCGCAGATAAGTTCACGCTGGAGTGCCCGACAAGAAAAGTCAGCGAATAGAAGAGAGAAAGCGGCTGTTATTCAGCGACTTCCTTAACTTCTTCCTCAATCTCCTTGTATTTGCGACTCATTGCGAAGACGAGGATAACAAGGACAACAGCCACGGCGATGGCGATAATTCCAAGCACGCCGCCTTTACCAACAAAGTCGCCCCATTTTGCGAAAGCCAGACCGACTGTGGCATAGAAAGGATCGCCAAAGGTTGCGCCGGTCTTGTAGAGGTCGCCAGTGAGGGGAATCAGCCAGCCGGTACCGATCGCCATGACCACGCCCATGATGAAGGGACCAAAAATGGCGCCTTTCCAGCCGCCGGTGGCGTTACCGAAGATACCGGAAGTGCCGCCGGCAAAGAAGGCGGGGACCACGCCAGGCAGGATGACATACAGCGTGCTCAAACCGAGCTGCAGACCCGTACCAACGATCATGCCAGCGAACATCGCCAGGAAGCCGAACAGCAAAGCGGTCGGAGCGTAGGGGAAGACAACCGGGCAGTCAAAGGCAGGGACAGCGCCGGGAACCAGTTTCTCGGAAATACCAGCGAAGGCAGGCATGATTTCACCGAGCATCATGCGGACGCCAGCCAGAACGATGGTCATACCGGCAGCGAAGGTCAGGGAGCTCATGATCGCGAAGATAATCGGATTCTGAGAACCGGCAACTTCTGCCGCAACATATTTGTAGGAGACCAGGGTCAGGATGAGGTACAGGGGCAGAACGGTGACAGCCAGGCCGGAGGTGGTATCGCGGAAGAAGCTCAGGCTCTTGGGCAGGTTGAATTCCTCAGCGGATTTTGTGCCCTTCTTGAAGAGCTTGCCAGTCACATAGGAGAACCAGTAGGAGAAGTCGCCCGTGTGGCCGACGGAGAATTTTTCGCCGCCAGTAATGGCTTTGGTGCCGGGGTATACCAGAGCGGGCATGAGTGTAAAGTACAGGCCCATTACAATGGTGCCGAGCAGCCAAAGCTGCCATCCGGTGAGACCCATAGTGGCATTGAGAACGATCACCACAAACAGGGAGACATAGAGCATGATATGGCCGGTCAGGTAGATAAACTTGTACTTGGTCACTCTGGCGAGGATGACGTTGAGAATAAAGCCGCCAACCATTACCAGGGAGCCGATCTGTCCGAAGCGCTCAAGCGCAAATGGCAGCGCGGCTTCGTTTGTGGGCAGAACGCCTTCCACGCCAAGCACGTGGTTGATGATGTTCGTCAATGGGGAGATACCGCCGACCAACACACCAGCGCCCGCTCCAATAATCAGGACGCCAACGATTGTTTTGATAACGCCGCTGATAACCTGATGGGCCGGGCGTTTGAGCAGCAGGAGACCTACAAGCGCGACAATACCAAGGATGATACTGTACGCGGAAAGGATCTGCGTCGCGATAAAATCAAAAATGTCGATAATGATTTGCATAGTGACTCCTTTAAAGTAATTGTAAAAATTTTGACAAAACTACTTCTACAAACAATCCGATGCAGGCATCTCAAACTTTTTTTCCTCTGCACCACCTCCTTTGGCGGGGACGTCGCCCTTTGCCACAAGTCTTAACTTTGATAAAAAAACAGCATCATCACTCAAGTGATGGGAGCTTCAAAATAATGGATATCAGATGAGTTTCAGTTCTCTCAGCTTGGCTTCCACCTTCTGAGCTATTTCATCTTTCTTGAAGAAGTTGGAAATGTAGACGATCCGGTTCTGGTCGGCGCGTTCGAGCGAACTGCGCATTTCTTCGATCGTTACGATAATGTCATACTTCTGACCAACAATGGAAGCGACGCCGGAGCATTCGATATCGCTTTCCACGCCAAGCGCATCCAGAGCTTTCTGGACGTTAATCTTGGCAATCATGCTGCTGCCGAGGCCTTGAGGACATAATGTGAAGACTTTAATCATTTTTCTCCTTTATTAATCCATATTATAAAACAAACTCAACTGATAAAAGTTGCTATTCCCACCGCAAACATAAAGCAAAGGTGAGATTATGTTTGGGTCTTCTGACAATACTGACCACTCAATTGATTATTCAGCCTTGTCGCCATACATGATCGCAAGGACTTCTTTTACGGAAGTCGCCGCAGCGATTTTCTCCACGATACCATCTTCGCTCATAACTTCCGCCAGGTCTGAAAGCCCTTCGATGTGCCCTTTGTTATCCACAGCAGCCAAAGCGACAACGACATTCACAGGGTCATTTTGCGGGTTTCCAAAATTCACTGGTTCCGCTAAAGTTATCAAGCCCATACTGGATTTGATGCAGCCGTCTTCCGGGCGGGCATGGGGCATGGCAAAGCCAGGAGCAAGCACAATGTAGGGTCCAAACTCTTTGGCAACGCGGATCATCGCATCCACAAAGCGCGGTTCAATCGCGTTATCCGCCACAAGCAGCTTGCCAACAGCGCGAATAGCGTCCTGCCAATCTGTGACGGACACATTCAGCTCGACTAAATTTGGTCTCAACAAATCTTTTATGTTCAAATGTTCCTCCATTTGCGAGCAAAATATGTGATTATGGATAAATGGTGTTACTGAAAGTTATTCGGTCCGTTCGGGGCTCAATGCTAGTTATTGATTTCGGGTCCTGTCTATTGATAAAGCCCCAATGCTTTACTCTACGAAAGAAAAAAGCATTAACAGAACCGCAGTACTGTGCCATCCCGGTCATTATATACCGCGATTCTAAATTTGTGTGTTAGTTTTCATGAAAACCCCATTCATTTGGCTATTTGGAGTGCTACGTCAACTTGTTACAGTGATAGAATTTCAACGAACTCAGGAGGCTTAATGACTATCGATTCGGTGCCCAAACAAAAACCCAGCTGGCCAATGCTTATGCTTGGAGCAGGTTTAATTGCCGCTGTTTTGACGCTGGCAGCCCTTAACAACGCGTTTTCCCTGGGGGATGAAACGTTAATCCAGTCTTACCTGCAGCGACTGAACGCCTTTCCTAAAAACACGCAGCAAGTCCAGGTGTTTGTTGCGGCTCCTGGAAAACAGGTAAATCTGGAAATTCAAGCAGGGAAATCCATTAAAGGGCTGTGGGCTTCCGAGGGTCTATCCATCAGTATTTCCGAAACCGGGTCAAACCCGGCGGAACCAGCAGCTGTAATCTCACAGGAGAAAACCTGGGATGAGAATATTCAGCACAACGCGATTTTTGAGCGGAGAGATGCGATCTACATTCCTGCCGAATTCATCCTGGCGTCCGATACGGTAGTTGGCAGGAATCTGCAAGGGACCATTCAGGGGAATCTCGTGTATCCAATTATTGCGGCTAACGGAATTCAGGAAGATGCGACCAACAGCATCTCTGTACCTTTTGTCATCCGGGTCGTTCCTCCGGCGGAAATTGCTCAGGCAGTTCGGAGCAAAGCTAAAACAACATTATGGATTACCAGCCCGATTGCGCTCATTCTGATTGCCATATCGGTGGCATATTTCAGAAAACACAGGAGACCAAAGGGCAATCCACGCCTGGATAGACCCGAGAGCGGGAAATAAATCCCGGATTTATTCCTGGCTAGCCTGTTCAGAAGTTAAATAAAAAAGCGGGTGATGGGATTCGAACCCACGAATGGTAGCTTGGGAAGCTACTGCCTTACCACTTGGCTACACCCGCGCGGTCTCTATTGTATCTCATTTTTCATCTTGCAAAGGCTGATTTTATACAATGATCAAAGCCAGGAAAGCGTGTTTTAGGTTATAGTTAACCCCTGCAATTGTGCGGCGCCGATGAAAAAGATGCTTACTAGACTCAGAAATTTTATTGTTTCCCGATTTAATTCGTTCAAATTTGCCTTTAAAGGTTGGGCCTACGTTCTGCGCACGCAGAAGAACGCCTGGATCCACCTGGCGGCCACCACGCTGGTCATCGCCGTTGGAGTTTGGTTGGGAATATCGCGTTATGAATGGGCGATCATTCTTCTCGTGATTGGTATCGTGTGGATCGCGGAATTCCTGAACACATCCCTGGAGTCTATTCTGGATATTGCCAGCCCTGAGCGCCATCCGCTGGCAAGGATTGCCAAGGATGTGGGTGCCGCCGCGGTATTAATCGCGGCTGTTGTCGCCATCGCAGTTGGTCTTATTATTCTTGGGCCGCCACTTCTCGCAAAACTAGGGTGGGGCTGGTTTGAATAAGGTTAATAAACATTTAATACAAGTTCCGTGTAAACTTGAAAAAATTCAATAATAGAGGAGAATTATCATGATCAGTGAACCAATCAATGTAACCGATGCCGCGTTTCAAAAAACAGTCCTGGATTCCCCAATCCCGGTCATTGTGGATTTTTGGGCGCCTTGGTGCGGACCATGCCGCATGGTCGCGCCAACCCTGGAAAAAATCGCCAGAGAATATGCCGATAAACTAATTGTGGCAAAAGTTAACACCGATGAAAACCAGGCATGGGCCGGCAAATACCATGTGGAAGGTATTCCAACCATGCTGATGATTGCCAAAGGCAAAATTGTCCACCGTCAGGTTGGCGCGCTCCCCGAACCGATGCTGCGGGACGTTATTAACCAGTTCCTGGATGTTGTAAACAGCCAAGCAAAGTAAGCACCTATACAGGTAAACAAAACAGAGGGTATAAGCCCTCTGTTTTGTCGTTAATAGATTCCTTTAGGAATTTTCGCGGGTAATATCAGCGCCAAGGGCGGCCAACTTCTGGTCGATGCGCTCATAACCCCTTTCAATTTGCGTAATATTGCGTATAGTCGAAGTGCCGTTCGCGGACAGAGCCGCCAATACCAATGCGATGCCAGCCCGAATATCCGGGCTGTCCAGTTTTTCACCGTTCAGCCGGGTAGGTCCTTGAACGATGCAGCGGTGCGGGTCGCACAGGACAATCTGCGCGCCCATAGACACAAGCTTATCGGTAAAGAACATGCGGCTGGGGTACATCCAGTCGTGGAAGAGGATGCTGCCGGTGGATTGGGTGGCGATCACGATCGCAATGCTCATCAGGTCGGTTGGGAACGCCGGCCAGGGCATCACGCTGATTTCCGGAATGGCATTGCCGAGGTCCGGTTCAATGACAAGGCGCTGGTTTGCGCCAACCAAAATATCATCGCCGATGAAATCAAAATCTACGCCCAAGCGGCGCAAGACGAGCTTGATCATGCCCAGATGCTGTACGCCGGCGTCTTTTATTCTGATCTCGCCGTGTGTTACCACCGCGGCGCCGACGAAGCTGATGACCTCAAGATAATCCGGACCTACAGTAAACTCACCCCCGCCAAGCTCATTCACCCCGTCAATCACAAGCGTATTAGAGCCAATGTTCTTGATATCCGCGCCAAGGATGTTAAGCATCTGGCACAGTTCTTGAACATGCGGTTCGGAAGCGGCGTTGCGAAGGATGGTGCGTCCTTCAGCTTTGACAGCCGCCATGATGGCATTCTCAGTCGCCGTGACGCTGGCTTCATCCAGCAGAATATCCGCGCCGGTAAGTTTTGGGGCGGTGAACTGGAAGGTACCATTGTAGGAAAAAGTCGCTCCCAATTTGCTAAGCGCGAGGATGTGCGTATCCACGCGCCGTCTGCCAATCACGTCCCCTCCGGGAGGGGGAAGCACCAGACCTCCCGAGCGGGCAAGCATCGGGCCAGCCAGAAGAATGGATGCCCTGATTTGCCGGCAGATGTCGGGGTCAAGATCGGAAGGATGTACTTCCCTGGCATGCAGCTCGTACGAAGAGCTGTCCCCAATTTGCCGGATTTTCACTCCCAGGCTTTCAAGCAGGTGGCGCATCGTGCGTATATCGGTGATATCCGGCAAGTTATGGAGAACGACCGGTTCCTCTGTCAATAAACAGGAAGCCATCAAAGGCAGAGCAGCATTTTTATTTCCGGAAGGGCGCATCGTACCAGATAGTGGCTTCCCCCCGCGAATGATAAATTTTTCCATGATGTCTCCTTTTCAGATTTCAGTTATGGCCGAACGGGTCCAGATGCTGAGACGCTATCCGGCACTGAAGCCTGGTATTTTTTGAAATTCTCAGCGAATTTTCCAGCCAGACCCAGCGCTTCGCGTGTGTAAGCCTGCTGGTCCGACCAGGATTGTTCGGGGTTGAGCACATTCTGCGGAACGCCGGTAACTTGATCTGGAATGGAAACCCTGAATATCGGATGTGCGTGGGTAGGAACTTCGTCCAAGCTGCCATTCAGCACGGCGCTGATCATCGCCCGCGTGAGTGGGAGTGCAATGCGCTTCCCGGTGCCAAAGCCTCCGCCTGACCAGCCGGTATTCAGCAGCCAGACCTTGGTATGGTGTTTTTCCAGTTTCTTTGCAAGCAGGTTAGCATAGATAGCAGGCTTGAGCGGCAAGAACGGAGCGCCAAAGCAGGTTGAGAAAGTCGCTTCCGGCTTTTCGCCTAATCCTCTTTCTGTCCCAGCCAGTTTGGAGGTGTATCCGCTCAGGAAGTAGTACATGGCCTGGTCCGTGTCGAGCCTGGCTAGCGGCGGCAGAACACCAAAGGCGTCGGCAGTCAGGAAAAAGATGTGTTCAGGGTGCCCGCCCATGCCGGAGGGCTCGTAGTTTGGAATATAGTGAAGGGGATAAGCCGCGCGGGTGTTTTCAGTAATCTCGCTGCTGTCAAAATCTGGTACCCGGTTCACGTCGAGGGGTACGTTTTCTATCAAGGTGCCGAAGCGGTTGATTGCGGACCAGACCAGTGGTTCAAATTCAGGGTTGATACGAATGGTTTTGGCATAGCAGCCGCCCTCAAAATTGAAGATGCCGTCATCGCCCCAACCGTGTTCGTCATCGCCAATCAAGGCGCGTTCGGGATCCGAGGAAAGCGTGGTCTTACCGGTTCCGCTCAGCCCGAAGAACAGGGCGGTTTCTCCACGGCTGCCTTTGTTCGCGGAGCAATGCAAGGAAAGGACGCCGCGCTTGGGTAAAACGTAATTCATGTATGTAAAAACAGATTTCTTTATTTCGCCCGCGTAAGAGGTCTTCCCAATCAGTACGATCTTTTCTTCGAAATTCATAATAACAAAGGCCGGTGAGCGCAGTCCGTCCGCCACCGGATCGCCGGCAAAACCGTTTGCAACGATAATCGTCAGGTCGGGATCGATAAACGGTACTGGTTCTTTCGCGGGGATGAACATATTCGCCGCTGCCAGATTTTGCCAGGCCAGGTCCGTAATGACGCGCAGACGCGCTTTCTGAGCAGGGTCAGCACCAGCGGTGATGTCGCGAACATACAGCTTGCGATTTTCCAGATATGCGAGCACTTTCGCCTTGAGGCTCTGATATTGCTTCATGTCTATCGCCTGGGTTCCCGAAGCGAACCATAAATCTGGATCGCCGTTGTGCACCAGGTACTTGTCGTTGGGAGACCTGCCGGTGTAGGGGGAGGTATCCACGACAAAAGCCCCGCTGGCAGAAAACCGACCTTCTCCGTTCCTTACAGCTTCTTCGATGACCTCCGCGCGGCTAACGTCAAAAAGTACATCTCCTAACTGCTTTATTCCTAATTTTGAGAGCTCTGAATTTAATCCTATTACACTGTGCATGTCATTTGGTATCACTATTCAGTCCTTTTTCATATTGGTATATAGGTTATCTGAGAATTGTCTCGAGCGCGGGTTTGCCATAAATCGATGAAGAACAGTCTTGCAGCATCACGATTGGGTAAAAACCGCGCGTTACAGTGCCTTTTACCCAATTATTAGCACGCAGCGCAGGCCAATAGGATTGATAGAAGTAATTCTGACGCTCCAGGTCCACGTCCTGGGTGGAGCAGTCGCCTGCCATAGGGCTCCTAAGGCAGTCCGCGGATTGACAGCTGAAGCTTTCGGCTGACGCAGACGGCGCGTTTAGCCCGACGTACACTGGTGCATCAACCTCATCGCGGAATTCTGCCAATGTGCCTTCGATAAAACCTGCTGCAGTATCAGCGTCATAGTAGGCGTAGCTCTCAGCAGGGAACTGAAGCTGTACGTAATATCCATCCACTTCAGAGTAAAAACGATATATAGGAATTGCCCCGTCTTCGACCGCGGAAGCCCACAGGACTTCTCCCTGATAATAGGTGTTTACCTTTCGTAGAAGCTCTGTCCAGAGTTTTTCGGAAGTCTTAGGCGTGCCGGAATTAGTGGCGGTGGTGAGCAGCGCGCCAGGTAAGCTTGGGTTGACTTCGGCGCCGCCCAGAATAAGATGGTCTACCTCCGAATTAGCAGCCAATTGCGTATAGCTCATGACAAAGTGCTCGTATTCCTGATACCACTGCTGCCACCAGAGCGCATCTCGTTGGCTTGCTTTCCACCATGCGCTAGCATCCGGGGCGAAATTTAGTTTTGGATAAAGCCCTGTAGCTAATCCCTGTTCTTTTGCGAGTTGAATTAACTGCGCCAGGTCCATGATCATCATGCCGCCGGCGGGATTGGGTTCCAGGTGTGGCAGCCCATCAAGATCTGTCACCTTCCAGGAGGGTGAGAAGATGACCCAGTTCACACCCATTTGCTTCAATTCCGTGAATATGTTGCGGTAACGGTTGAGATCGGAGGGCTGATAGGCGGGTGTAAATTCCACGCCGAACAGCTGGCCGTTTTCAAGCGCTGGGCTAGAGGCGAGGTCTCTTGGAGCAGGTCCTTCCCATGAGTGCCACTTGGAAACAACGTAAGCGTTTTCGGGTTCCCGGCCCACAGATATCGGAGCCGCAAAGCTGCCTTCGTCATATGCCAGCTCGCATTGGTCGTTACGGCAAATACGGTATTGCATTAAGTTCGGGTCGGCAATTCCCGTGAAAAGCAGGTACATCCATGCGTTGGTGCGCACAGGCCACATCGGGATAGGCTGACGCCAGGAGTTATTGAGCAAGAATTGGATAGAGATGGAATCGCTGGCAGGCGTGTTCTCCGGGACGCTAACCTGAATATTCACTGGATTACTTCCGTCTTGCTTCCAGGTAGCTACCTTGTCAAAGACTGTGACGTCTTTATCCGGGACGATGAAGCGCCGGAGGACAAGGTTCTGCTCTTCGTCCCGTTCCGCGTTCACGAGGCCGTCACCAAGGGTGTACTTGTATACCAGGTCATTCCCCGCGTGCAGCTTAATAGAGATAGTGTAGCGTCCGTCGTCCATACGGGTGAGCAGCGGCATGCGCGCCGCAAGTGTACTCTCGCCCGATTCAAGGCTGCTGTACACATTTCCAAGCTGATAAAGATTACCCGCGATGCGCAGCGGCGCTCCAAGAGCTTCATCAGGCAGGCTGACGACCAGCTTGACTGTAACTTCTGGCAGGGGTGTCAGCGCTATGACCGCTGGCGTGGAAAGTTGCTGGATAACATTCGCCTGCTGCTGGAAGGATTGGTATTTTCCGTCCAATGACACAACAGAGACCATATGGACACCTTCCGGCACGTGGTCAAAAAAGAATCGTCCGGTCATATCTGTAAAGGTCAGGTAACCCGCCACCGAAACCAAGCAATCCGCCAGGGGTTTCTGAGTTTGTTTATCTGAGACAATGCCTGTCAGCTTTCCGGTGGAGCCCGGATATGTAAGCTCCGGCCAGGCGGAGATGCTGTCAAAAACCTGCAGATTGCGGGCGACAACCACAACCCTGTAAATCACCTTACTGCCGTCTGCCGCGGCCTCGGGTTGGTCAATCGGAAATGTGCTCTGATAGCGGTACTTTACCACTGCACCCAGGGGCAGCAGGAGCGTAGCGCTGTATTTGTTCTCAGAAATCTGGCTCAATTCATAGCGGGTGATGTTGAAATCAAGTCCTGTTACTTCATCGAGGACGTTAAGCGCCAGGACAGTTTCGGGAGAATAGCTTTGACGAAGGTCGACGAAAAAAGCCACCGGCACCAGTTCTGCCGTCTGTACTTTGGAGGGAAAATCAAGTTCCGGCTCTTGGGTGACTGTGCCGCGCGGCGAAATGTTTAGGGCGCACCCGGCGGTCAGGCTTAGAACGGTTGCGGTAAGGAGAATTACAATGAGCGTTTTAACCGTCTTCTGCCCCATAGGCTACCTCTACTTTGGAATGGATTTTAGCAGCGCATCAAAATTTTCAGCCAGGCTGCCCAGTACTCCATTAATAAATCGGGGGGAACTGTCGGTCCCAAAAGATTTCGCGAGTTCTACTGCTTCATTTATGCCGACTTTAAGGGGAGTTTTCCGGTAAAAGGCCACTTCCCAGAGCGAAATCCGCAGAATATTGCGGTCAATCACTGCCACCTGGTCCAAGGGCCACTCCGGTGCGTGGGCAGCAATCAGCTCATCCAGCCGCTCTCGGTTCTCATAGACACCCTGGGCAATCAATTGCGCAAAGTTGTACTGCGCCTCATCCAGATCGTTGTCAATGGCGCGGTCCGCGAGGACGCTGCCCAACAGATGGTCGGTCAGGTCGACCTCATAAAGAGTTTGCAAGGCTGCGATGCGCGCCTTGGTTCTGGATTTCATAAACGCCTATGCTTCAAGCTCAACATCGGTAACATGTACATTAACAGAAGCAACTTCCATGCCAACCATTTCCGAAATTGCTCTGGTTACGCGTTGTTGAACAGCTTCAGCGACAACCCGCACATTTTCAGCCCCATTAATTACAACATATACATCCACGTAGATGATCGAGTCCTTGACAACAATTTTCACGCCCTCAGTGTCGGTGCGGCTGGTCCGTGCTGCAACAGTGAAAGCTGGCGCCATCGCCGTAACGCCCGGTGTACCCAGGCATGTCAGGCGCGCGATCGTGTTCAATACGGTCGGGGCGATGGTAGTAGATCCTGAATGTTTTTCTTCCATTCTTCCTCCAAAGATTGCACAGCTCAGGCAGGTTCGCCAGCTGGGATAGGATCTGGCAGACAACCCGAGAGCCAGATCGTAAGCAATGCCAGTGTGTTCGTGCTGGCGGATAGTTTTGGGTCCTGCGCCAAAACAAGGTCCGCTAGTTTCTGGTAGTTCAAGCCTTCTGGCCATCCAATCAGAAATGCGTTTTCAGGATCCGGGTATTCAGGAACCTGGTCATTTGCCTGGAAGGAAAGCGAGCGGATTACAGAACCCACAGCGGCTTCGGACGACTGCTGTAAAGCAGCCCAGGCTTTCAGCATCGCCTTGATGAAGCGGGACTGCTTGATAAAAACAGACTCCATCTGACGGATGAGAACCGCATGGGGCGCACTTAATGGATTACGAAAGCCGCTGATTTTTACTTCCTCGCGGATTGCAGACAAAACCGGGCGCCGAATCTCATCCGGCAGCGCAGACATGCCAGCGATAACCATGCTAAGGATTTCCTGACGGAACTCAGGCAGCAGATAAACGTTCAACGCGATCATCGGCCGTAAATTATCCATTTTTCACTTCGCTTTCAATTGATTCGTTTATTAGCATGTTGGTAGCAGGGCTACCCTGGCTAACACTTAGAAAGAGTCGGGGTCATCATCCAGATCATCGTCATCGTCATCGTCGTCGTCCCAGTCCCCGCTGAGCTCATCCGGCGTGCCCATGGCTTCCCAATCGTCCAGTTCTTCTTCCTCTTCCCAGTTTCCAAGTTCTGTTTCTTCATTAGGAGTGTAGGTTTGACAGCCGGTATCGGGGTTCAACTCGATAGCTGCGGCAGAACAATACCGGTCATCCAGAAAAAGACAATCAAGATAATGGCAACGAATTTTTGGCATCAAAATCTCCTTATGGGAAAGCTGTTTTCGGATGGCATTTTACCTTAGACTCATACAACCGTAAAGTGAGCGCATTGTCAACCCGGTCGGACGCGAATCGCCTGGATAACGTTAGGGAGGTTCTCCAGCCTGACAAGCAGCCGGCTTAATTGGCTGATTCCACTTATTTCCAGCACAAGATTGATTACCACCAGGTTTTGGCGGTTGTTTAACGAAAGGTCAATCAGACGCACAGGCTCACTGGAGATGATGTTTGAGATATCTGTCATCAACCCCTGCCGGTCGTACGCCTTAATTTGAAGCGGAATCGGAAAGGTTTTTTCTTCCGTACCCCAGTCCACCTTCACCAACCGTTCTTTGTCTGTCACGCGCAAAATGTTAGGGCAGTCGGAGCGGTGAATGGTAGCTCCGCGCCCACGGGTGATATAACCGATTATCTCGTCTCCCGGCATAGGGCTGCAGCAGCGCGCCATGGTGGTAGCCAAGCCTTTTAAACCCATCACGATGACAGTATCACCGGGTTTAGCTCTGCTTGGTATGCTCGGCACAAGTTCAAGCGTTTCAGACTCGGGGGGATTTTGCGTTTCCGCAATACGGTTTACCAGTCTGCCAATCGGAATATCACCGGTGCCAATCCCGACATACAGGTCTTCTACCGAGCGGACGTGGAAATAGTCCAGGAATTCGAGCAGATCAATTTGCCCTATTCCGAGCCGCTTAAATTCTTTGTCGATGAGCATCTTTCCGTGCTCAAGGTTCTGGTCGCGGTCCTGCTGTTTAAACCACTGCTTGATTTTTGAGCGGGTGCGGGCGCTCTTGACCATCTCAAGACTTGGATTAAGCCAGTCTCGGCTGGGTCCGCCCCGGTTAGCTGTCAGGATTTCGATCTTATCCCCGGTTTGCAGTTTGTAATCCAAAGTCACCAGCTTGCCATTTACTTTTGCCCCACGGCAGCGGTGGCCTACATTGGTATGCACCTGATAAGCGAAATCTATTGGCGTCGAGCCAAATGGTAAATCGACCACGTCACCCCTGGGGGTGATGACGTAAACACGATCCCGGAACACGTCGGAAGGCAAACCGTCCAAAGCGTCGGTGTCTTCTTCCACTTCCTGGCTCCAGGAGAGCAGGTTGCGGATGAGACTGACTTTCTGTTCGTAATCATCGCTGATCAGCGCAGACTTTTCTTTGTAGCGCCAATGCGCTGCAACGCCAAACTCCGCGTTGCGGTGCATTTCGTGGGTCCGGATCTGGATTTCCAGCGGCTTGCCGTCCTTATAAATAACCGTTGTGTGCAAGGATTGGTAGTTATTGGGTTTCTTTGCCGCGATGTAATCGTCAAACTCGCCGGGGATTGGCGTAAACTGCATATGCATGATGCCCAGCACCTTATAACAGGTTTCCACATCATCCACCAGGATGCGCACAGCCCGTAAATCACGAATAGCTTCAAAATTTCCGTCTTTTCGCTGCATTTTCCGGTAGATTGAGTAAATGTGTTTGGGTCTGCCGGATATGACAGCTTTTACCTCGGATTTTTCGAGTATAGCGCTTAGTCTCTGGATTATCGACTGAATTTCTTCCTGACGTTTAAGCCTTTGGGTCGCTAACTTCTCAGCGATTTTGTTGTATTCTTCCGGGTTTACGTAACGGAAAGCCAGGTCCTCCAGCTCCCACTTTATCTGCCAGATGCCCAGTCGGTTTGCCAAAGGCGCATAGATCTCGAGGGTATCTTCTGCGATGCGCTTTTGCCTGTCCAGCGGCATGTCTTTAAGCGTGCGCATGTTGTGCAAGCGGTCAGCCAGCTTGACAATGATCACGCGGAAATCACTGCCAATGGCAAGCAGCATCTTCCGTAATGTCTCTACAACATATTCGGCTTTCCGGCTGCCTGTATTCAGGTCCGGAGTTTGAGGGCCTGTCCTTTCCTCAATGTGCTGATCTCCACGGGAAACATGCGGCAGACTGGTTATCAGGGTCAGGTCTTCCACAAACTTCGCGATGGATTCCCCAAATTGTTCTCGGATTTGGTCCAAGGTCACGGAGGTGTCAAGCACGACATCGTGCAGTAAACCTGCCACAACCAGGCTGGGCGCGACCTCAATATCCAAAAGGATGTTGGCAACGCCAACGCAGTGGGATATGTACGGCAGACCTGAGGCGCGCGTTTGTCCCTGGTGAGCGGTTTCTGCCAGGAAATACGCCGACTTTATCAGCTCGATATCAGCCGTCGTGTAAGACGCAGGAAATTTATGAAAAACCTTTTCAAAATCCATATTTATGCGCAAAGTATGCCATAAAACTAGAAAATCATTTTAGCTTTTCAGCGCTTGTAAAGGATCTGTCCAAGCGCAGGGCGCGCAAGCATTCTTCCTCGTAGCTGTTAAGGCGCCCGTCTATCAAGTGGGTCAAAAGCCTGCCAACACCCGGGCCGAGCATGTAACCCTGACCGCACACGCCAGCAGCCAGTAGGTAGCCTTCCACCGCTTCGGTCGTGCCCAGAAATGGCAGTCCGTCAGGGGTGATGGGGTAGGTGCCGCGCCAGGTGCGGCGCACACGCAAATTTCTCAACTTTGGCATAAGATCAATTAGCCTTTGGGAAGCCAATGGTAAGAAATCACTGGTATCCAGGCAGCGATTCCCCAGGATTTGCGGGCTGGGGGTCAGGCAGAAAATGATTTTCCCGGTCGGGTGCTGGTAAAAATAGAAATTGCTGGAGCCTTCTCTCGGGCGAATATCCACAATCATCGCGGAAAACATTGGCTGGACAGGCTCTGTAATCCCGGCTTCGTGCGCTTCGGGCTGCACCGGCAAAGGTACGCCGACCAGAGCGGATATTTCCGAAGCCCAGGAGCCCGCAGCGTTAATGAGGTATTTGCAGGCATAAGTGCTGCGGGGGGTCGTCACAGACTGAATGCGTCCTTGATTTGTTTGCACCGTCAGGACAGGCTCATTAAAGTGGAATTCCGCACCGGCTGCTGCTGCATGAGAATAAAAAGCGAAGTTAGTTTTCATCGGAGAGGCTGAGCCGTCTTCCGGTGAAAAAGTCCCGCCCAGAAGCCCTTCCGCTTGAATATCCGGAATGATGTTTCGGATCCCTTGCGGATCAAGCCAATCAATATTCAAACCAAAGCTTTTCTGACAGGCTAGCAAATCCTGGAGGGTATTCTTCACTCCCTGTTCGTAGGCGACAAAAGAATAACCGCCAGTACGCCACTCAATATCATCCCCATAAGTTTCCTGCCAGGTGGACAGTATCTTTATGCTTTCTGCGCATAGATATATTTTAGAAGCGTCTGAATGGGTAGCACGCACCCCGCCTATGGCGTGTTTATTTGAAGCTTGACCGACGCTGGGTAAGGCTTCTAATACCAGAACGCGCAGCCCTGCCTGAGCAAGATAGAAGGCGGTAGGCGTGCCGATTGAGCCGGCGCCGGCAATGATCACGTCATAAGAGGATAAGGGTGTCACTGCGCACCGCCATCTGATTTTGGAGGGAGCTGCGCCAGCAGGGAGATGGGCATTTCCACAAATACAGGACGTATCGGCGGTTCTGCCACCTCCGAGAGGGGGATGCCCTCTTGCTGGTACATGCGTTTGACCATATTCAAACAAGTTTTACCGCCGCAAGCGCCCATACTGACGCGCAAGAGCGCCTTGATTTGATTGATATCCCGAATCCCGGAACGGATAAGCTGACGGATTTCGCCGGCTGTCACTCTTTCGCAGCGGCATACGTACGCATCATCCGCCATATCCGGAGAAAATTCATCGGTCTCATCAAAGACCGGGCTCGGTTCGGAGAATGGGATCAGGCGCAGGCCTGCTATGCGTGCAGCAATTTCCGCTGGAGCTTCTACGCTGATGACGTGTGTACCCGAAAAGCCGTGTAATTGACGGATGGATTTAACCGGAAGAGAGGTCAACGCCGTACCGCTTGTGTCAGTCACAACAACTAAGCTGCCAGGTTTGAGATTCATAATTTCCTGTTCGTAAGGCAGGGAAACCAAGGCTGTCCCGACGCGTTTGCGGAAATCCACCAACGTAATCGCCAGACCAGGGCAAATCGAAACGCAGCGCAGACAGCCGATGCATTCCTCCGCTTCACTCCGTATAAACTGCGGAATTTTACGGATATCCTGCCCGTTTATTTGAATCAGGTTTTTAGGACAGATAGTTGTGCAAGGGTCGCAGGGGATTTCCTGGTTGCAGTGCAGCACCGGGAAGACACCTGCATGCGCCGCCGGCAAATCTTCTTCCCGCAGCGCGCCCGGTTTCGATTTGAGAATTTC
>ERZ1645192.1350-NODE-1350-length-20507-cov-6.848915_pt1 | contig 20507 bp, 20 predicted proteins | sample MGYA00575354_ERZ1645192 | MGnify/ENA primary metagenome ERZ1645192 (study PRJEB40844, sample SAMN11349763) | freshwater sediment metagenome | isolation source: river sediment | host: Sediment | place: India: Faizupur Khadar , New Delhi | collected 2017-02-21 ... | reverse complement strand
TGAAGCATATCCCGGTATAAAGAAGATAAAATACGAGGGAGCCAAATCGAAGAATCCGCTGGCTTTCAGATGGTATAATCCTGATCAGCTGGTTTCGGGCAAAAAAATGAAGGACCATCTGCGTTTTGCTGTTGCATACTGGCATTCATTCTGCGGCGATGGAAGCGACCCTTTCGGAAATGCCACAAGAGTTTATCCCTGGAAGGATGCAAAAGGTGATGATAAGATAAAGCAGAGGCTTGATGCAGCATTTGAATTTGCCACAAAGCTTGGCGTTGAATACTACTGTTTTCACGATACTGATATTGTAGGAGGCGATTGTTCGGTGTTTGAAGTTGAGAAGAAACTGGGCCAGTATGTTCCTGTTATGAAGAAAATGCAGGAACAGACAGGCGTGAAACTTTTGTGGGGAACTGCAAACCTGTTTTCACATCCGCGCTATATGAACGGAGCAGCAACAAATCCTGACTTTAATGTCGTAACAAATGTTGCAGTTCAGCTTAAGAATGCAATCGCAGCCACTGTAGCACTTGGCGGGACAAACTATGTATTCTGGGGAGGACGTGAAGGCTATATGAGCCTGCATAACACCGATATGAAGAGGGAGCTTGATCACATGGCAATGATGCTTACAATGGCCCGCGACTATGGAAGGAAGATAGGCTTCAGGGGCACCTTCCTGATTGAGCCAAAACCCATGGAACCTTCAAAACACCAGTACGACTATGATGCTGCTACCATAATAGGTTTTCTCAGGCATTATAATCTTGATAAAGACTTCAAACTGAATCTTGAAACGAATCATGCCACTCTTGCCGGGCATTCTTTTGCCCATGAATTGCAGGTTGCAGCAGATGCAGGTGCACTGGGAAGCATCGACGCAAACAAGGGCGACTATCAGAACGGATGGGATACTGATGAGTTTCCGACAAACATCTATGAAATAACTGAGGCGATGATGATTATTCTCCAGATGGGAGGATTCAAAAACGGAGGTATAAATTTCGATGCCAAAATCAGAAGAAATTCAACTGATGTTGAAGATATTTTCATAGCACATATAAGCGGGATGGATACCTTTGCAAAATCACTGCTCATAGCCGATAAGATACTGAAGGAGAGTGACTATCTTAAAATGAAAAAGAGCAGGTATTCGTCATTCGACAAAGGAAAAGGAAAAGATTATGAGAAGGGAAAGCTTACCCTCGAAATGCTTTCAGATCTTGCCCGCGAAGCAGGAGAACCCAAGGTAATAAGTGGCAAACAGGAGCTGCTTGAACAAATGATTAATATGTATTTAGTCTGAATGTTATGAGTAATTCACAGCTTGTTATTGAAAAAAAGAGCAGGTTCGGTTTCGACAAAACCGTACAGTTGCTGACAGAGACAGCAGAGAAGCATGAGTGGAAGGTTCCTTTTATACATGACCTTCAGCAGTCATTGGCAAAATCAGGGAAGCATGTGAAACCGGTTAAGGTTATTGAGATCTGCAAGCCTCAGTTTTCCGGAAAAATGCTTGAACTTAACGATGAAAGAATCATCTCGGTGATGATGCCTTGCCGTATATCAGTATACGAAAAGGAGGATGGTAAAACTTACATAGGACTTATTAATGCCGGTGAGATGGCAGCTGCTTTGCCTGAAAATATAGCTTCAGTGATGAAGGCTGCCGCTGATGAGACTTTCCAGATTGTAAAAGCTGCCGAATGAACGAAATCAGCGAAAATCAGCGCTATCTGAGGGAAAACATAAATTAGTTTCCCGCAGATAGTGCAGATTGGCGCGGATTATTAAGAAAGTATTTTCCGGATAGATGATTTTTCAGCTTCCGACAGAGTATCTATCTGCTGAAGGAAATTTCTTATGCGGGTTTTGAAGTTCCAGCATGTCATCTGACGGAGTGAAAGGCGTCTTGCCAGCTCGTAAGATGACAAATCTTCCTTTCCCTTGCATACATTATAAGCTATGTAAAAAGCCTTGTGTACCGGGAATTTGCAATTATGAAAAATAGTGCCCGCAGCGGCCGATTCCTCAGTCTTGCATTTGGTACATCTACGTGAAAAAGGCGTTTTCCCTGGACAATGATTAGTGTTTCCGCATTTCCTGCAGGTAAATCCATTTTCCCACTTTACTTCCGCCAGGAACCGATAGCATTCTTCATCGCTGCTGAACAGTAATTCAAGCTGTTTGTCAGTAAGCTCCCTGTTAAAGATGGCACCCATAAATCTGTTTTAAAATGCAAAGATACAAAAAGTGATAATAAAAAGATTTAAGTGATACTATTGCGATTTAAAAATATCTGTTTTATCTTTGCATCGTTTTAAGAGATGAAAATGGAAAACAGTTGCAAGATAACGCCAAGGCCAAAAACAATTAAAGAATTCTTTACCTCATGGTATCTGTGGAGGCCTGTACTCGGGATTTTAACCGGACTTGTTATAGGTCTTATCTATTACTACCTTGTTGAATTCAGCGGGGATAAGTTTGAAATAACAAATGATGGATGGAGGAGTATTCTGCTTGCTGGTTTTATGGGATTCTGGGTTACAAGCAGTCCTTGTTCGAGATTGGGAGGAAGGTGCTGATATGGCTTACAATGAGATAAATACTAGGTACAGTGAGCTGGCAGAATCTTCATGCTGTCTTTCATGCGGAGGAGCAATAAACTATTCCGAACCACTGCCGGGAGAAATTTGTGTTGACCTTGGCAGCGGTAGGGGAAATGATGTTCTCCGGCTGGCTGACAAGGTAGGTGAAAACGGTTTTGTTTATGGCATTGATATCTCTGACGGGATGATAAAGAAGGCCGTTTCAACTGCTGAAAGGCTGGGAGTGAAAAATGTAAAGTTCATGAAATGCCCGCTTGAAAAACTAGATATTGATAGTAGTACGGTAAATATGGTTATATCAAACTGTACTATTAACCATTCCTCAGATAAGCAGGAAGTGTGGAATGAAGTATTCAGGATATTGAAAAAAGGCGGACGTTTCGTTGTAAGCGATATTTATTCATCAGAACCGGTACCTGAAGAATTCCGGAATGATCCGGCAGCTGTGTCGGAGTGCTGGGCCGGGTCGGTAACCAGGGAGGTGTATCTTGAACAACTAAAGCAGGCCGGGTTCAAAGACATCAGGATAATAGAAGAATCCCAGCCATACCCTAAAGGTAAAATAACCGTTTCAAGCTGGACAATTGCAGGCATCAAATCTGAATGCAATTGCGGAACCAAATAAACTGAAAAACTGATAAATATGACAAAGAAAATTATTTTATCATTGCTTGTCTCTTCACTCTTTTTCTTAAATTGTAACTCTGAAAAACCTGCGGGTGCAGCAGCACAAACAACAGGCGGAGAGTCAGTTGTGAAGCTAAATACTGAATTGTTCAAAAAGCAGGTTTTCAACTATGAGAAGAGCAAGGAATGGAAGTATGAGGGTGACAAACCGGCAATAATTGACTTTTATGCTGACTGGTGTGCCCCTTGCCGACAGCTCTCACCGATCATTGAAGAACTGGCGAAGGAATACGACGGGAAAATTGTAGTCTACAAGGTAGATACTGAGGCGGAAACAGAGCTGACGAGAAATCTTGGAATTTCAGGCTTGCCAACCCTGCTGTTTATTCCTTCAGAAGGAAAACCAAGTGTGTCAATGGGATTAGTGCCAAAAGAGACCCTTAAAAAGGCAATAAATGATATATTAAAAGTAAATTAGCATTATGAAGAGCGTAATCAGAAAGAAAGAAAAGAAAAGCAATGTTAAAGTTGCACAGTGCTGTGCCAAAACATCAAAAACCGTAGCTGGCTGCCACGATTAACAATTAATGAACTACTCCGGGTATAATATTTTATCTAAGATCAGGGATTCAGAGAATTATTTCATCGTTAACCTGCTGACAGGTAACGCAGATATTCTCAGTGAAGCAGAGGCTGAAAAGATAAAAGCCCTGAAGAACAGTTCATCAGAAAAAGATTCAGATTTCTTAGCAGAACTTGCTGATAAGGGATACTTCGCTGATGCTTCAGACGAAGCATCCCTTTTTCGTAACCGCTATCTCGATTTTCTCGATTCAAGAGATACTGACGAAATTCAGATATTCTTTGTTACTAACTATAGCTGCAATTTTGCATGCAGCTATTGTTACCAGGATCAATACAATAATCCGGTTCTGAGTCTTAGTGACGAGATAATCGATTCCTTTTTCCTTTACGTGAGTGAGAAATTTGCCGGACGGAAAAAATACATTACAGTCTTCGGAGGAGAACCGCTTCTGAATAACTCAAGGCAAAAAGAGCTCATCAGACGAATCATCAGCAAGGCCAATGAGTTGAGCCTGGAATTAAGCTTTGTAACAAATGGTTATGCGCTTAAAGAATATTGTGAAATTTTGTCTGATGGACAAATCCGTGAAATTCAGGTGACACTTGATGGTACTGAAAAGGTGCACAACTCACGGAGATTCCTGAAGGGAGGAAACGGGACATTCAGTAAGATCGTGGAAGGAATCGATGAATGTCTTAAAAAGGGAATAAATATCAATCTCAGGATGGTTGCTGACAGGGAAAATATTGATAATCTTCCCGAACTGGCTGAGTTTGCTATCAAAAGGGGCTGGACTGCAAGTCCCCTGTTTAAAACACAGATTGGCAGAAATTATGAATTGCACCACTGCCAGTCGACACCTGACAAGCTGTTTGACAGGATAACCCTATATGAACACATATATCAGCTTGTTAAGCAAAATCCGCATATACTCGGGTTTTATAAACCTGCATATTCTGTTACAAAATTTCTATGGGAGAACGGTGAACTGCCTGATCCTTTATTTGACTCATGCCCTGCATGTAAAACAGAATGGGCTTTTGACTATACCGGCCGGATCTATTCATGCACAGCCACAGTTGGAAAGGAGGATGAGGCCCTGGGGACTTTCTATCCTTCGATAAGTCTTGATGAGGAACTTATTCAGGAATGGGAAAGCAGGGATGTAACCTCAATACACCAATGCCATGGCTGCAATCTGAAACTAGCCTGTGGCGGAGGATGCGGTTCGGTTGCAAAAAATAAATCGGGGAGGATTTGTTCGCCCGACTGCAGACCTGTCACGGAGCTTCTGGAGCTTGGCTTCGCCCAGTATATTGAAAATCAAAATTAATTTCTAATATTTTAATAATCTGATAATCACCATGAAGGAGATTAATGCATCACAATTTGAATCGGAGGTATTGAACGGAGGTAAGGTCATACTTGATTTTTATTCAACCGAATGCCCTCCTTGTGAGGCTCTTGCATCAAAATTTGAAAACCTTGCCGGCCTTTACGGCAATGATGTTAAATTCCTGAAGATTTTCAGGCAGCAGAACAGGGACCTTGCCGCAAATCTGGGAGTTAAATCTTCACCTACCCTGCTTTTTTATGATAATGGAAGGGAAGTGGCTGAGAGGCTTGGAGGGGGGATCAAACGCAGTGAGATCATCAGAAACCTCGACAGCATGCTTAGTCAGGAAAGGGTAAAGGCTATAAAGGCTGAAATCAGGCCAATTGTTACCGAACATGATGTAATAATTCTTGGCGCCGGGCCAGGCGGACTTACAGCCGGTCTATACCTTTGCCAGGCTAAAATCAATACCGTGCTGATCGATCCTTCACTGCCCGGAGGAAATGTAGCAACTACTCATGAGGTCTCGAACTACCCTGGTTTCATTGAGCCTCAGGCAGGATACATGCTTTCGCACAATATGAGTGAACAGACAAAAATGTGCGGGACAGTGTATAAGGTTGCTGTTGATATAACAAGCGTGGACCTCGATAAGAAAGAGGTTGTGATTGATGAATATGAGACTGTAAAGGCCAAAAGAATAATTATCGCTACAGGGACCACTCCTAATCTCACTGGCGCAGCAGGAGAACGTGAACTGAAAGGCAAGGGCATATCATATTGTGCCACCTGCGATGGCAAGTACATGGACGGTAAGGAGGTAATAGTTATTGGCGGAGGAAATTCAGCTGTTGAAGAGTCGGAATATCTTACCCGTTTTGCCAGTAAGCTTACAATAGTCCACCAGTTTGACAAGCTTACCGCAAACAAGCAGGCTCAGGAAAAGATTATGCGAAATACTAAAGTAAGCATCCTGTTTGAAAATGAGCCCAGATCATTTACCCGTGAGGGAGATAAAATTGTTGTTGAGGTGGAAAATACCAAAACAAAAGTGCGGCAGAAACTGTTTACTGACGGAGTCTTCATCTTTATTGGCATGAAACCCAACATTGACCTGTTCAGGGATAAGCTTGAACTCGACAAATGGGGTTACATAAAAACTGATGATGAGATGAGAACGAGTGTACATGGCGTTTTTGCAGTAGGTGATGTTATAAGTAAGAAATACAGGCAGATAACCACTGCAGTTGCTGATGGTACAATAGCAGCCATGGCTCTGGCAAAAGAACTGGATTGACAAGTTAACTTAATAATTATCAGCTATGAAGAAGAACATGGGAACTATTGACAAGGTGCTCAGGATACTGGCAGCTGTCGTAATGCTTGTGCTTTACTTTACAGGAGTGATTACCGGTGCACTCGGGATCTTTCTGATTGTATTATCAGTTGTTTTTGTAATTACAAGCCTTATAAGCTTTTGTCCTCTGTATGTTCCGTTCGGATGGAATACGGGGAAGAAGGAGTGAAAAATAGCCCAAACTCCAGATAGGGGTCTTTTAAAAGCCTTATTGTTAATTATTTAACAGTGCTGATCACCCTGAATACAGGTGGGTTTGCAATTGACTTTTTCACCTTGCATAATTCTGCAACACTGACAACTGATTCGCGGTATTTTTCCGGGAAATCAGTGGGAAGCTGAATATCTATAGTGATATCAGTCGGAATATCCTCTTTTTCGTTCCATACAATATTCTGGAAGATCCTTATTCCCTCAGTCGGAATTCCTCGTTTGTCGCAGAATGATTTCACATATATTGCTGCGCAGGTGCCTATTGCAGCCATATACAGATCAAAAGGGGAGGGGGCTGAATCTCCCCCTCCGTTATCAAGTGGCTGATCTGTTTTTATTGAATGTCCGTTATAAAGCGCTGTTACTACTTTGCCGCCTTCAAAAATAATTTCCATTACCAGGTTCTTTTTTTCATGAATTCATCAAGCTCAGCTCTAGTCATTTTACCAAGGGATGGATTTTTAGCGAGCCAGCTAAGAAAATCTTCCCTTATCTCACTGGTCCATTCGGCATCAATCTGACCAGCAGTGAATTTGCCTGACTTAAGCACTGTCTTGCTGTAAGTATCGCGGAGAGTGATGAATTCAGCTGTTGCTATTACTTTCTCGGCCATGTGTGCAGGAATGAAAAGTACACCTTCCCTGTCAGAAAGAACAAGGTCTCCCGGCAATACAACTGCTGAACCAATCCTTGTCGGAGTGTTAAGTCCGCTTAATACAACATCAACAAGAAATGAGGGATGGAAATCACGTACATAAGCATTGAATCCATTGATTTTTTCAAGGCCTGTAAGGTCTCTTGCTGCTGCATCGAAAATCACTCCGTTTCCTGTTTTTGCAAAGATAGAAGTACCAAGGTTATCACCTATCATTGTTCCTCCGTTTATCTTTCCGAAGCAACTGGCAACATAGACATCGCCTTTCTGCAAAACAGAGATGGGCCATGCATTTGTAGCTCCGGCAAAGCCATTCTTCCAGCCCCTTTCCTTAATATTTTTATCAAGGTCCGGTCGTGAAGGGATGAAGGTGGCAGTAACTGCCCTTCCTATTACAGGAACATCATCATGTATCATTTTCCAGTTTCCGTCAAACTGGCATTTATATCCTTCATTGTTCAGGATCTGCCATGCTTCCTCTATGCCTATTTTCTTAGCTCTCTCAATAAGCTCATCAGAGATTTTCGGTCTTCCGTCGGGAAAGCGTTCTCCTTTCCATTCGGAAGTAAGGAAGATCAATTCTTCTTTTGTAATTATCTGTGATACAGATGAATAAAAGAAGCCGCCTATCAGGCAGATAAATATAACCAGGGATAATTTCTTCATTTTTTACGGATTTTATGTTATATCACGCAAATATAAAATTATATCTGTATTTAAGGTAATGCCAATTGTTAATTATGGTTACAGCCCTGACCATGCTGGTGCTGATGCTGGTGTTGGTGATGATCATGGTTACAGGTGCTTCCGTTGTCACTGACCTGACCTTTAAGGAATAGTTTAACGACCTCGGTTGCATCACCGGAACAACCTCTGATAACTTCGATTCCGTGATGGTTAAGAACATTAATTGCTCCGGCACCAATACCACCTGCAAGCATTATTTTAACTCCATCACCTGCAAGTACTGAAGCTATATCGGATTTGCATCCACACCCCTGTGGTGAATCAATCCTTTTTATTTCATCTATTTCTGCCTTATCGGAAATAGTAAATACTTTGTAAAATTCACAATGTCCGAAATGACTGTCAATCTGATTGTCCGCTGTTACGGGTACTGCTATTTTCATTCTTTTTCTTATTAAGTTTAACAGATATTATTTAGTTGTATCAATTCATTATTTCCATAATGTTCACAGTTTTCACAGCGTTTATGATTTTCCAGACCTTCAATAAGCTTAAAGCATCTTTTGCACCGGTACCAGTTTTTATTAAAATGGTAATTACCCCCGTCAATAAGAATTGCCCGGCCCTCGACAAATGACTTTGCAATAAGCTTAAGAGCTTTGTTATAGATCCTTGTAAAAGTCGGTCTGGATACACTCATTAACTCTGCCGCAGAATCCTGTGAAAGCATTTCATAGTTTATTAGTCTTATGCTTTCGTACTCCTCAAAAGTTATTGTCACATGTTCAACATCACACATTCTTATGCCAAATGGTTTAAAACCTTTCATCATTGGCGGGTTATTTACTGTTCTTCTCTTTTGTGGTCTGGCCATTTTCTGTTGCTTTAAAAAATACTCTAAGGTCGTTAAAAATGATTCTGAAGAATAGAATCACTGACAATAAAAGAATTATTTTTCCAAAGAGACAATACTTACCACAATAATAATCTTCCCCCATTCCCAAAAGACAAGATGTGCATCCCAGAAGTGCCATAAGAATGTAATCCAGGAACATAAGAAGAGGCAGAATGATCATTATTTTCCAGAATAACCGGCTTTTCATGACTTGAATTTTTACAAAGATAATGAACCTACGTTCATAATCAAAATAAAAACGAAATTATATTCAGATAGATATTATTTCAAGCCATGAATAAATTATTCCTTCCTGGCTGTTAGCAGAAAGACATCAAAGAGTTTTGTCTGATTATCAGATATCTTTCTGTTAATAACATAGCATTTCCGTTCTGAGATGTCAGTGAATCCAAGTTCTGAAAGTTCTTCTGCAAGCTTTACCGGATCAAAGCCATTATGTCCGGTAAAGCCATCACCATGAAAGGATCCATCCTCTTCATAAAGGTCAGCAATGGCAAGGTATCCCCCGGGATTCAGAAGTCCTGAGAACCGTCTGAAAATTGACTGAACGTTTGTGACATGATGAAGAACCATCTGAGTATAAATAAGATCGAAATTTTCTCCCTGAAGATCATTATGCTCAAGGTCGAAGAACCTGGCTCTCAGGTTCTTTGAACCGGAATTCCGAATTCTCTCTTCTGACTGTTTTATCATTTCCCCTGAGTTGTCAATAAGCAGAATATCCCTGAGATCATCCTTAAGCATCATGCTCAGTATTCCTGTGCCGGCGCCGTATTCCATTGCAGAGTATTCCGGTTTGAGCGGGATGATTCTTTTTATTTCTGAAGAAATGGCAGCAGAACGGTCCCAGTGCATCTGGTTTTTATCCCATTCAGCTGCCTTGATATCGAATTCGTTCATGTTGTTTTGAGCGCTAATTGAGTCAAAAGTATCTTTAATTGAGCATATTTCCCAGCCTGATACCAAAATATACAGTACGGGGATTCAGCGGGCCATAGATATAAGCAGGATCTCTGTTTATCCCTGTATCAAAATCGTTCTGATAGGAAGAGAATATATTTTTTAAACCTGCAAACCATTGCATTGAAGCTCCGTTTATTTTAAAGGTATGGGTCAGTTTTATTCCAAGGTCATGAAAATTGCCTGATTCCTTTAGCTCGCCTGTTTCAGGATCAGTAAGTGGACCGAAATAGGGTACAAGCATCCTGCCTGTATAACTATAAGTTGAGGAGAGACAGAAGTTTTCCATGAAATCCCAGTCAGTGACAATAAACCCATAATTCGATGGTGTCCTGAAAAACCGGTGCTCTCCAAATTCCTGTGTTGATTCATATCTGCTGCTCTGAACAGTAAAACCGGCATTTACAGTAAGGTTATCAAGTGTTCTGAAATTTACCTCAAGGTTTATTCCTTTAACTGTTGCTCCGTTTTCAGCATTTTTCCTGGTATATATCACTGTGCCGTTTGCATCAGGCGTACCTATCTCATTTACAAAGGGATTTGTAAGATCTGTCAGAAATGCTTCTGCAAGGATACCGGTCTGTACCGTTCCTACAAGGCCGTTGAAATCGAGTGATGCCATATAACTGTGGCTTGTTTCCTGTTTGAGTGAGGGGTCATTTTTATTGATAACCTGGCGCGATCCTGATGTTTCGATATGGAGGTCCTCATCAAAAATCTGGGGAGCACGATAACCCTGTGAGTAGCTTGCCCTGGCCTGTATTGTGCCTGTTAGTTTGTACATCAGGTTTATTCTGGGACTGAAGATGTTACCTGTTTTATTACCGCTTGATGCAATTCTGTCAGTGATTGAATAGTGATCAAATCGCCCTCCAACACCGGCCTTGAACCTGTCAGTCCTGAATTCATACTGTGAGAAAAATCCTGTGGTTCCTGATCTCTGGTCGGCAACTCTTGTATTATCGGTATGAGGAATGGATATTATTGAATCATTTACAATTACAGCATTGGCATAATCGGGATATCCAAGCTTGAGGTCTTCGAGTTTACCTCCTGTGTTTTCAAAACCGGTAAGTAGGGAAGAATTGCCAAATACCATTTTATACTGCAATCCTGAATTGTAAGTCATATCAATTGAATTCCCGTAGCTTGCAAGTGATCTGTTTGCTCCGTAGTATGAATCCCTGTTGAGATGCTGTGCAGAGACAAATACCGATAACATATCGTATTTTCTGAGATATTGTTCAAATGTAAGTGCGCCGGTTGTAATATTGTGTTTAACTGCCTCAGCCACATCTCTTTCGTGAAGAGGATATTCCTGTCTGTTGCCTCCGTTACGTTCTTCATTGATCCTGAAAAAGTCGAAGGCGATTTTGTTCCTGAGCGAGAACCTGTGTGTGAACCTGGTCCCGAGTGTAATGTTTTGCATGGGAGCAATTTCGGAGTAATCATCATTATTTGCATCATACATCGCCCTTGATCTTGTGAACCCGTACAGGGATAAACCTGTTTTCCCGTCGGATGAAACCAGAGATGTATTGAGGTTGGATGAATAATCGGGTGCGATACCTGCCGATCCTTTTGTGCCTATTCCTGTCAGTGCAGTTGTAACTCCTGCTTCATAAATATTTGATGAGGGTTCCTTAAGAATTATATTAATTGTACCTGCAATGGCATTACTCCCAAACAATGCAGATCCCCCGCCTCTTACAACTTCAACGCGTTCAACCATATTAGCAGGGATTAGTTCCAGTCCGTAAACGCCTGCGAGTCCGCTGAAAATTGGCCTGCTGTTTATAAGTATCTGGGAATAAGGCCCTTCCAGTCCGTTCATTCTTACCTGTGAGAAGCCACAATTCTGACAGTTGTTTTCGACTCTCAGTCCTGGAGTAAAGCTCAATCCTTCACTTAATGAAATTGCCTGAACTGATTTGAAGAGTGCCGGTGGCAGGGTATTTACGATTGAAGCAGATTCTATTCTTTTCATTTCACTCCGGTCAGCTGTTACAACAACCTCTTCAAGTCCCAGAATATCTTCCTCAATAGTAAAATTAACTTCAATTGATTCGCCATTTTTTATTGTAATCACTTTTTCCGCAGGCTTGAAACCAACAGCCTGTGCCCTTAGAGTATGTGTTCCTTCAGGAAGGTTTACGAGCATGTAATGGCCTGTCTCATCAGTGCTTATACCAATTGTAGTTCCTTTAATGCTTACAGTTGCAAAAGGCTTATGGCCGCAATTACATACTACATGTCCGAAAATGTTTGCATCAGTTTTTTTCTGAGAAAATGCCAGTTGCTTATTTATGAGTATAAGAATAATAATGAACAATATCTTTTTCATTTTAATTATAATTAGGCACGCACTTATGGCCGTCAGCTCATAAATGGTGGTATATGATGAATAGAATAAAAATTTATGCAGGTTTAATCAGTGTTTCTCAGCAGGAAGCTGGAGGTGCCCTTAAGGCAATTGTGTATTCAGATTCTGTAATGAAGCAGACTTCTTTGTATGCGGAGAAGATAAAGTCACTCTGGAAAGTACGGGGATCAATTATATTGCAGCAGGAGCAGGGGACATTAACTATCAGGGTAGATAGCAGTTGGATGGCCACAAGACCATTTCCTGAATGCTGGTGGGAAGGATTATTTGTTAATGGTTTATGCCTGAAGGGATGTGAGTGTACAATAGTGATGCCATCAATAACATGATAATGAGGGAATAGCGTAATGCTTCCGTAGTAGCCTGCGAAAGTGAAAATTAATACTAACCTAATTATGTAATTCCTGAAAAATTTCAAGGTCTGCTGTTTTTATGGCCGGCCAAATTTATTGCTTTTTGTGTTATGTTAATTAATTAACAGTGATTTTCTAAGTTGTTCTCTTTATTTAATCTGTCAGATCCCATATTCCTGCAGCCCTCTCAAGTTCAATCAGTGCAACCGTAAATTCATAAAGTGATTCTATGTGATTAGTTCTGAGGTCTGTATAGGTTTTTCTGGCATTAAGCAGTTCCAGAAGACCGCTTTCACCGGTCTGGTATGCCTTAATTCTGCCCTTCAGTATTTTTTCTGCATTTTCGATAAGCTGCAGGTTGAACGATTCCACCTTTTTCATGCCTGCCAGGTAAGAGTTGTAAGCTGTTGTTACTTCAGCCTGAATCTGCAGCACAGCTTCCTGCTCATATACTTTGCTCTGATTAAGTGTGTATTCGGCAGCGGTAATCCGGCCCCTGTTCAGTCCTGAGAATTTCAGGGGAAATGCAAACCCGGCACTAACCGCATTATATGCCGGAGCAGGGGCTATCTCATTTTTCACGATTGTACTGTATGAATATCCTGCTTCAATGCTGAACTCGAAGGCCCTGTCAGCACGGAGGAGGTTCAGATTCTTTTCCGACAGCTCTGTGGTTTTTAAGGCCACTAAAAGCTCTGTCCTGCGGACAAGTGCTGAATCTATGAGACTGGCAAGTAAAAAATCCCTGTCATCTGCAGGGAAATCAGAAGAAGGATTTACAAGGGAATCAGTCAGAGATTTTCCCTGGAGTATTGTAAGGGTGATGAGGGAATTCTGCATATCTGCCTTACTTTGAAGTACATTGTGGTACTGCAGCCTCGCTTCCAGGCTGGTCTGGATAGCATCAAGCTCAGCCGCCTCTCCTGTCTTAAGCCTGATGCTGTCAGCTGCGGCAAGGTTCCTTAACTGGTCATAGGTTTCATTCTGCAGGTTCAGAATATGTTTCTCCCTCACTGAGGCATAATAACTCTTTGCAGCATCTGCTCGCAGGTTCCTGAAATATGAATCGAGCACAAGCCGTGACAGTTCAACCCCGGTGCCGGCAACTTCAATTGCTGCTTTCCTGACATTTCCGGTTTTTATCTGATAGCTCACACCAGCATCATAGGACTGACCCATCTGCATTGTTTTATCGTCATTGTTGGCATAAGAGAAAGATAGTTCTGGATCAGGGAATACTCTTGATGCCCTTAATTCTGCTTCTGCAATGCTTACATTAAACCTGGCGGCGATAAGGCCAAGGTTTCCACGGGCCACTCCGGAAAGATACTCATCAAGTCCTTCAGGAACAGTTACATAATTATTCCTGACCTGGCAGACAAGATCAGTATAAACAGTGAGGAGCAGTATCAGGAGCGTTAATATTGTGGGATTTTTCTTTTTCATTTTCTACCAGGTTTTATTCAGCTGGAGGAATTCTTTTCTCATGCCATTTCTCCAGCATATAGTAAAGAGGGGGGAGGGCGTACAGTGTAATGAAGGTCCCGAATGCAAGTCCGTATACAATTACTGTGGCAAGAGGCCTCTGTACATCAGAGCCTATATTGGTTGACAATGAGGCCGGTACAAGCCCGAGGATTGCCACAACAGAGGTGATCAGAATCTGGCGGAACCGGTGTGTGGATCCTTTGATCACAGATTCTTTCAGCAGCATACCTTCTTTCCTGAGATGATTTATATGAGAAATCATCAGAACACCATTCATGATGAAAACTCCGAAAAGCGCAATAAATCCTACAGCAGATGACACATTGAATGTCATGCCTGTTAAGTTCAGGGCAACCATGCCTCCAAATACCGGCAGAGGCAGGAGGGCCATCTGAAGCCAGGCCTGCCTGAAGTTGCCGAAGCTCCAGAAAAGGAGCAGAAACATCAGAGACAGGGCCAGCGGGACAATGAGTATAAGCCTTGCAAAGGCCCTTTTCTGATTGTCAAACTGTCCGCTCCATTTAAGATTGAACTCGTGATGGTTGTAAGTAATGTTTTCTTCGATGGCATCATTTGCTTCTTTCATGAAAGAGCTTATGTCCCTGTTTCTCATGTTTATACGGATTGTAAGGAACCGTTTATTCTCTTCCCTGTTTATTATGCTGGGGCCGTTTGTGGTTGTTATTCCAGCAATCTGGGAGAGGGGTATCCGTGCACCGGTTTCAGAAGTCAGAAGCAGAGATCCGATCTTTTCAGGGGATTCCCTTGATTCTTCATTATACCTGGCCGAGACAGTATATACCTTGTTGCCAATGAAGATCTGAGATACGGATTTACCTCCTATTGCTATTTCTATAAGTTCCGAGACATCTGCCACATTCAGACCATACAGGGCAATTTTTTCCCTGTTTGCCTCAATTTGCAGCTGGGGCAGGGGAGGTTCCTGTTCTATGCTGACATCTCCGGCACCTTTAATATCTGTTACAAGAGCAGCTATCTCTTCGGCTATCCTTCGTGCCTCCTGCTGATCCTCTCCGAATACCTTGATAGCCAGATCGCTGTGTGAACCGGCAATCTGATCCATTACCATATCAATTATGGGTTGTGAAAATCCTACAACATAACCAGGCAGATTTGAAAGGTCAGCTGACATCTCTTCGATAAGATCAGCTTTACGTTTTCCGCGTTCCCACTGTTTGTAAGGGATCAGCCCGACACCACATTCGGCATGGGATGTTGAGAAAGGATCAGTGCCTTCATCATCCCTTCCTACCTGTGTCATGACATAACTGACCTCCCTGTATTTCATTATGTGTGACCGAAGGGTGTCTGCCATGGCTTTCGACTTTTCAAGTGTGACACCGGGAGGCAGCTGTACCTGCAGCCATAAGGAGCCCTCATCCAGAGTTGGAAGGAAATCCTTGCCTACACTGAATGAAAGTATTGTTGTCGCTGTGAGTATGGCTGCCAGAGGGATGAATACTTTTCGTGGTCGCTCAATTATCCTTTCAGTAAAGCGTCTGTATTTAGCCGTAAGGTTCTCAAGCCATTTATTGTGATAAACTTTCTGAGGTTTTCTGTAAACGAGGAAAGCTAGTCCGGGAATCAGCATAAGAGCAACAGCAAGGGCTCCGAGTATGGCAAAACCCACAGTATAGGCCATTGGTGAGAACATCTTTTTCTCAATCCTTTCAAAGGTGAAAAGCGGAAGATAAGCCATTATAATGATAAGCATTGAAAAGAAGATTGGTTTTGCAACCTCAAGACATCTTTTTACAATGTTGTCCGCATGCAGGTCTTCTGAAGGATTCTCTTCTCTTTTTCTCAGTATTGTCTCGAGCATAACTATCGATCCCTCCACAATAATCCCGAAATCTATAGCACCAAGAGAAAGGAGGTTGGCCTGGATACCTGTAAAGTGCATGAAAATGAATGCAATCAGCAGAGACAGGGGGATTGTGACGGCAATAACAATGGCTCCCCTGAAGCTGCCGAAAAAGATAATCAGCACGCCAATTACAAGCAGTACACCAAACAGCAGTGTATGCGACACTGTGTTGAGGGTGGCATTTACCAGATGTGTCCTGTCAAGGAAAATATGAATTTTTACATCTTCAGGTAAAATGCTGTTATTTAGTTCGTTAATGGCTTTATGAACTTCATCGAGGACCATTGAAGGGTTTTCGTACCGGAGCAGCTGAACTATGCCCTGTACACTTTCGCTGTAGTCTCTCTGCCGGTCAGTGAAGCCAAAAATACCCTTTCTTTCAAAGTTCCCGTATTTAAGGACTCCCAGGTCACCCAGATAAACAGGCATACCTGCTGAAGATTTTACAACAATTCTTCCGAGATCCTGGAGATCTTTAATCAGGCCAACTCCCCTGATAATGTAGGTCAGGTCGCCACGGTCGACCATGCTGCCTCCTGCGTTGGAGTTGTTTCTTGAAATACTCTCAACAACCTGGTTCAGGGTAAGGTCATATTTTTCCAGGAGTTTAGGATCAATTTCTATCTGATACTGGGTTGTGATTCCACCAAAATTCTGGACATCAGCAACACCGGTAACCTGCTTTATCCTGGGGATAATTACCCATTTCTGGAGGTCAGTCAGTTCCCTGAGTGAATGAGTCTTGCTTTCAATTATATACCTGCATACTTCACCTGTGGGAGAAGTAAGCGGATTAAGTTCGGGAAGGGCACCGAAGGGAAGCTCTATGCCGTTAATGCGTTCCTGTACCCTCTGACGTGCCCAGTAGTCTTCGGTCCCGTCCCTGAATACGAGCAGGATTGCTGAAATGCTGAAAAGGTTTTTGCTGCGCATGGTGACAAGACCCGGCAAGCCGTTAAGTTCCCTTTCAAGCGGAATAGTGATTTGCTGTTCAATTTCCTCGGCAGCAAGTCCTGGCACCTGTGTAACAACCTGCACAGTTACGTCGGCAATATCGGGATAAGCGTCGATGGGAAGCTGAAACCATGAATACACACCAATTGCCGATATCAGGACAAAGCATGTCGCGATCAGCAATCTTCTGTGAATGAAAATTCTGAATAATTTTTCCATGTCAGTACCGGTTTCAGCGAAGAAATATTGAACCTTCTGTAACTATCACATCTCCTTCTGCAAGGCCGGACCTTACTATGACATTCTTATGGCCGTTCGTTTCAGCCTGGATATCTTTCTTGATGAATTTATCATTTTCAATCCGGAGGAAAACATAGTTGCTGAGATTGTCCTGTAAAACAGCTGCTGCCGGTATTACTACGGCATTTTTCAACTGCCTGTAAAACCTGGTTGTTATGAACATGCCAGGCTTAAGTGTCCGGTCCTTATTCTCACATTCGAGATAGACTTCAACAGATCTGGTCTGTTCATCCATAATATTACCGATGTAGTTTACCAGGCCACTTAAGGGCTTATCAGGAAATCCCTCGGTAATTACTTCCGCCCTGTCATTGAGGTTTATTGCTCCCAGATCCTTTTCTTTGACTCTGGCAACTACCCAGATTTTCTGCAGGTCAGCAACAGTTATAACAGGCTCGTCATCAGTTTTAAGATACTGGCCCACAGTGACATTTGTGAACACAACCTCTCCTGCAATCGGTGATCTTACAAGCAGAGGTTTTGACATGTCCGCTTCTTCCGGATCGAAACTGAAGATCTTTAAAGTTGCTGACGTTTTTTCACATTCCTTTTTTGCGAGGTCCAGTGTTGCTTTTGCTTCATCATAATCTCTTTTTGAGATTACACCGGACTCAAGCAGTTCCTGTTTTCTCTGGAAATTTTTTTCAGCCAGCTCCTTTTCCTGTCTTGCCTGAACGCAGGTTCTGACTGTTTCGAGGTAATCGGATGAACTGACTTCAAACAGAGGTGTTCCTGCACTTACCTTCTCGCCGAGCTTTACAAAACACTTCAATACTCTTCCGTCGAACGGGGTGGTTACATGTGCCAGATGCCCCGACAATGGTTTGACGACACCGGTGGTGGTAAACCAGACCTGGATATTTTCCGGGTGCACAGTGAAGAAGTTAAGTCTGCTGCGAACCGGAGATTCCTCTGGAACACAGACAGTGTCATTGCTGTAAATTACCCTGGCTGCTTCGGTATCAGCTGCCCGTTTTCCCCTGTGTCTTTTTCTGTTTTGTTCCCTGTTCTGGTATCCCTGTTCCGTGGGGCGGCGGCCTGTGTCATTTACCTGCTGATCCTTACAGGATGTAATAATAACAAGAACAATTAGGAAGAAATATCTGTACATAATGAAAATGCTCTGAAAGAAAATTCGTGAGTTCCTGATCCGGATAGTTTTTTTTGAGCAGTCCGGTTATGCTGCGGTACAGAGCAACTGAGAGGGAGGTCCCCTTTTTTTAAACAGGAGATAAGTTTTTTCAGGATGGATTGAACGGTATTCAGATGTTTCCGCTTTACGGAAGAACAAAATGTACAAGGGGGCCAGGGCTGCCGGCAATGATGGGAGAACAACAAAATCATTCAGAATATGAATCAGTATGTAGCTGTTGTTGTTGTGAGAATGAAGTGGTTTACCGTCATTACCGGCCTTGAACGGGTGGGAATGTACAATTATATTGCCGTCGACTATGTGACTATGCCTGAAAAACAGATTACTGCAGAAGAATCCTGTGAAAAGAGTCAGGAGAATTATACATCTGAACCTGTTGATTTCCTTATTCTTCATGAAATGGCATAGGATAATCTGAAACCCTGGTTCAAATATATAATGAATAATGACTTATTACCAACATTATAAAAGATAAAAAGCGGCTTCATGAGTCGCTTTTTATCAATTTATTGTTTTTTAACTATTTTTTCAAGACAGCTTTAAGAACTTTCTCCTTGTCAAGTTTCCTGGTACAGAAGAACCAGTCATAGCATGTCATTTCAGCTTTATTCTCCATCCTTTCCTTAGCAACACCGCATGAGCCTGCGGTAGGAACAATTACATCATCGCCGGGCTGCCAGTCAGCCGGAGTTGCAATAGAAAATTCATCAGCTGTTTTCATAGCAATGAGAGCCCTGTAGAGTTCCTCAAAGTTACGGCCCATGCTGAGCGGGTAGTAAATAATTGCCCTTATGATACCTTTGGGATCAATGAAGAATACTGCCCTGACAGCTTTTGTTGAGCTTTCTCCGGGCTGAAGCATGCCATACAGATGGGCAACTTCCATTGTTATGTCTTCAATAAGAGGGAATTTAACCTCAACATCCTTCATTCCTTTGTATTCAATTTTCTCCTTAATTGTCCTGAGCCATGCGATATGGCTGTACAGACCATCAACAGACAGGCCGACAAGTTTACAACCCGCTTCTTCAAACCTGTTTTCCATGCTTGCGAAAGTCATGAATTCAGAGGTACATACCGGAGTGAAATCAGCAGGATGGCTGAACAGGATTACCCAGCTTCCTTTATAGTCAGCAGGGAAGTTGATGTTGCCCTGAGTTGTAACTGCTTTGAATTCAGGTGCTTTGTCGCCAATGCGAGGCATGGGTGTTACTTTTGTTTCTTCCATGGTTCATAATTTTTATAAAAATTTTTACTAAAAACAGACTTAGTGCTTATTATCTTTTATTCTCAAGCATAAGTTCGAGGTCTTCCTTAAGTGAGGACAGGTCTTCCTCATGTTCCACCTCATCAGAGAGGATCTGCAGTACGATGTTATATGTAACAGGGTCCCCTTCACGAGTCAGGTCGAGGAGGTTGCTGTAAACCTTTATTGCGCACTGTTCACCCTTGATATTCTGATCGAGAACAGCTTCAACATAAGGATCACCTGGTTTGTCATATCCGCAGTTGCTGAGCTTTGGCCACTCGTCGGGAGAAAGAACCGGCGTGCCGCCAAGCTGAATTATTCTTGTTGCAAGGAGTTCAGCATGACCGAGTTCTTCTGTCGCATGCAGGTTGAGTTCTGAGATAACTGCATCCTTCATTGGTCCTTTGACGACTTTTGCACCTATCCAGTACTGGTAGTAAGCCAGCCATTCGTCAGCAAGGGCTTTGTTCAGTAACTTGATGAGTTTGTCGACATCCATTTTCACGATTGATCTTCCTTTTTGTCCCATAGTTGTAAGTTTTAGATTATTAAGTAGTTATGCTTGGTTAGTGTTTGAGTGTCAAGTGGTATAAAGGTCTTTTTGATTATTTTGGTTGATTCTTATTTTCCCTGAAAGTACCGATCAGCTGGATTCTGATGTCCTTGACTTCGAAGCCCGGTATATTGTTTTTCTTCAGGTATTTGTCAATCAGTTCAAAGAGTTTGTCGTCATGGTAATCTTCAAGTCTTTCTGATTCCGGAGAATAGAGGTGGTGATGTTTTTCCGGAATGG
>ERZ1645192.1348-NODE-1348-length-20520-cov-7.543758_pt1 | contig 20520 bp, 19 predicted proteins | sample MGYA00575354_ERZ1645192 | MGnify/ENA primary metagenome ERZ1645192 (study PRJEB40844, sample SAMN11349763) | freshwater sediment metagenome | isolation source: river sediment | host: Sediment | place: India: Faizupur Khadar , New Delhi | collected 2017-02-21 ... | reverse complement strand
CCGATGCCGACGGTGCGCTGCTTCCAGATGCGGTTGTCGGTGAGCAGCGTCTCGTACTCGTCGACGCGCTTCGGGAAGTCCTCGCAGAAGTGCTCCAGGTAGTCGAGCAGCGAGCCTTCGCGCCACTCGTTGAAGCGCTTCAGCTTGGCGCCCTTGCGCCACGGCGATTCCTTGTACTTCGGCATCCGCGCCGGGAGGTCGCGGTAGACGCCGCCCGGGCGGTAGTAGGCCGCGTGCATGCGCGCGCCGCTGACCGCCTCGTAGCAGTCCATCAGCTCCTCGCGCTCGCGGAAGGCGTACAGGAACACCGCCATCGCGCCGAGGTCGAGCGCGTTCGAGCCCACCCACATCAGGTGGTTCAGGATGCGGGTGACCTCGTCGAACATGGTGCGGATCCACTGCGCCCGTTCCGGCGCCTCGATCCCCATCAGCGTCTCGATGGCGCGCACGTACGCGTGCTCGTTGCACATCATCGATACGTAGTCCAGGCGATCCATGTAGCCGATCGACTGGTTGAACGGCTTGGACTCTGCCAGCTTCTCGGTCCCGCGGTGCAGCAGGCCGATGTGCGGGTCGGCGCGGCGCACGATCTCGCCGTCCATCTCCAGGATCAGGCGCAGCACGCCATGCGCGGCCGGGTGCTGGGGACCGAAGTTCAGCGTGTAGTTGCGGATTTCCTGCGCGGCCTCGGCGCCATTGCTGGCGAAGCCCTCGCTGCTCTGCACGACGCTCATCGACGCGCCTCCCGGTCGAGGATCTTGCCGCCGCGTTCGCCCTCGGCGGTCGCGTAGCGGGCGTCGTCGCGGACCACGCGCGGCACGCCGACGCGCGGCTCGACGCTGGTCACGGGTTCGTACACCACGCGCTTGCGGTCGGCGTCGTAGCGGACCTCGACATTGCCGATCAGCGGGAAGTCCTTGCGGAACGGATGCCCCACGAAGCCGTAGTCGGTCAGGATCCGGCGCAGGTCGGGATGCCCCTCGAACACGATGCCGAACAGGTCGAACGCCTCGCGCTCGAACCAGTTGGCGCCGGCCCACAGGCCGGTCACCGAGGCGACCACCGGCATCCCGTCCTCGGCCGCCATGCAGCGCACGCGCAGGCGCAGGTTGCGGGCGATCGACAGCAGGTGCAGGACCACGCCGTAGCGGCGCCCGCCGACCGTGTCAGGCGCATCCGTACCAGGCTGCGCGACCTGGTGGCTGGGTTGCTCGCCCCACTTGAAGCGGCCCGGGCCCTTGCCCTCGACGCCGCGGCTGAAGCCTTCGGCGGAGACGCCGTCGGTATCCCACTCATCGGTGCCGTAGCCGAGGTAGTCCACCCCGCACAGGTCGATGAAGGTGTCGAAGCCGAACTCGTCGCGGACCGCCCGGCACGCGGCCAGCCAGTCGGCGGCCGGCACGACCAGGGTCACCTCGCCGCGCGGCTGCGCGACGTGCACTGCGGCCTCGCCGAAGCGGGCGGCCAGCTCTGCCGGGAACGCGGTCATGCGCGGGCGCCCTCCACGCGGGGGCCGCCGGTGAACGGGTTCTGTTCCATGCGGCGGATCTTCTTCTGCAGCTGCAGGATGCCGTAGACCAGCGCTTCCGCGGTCGGCGGGCAGCCCGGGACGTACACGTCCACCGGCACCACGCGGTCGCAACCGCGGACCACCGAGTACGAATAGTGGTAGTAGCCGCCGCCGTTGGCGCAGCTGCCCATCGAGATCACCCACTTGGGGTCGGGCATCTGGTCGTAGACCTTGCGCAGCGCCGGCGCCATCTTGTTGCACAGGGTGCCGGCCACGATCATCACGTCGGACTGGCGCGGCGACGGCCGGAACACCACGCCGTAGCGGTCCAGGTCCAGGCGCGCCGCGCCGGCCTGCATCATCTCCACCGCGCAACAGGCCAGGCCGAAGGTCATCGGCCACATCGAGCCGGTGCGCGCCCAGTTCCACAGCGCGTCCAGGCTGGTGGTCACGAAGCCGTGCTGCAGCAGCGGGTTGTCGCCGTCCGGGCGCAGGATGTCGTCCAGCCGCCCCTCGGGCAGCGGGTTGCTGGCGGCTTCCAGGATGTTCTGGACGATGTTGCTCATTCCCACTCCAGCGCGCCGCGCTTCCAGACGTAGATGAACCCGATCAGCAGCAGGGCGAGGAACACGCCCATCTCGACCAGGCCGAACACCCCGAGCTCGCGGAACACCAGCGCCCACGGGAAGACGAACGCGATCTCGAGGTCGAACACGATGAACAGGATCGCGACCAGGTAGTAGCGCACGTCGAACTGCATGCGCGCGTCCTCGAACGCGTTGAAGCCGCACTCGTAGGGCGACAGCTTTTCGGCGTCCGGCCGCTTGGTGCCCAGCAGGTTGCCCACGATGATGAGGGCGATGCCGATGCCGGTCGCGACGACCAGGAACAGGAGGGTGGGCAGGTATTCGGCCAGCACGCGTGTGCCTCGCTCTTCTTATCCGCAATAGTGTAGCCGGCCCGGGTGTTTCGCGGCCATACCCGGCGGCATCGCCCGGGCGGAATCGTGGCCATCCGGGGCCGGCTCAACCGCCTTCGAGCTGCTCCCAGCGCCCGTAGGCCGCGTCCAGTTCGGCCTGCGCGGACGCCAGCGCGGCGTTGTCGGCGGCGATCGCGGCGGCCTCGCGCTGGAAATAGCCGGCCTCGCCCATGCGCGCGGTGAAGCCGGCGACCTGCGCCTCCAGCGCCTCGATCCGCTGCGGCAACTGCTCCAGTTCCCGGGCCTCCTTGTAGCTCAATTTCACCCGGGCAGGCGGCGCGGCCACCGCATGGGCCTTGGGTGGCTCCGGCGCCTCCGGCTTCGGCGTCGGAACCGGGGTCGCCGGCCGCTGCCGCAGCCAGTCGCTGTACCCCCCGACGTATTCGCCGATGCGCCCGTCGCCCTCCATCACCAGGGTGGACGTCACCACGTTGTCGAGGAAATCGCGGTCGTGGCTGACCAGCAGCAGCGTGCCCGGGTAGTCGGCCAGCAGCTCTTCCAGCAATTCCAGGGTCTCGACGTCGAGGTCGTTGGTCGGCTCGTCCATCACCAGCAGGTTGGACGGCTGGGCGAACAGCCGCGCCAGCAGGAGGCGGTTGCGCTCGCCGCCGGACAGGCGGGTGATCGGCGCGCGGGCGCGTTCCGGGGTGAACAGGAAGTCCTGCAGGTAACCGATGACGTGCTTCTGCTTGCCCCCCACGGTCACGCTCTCGCGGCCCTCGGCGACGTTCTCGATGGCGTTCCAGTCCTCGCGCAGGGTCGCCCGGTACTGGTCGAAGTAGGCCACCTGCAGCTGGGTGCCCTGCCTCACCTCGCCGCCCTGCGGCGCCAGCTCGCCCAGCAGCAGCTTCAGCAGGGTGGTCTTGCCGCTGCCATTCGGCCCGACCAGGCCGATGCGGTCGCCGCGCAGGATCGTGATGCTGAAATCGCGGACGAGGCGGTTGTCGCCATGGGCGAAGTCGACGTGGCGCGCTTCGATCACCTTCTTGCCGGATTCGCCGGCCTGCGCCGTGGCCATCTTCACGTTGCCGGCCTGCTCGCGGCGCTCCGCGCGCGCCACCCGCATCGCCTTCAGCCGGCGCACGCGGCCTTCGTCGCGGGTGCGCCGGGCCTTGATCCCCTGCCGGATCCAGGCTTCCTCCTGCGCCAGCAGTTTGTCGAAGCGGGCGTTCTCCTGCGCCTCGGCGTTGGCCCGTTCTTCCTTGCGGCGCAGGTAGTTCTCCCAGTCGCCGGGCCAGCTGGTGACCCGGCCGCGATCGATTTCCACGATGCGGGTGGCGAGGGCGCGCAGGAAGCGGCGGTCGTGGGTGATGAACACCAGCGCCGTACCGCCGACCGACGTCCACTGCTTGAGGAAGCCTTCCAGCCAGTCGATCGCGGCGATGTCGAGGTGGTTGGTCGGCTCGTCCAGCAGCAGCAGGTCGGGCTGCGACACCAGCGCGCGCGCCAGCAGCACCCGCCGCTTCATCCCGCCCGACAGGCGCGCGAAGTCGGCATCGCCATCCAGTTGCAGGCGCTCCAGCGTGTCCAGCACGCGCCGGTCCAGCGCCCAACCGTCGACCGCCTCGATGCGCGCCTGCACCGCGGCCAGCGCATCCGCGTCGATGGCCTCGGCATGGATCTGGTGGTGGTAGTCGGCAAGCAAGGCGCCGAGGTCGCCCAGCCCCGCGGCGACCACGTCGAACACGCTGCCCACCGCGTCCTGCGGGACTTCCTGCTCCAGCCTGGCGATGCGCCGGCCGCCTTCCACGCGCACCTCGCCGTCGTCGGCCTTGAGTTCGCCCGACAGCAGCTTGAGCAGGGTCGACTTGCCGGCGCCGTTGCGGCCGATCAGGGCGATGCGTTCGCCGGGTTCGATGGCAAGGTCGACATGGTCGAGCAACAAGGGGCCGCCGACGCTGAAGTCGACGCCCTGCAGGGAAATGAGCGGCATCCGTGGATTGTAAGGCGGGCGCCCCGGGGAACCCAGTTCGCACACCGCGCACGCACGATGCCGGGCACGGCAGGTTCGGTGCCGGGTGCTACGAACTGCAGGACAGCATCGAACACCCCACCTTGTCCCTGGCCCACTCCGGCCGCAGGCCGGCGTAGTGCTCGCGGCCGGGCTGGTCCTCGTACGGGCGGCGCATCACCTCGAGCAGGGTCTCGACGCCGCCGAGGTCCCCGGCATGCGCGCGGTCGATCGCTTCCTGGGCCAGCCAGTTGCGCAGCACGTAACGTGGATTGGCCGAGTCCATGCGCGCGCGTCGCGCCGGTGCCGGCCGCGGATCGTCGCGCAGCCGCGCCGCATGGCGCGACAGCCAATCGGCAAATGCCGCCTCGCCAGCCGCGCGCCTGGCGGGATCGTAGAACGCGGATTCGAGCGGCTGCAGCGAAGGTGCGTCCACATCGACGTCGGCCAGGGCGCGGAAGAACCGGGTCATGTCCACCTCGTGCGCCTGCAGCAACGCATGCAGCTCGCGCATGCGGGCGACGTCGTCGTCGCGGCATTCCGCCAGGCCGAGCTTGCGCGCCGTGGTGTCGCGGTCGGCCTCGGTATAGGCCTCGGCGAACCGCGCCAGCCCGTCCTGCAGCGGCGCCGGGTCGGCGAACAGCGGCGACAGCGCGCGCGCGAGCTGGCCGAGGTTCCAGTAGGCGACGCGCGGCTGCCAGCCGAAGCGGTAGCGACGGCCCGCGGCATCGGTGGTGTTCGGCGTCCAGTCCGGATCGTAGGGCTCGATCCAGCCGTACGGGCCGTAGTCGATGGTCAACCCGAGGATCGACATGTTGTCGGTGTTGAGCACGCCATGCACGAAGCCGACCCGCATCCATGCCGCGACCAGCCGCGCGGTGCGCGTGCAGACCTCGGCGAACCAGTCGGCGTACAGCGCCTCGCCCTGCCCCGCCAAGGACGGGAAGTCGCGGGCGATGCAGAAGTCGGCCATCTGGCGCAGCAGGCCGGCGTCGCCGCGCATCGCCGGCAGCTCGAAGTGGCCGAAGCGCAGGAACGAGGGCGCGACGCGGCACACGATCGCCCCCGGCTCCAGTTCCGGATGTCCATCGTAGAGCACGTCGCGCAGCACGCCCTCGCCGGTGCCGACCAGGCTCAATGCCCGCGTGGTCGGGATGCCGAGGTGGTGCATGGCCTCGCTGCACATGAATTCGCGGATCGAGGAGCGCAGGACCGCGCGGCCATCGGCCCCGCGCGAATACGGCGTCGGCCCGGCGCCCTTGAGCTGCAGCTCGCGACGCCGGCCGTCGGCCAGTACCGCCTCGCCGAGGCTGATGGCCCGCCCGTCGCCAAGCTGGCGCGCCCAGTGGCCGAACTGGTGCCCGCCGTAGTTGGTGGCGTACGGCTGCATGCCCGGCAGCAGCGCGTTGCCACCGAACACCGCGGCAAACGCCGGCGAGGCCAGGTCGTCCTCGCCGAAGCCCAGCTCCGCCGCCACCTCGCGCGAATGCGCCAGCAGCCGCGGCGCGGCCACCGGGGTCGGCGCGACCGCGGACCATGCGGCGCCCTCCACCTGGCGGACGAAGTTGCGCGGCTCCGGATCGCCCGGGAGCGCGCGCAGGAAGGCGTTGTCGAAAACCGGGGCATGCATGCGGGCATGGTAGCCGCCGGGCCGCGTGGAGCCCGTGCTCCACGGCCGGCGCGTACACTGTGTGCCCTGTTCTCGCCGGCGATCACGCCACTGGCCCCATGAGCGCCGACACCCCCTCCGTCCTGTTCTCCGACCTCGGCCTGCCCGAGACGCTGCTGCAAGCGCTGCGCGAAGTCGGCTACGAATCGCCCAGCCCGATCCAGGCGCAGACCATCCCGCCGCTGCTCGGCGGCCGCGACCTGCTCGGCCAGGCGCAGACCGGCACCGGCAAGACCGCGGCGTTCGCCCTGCCCGCGCTGGCGCGGCTGGATCCCGCCCCGGGCAAGCCGCAGGTGCTGGTGCTGGCGCCCACCCGCGAACTGGCGATCCAGGTCGCCGAGGCGTTCCAGAAGTACGCCCACCACATCCCCGGCTTCCACGTGCTGCCGATCTACGGCGGCCAGAGCTACATGCCGCAGCTGGGCGCGCTCAAGCGCGGCGTGCACGTCGTGGTCGGCACCCCGGGCCGGGTGATCGACCACCTCGAGCGCGGCTCGCTGGACCTCTCGCAGCTGCGCATGCTGGTGCTGGACGAAGCCGACGAGATGCTGCGGATGGGCTTCATCGACGACGTCGAGGCGGTGCTGAAGAAGACCCCCGAGACCCGCCAGGTCGCGCTGTTCTCGGCGACGATGCCGGCGCAGATCAAGCGCATCGCCCAGACCTACCTGAAGGACCCGGTCGAGATCGCGATCAAGGCGCAGACCACCACCGCCGAGAACATCCGCCAGCGCTTCTGGATGGTCAGCGGGGTGAACAAGCTCGACGCCCTGACCCGGATCATGGAAGCCGAGCCGTTCGACGCGATGATCATCTTCGCGCGCACCAAGCTGGGCACCGACGAACTGGCCGAGAAGCTGGCGGCACGCGGCTTCAGCGCGGCGGCGATCAACGGCGACGTCGAGCAGAAGACCCGCGAGCGCACCATCCAGCGCCTCAAGGAAGGCCAGCTGGACGTGCTGGTGGCCACCGACGTGGCCGCCCGCGGGCTGGACGTGGAGCGGATCAGCCACGTGCTGAACTACGACATCCCCTACGACACCGAAAGCTACGTGCACCGCATCGGCCGCACCGGCCGCGCCGGGCGCAAGGGCGAGGCGATCCTGTTCGTGGCGCCGCGCGAGCGCGGCATGCTCGGCGCGATCGAGCGCGCCACGCGCCAGAAGATCGAGCAGATGAACCTGCCCAGCGTCGACGCGGTGAACGAACGCCGGGTCGCCAAGTTCCTGGACAAGATCGAGGCCGCGCTGGCCAGCGACGACCTGTCGGTGTTCCGCGACCTGGTCGAGCGCTACGAGCGCGAGAAGAACGTGCCGGCGGTGGAGATCGCCGCCGCGCTGGCCAAGCTGGTGCAGGGCAAGACCCCGCTGCTGCTGCCGCAGCCGGCGGTCCCCGAGCGCGCGTTCGAGCCGCGCGAGCATGCCCCGCGCCCGGAGCGCGCCGAGCGCCCGAAGCGCGAGCGCACCCCGCGCGACCCGGACGCGCCGGCCGTGCCGATGAAGACCTTCCGCATCGAGGTGGGCTACCACCATGGCGCGCAGCCCGGCCACATCGTCGGTGCGATCGCCAACGAGGCCGACCTCGAGAGCCGCTTCATCGGCCGCATCGACATCCGCGACGACTACACCCTGGTGGACCTGCCGGACGGCATGCCGCCGGAGCTGCTGCAGCACATGCAGAACGTGCGCGTGGCGAGCAAGCCGCTGCGGATGAAGGAAGCGAGCGCCGAGGACATCGACGCGCCGAAGCGCAAGCGCAGCTTCGGCCCGCCGCGCGGCGACAAGCCAGGCGGCCCGCGCAAGCCGGGCGGGTTCAAGCCCGGCGGGTTCAAGCCGCGCGGCCCGCGATAAGCGCATTCCCCGCGGCCATTGGCGGCGCCGGGCGCGCCTTTGGCATGATCCGGCGATGCCGCGCCTCCTCGTCTTCCAGCATGTCGCCGCCGAGCCCCTGGGCACGCTGGATCCGCTGATCCGGCGGCGCGGGCACCGGATCCGCTTCAAGAACTTCGAGCGGCACCCGGATGCGCAGCTCAACGTGGACCGTTACCGCGGGCTGGTGGTATTGGGCGGCCCGATGAACGTCGAGGACCATCCGCGCCGCCCGCACCTGGCGAACGAGATGCGTGCGATCGAACGCATGCTGGGACAGGGCAAGCCGGTGCTCGGGATCTGCCTCGGCGCGCAACTGCTGGCGCACGTGCTGGGCGCGCCGGTGTCGCGCAACCCGGTGCCGGAGATCGGCTGGTACCCGCTGCGCAAGACCGCGCAGGGCGAGGCCGACCCCGTGCTCGCGCCCTTGCCCGCCGAGACGCCGGTGTTCCAGTGGCATGGCTGCCGCTTCGAGATCCCGCGCGACGCCGTCCACCTCGCCAGCAGCCCGGACTGCCCGCAGCAGGCATTCCGCCACGGCGACAACGCCTACGGCTTCCAGTTCCACCTCGAGATGGACCAGCGGCTGGTCGAACGCTGGCTGGCGAACCCGCTCTACCGCGAGGAACTGGCGAACTCCGGCCTTGCGCAGGACGAAGAGACGATCCGCGCGCTGACGCGCCAGCACATCGCGACCATGCAAGGTCACGCGGAGGCGGTGTTCAACAACTTCCTCGACCTGGTCGGGCGACCCGAACGCCGCCATACCCTGCCTTCGCGCGAGTGGGCATGAGCGGACCCACCCACGACGCCATCGTCATCGGCGCCGGCGCCGCGGGCCTGATGGCGGCGATCACGGCCGGCCAGCGCGGGCTGCGCGTGCTGGTGGTCGACCATGCCAACAAGGTCGGCAAGAAGATCCTGATGTCCGGCGGCGGGCGCTGCAACTTCACCAATACCGGCACCACGCCGGCCCACTACCTGTCGGCGAACCCGCACTTCTGCAAGTCGGCGCTGGCGCGCTACACGCCGTGGCACTTCATCGAACTGGTCGAACGCCACCGCATCGCCTACCACGAGAAGGAACTCGGCCAGCTGTTCTGCGACGACTCCAGCAAGCAGGTGGTGGCGATGCTGCTGGCCGAATGCGCGGCCGCCGGCGTGGAGGTGCGCACGCATTGCAGCATCGAGCGCGTCGAGCACCTCGACGACGGGCGTTTCCGCCTGCACGCGTCGCAGGGACGCTTCGTCGCGCCGGCGCTGGTGGTCGCCAGCGGCGGGCTGTCGATCCCGAGCATGGGCGCCAGTGGCTTCGGCTACGCGCTGGCCCGGCAGTTCGGCCACGCGGTGCTGCCCACGCGCGCCGGCCTGGTGCCGCTGACCCTGACCGGCACGCATGCCGAACGCCTGCAGGACCTCGCCGGGGTCTCGCTGCCGGTGGAAGCGCGCTGCAATGGCGCCCGCTTCCGCAACTTCATGCTGGTCACCCACCGCGGGATCAGCGGGCCGTCGATCCTGCAGATCTCGAATTTGTGGCAACCCGGTGACGACCTGCGCCTGGACCTGCTGCCCGGCATCGACGTCGAGGCACAGCTGCGCGAGTGGCAGGCCGGCCGCCGCGATGCGGAGCTGAAGACGCTGCTGGCCGAGCTGATGCCCAAGCGCTTCGCCCAGCGCCTGTGCGAGCACTGGATCGCGAGCAAACCGATGCGGCAGTACACCCCGCGCGAGCTGCAGGCGATCTGCGGCCAGTTGCAGGACTGGCCGCTCGTCGCCAGCGGTACCGAGGGCTACCGGACCGCGGAGGTCACCCTGGGCGGCGTGGAGACCGATGGCCTGTCCTCGGCCACGATGATGTCGCGGCACGTGCCCGGGCTGCATTTCGTCGGCGAGGTGGTCGACGTCACCGGCTGGCTGGGCGGCTACAACTTCCAGTGGGCCTGGGCGAGCGGCCACGCGGCAGGCAGCGCGATCGCGGCCTGACGCCGCTCAGAACGGGAACGGCACGCCCAGGCGCGGTCCGAAGTACCACCAGGCGAACAGCAGGATGCCGATCCACAAGGCCATCTTGAACAGGGCGCCGACCACCTTGAACGCGGCATACACCGCGATCACCAGCACCACGATCCCGATCCAGCTCATGCCGCCACGTCCATTGCAGGGCCGCGCAGCTTAGGCGACCGCCGCGCCGTCGGCCAGCGGCGCCAGTCGCGGATCGAGCGCGACGCGCGCGTCGAACACGAAGCAACGACCGTCGTAGCCGATGCCGCCCACCTGCTCGAAGTAGCCGAGGATGCCGCCCTCCAGCTGCAGCAGGTTGTCCATGCCGTCGTGGCGCAGCCAGAGCGCAGCCTTCTCGCAGCGGATGCCACCGGTGCAGAAGCTGACCACGGTGGCATCGCGGAGCGCATCGCGATGCGGCGCCAGCGCGGCCGGCAACTCGGTGAAATTGTCGATTGGCAGGGTGAGCGCGTCCTGGAACGTGCCGAAGCCGACTTCCTCGCGGTTGCGGGTGTCCAGCAGGACCAGGCGGCGGCCGGCATCGTCATGGCCCTGCGCGATCCAGCGCGCCAGCGTCGGCGGATCCACCGCGGGTGCGCGTTGCCCGGCTTCCAGCGGCGATGCGTGTTCGCGCCGGAACGCGATGATCTCGTGCTTGCGCTTCACCTTCAGCTTCGCGAACGGGATCGCCTCGCTCCAGCTTTCCTTGGCATGCAGCGCCGCGAAGCGCGGGTCTTCGCGAAGCCAGTCGAGGAAGCCGTGCAACGACGCTTCTGTCCCGGCCAGGAACAGGTTCAGCCCCTCCGGCGTGACCAGCATGCTACCGCGCAGCCCATCGCCCTCGGCGCGCACGCGCAGGCGATCCGCGAGCGCATCGGCATCGTCGATGGCGACGAACAGGTAGGCGGCGATGTTGAGGATCACGGGCGGGTGCGGAACACGATGCTGCAGCAGGTGACCGCACCCTCGGCCTTCTGCAGCTCGTACAGGTCGAGCGCGAGGCCGCGGATCCCGTGCGCGGCAAGCCGCCCCTGGGTGCCTGGGAACTGGTCCGGGAACAGCAGCGCGTCGCCGATCCGCAGCGCGTTGGCCGCATGCGGCTCGTGCGGGTCGACCTCGATCACCGTGCAGCCGGCGAAGCAGGCCAAGTCCACCCAGTCGGGATTGACCAGCACGGCGCCATCGGCGACCTCGGTCGCGGCGGACTTCAAGTGCAGGCAATCGCGCAGGGCGACGCCTTCCACGGTGTAGCCGAAAGGCGCCAGCAAGGCGCGCAACTGCTCCCGCCCGGCCGCGTTGCTGCGCGCGGAATCGCCGACCAGCACGCGCTTGCCAATCCGCAACACGTCCCCGCCGTCGAGGGTGCCCGGGGCGTCGATCCGCGCCATCGGGCGGTATCGCGCCAATGCGCCGACCACGCCCGCGCCCTCGTCGCGGCGCGACACCGCGCCCGGCCTGGTGGCCACCGCGAGCTCGTCGAAGGCCAGGGCCACGTCTTCGACGAACACCGAGTCCGGCAGTCCGGGTTCGGCCGGCAGCCGGATCACCTCGCAACCGAGGGACTCCAGCGCGGCGCAGTAGGTCGCATGCTGGTCGCGCGCACGGCCAAGGTCGATCGGCACGCGCGGCACGAAGCTGCGCTCGCCGTCGGCCAGCGCCGGGCTGACCTCGCGGGTGATGGCGGTCCACGTCATCGTCGCATTGTACGGTCCGCCGACCGCGTGGGCCGCGCATGGGATCATGGTGGGATGCACGCGCCCCACGTCTTCGCTACCCCGCGCCTGGCCATCGTCGGCGGCGGCCCCGCCGGCCTGATGGCCGCGGAGGTTGCGCGCGCGGCCGGGCTGGAGGTCGACCTGTTCGAGGCCAAGGGCTCGGTGGGGCGCAAGTTCCTGATCGCCGGCAAGGGCGGCCTCAACCTGACCCATTCCGAGCCGCGCCCCGGCTTCGATGCGCGCTACCGCGAGCGCGGGGCCGCCGTCGGCGGGTGGCTGGACGACTTCGATGCCGATGCCCTGCGCGCGTGGGCGCGCGGGCTCGGCGTCGAGACCTATGTCGGTAGCTCCGGCCGGGTGTTCCCGCGGGATCGCAAGGCCGCGCCGCTGTTGCGTGGCTGGGTCCGGCGGCTGCGCGATGCCGGCGTCCGCTTCCATGTCCACCACCGCTGGCTGGGTTGGGAGGGCGACGGCGCGCTGCGTTTCGCCACGCCCGATGGCGAGGCCACGTGCAAGGCCGATGCCGTGGTGCTGGCGCTCGGCGGTGGCAGCTGGCCGGAGCTGGGCTCGGATGGCGCCTGGGTCGACATCCTCTCGGCGCAGGGCATCGACGTCGCCCCCCTGCGACCGGCGAATTGCGGCTTCGACATCGGCTGGAGCGACTTCCTCGCCCTGCGGCATGCCGGCGCACCGCTGAAACCGGTGGTCGCGCACTGGCAAGACCTCGACGGCAACCTGCGTACGCTGCAGGGCGAATGCGTGCTGACCGCGACCGGCATCGAGGGCAGCCTGGTGTACGCCATCGCCGCCGACCTGCGCGACGGCATCGCCCGCGACGGCGAGGCGCTGCTGCACCTCGACCTGGTGCCGGGCCGCGCCCTCGAACGCCTGCGACGCGACCTCGCCAGGCCGCGCGGCGGCCGCAGCCTGGGCGAGCACCTGCGCCGACAGGCCGGCCTGGACGCCGCCAAGGTCGCACTGCTGCACGAACGGCTCGACAAGGCGGCGCTGCAGGACATGGACCGGGTAGCGGGCACGCTCAAACGCCTGCCCCTGCGCCTGCTGCGCCCGCGTCCGCTGGCCGAAGCGATCTCGACCGCCGGTGGCGTGCGACTGGAGTCGTTGGACGATGCGCTGATGCTGCGCCCGCGCCCGGGCCTGCCCCGGCAGGGCATCTTCTGCGCGGGCGAGATGCTCGACTGGGAGGCGCCGACCGGCGGCTACCTGCTGACCGCCTGCTTTGCCAGCGGCCTGCGCGCCGGCCGCGGCGCGGTGCGCTGGCTGCAGGGCGCGCGCTAGGCCATCACTGCTTCGCCGCCTCGGCCTTGGCCTTGTCGGCGGCGGCCTTGGCGCGCGCTGCGGTGTCCTGCTGGAACTCGACGATGTGCGGCAACGCGCGCAGTACGCGCGAATGCGGGTCCAGGGTGTAGCTTGCGCCCGCGGGCAGCGCGATGCGCCCGCTTCCGCTGGTCATCGGCACGTCCACCACCGTCGCGCCGACGCGCACCTGCACCGGCATCGGGAACGGCTTGCCGCCCTCGGTCTGCCAGCGCAGGGCGAGGCTGTCGCCCTCGCGGCGGGCGACCAGTTCCGGCAACGCGGCGGAGCGCAGGTAGACGTCGAAGAACCAGCCGAGGTTGCGGCCGGCCACGCGGTCGACGATGGCGACGTAGTCCGCGGTGGAGGCATGGCGCGGCTTGAAACCGCCGGGGCGCGGCGCGTCGGTGCCGTAGACCAGCTCGCGGATGCTGCGGAAGAAAGCCTCGTCCCCGACCAGCCCGCGCAGCGTGTGCAGCATCAGGGCGGCCTTGTAGTAGATGTCGTTGCCGGGGCCGTGCGCCGCGTCGTAGACGGCCTCCTCGGTCATGCTCCGGCCGGAGACGATCGGGTACTTGTTGAGCAGCGACGCGCGCATCTTCATCAGCGCCGCCATGTACTCCATGTCGCCGCGCAGCCACTGCAGGTACAACGGCTGCATGTAGGTGCCGAAGCCCTCGTGCAGCCACATGTCGTCCCAGTCCACGTTGGTGAGCTGGTTGCCGAACCATTCGTGCGCGAACTCGTGCTGCAGCAGCCAGTCGTAGCCGGCCTCCGACTTCCGGTAGTCGTTGCCGTAGGCATTGATGGTCTGGTGCTCCATGCCCAGGTGCGGGGTCTCGACCACGCCCATCTTCTCGTCGGCGAACGGATACGGGCCGATCACTTCCTCGAAGAAGTCCAGCATCGGGGCGAACTCGGCGAACAGGCCGCGCGCCTTGTCGGCGTTGCCGGCGAGGTGCCAGAAGCGCAGCGGGATGGTGTTGCCATGGCGCGAACGATAATCGGCCTGCAGCAGGGCATACGGCCCGACGTCCAGCGCGATCGCGTAGGTGTTCGGTTGCTTCGCCCGCCAGTGGTAGGTGCGCCAGCGCTTGCCGGACGCGTCCGTGTGCTCCTCCATGCCCTCGGCGACGCCGTTGCCGGGCGCGACCAGCGGGCTGGGCACGGTCACGTGCTGGACCACCTCGCGCGGTTCGCCGCGGGGATGGTCGATGCAGGGCCACAGCAGGTCGCAGCCCTCGCCCTGCACCGCCGTCGCGATCCACGGTTCCCCGGTCGGCGCGGTGGCCCAGACGAAGCCGCCATCCCAGGGCGCGCGGGTCGCCACGTGCGGGCTGCCGGTATAGCGGATGCGCAGCGTGGCGACGCCGCCCGCGGGCAGCGGCGCCGGCAGGTCCACGCTCATCCGCCCCTCCGGATTGCGCCAGTGGCCCGCGTCGATGGCCCGGCCATCGATCTCGACCAGGTCGATGCGGTAATTGCGATCGAGGTCCACCACCAGCCGCTGCAGCGCGTCGCGCGCGATGAACCTCAGCGTGGCATCGCCTTCCAGCGACTTGCGCGACGGGTCGACGCGGAAGGACAACTCGGCCCGGTCGAACGTCACCGCCGCCTGCTCCGGGGCAAGCGGCAGGCCACTGGCGGCCGTGGTGGGGGTCAGGGCCGGCTGGCCTGCCGTCGCGGCCCCGCTGGCTGCGGCAAGCACGAGGAAAAGCGAATGGCGGAGGAAAGGCATGCCGTGGATCCCGGGTGGGCAGGCGCGCACTGTCGCACGCAGGTCCGTCGGTCGACCCTGTCTTTGGTCACATCAAGACGCCGCCATCGTCGCGTAGCCTCGGCGAACCATCCATGAGGATCCCGCCATGCAAGGGTTCGCGATTGCCGCACTGCTGGGCTTGGCCTGGCTTGGCCCGGCGCCCCCCGCCTCCGCGCAACAGGCCACCGAAGAAGCCGCGGTGCGCAAGCCGCTGGAGGCCTACCTGCAAGGCCACGCCACCGGCGACGCCGGTTACATGCGACAAGCTTTCCTGCCGACCGCGCATGTCGAGGGCATCCGCGACGGCAGGTTCCTGTCGCGGACCGCGGACGAGTACATCGCCGGCTTCAAGGGCGCGCCGGCGCCGGACGAAGCGCAGCGGCGGCGTACGATCGACCAGGTCGACGTCAACGGCAATGCGGCGATGGCGCGCGTCACCCTCGCCTATCCGAGCGGCAGCTTCACCGACTACTTCGTGCTGCTGAAGGTCGATGGCGAATGGAAGATCGCCAACAAGGTGTGGACCCGCAACCCGGCGCCAGCCTCGCCCTGAAGGCTGCGCCCGCGCTGCACGCGAAGCCCGGCGAGGCCGGGCTTCGACGATCGTGGCTTAGCGGCAGCGCCCGTAGCGATCCGGCGAAGCGCCCGGCCCGCCCCGCCAGCCTGGCGGATTCTCCCAGTTGGTCCCGCGGCCGCCGGCACGACCCGGCGGATTGTTGTCGTTGTCCAGCCAGCAACGGCGCGCCTGGTTCCAGAAGCCATGCGCGGGATGCCAATAGCCATAGCCGCGGCTGAAGTAGTAGCCGCCGGCGACGCGGTCGAAGCGATGGCGCTCGCCCTTGTGGCGCCAGTAGCGATAGTCGGGCGACGCACCCGGCCCGCCGCGCCAACCCGGCGGGTTTTCCCAGTTGGTACCGGGTCCGCCTGCCCTGCCGGGCGGGTTGTGGTCGCGGTCGTGGCGGACATCGCGGGCCTGGCTGGCGCCTGCGGCACCGATGGCCAGGAGGGTGCCAAGCAGCAAAGCGGTGGTCTTCATCAGCGGGGCTCCTTGCGCGCGGATTGCGCCCTCGCAACAACCCGCGGCTGATCCATGCGTTGACGCCTGGAGGCGCGTGGTTTGGCCACCGGTCAGCCAGCCCTTGCATCCCCGGCGGAAATCTGAATGGCCGCTAGCAGGAATTTCACCTTGCGGTCCCGGCGCGGGAAACCTCAGCATCGATTCATCCCGGCAGCCGCTAACTGCGCCCATCCGGTGCGAAGGGTTCGCGCCGATTGGAGACAAACGCATGACCCGCCTTCCCGCCACCCGCACCTTGACCACGGCCCTGCTCGGCGGCCTGCTCGCATTGGGCAGCATCGCCCCGGCTTTCGCCCAGCAGCAGGACGAGCAGGATCGTCACGAACGCCGCGATGCGCGCCGGCAGCAACGCGACGAGGACGGACAACCGAAGCCGCAGGCGCGCAACGAAGGCCCGCGCCAGCAGGAAGCCAGGTCTCGGGCCGACGCGCCCCGCCACGAACACTGGGGCGATGCCGCCCAACAACGCGACGCCCAGCGCCGTGATGCCATGGACTTGCAGGCGCAGGCTCGGCAACGCGAAGGCGCTGCAGCGCGCGATTCGGCCCAACGCGACGCGCAACGGGCGCGGGAATGGCAGTCTCGCGATGCCGTGCCTGAGCGCATCGAGGCACGCCGCGCGCAAGACGCGGAGCAGGCCCGCAGGCGCGACGACATGGGCGCGCGCGTCGAGGAACAACGCCGTCGCGATGCCGGCGAGCGCCAGGCGCTGGAGCGCCGCGAACGTGAGCAGGCAAGCGCCTCGGAACGCGCGATCCGCGAAGCCCGCGCCCGCGAGGAGGCGCGCGATGCCGTCCGCGACGAGCGTCGTGGCGACTGGCAGGCCGATCGCGGTGATCGCCACGGCGCACGACCGGGCGAACCCGGCCGCGTCGACCGCGACGACCAACGCCGCCGCTACGAGCAGGATCGCCAGCGCGCCCACGACTGGCAGCGCCAGGAGGCCTCGCGTCGCGCCGCCTACGAACAGCGTTCGCGCGAACTCGAGCGCCAGCGCCGCAATGCGCAGTACCGCTACCAGCAGGACTACTACCGCCGCTGGCTGGCGCAACAGGCGCGCTGGAACAACTATCGCAGCGACTACTACAACGATCCGTACTACTACACCCCGGCGAACATCCGCTACGGCTACGGCGGCAGCTGGTACTACACCAATCGCTACGGGGCGAACCTGCTGCAGCAGGCCGTGCGCGACGGATACCAGGAAGGCTTCCGGGCCGGTCGCGCCGACAGCATGGACGGCTGGCGCTTCGACTATCGCGGCAGCTACGCGTGGATCGACGGCAGCTACGGGTACGGCGGCTACTACGTCAACCGCGACACCTACCGCTACTACTTCCGCCAGGGCTTCGAGCGCGGGTATCGCGACGCGTACTACGGCCGCTACCAGTACGGCTACTACGACCGCCGCAGCGACATCGGCGTGATCCTGCCGGCGGTGATCGGCGCGATCCTCGGCTTCAGCCTGCACTGAGTCGATTCGAAGCAGCACCCACGCGACGCCCGGCCCAGTGCCGGGCGTCTTGCGTTGCGGGGTTCAGCGCAGTTGGCTGTCCTTGCTGCCGCGGCGGTTGTAGCCGCTGAAGGCCGCGTCGCGGTCGCGCGCTTCCTGGCAAGCCACGCACACCCGCACGCCGGGAATCGCGCGGCGGCGCGCTTCGGGGATCGCCGCCTCGCATTCCTCGCAATGCGACAGGCCGGGGCCGCTCGGCAGCCGGCTGCGCGCACGCTGGATGCCGTCCTTCACGGTGGCATCGATCTGGTCCTGCACGGCGCCATCGCCGGCCCATCCGGTCGCCATCGCGCGTCCTCCGATCAGCGGCCAGCGAGCCTAGCAGGCCCGCGTCGCCACGGCGTCAACCGGTGGCGCGGGCCTTCCACTTCGCCAGCAGTTCGGTTTCGCGCGCACGGTCGATGCCGGCGCGCGGCTTGGCCTGGCGATCCGCGGGCAGCCCATGGAACCAGGCCAGCAGGTCCTCGATGGTGGTGGCCAGCGGCCGGTAGGTCAGGCCTGCGGCCACCGCACGGGCACTGCTCACCTGCCCGTAGCCGGAGTACGGGCTGCCGGTGCGCGGGACCCAGATCGGCAGGTCCACTTTCTCCTGTTCGAGGAACGCGGGCGTGACGTGCACCGGCTGGATCGCCTTGCCGCTGACCGCCTGGCAACCGTAGAGCATCGCGTCCATCAGCAGCGGATAGCCGGGGCCCACCGCATTGAAGGTCCCGGTGGTACCGGCTTCCGCGAGGCGGATCATCCACTCGCCGAGGTCGCGGCCATCGATCACCTGGATCGGGTCCAGGCCGTCGCCGGGCACCAGCACTTCGCCGCCCTGCTCCACCCGCAACGGCCAGTAGGTGAAGCGATCGGTCTCGTCGCGCGGGCCGACGATGTAACCCGGGCGCACGATGGTGCTGCGCGCGCCGAAATGCTTGCGCACCTCGGCCTCGCTGAGCGCCTTCAGCGGCCCGTACAGGCCCTCGACGTCGGCCATCAGGCTGGCCTGGGTCTCCGCCATCGCGTCCTTGCCCTTGTACACCGCGAGCGGCGCGTCCTCGGTCATGCCCGGCTTGCTGCCGTCGGCGTACACCGAGATGGTGGAGATGAAGAGGTACTGGCCGACATTGCCCTTGAGCACCTTGGCGGCGTCGCGCACCCAGAACGGCAGCGAGGTCGGGTTGTCGATGCACACGTCCCACTTGCGGCCCTGCAGCGCCTTCAGGTCGCCGGTGTTGCGGTCGCCATGCAGCTGCTCGACGTCCCCGGGCCATTCCGGCGAAGGACGCTTGCCGCGGTTGAACAAGGTGACCTTGTGCCCGCGCGCCAGTGCGTAGGCCACCTGGAACGGCCCGGTGAAGCCGGTGCCGCCGAGGATCAGGATGTCGAGCGGCTTGGCCGCCTTGGGCACAGTGCCCGCGGTGATCGCCTGGCCCGCCATGGCGGGCAGGGCCGCGCCGGCAGCGGCGAGCGTTCCGAGCTTGAGCAGGTCGCGGCGAGTGGTGCGCATGGCGGTTCCCCGTGGATGTGTGCCCGCAGTCTTGCAATGCGCCAACCGCCGTACCTGTGGCGGAAGTCGGGGTCGCGGGGACCCCTGCCATCAGTTGGGTCGAAATTAGACAATTTTTTCTAGACAAGCATTTCTAGACGGCGTAGCGTGCATCGCATCCCTCGAACTTCGACCGCCATGCCCGCGCCCAAGCGCCTGCCCAAGCCCACCCCCGCCGAACTCGGCCTGCTGCGCACCCTGTGGGCGCTGGGCCCGTCGACGGTGAAACAGGTGCACGAAGCGCAACAGCGGGAGCGTCCCGACCTCGGCTACGCCAACGTCCTGCGCCTGATGCAGATCATGCATGGCAAGGGCCTGCTCAAGCGCGACGAATCCCAGCGGTCGCATGTCTACGCGGCCGCACAGCCGCAGGGCTCGCTGCAGGGCCGCCTGCTCGACGACCTGATCCACAAGGCCTTCGCCGGTTCGGGCAAGGACCTGGTCCTCGCCGCGCTGCGCGGCGGCCGGGTCAGCGACGCCGAACGCGAGGAGATCCAGCGCTTCCTGGAGGACACCCGCGATGCCTGACTTCGCCCCGGCGGTGGTCGCCGCCCTCGGTACCACCCTCCTGCACTTCCTCTGGCAGGGCACCCTGGTCGGCATCGCCGCCTGGGCCGCGCTGCAGCTGTTGCGCAACGCCCGCCCGCAGGCGCGCTACCTCGCCGCCTGCCTGGCCCTGCTCGCCTGCGTGCTGCTGCCGGTGTGGACCTTGCTGCAGGCGTTGCCCGATGACGCGGTCGCATCGGCGTTGCCGGTTGCCCCGCTGGTCGCGGCGGACGCGGCCATGCCCGCCACCGCGTTGCCGACGCCGCTCGCCGCGATCGCCGGCGAGGATGCCGCCCGACTGCCGTGGCTGGTGCTGGCGTGGGCCGCCGGCGCCGCCGCGCTGGGCCTGCGCATGCTGCTGGGGCTGGCCTGGGTGCAGGCATTGCGGCGGCATGCCCAGCTCGAGGTCGATGCCGGATTGCAGGCACGCCTCGACGCGCTTGCCCGCCGCTTCGGCCTGCGTCGCACGGTCGCGTTGCAGTTGCTTGATGGCGGCGAGACGCCGTTCGCGATCGGCTGGTGGAAGCCCGCGGTGCTGCTGCCCGCGGCGATCGCCGCGCGCATGCCGTTGCCGCTGCTGGAGGCCCTGCTCGCGCACGAACTCGCGCACATCCGTCGCCACGATTACCTGGTCAACCTGCTGCAGGGCGTGGTCGAAGCGCTGTTGTTCTACCACCCCGTGATCTGGTGGCTCTCGCACCGGATCCGCATCGAACGCGAGCAGGTCGCCGACCGACTCGCCGCCGACGTCCTCGACGACCCGCGCCGCATCGCGCTGGCGCTCGCCACGCTCGACCGCCTGGCGGCGGCATCGCCCGCCGCGCCCACCCCCGCCCTCGCGCAAGCCGCCCATGGAGGCCAGCTCATGCACCGCATCCAGCAACTGATCCGCCCCGAACACCGCCTGGTCGGTGGCACCTTCGCCCTGCCGCTGGTCGGCATCGTCGCCATGGGCATCGCGTTCCAGGCCTACGCGCAACTCGGGCCGGAACTTCGGGTGACGACCACTGACGCGGTGGCTGCACCGCCCGCGCCCCCTGCACCGCCAGCCGCCGTCGATGCCCCATCCCCGCCCGCGCCACC
>ERZ1645192.1347-NODE-1347-length-20528-cov-13.021394_pt1 | contig 20528 bp, 21 predicted proteins | sample MGYA00575354_ERZ1645192 | MGnify/ENA primary metagenome ERZ1645192 (study PRJEB40844, sample SAMN11349763) | freshwater sediment metagenome | isolation source: river sediment | host: Sediment | place: India: Faizupur Khadar , New Delhi | collected 2017-02-21 ... | reverse complement strand
TTGTTCACCGCGTTGTTGCGGGCAATAGTTGGAAACACCCGCAGCACTTCACGCGGGAACTGGTGTTCGAACAAGTACCGCTGCAAGAGCAGAGCCGCCTGACCGGTTGGAGTAAGCCCTTCGGCGGCTTCATAATCCGCGTCGAGGCTGGCTCCAAGCAAGTTCAGCTCCTGCCCCGCGCCGACAATATCGGTTACCTTCTCCACGCCTACCACTGCCGCAACATCCACCATCCCTGAGCGAACCGCCTGCCAGGCAAGGTTCAACGCGGCTGCGCCGGATGCTTCCGCCGCTTCTGCTGTGACGCCTTCGGCTTGCCCTGCCAGCCCTGCCGCTTCGCAGACGAGCGAACCCAGGTTTGCCTGGTGTGAGGCACTCGCAGCCAGCATACTGCCAATATATATTGACTGAGGCTGCAGCCCTGCCGCGTCTTCACGCGCGGATCGCAACGCCCGCCCCGCCAGCTCGCGCAGTGAAAGATCCCAATATTCCGCTACTGGCAGCTGGCTGATTCCGACAATCACAACTTCAGGATAACCCGCCATATTAACCGGTCACAATCTCCCCGCGGTAACGGAGATAGGTGGCGTAGTCAATCCCGACCCGATTGGCAATGTAGTCCTGGGTGCTTCTTGCGCTGCCCCGGCGGTCCTTTAGCGCGCGGCGTACTTTTAGCACAAACGCGTCTGATCCGGCGCCGGAACCGTATGAAGTCATCAGGATCAGGTCACCTGTTTTTGCCTCGTCCAAAATTGCCGTCAAACCGATAATGGCTGCGCCGCTATAGGTGTTGCCGATGATGGGCGAGAGCAAACCTGCTTCGATCTGCTCATCTTTGAAGCCGAGCGACTTTGCCACCCGGCGGGGGAACTTTTCATTGGGTTGATGGAAGACCGCGTAAGCAAAATCAGCTGGTTTCAGCCCGGATTCTTCCATAATTGTGTTTGCCGCGGTGGAGACATGTGTGAAATACGCCGGTTCACCGGTAAAACGCTGTCCGTGTTCGGGGTAAATCGCATGCTGACGCCGCCAAAAGTCGGGGGTATCCGTAACAAACGAGTAAACGGCTTCGATGCTGACCAGTGAGTCCTGCTGGGGACCGATGATGTAAGCCGCGCCGCCGGACGCCGCGGTATATTCCAGCGCGTCGCCAGGCTTCCCCTGGGCGGTATCCATACCGATTGCCATGGCATAATCCGCCATGCCGGACCCAACCATGCCAATCGCCGCCACCATGGCTTCAGTACCAGCCTTGCAGGCAAACTCCCAGTCGCCCGCGCTGACACTGCCCGAAGCACCGATCGCCTCCGCGACAACTGTGCCGCTGGGTTTGACCGCGTATGGGTGCGATTCGGACCCAACCCAAACCGCCCTTAATTCCTCCGGCGAAATCGCGGCACGTTTCAGGGCGTTGCGAGCTGCCTCGATGGACATGGTGATGACGTCCTCATCCAGCCCCGCCACCGCTTTTTCGGTCACAGGCAGACCGTCCTCATTCCCGCCCCAAATTCGGGCAATCTCCACTCCGGGCAACCGGTAACGTGGGACGTATGCGCCATAGCCGGCGATACCGACCTTGCGTTTTGGAATTAAGAGTTTCCCCTTATCCATTTCATGATTGTGGGTTGTTTCCATGGTCACTTCCATTCCATTGATTAAGGATACGTGTTGCTTCGCTCAGCGTGATCTTGCCAACGGCGGTCAGCTCCCGCGCGAGAGCCTCAACCTGCTCATCAGCCGCTCCTGCCGCCAACGCCACCTGGCGGGCATGCAGGGTCATATGCCCTTTTTGAATACCTTCTGTGGCTAATGCCCGCAGCGCGGCGAGATTCTGCGCCAAACCGACCGAGGCGATGATCTCACCCAGGTCCGAGGCGTGCTCGACGCCCATCAGTTTGAGGTTCGTTTTGGCGGCAGGGTGAACACGTGTCGCGCCGCCAACAATGCCGATTGCCAGGGGCAAAGTCAGGCTGCCCTTCAGGCTGCCATCTTCGCCGGCGGTCCAGGTGCTCAGGCTCGAATAGTGATCGCCGCGTGCCGCGTAGGCATGCGCCCCGGCTTCCACCGCTCGCCAGTCGTTACCGGTAGCCAGCAACACGGCATCCACCCCGTTCATAATGCCCTTGTTGTGTGTGGCGGCACGGTATGGATCTGCTTCAGCAAAAGCCCAGGCTTCGATCACGCCGTCCCGCACCTGTTCCCCGCCGAAGCCCTCAAAGGCGAGCTTCTCAAGCGAAAGGCTGACCTCGGCGGTTGCCAGCCGGCGGTCGGAAAGGTTGCTGAGGATCCGCAGGTGTGCCCTCGCGCCGGTCAGTTCCGCCAACAGGGGGGCGAGGCTCTCCACCGCGGTGTTGACCATATTCGCGCCCATCGCGTCTGCCGCGTCCAGGATCAGATGCACGACCAGAAAGGACCCGATCGGGGATTGTTCGATCCGCCGCACTTCCAGCTCGCGAACGCCGCCCCCGTGCCGGGTCAGTCCTGGGTTCAGGGCACGGACCTGTTCGAGCAGCTCAGGTTCATGGCTCTCGATCAGGCTCCGCGCGGCGTTGAGATCTGCCAGGTCGAGCAGTTGCACCTGCCCGATCATCTCCTGGGAGTGCATCCAGGCTTTGAAACCGCCTGGCTGCGCCAGCTTTGCCATGTATGAAACAGCAGCCACCACAGAAGGCTCCTCCACCACCATCGGCACCAAAACCGGCTTGCCGTTCACGATGAAGTTTTGGGCAATCCCCAGCGGCAAACTGAAGAGCCCAACCGCATTCTCAATCATATGATCGGCGGTTTCGAAGCTCAACCCCGAAGAAGGCAGCCAGGTTTCCAGGTCCTCCGCTTTAAGATTGCTGTTCTGCAGGAGGTACTCATGACGCTCAGCCAGAGTCATTTTGTAGAATTTTTTCGTCATCACAAGTCCATTGTACTGAAATCCACCCTAATATAGTACCCAAAGCCTATAAAAAACTCTCAAAAGTCAGCATCTCCGGACAATCAGTTCGTACAATCAATGGAGAATGCGGCATCCCCCTTGTATACTAAGGAAGATTACCGAAAGAAGGTGAAGATTGGAAGGTTCTGACTCATTGCTTTATGACATTCTGATTATTGGCGGTGGACCAGCCGGAGCGACCGCTGGCATTTACGCCGCTCGAGCCGGGCTAAAAGTGGGTATCCTTGATAAAGGGCTGACCACAGGCGCGCTTGGCACCACCAGCAAGATTGCCAACTACCCAGGGGTGGATGGTGAAATTGACGGCTCAGAGCTGCTCCAGGTGATGCGTAAGCAAGCCCTGGGGTTTGGCGCGGAATTCATCAACGACAAAGCGATTGGCAGTGACCTCTCAAGCAATCCAAAAGCCGTTTTTGGCAACTTTGGGGTCTATTCCGCCCGTGCGGTGATCATCGCAACCGGCTCGATGGGGCGAACCAACCTGATCAAAGGAGAAGCGGAGTTATTGGGGCGCGGCGTTTCTTACTGCGCCGTCTGTGACGCGGCTTTCTTCAAGGGGAAAGATCTGGCAGTGGTCGGCAAGAGTGATGAGGCGATCGAAGAAGCCCTCTACCTGACCCGCTTTGCCAACAAACTGCATTTCTTCTCGCCCAGCGACCAGATCAACGTCTTGCCCGAAACCCTGGCGGAGCTCACCGAAAAAGAAAACGTCATAATGCATCCAGGCAGCGTGGTCCGGGAGATTTGCGGCGAGCACAAGGTGGAATGCCTGAAGTTTTCAACTCGCGGCAGCAAGGACGAAGAAAGCCTGCCGGTGGAAGGCGCGTTCGTCTACCTTCAGGGAGGTAAGCCAATTACCGACTTTGTGGTGGGGCAGCTCGAAATCAGCGAGGAAGGCTGCTTGCAGGTGGACCGTGAGAACCAGACGGCAATCCCGGGTGTCTACGCGGTTGGAGACGTGTTATGTTCGCATGTGAAGCAGGCGATTATCGCCGCCTCAGACGGCGCGATCGCGGCAATTTCAGCGGAAAAGTGGCTGCGAGGAAAAAACCGCTACCGCACCGATTGGGGCAGTTAATTTCCGCTGGCAACCCGGTTGAACAACAGGCGCGTCATCCATTACAATTCGTATAGGAAGACAAGACCCGTGAAAGAACAAAAGCCACCATCTACTCCGGTAATGCTGCGTCCGCACCACGCGCTTTGTGCCATATTCTTCGAAGGCAAGGGTTACAGCCCTTCGTTCGTGGAGAATATGACCGCTTTTCTCAGCATGCCCGACCAGGGGATCATGCTCACGAGCAGTTGCGACGCCCTGTGCCAGGCATGTCCGAACATGCTCAACAATCACTGTGTTGACGAAGCAAAATCTTCGCTGTTTGATCAACGCGTGTTACACCTTACCCGGGGGCGTCTTCAACAAAGCGAAACCACCACCCTGCGCGATCTCTGCGCGATGGTTTACGAAGACATCCTTCTGACTGGGCTGCTCGCGGCGGTTTGCGGCGAGTGCGAATGGGCGTCACTTTGCCAAACCAAATGGCAGCACGGCGAAGTCAACCCCGCGCTGCTCCAGCCGGATCGCCCTGGCAGCTAACCGGGCTTTTTATCTGATCAACCATTGGAGGAACTATGACCACCACCCCAACATCTAAAAACGACACCCCTGAAGGTAAAAAACGCGCCCAATTGGAACAAAATGCCAGAAATGGTGCAACCTACTTTTTCTGGATCGCTTTTTTCTCGATCTTTAATCAGGTCATGGATATCGTCAGCGTCAAACGCAGCTTCGTTTTTGGGTTGGGCGTCCCGCAATACGTTGGGCTCTTACTGGCAGCTCCCAACCCCACTCTGATTTGGGGTATCATCATCGTTCTCGCGGCAATATTTGTGGTTTTTGGAATCTTTGCTCGGCGCGGCAACATCCCTCTCTATGCGATTGGAATTATTTTCTACCTGGCAGACCTGGTTTTTTCGGTCCTTGTCGGCGATATCGTCAGTGCGGTTGTGCATGTGGTTCTGGTGGTGCTCCTGGTTATGGGGTTGATCGCGACAATCAAGCTTAATAACGCTTCGCCAGAGGCGTGATTAAAAACGAGCCTGAGATAAAATCAGTTGGGTTGAGACGTTCTACAACCTGGATGTAATTAACCATTTATTAACATTTATAGTAGAATAAACATCCTTAATCAAGTGGAAACAGGATGACAGAGATACCATTACTTGAAATTTTCCTGAGGCTGGCAGCAGCTTTGGTTGCTGGCGGGATCATCGGCTATGAACGCGAGCGCGACAGCCAACCCGCCGGCTTGCGCACGCACATGATCCTCGCCCTGGGTGCCGCTCTGGTGATGATCCTTTCCGTCAATATCGGTATAAAATTTGGCTCCGACCCTGCCCGCCTGGCGGCGCAGGTCATTTCGGGCATCGGCTTCCTTGGCGCGGGGGCAATCCTGCGCTTCGGGTTTAACGTAAAAGGTCTCACCACCGCCTCGACCCTCTGGACCACCGCCATGGTGGGCATGGCAATCGGCTACGGTTACTACCTGGTTTCGTTGTTTGCGGTTGTCATCACGATCATCGTGCTGACTCTCGTGGAACGGTTTGAAAAGAAGTTTGTGCGGGTGAATGTGATCCGCACGGTCGTGGTAGATGTGCACGAACGCGAAGGCATTTTGCGCGAGGTCCGAAAAACCATCTCAAAAATGGCAGACGCCCTCCTCGCGTTTAGCGTTCAAAAAAGCGTTAAAAACAAACACATGCGGCTTGAAATCGTGGCACGTTTTAATCGCAATGAAAAACTTGAGGATATGCTGGAAGTCATTTCCTCCATCGAAGGTGTAAAGGGCATTAAAATCGAGTAGACCTCAACGAAGTGACGGGGGAGATTGATGTATACTTTTTATCATCATGCCGGATCTGAAAAGTCTTTTAGCAAGTTATGACCTTGCTTTTACACGCGATATCGCCGAGCTCTGGGGAGTCGAACTTCACACGGCGGAAAAACGCGCGGCTTGGCTTGAGCTCGCCAACGCAATGACCTCTGATCCTCTTTTCGAAGAGGTGATTGCCTCCCTGCCCTCAACCTCCCTTGCGGCGCTATATGAGCTTTGCAATCAAAACGGCAAAATGGCATGGCAAGCCTTTGAGCACTCCTTTGGCGAGCTTCGTCCGATGGGTCCCGCCCGTAGAAAGCGCGAGAAACCCCACCGCTTTCCACAAAACACTGCCGAGAGGCTCTGGTATATGGGGTTGGTCGGGCGTGCTACCCTGCTGGAAAACCAGGAGTTGAGTGAGTTCGCATATATCCCGGAGGAGTTCCTTGGACGGCTGCAAAATGCCGAAATAACGGTCCCTGCCGGGCCTGCTCCCCGCCAGCTTCCTGCCTGGGCAAGCGCGAAAGTGATTGCTAACCCGCCCCGGGAAGACCAAATTTTGGATGACCTCTGTACGCTGTTTGCCGCGCTGCGCATGGATTTCACGCAAAATCTGCCGCACCTGAGTGCCCAAAATTCGGGGTATTGGCAGCTTTTGTTAACCCTGGCGAAAGCCCTCGGCTTGCTCGACAAGAAGGATCAGCCCAACGAAGACGCGCGTGTCCTGCTCGAAAAGCCCCGCGGAGAAGCCTTAAAGTGGACGGCGCATAATTGGGCGCAAAACCCTGGTTTTGATGAACTCTGCCTGATGCCGCAGCTTCGCTGCGAAGGAAACTGGCAGCATTCTCCAATCGCTCCTCGCCTGAAGGTGCTTGACCTTCTTGCGAAACTTCCAACCGAGACCTGGTTCAAAATGGAGGATTTCACGGATGAAATCTTCCGCCATCAACCGGATTTTTTGCGCGGCGGAACGGATTACAACACCTGGATCATCAGCAGCGCCGGTCCTGACGCTCGTTTGCTGCATGGTTTTGAGCATTGGCAGGACGTTGAGGGGCAATACGTTCGCTTTCTGATAGCCGACTTGCTCGTCGTGTTCGGTCTGGCACAAACCGGTCAGGTTGCGGAGCAGCCCGAAAGCCAAACATTCCGGCTTACACCCTGGTTTGGGCAGGTTCTTGGCTCAGAAGCCCCGTTTGAGCTTCCGGAGGAGAGTCAGCCGGTTCTGGTGGGCAGCGATGGCAGGCTTGAGATGCCGCCCCTCGTGCCGCGTTTCGCGCGGTATCAACTCTCGCGTTTCACGGAATGGCGCCGGCTGGGTTCGGACCGCTTCACCTATCAACTCACACCTGCATCGCTGCAAGCAGCAGCAGAACAAGGTCTGGAGCTCAAACACCTGCGCAGCTTGCTGCGAAAGTATGGCAAACCGGGCATTCCACCCGCGCTCCAGAAGGCGCTTTCGCGTTGGGAGAGCCATGGTCGGGAAGCTCGGATTGAACCGTTGTTGGTGCTGAGCCTGGCAGAGCCTGAGCTGCTCGATCAATTGCGCGAGTCAAGAGCCTCTGGCTGCCTTGGGGAGACCCTCGGCGCCGCCGCGGTCGTGGTTAAGCCCGGCTGTGAGGCAAGGGTCAGAGCGGCGCTGGGTGAGATGGGCATCCTAACCGACTTACCGGGAGAGGATGAATGATTTCGACGAAACCCGGAATTTTTGAAAAGTTGCTGCGGTTTAGCTTCCTTGTTGCAGGCGCGGCAGGTTTCTTGCGCCTGTATGGCGCCATACAGCAATATCCCGACATCCTGAATTTCAGCCAACACGCCTGGCTGCCGATCTACCTGGCGGCGGCGGGGAGCTTGATGGGGCTGCTCAACCTGGCTATCCGGATTATGCTCGGTCGAAATTACAAGGCGGCTGCTTGGCTGCCTTGGGCGGGCGTTTTGATGAACATTGCTGCCTACTGGCTGGAACGCCTTTTGCTTTGGGCGCCTGAACAACGCGGCACAAACGCGCTTTGGTCCATTGGCGTGCATGCCACCTGGCTGCTATTGGCGGGGCTGAGCCGCCTGCAAATGAAATGGAGAAACAATGAACAGGAATAATCAGGAAATTGAGGCTAAATTTCTTATTTCCAACCTTCCAGCCCTGTTGGTAAAGCTCAAGCAGCTCGGCGCTGTTGAAATCCGTCCACGCGTGCTGGAAACCAACCTCCGTTTCGACACTCCCGAAGGGAGATTGAGCCAGAGTGCCCAGGTGCTGCGCCTTAGGCAGGACGACCAGGCAATCCTGACGGTTAAAAAAGCGGGCGAGATTGTGGACGGAGTCATCACCAGAACCGAGCTCGAGGTAGTTGTCAGCAGCTTTGAGTCGGCGCGTGCGATCCTTGAAGCGCTGGGCTTTAAGGTTTATTTGACGTATGAAAAATATCGCCAGAACTTTAACTTGAACCATCTTGTAGCGTCAGTGGATGAAATGCCTTACGGAAATTTCATCGAGCTCGAAGGTTCAAGCGCCGAGCACGTCAGGGAGACTGCCAGTTTGCTCGGGTTGGACTGGGAGCAGCGCATCAACCTCAGCTATACCGCGCTATTGTCCGTTTATAACCAGAATACTGGTCATGCCTTTCAGGACCTGAGTTTTGGCGTTTTCGCCGGTGTAAAAGTAGCCCCCGCGGAGCTCGGGCTTTCTTACGCGGATGTTGTGTAGGCGGATGAGTTAGATCGAATTGACGCGCCAAAACATGCTGGCTTGGGGGCGCTAAGCGGCTCACCACTTCTCAAACCGGACGATCTCACTCAGCGGTTTGCGTGGTCTCGCGGCGGGCTGTTCCGCTGGATAACCGACCGGAATGACTCCTAATACAAATTTATCTTCCGGAATCCCCAACACAGGCTTAATTTCTGACTGAACAAAGAACCCGACCCAACAGGTCCCCAACCCCTGCGCGTCCGCTTCGAGCAGAATGTACCCGGCGGCAATTGCCGTATCGCGGATGGCACGTTTGAGCTCCCATTGAGGGCTGGTTTCGTCGAGGCATAAGCCAGGCTTGATCTCCACCCGTTCAGCCATATCCGCCACTGCCACAATAAAAACCGGCGCGCTCATCATCCAGCTCTGCTGATGGCAAACTTCCATCACTGCCCGGCGCCGCTGTTCGTCCTGGACCACGATAAAGGTCCAAGGCTGTTTGTTGTTTCCAGATGGAGCCAGCCTGGCGGCTTCGAGCACGATCTGAAGCTTATCGGGGTCGATAAGTTTGTCTGTAAACTTTCGGATGCTTCTGCGATGTTGGATAGAGTCGATCATTTTCACCTGCCTCACTAATAGTTTATCCGAAAACCTGTCGACTATCTTGCGGATCGTGCCCACTCACCGCACAAAACCCAAACCACCTGCCCACAACCGCTTCCAATTGCCCATAGATTTGTCTTTTGGGATAAAATAAAGGCATGGTTTGACATGCGCGAGATTACACCGTCTTTCTTTCCCGATCTCGAAAAGCACGTTGAAGGTCAGGTGCTGAGAAAGACCGCGCCTTTTCCGATCCAGAGCTATCACGAACTCGTCCGCAAGGTTGCCCAACTCTCCTTCCTGAATAAAGATTTTTTGCTCTTTTTCCGTGGTCAAAGCCAGGACTTCCAGAATAAGGCTGGTTCCAGCACGTTTTACCCCGCGATCTACCGCAAAGACATCCTGACCGCCCAGGAAATTCGCTCCCGGTTTGAACTGCTTGATATTGCCACCTACAAACTGATCGAAGCGTTCGACCGCGAAAAACTTGACGGTCGGGTGGACGTCCGGCGCAAGCAGTACATCGCCTGGAGCATCCTGCAACACTATGGCGTCTGCGACACGCCCCTGCTCGACCTGACCCAATCCCTGCGCGTCGCCGCGACTTTCGCCCAGCTCGGCAACCAGGCTGAGCGAGGCATGGTGTATGTGTTCGGGCTGCCCTACACCACCAACCGCATCACCTACAACAGCGAACAGGACCTGGTCATCATCCGCCTGCTTTCGATCTGCCCGCCCGAAGCCTTACGCCCGTATTTTCAGGAGGGTTACCTTTGCGGCACGCTCGACATCACCGACACGTACGTCAATAAATCCGAGTTGGACTTCAAAAACCGTCTGATTGCCAAATTCTCAATCCCCACGGCAGACTCCTTCTGGGGCAGTGGGTTCTCGCGCATTCCCAAAAACCTGCTCTTTCCTGAAAACGACCTGATTGAGGCAATTTGCGCACGCATCCGCGAGGAGATATTTGACGAAATGAAGTCCGTCTTTGTCAGTTAACTTTTGCGCGGAAGCTGTTTTTTGCATCTCTGCTCTTCCCCGCAACCCCAAAGCCCCTCACACAGCCCTAAACGTTGATAACGACACGATCTATCACCGCCTCTTTTTGCCGTCTATTGTGAAGTTCCAGTTTAATTACCGGTTATACAAACTTTCTTAACCAGGCTTTATCGGTGTCCCGGGAACCTATTTGCGGTACAATCCAAAAGTTCATATGGAAAAGAGACTGAAGGTCCGCAACTCGGCTAAGGCGGTCATCATCCGCGATGGAAAGATCCTCGTGATCATCAAACAAGACCAGGAGGGTCCCTACGCCGTGCTGCCTGGTGGGGGGCAAAACTGGGGCGAAACACTACCTGAGGCGCTAATACGGGAATGCCAGGAGGAGATCGGGGCGGATGTGAAGGTGCGCAAGCTGCTTTTTATCCGCGAGTACCGCTCCAGCCAGCACGAATTCTCGCGAATCAACCCAGACCTTCACCAGGTGGAGTTCTACTTCAAATGTAAGCTGCCCAAGGATTACGAACCCTCGCGAGGCACTCATCCCGATACCGGGCAGCTCGAGGTCCGCTGGGTGGACCTGGACAAGCTCGCCGAGGTTGATCTCTTTCCCCATGCGATACACCCCCTCCTGGCAGACCTCAGACACAGCTCTTATCCCGTCTACCTTGGCGATTGCAACTGACAATTTCCCATCCCCGCAAAGGTATAATAGACCCAAATAAAACAGATCATGCCCCGGAGGCATACCATGCGCCAATCTTTTCTGACCAACGACCAGCTGCTTTTTTTGCAAACTGAAAAGCAAAGCCTGAATGAGATTCTTGCTTCTCTGAAAGCCTTCAATCTCAGCGATGAATCCCTGCACAACCTGCGAAAGGCGATTGACCAACTCGACGAATTATTCCTGATCGTGGCAGTGGGTGAATTCAATGCCGGGAAAAGCGCATTGGTTAACGCGATGTTGGGCGAGAAGGTCTTGACCGAAGGGGTCACCCCCACCACCGCCCGCGTCACCCTGGTACGCTTTGGTGAAACGGTTGGTGAGCAGGTTGTGGACGACGGTTTCGCGATTGTCACCCACCCCCTGGCACTGCTCAAAGAGCTGAACATCGTGGATTCCCCCGGTACCAACGCCATCAACCGTCAGCATGAACGCCTCACGAACGAATTTGTGCCCCATTCCGACCTGGTGCTTTTTGTCACCTCCGCCGACCGCCCTCTGACAGAGAGCGAACGCCTCTTCCTTGAGAAGATTATCGCCTGGGGCAAGAAAATTGTGATTGTAATCAACAAGAGCGACATTCTCGAAGACGCCCAGGCTCGCCAGGAAGTGGAAGCCTTCGTGCGCGAGAATGCTGCGAATATTCTCAAATCTCAACCCGAGGTTTTCAGCGTTTCCGCGAGGATGGCACAAAAAGCCGCACTCGCGGCAACTGATGCCGAGCGAGAGGCTTCCCGCTCCGCCAGCGGCATCACCGCTCTTGAGCGCTACATCACCGAGACCTTGGACGACAATTCACGCCTGGAGTTAAAACTGCGAAACCCGCTTGGCGTCGGGGCGCATCTGTTGGAAGAAGCGAAGTCCCGCAATGAGGCACAGACGCGTGAGATCAGCGAAGACATAATCCTCGCTTCTTCTCTGGAAGGGATGTTGGAAAATTACCGCCGCGAACTGGCGGCTGAGCTTTCACCCCGCCTGGCGGACGTGGAAAACATCCTCAACGGCTTCGAAAATCGCGGGCAAGAGTATCTGGACAACACCATGAAACTCACCCGCATTCTCGACCTTGCCAAGCCGGATAAGATCAAAACTGAGTTCCAGGCGGAAGTGCAGGCGGATGTCGCGGAAGAGATCGACGGAAAGGTTCGCGGCTTGATCGACTGGCTGGTGGATAAAGACCTTAACGTCTGGTACCAGGTTGCTGGCGCGTTGGAACGACGGCAGGCGCAATCCCAGAAATCGCTGCCAACCGGAGCCAACCCCCAAACCGAACGCCGCCGCCAACTGATTGACAGCGTCAGCACAACCATCAAAGCCATCGTCAACCAATACGACCGCAAGCGCGAAGCCGAACAGCTCGGAGACTTCGTGCAGGAGTCGGTTACGCAGACCGCCCTGTTTGGCGTGGGGGCGGTTGGTATTGGCGCTTTGGTGGCGACGGTTCTAACCACCAAAGCCCTCGATGTGACCGGGATCGTAACCGCCGGCGCCCTGGCTGTTTTGGGGTTATTTGTGATCCCTTACAAGCGCAAGCAAGCCAAAGAAGCCTTCAAAGAAAAGATGGCAGAACTGCGGGAAAATCTGATGAAAACCCTTTCCGCCACCTTTAAACGCGAGAGCGATAGTGCCACCCAACGCCTGGAGAGCAACATCGCCCCCTATACCACCTACGTTCAGGATGAGAAAGCCCGCCTCCAAACAGACAAAGAGACTCTGGACAGCTTACAAGCCCGGCTTGAAGACCTCAGCCGCTCCATTCCCAGCCTGCTGGTATAACCCTGTCGATACACAAACGAAGCGGAAGACCCGAAAAGATCTTCCGCTTCGTTATTTAAGAAAAGCAATAGCGCGGCTGGAATCAGCCCTTGTGATCGACCAGCGTTCCAACCTTTTCGCCGCGTAAAGCCCGCATCAGATCGCCAGGTTTCCAGAGATCCAGCACCAGGATTGGCAGGTTGTTTTCCATGCAAAGGGTCACAGCAGTCGAATCCATCACGTTAATCCGCCGCGCGAGGATTTCAAGATAGGTGAGCTTATCAATCCGCACAGCATCCGGATTGGTTTTCGGGTCCTTGTCGTAGATGCCGTCCACCTTGGTGGCTTTGATGACCACGTCCGCTCCGATTTCCGTCGCGCGGAGGGCAGCGGCGGTATCCGTGGAGAAGTAGGGGTTTCCGGTGCCTCCGCCAAAGATCACCACGCGGCCTTTTTCAAGGTGGCGAATGGCGCGCCTGCGGATGTATGGCTCAGCCACCGTGCGCATTTCAATCGACGACATGACGCGTGTCACCACGCCTTTTTTCTCGAGTGCATCCATCAGAGCCAGGGCGTTCATCACGGTTGCCAGCATCCCCATGTAGTCTGCCGTCGCGCGATCCATGCCAGTGTTTTCTCCGGTCGCCCCGCGCCAAAGGTTGCCCGCGCCAATCACGATCGCCACGTCCACCCCGGTCTCATGCACCGACTTTACCAGGTCCGCGATGGAGCGTGCCTGTTCGGGGTCAATCCCCTGCCCGTTTGGCGCCGCGAGTGACTCGCCGGAGAGTTTTAACAGGATGCGCTTGTATTTTGCAGTTTCGTGAGTTTCAGTCATGCTATCTCCTTTGTCTGGTACTGGCAAAATAAGAGCCAACCAGTCGGTTGGCTCTTTTGTTTATTACGCAGCCTCTTCTTCTTCGGAAGGCTTTTGGGTGGTTTCGCCCAGTTGCCATCGAATGAAGCGGCGGATCACGATTCGCTCACCCAGAGCGGCAACGCGGTCATTGATCAGATCAGTAACAGTGCGGTTCTCATCGCGAATATATTTCTGATTGAGCAGCACAGTCTCATCCTTGAATTTCTTCATGAAACCTTCGACGATCTTAGGGATAATCGCTTCTGGCTTACCTTCCGCGCGGACGCGTTCAGTGATCAGGGCGGTTTCTTCGGCGATCACTTCTTCGGGGATGTCCGCTTCGGAGACATACTTGGGGGAAACGGCAGCGATCTGCAGCGCGATTTCGTGGGCAAGTTCTTTGAAAGTGTCGGATTTGGCGACAAAGTCGGTTTCTGAGTTGATTTCAACCACAACAACCAGGCGACCTTCGCTGTGAATGTAGACTTCCAGACGGCCTTCAGAGGCTTCGCGGTTGGCACGTTTTTCAGCTTTCTTAAGACCTTTCTCACGCAGCTCTTCAAGGGCTTTGTCAAAATCGCCGTCGGAGTTTTGCAGCGCGGTTCGGCAATCCATGATGCCGCAGCCGGTCTTTTCGCGCAGTTCTTTGATCATGTCGATGGTAATTTCCATATTTTTTCCTCTCTTGTATCAAGCTCCGAAAAGCTCTTATTCCTTATCGCTCTGTGCGGCTGCCTCTGCGTCGGCTTCGGGCTCGTGTTCGTAAACGATCTTGGCGCGGGTCGCGTCGCCGAGCAGCATTTCGTCGTCAAGTTCCTCATCGTCATCGATGCGGCGGGAGATGGTGGAACGGGTTTCAACCACTTCTTCCTCTTCCTCATCCTTGCGCATCATCTTGCCTTCAATCACGGCGTCAGCCATGCGGCCAACCAACAGTTTGATGGCGCGAATGGCGTCGTCATTGGAGGGGATTACGTAATCGATCTCGCTGGGGTTGCAGTTGGTATCGACCAAAGCGATCACCGGGATGCCCTTTGAGTTGGCTTCGCGCACAGCGGTATCTTCGCGTTCGATGTCGATGATGAACAGCAGGTCAGGCAGAGTCTTCATATTGCGAACGCCGCTGAGACGGGTTTGCAGACGGGTGATGTCGCGCTGAATCAGCAAGCCTTCTTTTTTGGTGAGCTGATTGATCTCGCCGGTTTCGAACAATTTTTCGAGGCGGGTCAGTTCAATAATACGCTGCTGGATAGTAACCCAGTTGGTCAGCGTGCCGCCCAGCCAGCGCTGGTTCACGTAGGGCATGCCGCAGCGTTCAGCTTCTTCCTGGATGGTTTCCTGAGCCTGGCGCTTGGTGCCGACGAAAAGAATGCTGCCGCCAGCGGCGACGGTATCGCGAACCTTGTTGAAGGCGTCGTCCAGCAGTTTGACGGTTTGCTGCAGGTCAATGATGTGGATGCCATTGCGTTCGGTAAAGATATAGGGACGCATTTTGGGATTCCATTTATTGGTTCGATGTCCAAAGTGGACGCCGCTCTCGAGGAGCGCTTTCATAGAAACAGCGGGCATGATAACTCCTTTGCGTTATGCCTCCGCCCGGCTTTGCGACCGCTCCTAACCCATTCTGGGCACGCGGGAGAGTCTGATCCTGGGCGTGTGTAATAGTAGTCCCCGGCAAATACCGGAGCCGCTGCATAGTATATCATAAAGTTTGTCAAATCCAGGGGAAATGATTAACTTTAGTCAAACAAGATAATCTTTCACTCAAACACCACATCCCAAAGGTGCACGTGAGCAGGTTCTTTTTCGTCAAGGCTCTCGAGGCTCAAATGGATTGAGGTGATGGTCAGGATCTGCCCAAAATCCAATCGAACCGGATGGAGAGCTTCATTTCCCGCATCAAAACCTTCAAACTGATAATGCCGCCCCTGATCGTCAATCACTTCAACGCGGATCGCGCTGCGCGCGTTCCCCAGCCAGGCTGTCACAGACCGCAGCTCGACAGCTTCCTCAAACACGAGCATCAGGTTTAGCGGGTTGGCTTCGAGGGTGCGGATCAGGGTGCCTTTGTCGCCATCGAAGGCGTCCGCCACCTGACCAATATCCAAAATTGGATGAGTCATTTCCACTATCTGCCCCAGCAAGCCCACCCGGTCCACCTGCGGCTGCTTTCTCTCAGCTTGCTCAGCGGCAAAAACAGCTTCAACGCCTGGCGCGTAATCCAGCGAGACGAAGTAAAAGCCTGGGTTGCCGTCCGGATATGCCAAAACATCCAAAACCTGGATCTCCGCGAACTTCGGGTTTTCCAACAACCCGGCGTATTCTTGCGGCGGCATGATGAAAACCTCTTCTTCTTCAAAAGGGATGAAGTAAGTGTTGTGTTCGTCAAGCGTGCCCATTTTAAACGGCAGTGGATCGCCCAAAAAGTAGCGCATGATCACATCGGCATTGTTTGCCCAGGTGGGACTGAGCGTCAGATTTGACTGAGGATGGGCTTGTTTAAACCCCAGAATTTCAGCGCTAAGCTGCTGACCGCCCCACTGCATGCCGTAGAGCGAGTAGTCACTATACCATGTGGGTCCATTGAGCACCGCATCGCGCGTCATCCATCCAGCCGTCGCGGTAAGCGCCAGCGCCAGCCCAAAAGCGAGAGGGCGCCAGTTCCTGAGCTTTGTGCTAAGCCAAACAAGAGCCTCATTCATGCCCAAAGCCGTCAGAAGTGCCAGCGGCACGATCATCACCAGCAACCGTGTGATTGCAACATCCACTAAAGCCGCTCCGGACGGAGCTGCCAGAAGCCCGATCAACACGATGCGGTTAGCTGGCTGCCGCCACTTTTTGGCGCAGCCCCACAAACCAAGCAGCGTGAATGGCAGGAATAGCCAAGGAAGATGCCCGTATCCCTTCATCAGATGGCGGACGAGGTCAGTGTCGTTGGGGAAGTACCAGTAATAAGGGTTAAAGCCTTTGAGCCAGCGCAAGAAGAACTGTCCGAATTTATTCATTAGGCTGGTTCCGCCGATCCAGTAGGAACGGACAATGCGCAGGTGCTGCCCGAAGGCTTCGGCATGCGTCAAACGGAAGATCAAATAAGGGGCAGCCAAAAGCACCAGGGCTGCCAAACCCATCCGCCAGCTTTTGGGGTCCGCGAAGTGGTAACGCCAATCAACCACCAATAAGATCACGCCGCTGATCACAACAACCAACTGCAGCGGACTGTAACTGTAAAAAGTCAGTGCGCCAGCGGTTAGGGCGGGGATCAACCATCGCCGGTCCTTGAGGCGGTAGTTGGCATACAGGAACAAAAACAGGCAGTAGAGCGATGCCCCAAGCGTGGTTTCGAAAGCGGTGCGCGAGTGGAGAAACCAGGCTGGGATGACACTCACCAGGTAAGGCGTCAGCCACCAAAACCGCGCCTGATGGTGGTCACGAAGGTAAAGACCGCCGCACAGCGGAAAAACGAGGCTGAGCACTGCCGGCAGACCGCGCGTGAGCCAGACGGAGTTGGGCAGCCAGGTAATCAACACCTGAAGCCACACCGAAAGCGAAAGGTTGTATTGCCCGCCGTTCTCAAAGTAAACCGGAAGAAAGCTGCCGTCTCCACCAAATAACCCGCGTGAAACCAGGTCCCTGGCGGTCATTGTCTGAATGGCTTCGTCCGAGAAGAAGTAGATCGGGAATTTATCCAGGGCAATCAACCGCGTTAGCAGGTAAAGCGCCAGCCCAAGCCAGAAAAGGATAAGGGCGGTGTTTGATCTTAACTTGGTAGAAATCTGTTCTGACACAAAATGATTTTAATAGATTTTCCTTTTTAAGATGGATCGGCAGCGGAAGTATTTGTTGTTTTTGGACATGGTGATTTGGGTGTAGGGGAATTGGCCATTCGCAGCCACAGCAAAAGCGCCGTCAGACCAAGCCCATCGTTCATCTCACCCCGGTCGATGATGCCCTCCACCTCGTTCCTCGAGAACCAACCCACCTCGCTGATCTCATCCGGGTCAAAACTGCCCGTGCGTTCACCAACACGGCAAAAAACGACATGGAACAGCTTGTTGCTACTGCCTTGTTGGGGATAGTAGGTGTACACCAGCCGGTGATCGAAGGACTCAAACCCGGTTTCTTCCCACACCTCTCGCCGGGCAGCTTCCAGCACATCCTCGCCCGACTCCACTCCCCCCGCCGGCACTGACCACCCGCAGGTCATGCTAGTGTAGCGCGGCACACGGCAAAGCACCACCTTCCCTTCGCCATTCTCCGCCACCACACCAACCGCCGGATGCGGATATTCAACGTAATGAAACCGTTCGATGATGAATCCGTTCGGCTGGCGCACGCGGTCAATATGCAGGTTGAGGTAATCACTCTCAAAGATTGTTTCGCGGCTCAGGCGCTCGGGCATCTGTTTATCATCACTCATCAGGTCTGCCTTGTTTTCACTTATGTTAGAAAATTAACGTTTTTGACCAACAGCCATGGAAATTAAGCCGATGATCATGCCAATGATCGGCAAGAGCAAAACCAAGCGTGTAAATCTCCCGTCCAGAACCTGGAAAACAAAGAATACCAGGGCTAAAAATGAGAATATCGTCAGGACAATTCCCATCACTTTTAAGCTGCTGGCAGGCGCTTTCTTCGAACCTAAGGGGATTTCACTAAGCCCCGGTTCCGCTGCTGGCATCAGAGCTACCTTGGGCTCTCTGGGTTGGGCTGGCTCAGTTGGCAAAGGGACCTCCGCGGGTTCCGGAGGGGTTGGCACTGCGGGCGATGGAACCCGGGCGGGTGCTGGGGGAGTTGGCGTTGGCAGACTCTCATCTGGTTTTGGTGCCATCACGTGCCCACACCAAGGGCACTCAATCGTCCCGGGGGTCAAATCCGCGGTGCACGCGGGGCATTGGACGGTCTTTTCGTCAGTCATGATACACTCCTTTGCCTGCCGTGGTTCGTTCCGCGAGCCATTGCAAGCCATCAAACAAACGCACATCCATAGAATAATCGGATATATCCGATTATAGCATTGCTTGCCTACGGTATAATTCGCCATAGCAAATCAAAAGGAAAGCCCATGAGTATTAGCAGGATTAACCCCGAACTATTTCATAAGCTGGTCGGCTTGGCAGCGCTTGAACTCACTGAAGATGAAGGCGCGTATCTTCTTACCGAAATGAACAACCAACTCAGCTCAGTTAACGCCCTTTTGCAGGTGCCGCTTGATGAGGATATCCAACCCACATTGCACGGCATCCAGTGTCAGGGAGCAGGACCGCGCGCGGACCTCTGGCAGCCTTTCCCCACACCCGGGGAGATTTTGGCGGGTGCCCCGGAAACCGAAGACGGCATGTTCGCCGTTCCGGACGTGAAAGGAGCGAAATGAGCCTGAACCAGCTATCCGCTTCCGAAGTTTCCGCCCGTGTTCGTGCCGGTGAGATCAGTGCCCGCGAAGTCCTCGAAGCTTCCCTGCAGCAAATCCATGCGGTGGACGGCTGCTCCGGAAGTCTTGACTATCAGCCGAATGATCCTGCTGAAGAGCAAAAGGTGCATGCCTTCATCCGCCTTACCGAAGACCTTGCCCGCAGCCAGGCGGACGAGGTGGACCGTAAACTCGCCGAAGGGGAAAACCCCGGCATTTTGGCGGGCGTGCCTGTCTCCATCAAGGATATCTTCACGCTGCACGGCATTGAAACCACGGCTGCTTCACGCATCCTCTGGAACTTCAAACCGCCCTACACCGCCACCCCGGTCCAAAAGTTAATCAACGCCGGCGCGTTGATCCTGGGGAAAGCCAACCTGGACGAATTCACGTTTGGTTCTTCAAACGAATCCAGCGCCTATCAACCCGCGCCAGTCAACCCATGGGACCCAACCCGCGTTCCTGGCGGTTCTTCTGGCGGCTCCACAGCCAGTGTTGCCGCCGAAGAGGTGGCGCTCTCGCTCGGCACAGACACCGGCGGTTCCATCCGCCAGCCAGCCGCTTTCTGCGGCGTGGTCGGGCTCAAACCCACCTATGGACGCGTTTCGCGCTACGGTCTGATGGCTTTTTCGTCTTCGTTGGACTGCCCCGGTCCGATCGCACGAAATGTGAGCGACGCAGCGTTGATGCTGCAAGCCATCGCGGGGGTGGATCCGAAAGACAGCACTTCCTCGGTTTTGCCGACCTCCAATTACATCGATGCCCTTAAAGAAGGTGTCAAAGGGCTGCGCGTTGGGCTTTCGCCTGATTACGCTCACCTTTACTACCCGGATTTCGAAACCGGAGAGCTCGCCCAGGAATCCATCCAAAAAGAGATCAGTCAGGCGGTGGAGCATGCCGCTTCGGTGTTGGCAGACCTCGGCGCCGAAATCGTCGAGAACGTACCCCTGCCAAACGCCAAATATGGCATCCCAACCTATTTTGTGGTCTCTCGGGTCGAAGCGGCTTCCAACTTGCACCGATTCGACGGAGTCAAATATGGCTACCGCACACCTGTTGAGGTGGAAGACCTGCAGGACCTCATCCGCCGCACCCGCGCTGAAGGCTTTGGCTCTCAGGTGAAGCTGCGCATCCTGATGGGGATGTACCTTTCCTCGGAAGGTTTTGCCGCGAACTACTACCAGCGGGCTCTCAAAGTGCGTGCCATGATCCGCCGTGACTTTGAGCGGGCTTTTGACCCCAACGGCGAGCACCGCCTCGATGTGATCCTGACCCCCACCACGGCAACCACCGCATTCAAACGGAATGACGTCTTCGGCAACACTGTGCGCATGCAATATTCGGATCAGATGACCGTTTCAGCCAACCATGCCGGCATTCCAGCAGTGAGCATTCCGGGCGGTTTGGACGCCAACAACCTGCCAATCGGGATCCAGTTCATCGGTCCGGACTTCCGCGAAGACCTGATCCTGCGGGCAGGCTACGCCTACGAACAGGCAACTCAGACTGAAGCCTGGCGAGCGATTCGTCCGGCAGTCCTGAGCCAGGAGGTGAAAAAGTGAAAGACTACGAAGTTGTTATCGGGCTCGAAACTCACATCCAACTAAACACGCAGACGAAAATCTTCTGCTCTTGCAAAGCTGACTCGTGGGAAGCCGCGCCAAACACCAAT
>ERZ1645192.1346-NODE-1346-length-20540-cov-6.562753_pt1 | contig 20540 bp, 15 predicted proteins | sample MGYA00575354_ERZ1645192 | MGnify/ENA primary metagenome ERZ1645192 (study PRJEB40844, sample SAMN11349763) | freshwater sediment metagenome | isolation source: river sediment | host: Sediment | place: India: Faizupur Khadar , New Delhi | collected 2017-02-21 ... | reverse complement strand
GGCCGACCACCTGGCCCTGGCCATTTCCCGCAATGCCACGGAACAGGCCCTGCGCAGAAGCGAGGAGAAGCACCGCCTGATCTTTGAAAACGCGACCGAGGGCATTTTCCAGGCGTCCCTGGATCACGACCTCCTGAACGCCAATCCCGCCCTGGCCCGCATCCTCGGATATCCGGATGTGGAAAGCCTCATGCGGCACCGGAAGGGATTTCTCAGGCACCTGCTGTCCGACAAGGATCGGCTCACCCTGATGGACCAGGTCCTCAACCAGGGCCGGATCGACAATTTCGAGACCTCCATGAGTGAGGGAAACAAGACCCGGGGATGGCTGTCCATCAACATGCGAACCGTGCAGCACCCGGATGGGTCCATCGCCTATCTCGAAGGATCCATGCGCAACGTCTCCCAACGCAAGGAGGCGGAACAGAAACTGGCGGTCCAGAAAAGCCTTTTCCAGCAACTCTTCGACAACTCGCCCCAGGGCATTCTTCTGCTCGGGGCGGACGGGGCCCCGCAGAACCTGAATCTGAGCTTCACGGCCATGTTCGGGTTCACCCGGGACGACGTGGACTCCCTCTTCGAGGTCCTCCTGCCCCCTGACAGCCTGGAGGAAAACTACTCCTTCCTGGCAAAGGTCCTGCAAGGCACCGCCCAGAGCCAGGAAACCCTCCGCCGCCACAAGGACGGACATGTCATTCCCGTGTCCATGCTCGGCTACCCCTACCTGCTGGACGGCAAAATAGCCGGGGCCTTCTTCATCTTCAGCGACATTTCGGAGCGCAAGGACTATGAGAACAGACTGACCACCCAGGCCCTGCGCGACAACCTGACCGGCTTGCCCAACCGGGTCCTGTTCATGGATCGCCTGAACCGGGCCATGGAGCGTCAGAAACGCAACCCAGGGTACCGCTTCGCCGTGCTCATGATCGATTTGGACAGCTTCAAGCGGGTCAACGACACCCTTGGCCACCAGGCCGGGGACTCGCTCCTCAAGGAAGTCGCCAACCGCCTGACCAGGGGGCTGCGCGCCATTGACACCGTGGCCCGCATGGGCGGGGACGAATTCGCCATCATCCTGGAGGACTTCCACACCAACCGCCAGGCCATCGACATCGCGCACCGTCTCCTGAACGACGTCCGCCAGCCCATGCAGATCCAGGACCGGGAGATCCAGGTCAGCGCCTCCATCGGCATAGTGCTGCGCACTTCCCATTACCAGAGTCCAGACGAACTGATCCGCGATGCGGACATCTGCATGTACCGCTCCAAGGAGATGGGCAAAAACCAGTTCAAGATCTTCAGCAAGAGCATGTACGAAAAGGTGCTGCAGGCCGTGGAGATGGAGAACGACCTCCGCCGGGCCCTGGTCAACGAGGAATTCGAGCTCTTCTTCCAGCCCATCTTCACGGTCTCCACCGGCCATCTGCGGGGGTTCGAGGCATTGGTGCGCTGGAATCACCCGCGCCATGGCCTGCTCACCCCGGGGTCCTTCATCCCCCTGGCCGAGGAGGCCGGGCTGGTCTCGGACATCGGCAAATGGGTTCTCTCCCAGGGATGCCGAACCCTGGTTCGATGGCAGGCCATGGAGGCCGAACAGATGCCCTACCTGTCCCTCAATCTTTCGCCCAAGGATTTCCTGCAGCCCAACCTCGCCAGCGACATCGCCGCCCTGCTCCAGCAGACGCGGCTGGATCCCAGCCACCTCAAGCTGGAGATCACGGAAACCGCGGTCATGGACAATCCCGAGCAGACCACCTCCAAACTGGAAAAACTGCAGAAGCTGGGGGTGCAGATCGCCATGGATGATTTCGGCACTGGCTACTCCTCCCTGTCCTATCTGCAGCGCCTGCCCATCGACATCCTGAAGATCGACCGGTCCTTTGTGCAGACCATGCTGGAAAACCCGAGCAACCTGGAGATCATCAAGGCCATCATCGGGCTGGGCAAAATCCTGGACCTGCGCATCGTGGCCGAAGGCGTGGAAACCCAGGACCAACTCCAGATCCTGCAGGATCTGGGATGCGACCTGGCCCAGGGGTATCTGCTGGGAAGACCCATGCCCCTGGAATCGGCCGAGGAATTGCTGGCCAAAAATCCGGCCCGGCAATGAAACCATGAACCCGCGCCATCAGCCACGTGCCGTCCACGACTCCCCGTTCAGGTCCTATCGTGCTGCACAGCAGCCCGACCTGATCTCTTTCCAGATCGTCATCGAACAGACCGATCTCTGGGTCGCGGCCCGCAGGGATCTGTCCGTTCTCGTGGCCGACGAGGTCCGCCTGCTGCGCGCCCAGATTCAAGCCTATGCAACCATTCACCCCGAATTCATCCCGGCCCTCAGTCCCCTGACGGCCGATCCCCGCGCACCCGAAGTCATCCAGCGCATGTGCCGGGCCGCCCAGCTGACGGGAGTGGGCCCCATGGCCGCGGTGGCCGGAACCATCGCCCAGCTGGTGGCGGAGAAATTCCAAAACCAGTCGCCCGACATCCTGGTCGAAAACGGTGGGGATACCTATCTCTGTTCCACCCGTGACCGGCATATCGGCATCCTGAGCGTGCCCGGGGAAGGCCTGCGCCTGTGCGTGCCCGTGCAGGCCAGGGAATTTCCCTGTTCGTTCTGCGCCTCTTCGGCCAAAATCGGCCATTCGCTCAGTTTCGGAAACGCCGACCTGGTGGTCACCCGGTCCCGCGACGCGGCCCTGGCCGATGCCGCAGCCACGGCCCTGGCCAATCTGCTTAAAAATGCCGCGGCCATGGACAGGGTTCTGGCCCTGGCTCAGCAATGGGAAGCAACGGGACTGGACGGTGTTTTCGCCCAGTGTGAAGGCAGGGTCGGGGTCTGGGGCAGGATGCAGCTGGATGTACTGTAGGGACTGGGCTCCGGCTCCCTGCTGGACAATGCCGGATACCCCGTTGTACGGCGCGGATTCATGGAATAAAAACGCCCCGCTTTTTCTCAAAGCGGGGCGTTGCATTTCATCTCACAATTTTTTTGTTCTGTGTCAGTTCACTATTCTTGTTTGTAGTTTGAAATTCTTCCTGACCAAAATCAGCGCTTGTTGACGGTCACACCGTCTGGTTTGCCAGGGCGAGACTATATATTCTTCACCTCACTGGCCTTGGTGGAAGCGCTACTTTCGTCCACTCCACTTGCCGTTTGATGAGTCCAATGGTCTTCCCTCCGTTGAGGTTTGTCCAACTGAATTCAGGCTTCAATTTCCCTATAGGCCCGAAACAAACCCTTGTCCAGAGGTAAAATACAAATTGGCACAAACACATCCTCCGATTATCCCCCAGAATAATAATCATGCGTTAATTCCGATATGATACAAAAAAAACATGGCCTCGCCGCAGGGATGGATCAAAAAGCACCCCCTTGTTGGGGCAGTCCAGCTGGGCCGCATGTTCTTTGCCTTTGCCCCATCCTTTGCTAGACAGGCTCCATGACCGAGCCACAAGAACTCTCCCCGGCCCCCTCCACCGGGCCCAGGGCGTCTACCCTCCTGGTCACGACCGGTCTGGTCCTCCTTGGGCTGTGGGCCGCTCTGCCATGGGCGGCCTCCCGGGTCATTCCCATGCTCGCAGCCGACACGGCCATGGCCCCCCTGACCCTGGACGTCAGAAGGATCGGGCCGTTCGGCCTGGATCTGGCACAAATTGCAGGGGGGCCGCAGTCCTCCGTCCGCATCAAGAACCTGCAGGTGGACTGGAGCGTTGCGGGTCTGTTGCAGGGCAAGGTGGACGACGTGCGGGTCGTGGGTCTGGAAGTCCAGGTCCGGGAAACGGGCGGGAAATGGGAGGTTCCCTGCCTGACGGGAGGCCCTGAGTCCAGAGCCCACGGGTCTGCCCTGTTCCTGCCCGGGATCGAACGACTTGCCGTGGACGGTCGGGTCAACCTGGATGGCCGGGCATTGACCATGAGCCTCCCCTTTGCCGTCAACGGCTCCCTGGAACGGGGCGGGAGCGCTGTTCTGGACCTGCACGCAGCCCTGTCCGGACAGGACATGCAGGCCCGGATCCAGGCCAATCTTGCAGACAAGACCCTCCGCCTGAGCTGTTCCCTGCCCGATGCCTCCATCGCGGCCCTGACCCGACTGATCCCGGGGCGCAAGGACACACCCACCAGCGGCTGGGTGCAGGTCCAGGCCGAGCTCGGCCTGGACCTGGACGGTAGGCCGCGCGTGGAGACAAGGCTTGAGGCGCGGGACTTCCAGGCCATGCTCGGCGCCGATCTTCTGGCCCAGGAGGGCAATGCCAGCGCGCAATTTGCCTGGCAGGAGGGCGAGCCCCACCTCATCATTTCTCCCGTCCGCCTGCGCTCACCCCTGCCGGTGACAGTAGCCCTGCGCGACATTCGCGCCGATGTCGCAGCCAAGAACGTTGCCTTTTCCTGGGGGATCGAGCTGGGAAAGATGCCCGGACTGGCATGGACGACCACCCCCCGGCTGGCCGGGCAGACCAGCATCCAGTTCACGGACCAGGGCTTTGAGGCCCAAACCACGGCCGAACTCGGCCCCATCCGGACCTCCCTGCCCAGCCATGCAGGCCTCTCGGCCAGCCTGGATCCAAGTCCGCTGCGCATCGCCATTTCATCCAACGCCACGGCAACGCATATGGACGCCAATCTCGCCCTGGACGCCCTGAACCTGACCCGGGACAACCAAAGCGCCCGGCTCGCGGATTTGAACCTGCGCGCCAGCGCCTCCCTCAGTTCCGGCCGGATCGTGGGTACGGCCAGCCTGGACGGGGGCAGGCTGGAGGCGAACCAGCCGGGCGCACGCCTGACCACCAACAGTCTCGGCGGCCAATGCGCATTCGACCTGGGAGACAACCAAACTGTCAGCGGGGTCGTGAGCGCCAGCGCCAGGGCCGTGTCGGGTCAGACAGCCGCCAATGTGAGCCTGCGTCTGCCCCTCGCCTGGCCCGCTCCGAGCGCCACGGCCGGACAGGCGCAGGCAGATCTGCAGTTCAGGGGCAAGACCGTGGCCAGAGGAGCGTCCTCTCTGCGTCAGAGCGCGCAGGGAATCGTGCTGGACGGGACGTTATCCCTGCTGCCCGTGGCCGTGCGCGCCGCCCTCAAGGGGCTGCTCGATCTGCGCAACCCCGCTTCCAGCTGGGTGCAGGTCAAGGCCGGCCAGAGCGTGTCCCTGCCCGGGAATCTGGCCCAGCTGGCCCCGACCCTGAAATCCCTGACCGGCAGCGCAAGACTGGACCTTGAAGCCCGCTGGGACACAGCCCGGGGCGGGCCCTCCTTCCCGGTGGAAGTGCGGCTGTCCGGTGCGACCCTGACCCATGGCCAGACCAAGACGACCCTGACCAACGCGAATCTGGGGCTTGCTTTTCCCGACCTGCTCGCCTTCCGGTCCGCTCCAGCCCAGCGCCTGCACTTCGACCGTCTGCAGCTGGGCTCCGTGGTCCTGGAAAAAGGGGACCTCCGCTTTCAGTTCGAAGCCCTGCACAGCATCCTGATCGAAGGGTGCCACGCCAGCTGGGCCGGTGGCCGCGTGGGCAGCCATGCCTTCCGCATCGACCCGGGGACCGAGGACTATACGGTTGAACTGTATTGCGATCGGGTCCAATTGGCCCAGGCCCTGAGCCAGTTCGGCATGACCAAAGCCCAGGGGGGCGGTACGGCCAACGGCCGCATCCCGGTCCGCTATAGCCGGGGCTCCATCAGCTTCGATGACGGCTTTCTCTATTCCACTCCCGGAGAAAACGGGGTATTGCGCATCCCGGGCACCGAGATGCTCACCGCCGGCGTGCCGCCCGATTCGCCCCAGTTTGCCCAGCTGGACCTGGCCTCGGAAGCCCTCAAGGATTTCGCCTACGAATGGGCCAAGGTCGGCCTGAACACCCAAGATCAGGAGCTGCTCCTGGCCCTGCAGCTGGACGGCAGGCCGACACAGCCGCTGCCCTTTGCCTTCAACCGGGACATCGGCGGATTCACCCGCGTCACCGGGGAATCCCCGGGCTCGACCTTCCAGGGCATCCGCCTGGACGTGAATTTCCGCCTGCCTTTGGATCAACTTCTGCAATACCGGAAGGTTCTCCAACTGATGAAAAACGGAGGTTAATGTGCGTTCGTGCCTGCTTGTTCCCGTTTTCTGCCTGGGTCTGTGGATCCTGCCCGCGTGCAACACCAGGCATGAGGTGCAGATGGCCCCGGTGGAAGTCAAGCCCATCCACATCACCATCGACGTCAATGTCCGGGTCCAGAAGGACCTGGAAGACTTTTTCGGCGACATCGACAAGGCCGAGCAACAACTCAACCGGAAATAGGGAAGACCCATGGGACTCAAACATATTTGGACCTTCGCCATCGTGGCCGTGGCCGCCTTGTTCCTCTGCACGACCAATGCCCTGGGAGACGACATCAAGGACCGCATGAAGGCGCGTCTGCCCGTCATCAATGAACTCAAAGCCCAGGGGCTGGTAGGTGAAAACAATCAGGGGCTGCTGGAATTCCGGACCGGGCACACGCCCCAGGCCGATGTCGTGGCCGCCGAAAACCAGGATCGCAGGCAGGTCTACAAGGCCATCGCCGCCCGCCAGAACGCCACCCCCGAATTCGTCGGCCAGACCAGGGCCGCCCAGATCGCGGACAAGGAGCCTTCCGGATTCTGGATCCAGAACGCAGACGGATCCTGGACCAAAAAATAAATGCCGGGATGCGGCGGCAGGGTGAAAAACGGCACTTTTCCGCCGCTGTCCCCACGACCCGTCCGCTCCGACCCGCCCTTTTCTGGTCCGTCCGGAAGTTCGTGGTGCCGGGATTCCGGGCGGTTTCAGGATCAGACCCGCGTTCCGGGACCGGACCGGCCCCCGCACGCACGAGTCCCGTCTTGACCATCGGCCCGCAACCTGCTCTTGCAGCCTCCGTCCGGAACCTGCCAGGCCGCGTTTCTTGACCCGGAACAGTCCAGGCAGTAGAGCTGCCGGGCTGCATGGGGCCAGCCCCTCAATTCACTGTCCCGCATTAAGGAAAGCAACATGAACCCCCGCGTCCTGCGCGCCAATATCCTGCTTCTGCTGACCGCCCTGATCTGGGGCGCCGCTTTCGTGGCTCAGCGCATGGGCATGGACCATATGGGCCCCCTGACCTTCAACGGAATCCGCTTCGCCATCGGGTCCCTGGCCCTGCTGCCCTTGATCCGTCACATGGGGGGACACAGGACAACCCAAGCTCCGGGCCTTTCGGGAATGCTCCGCAGCGGCATGCTCATGGGCGGCCTCCTCTTCCTGGGCGCCTGGCTGCAGCAGTTCGGCCTGTGCTACACCACGGCCGGCAAGGCCGGGTTCATCACCGGTCTCTACGTGGTGTTCGTCCCCCTGATCGGCATTTTCCTGGGCCACCGCTATGGGTTTGGCACCTGGGCCGGGTCGGCACTGGCCATGGCCGGGATGTACCTCCTGAGCGTCACCGAGAGCATGTCCATCGGCAAGGGGGATCTGCTGGTCCTTGCCTCAGCTTTTTTCTGGGCCGCGCATGTCATTGTGGTCGGCAAACTGACCCGGGGCATCGCCGCCGTGGACGCCGTCATACTGTCCTCCATCCAGTTCGCCACCTGCAGTCTGGCCAGTCTGGCCGGAGCGGTCGTGGTCGAAGACATCACCCTGGCCGGCCTGCGGGGAGGAATCATCCCCCTCCTCTACGGAGGGTTGATGAGCGTGGGCGTGGCCTACACCCTGCAGGTCGTGGCCCAGCGTGACGCCCGGCCCGCCCCGGCGGCCATCATTTTGAGCCTGGAGGCAGTGTTTGCAGTGCTGACCGGCTGGCTGCTGCTAGGGGAAACACTGACGCTCCAGGCCCTGATCGGCTGTGCCCTGATGCTGGGTGGAATGATCTGGTCCCAGATCAGACCCTGAACAACGACGCACCCCTGAGACGCACCATGCAAGTCAGACACCTCTTCTCGAGCCTGTCCACCCGCTGCCGCCGGCATCCCCGGATCGCCCTCATCGCCCTGGCAGCCGTCATTGTGGCCCTTGTCGCTGCGCAGAGACTTTTTCCATGCCTTTTCCGGCAATTCCCCGCCCTGCACGAGATTTCCCCTCCGCGGCCGATCCCTACCATTCCCAAAAACCTGTCCGGGCTGACCTGGAACGAGGAAACCGCCACCCTGTTTGCCGTGACGAACCAGCCCGAGCTCGTCTTTGAGCTGACTCCCCAGGGACAGGTCCTGCGGCAGGTCAGGCTGCGCGGCTTCGAGGACACCGAAGGCATTGCGCACATCAAGGGCACCCTCTTCGCGGTGGTGGAAGAACGCAGGGCCATCCTCGACATCTTCCACATTCCGGACAATGCCACGGAGGTGGATCACACCGGGGCCCAGCGCCTGCAACTCGGCCCGGAAGACCTGAAAAACAAGGGCTTCGAGAGTCTGGCGTACGATCCCGGGACCAGGACCCTGCACACAATGCGCGAAGGCAGGCCCTTTGTCCGCCTCTCCATTCCCCTGGACGGGCACTTCCGCCCCGGGAGCATCCAGCACAGCCCCATCCCCGAGCTCAATGTGCGGGACGTGGCGTCGGTCATCCGCGAACCAGACGGAACCCTGTGGATCCTGAGCGAGAAATCCTCGTGCATCGTCCTGTTGGGTGGGGATGGCCGTGTGCTGCGCACGTTCAAGCTCGACGTGGCCCCGGAGTCCTTCAGGCCCGAAGGCATCACCCGCGCCCCGGACGGCAGGATTTTTCTCGTCGGCGAGCCCAACATCCTGGCAGAATACGCCCTGCCGCACTGAAAAGCCGAGCGCTTCCCGGTCATCAGCCCGGCCCCCGGCCCATTTCCCTCTTGCATTGCCGGGTGAAAAGCGTAGTCCACCCATGCTGATTGACTGAACAATGAGGAGGAGATCAGAGTGGTGGAACTGTTCAACAATCCCGTTTTCCTGCTTCTGGCCGTCATCCTGTGCGGCTACGGACTTGGCCGGATCAGGCTCAAAACGCTCTCGCTGGGCTCCGCGGCCATCATCTTTGCCGGGCTGGCCTTCGGTCTGGCCGATTACGGACTCCCTCCCGTACTCCAATCCCTGGGCCTGTCCCTCTTCATTTTTGCCGTCGGTCAGCAGGCCGGGCCTGGTTTTGTGCATTCCATGCGGCGTGAAGGCTTTACCCTGATCCTGGGGACCCTGGGCATGATTGCCGTGGGCCTGGGGGTGGCCCTGCTCCTCAAATCCTGGCTCGGATTCTCCCCCGACATAACGGCCGGCCTTTTCGCCGGGGCACTGACCTCCACGCCGTCCCTGGCCGTGGCCGTGGAAATGTCCCACGACAGCCAGGCTCCGGCAGCCTACGGCGTGACCTATCTTTTCAGCGTGATCGGGGTTGTCCTGCTGGTCAGGCTCATGCCCTGGACCCTGGGCGTGTCCATCCGTCAGGAAGAGGAACGGCTGGAGCAGGAAATGGCCCTGCTCCACCCGCAGGTGGACTTCACGCACTTGCGGGTCACCAATCAGAACCTGTGTGCAGGGCCGCTCCGTCAGGTCCTGCCCGAGGGCATGGCCGGGGTGACCATCACCCGGGTGCTGCGCAGCGGGGCCCGCGCACCGGAACTGGCCACGGCCGAGAGCGTGCTGAACATAGGTGATCTGGTGCGGGTGGTCGGAACGAGGGACATGTTGCACCAGGCCGAGGTCATCATCGGCCCGGCCGTGGAGGCGGACCTGACCTTCAATTCCCTGCTGGTCAAAAAGGAAATCCTGCTCTCCCGCAAGGACGTGGCCGGAAAGACCCTGCGCGCCCTGAATCTGACCCATGTCTACGGGGTGCAGGTCTCGCGGATCACCAGGAACGGTTTCGACTGCCCGGCCGGGGCCAATGTCCGTCTGCGCCAGGGCGACGTCGTGCACGTGGTCGGGCACCCCGAGGCCCTGGAAAACGTCAAGAAACTGCTGGGCGACGACGTGCGGGAACTCTATGTGGTCAGCGTGGCCGTTATCCTATCCGGCCTGTTCTGCGGCATGCTCCTCGGAACAATCCCCCTCTATCTGCCCGGCCTGGGCCTTTTCACCCTCGGTCCCACCGGGGGGATACTCCTGGCCGGACTTGGATTCGGGGCCATTCGCCAGATCGGCCCAATGGTCACCGAGCTGCCGCCCACGGCCACGACCATGCTGCGCGACCTGGGGTTGGGCCTCTTCCTGGCCGTGGTCGGAACCAAGGCCGGAGCCACCCTGGTCCCGACCATGACCCAGTACGGACCGGCCCTGATCCTGGCCGGGGCGGCCGTCACCGTCTCCACCGCCCTGGCCGGCGCCGCCTTGTGCTTGCTTGCCTTACGCGTTCCGTTCCTGCGCACCCTCGGCGTCGTCGCCGGAGGCATGACCTCCACCACCGGCCTGGACGCGGCCGCCGGCGTGAGCCCCACCACCTATGCGGCCACGGCCTTCGCCACGGTCTATCCTGTGGCCCTCATCGGCAAGATAGTGGCCACCAAGATCATCATGCTCCTGGGATGATCGCGGTCCTCTTCAGTTTCCTGACCCGCCCTTGACCACGGGCCCGTCAGCCGTGCCCGTGTTCTCGGGCATGGGTGCGGCCACGACTTCGCCGCGGACGCTGACCTGGCCCAGAGCCAGGATCTCCACCACCGCCGCGATCTTCCTGCCGCGACGCTCCTTGACTGCGCCCCGCGGCTCCAGCTCCGGCCCCAGGGGCGTGGCCGCAGAAAGTCCAGGCGCAGCAAGGCGGTCACGAACCGGGGCACCACCCCATGGCCAGGGCAGACAGAGGCCGTGGCCACGCCGTGACAGTCCACCACCGAGGCCAGAAGCCCGCCGTATACGAATCCTGGCAGGGCGATGTGCTCCGGCCGGGGCGTGAACCGGGCCAGGCATTGATCCCCGTCCCAAAGGAAGGTGATGTGCAGCCCGTGCCTGTTATTTTTGCCGCACCCTTAGCAATGGCTCAACTCCTCGCCATAACGGTGCTGCACCGGAGGGACGGTCATGGCTTCCTTTTGACCGTGAAAAGGACACAACCCATGCCTCCAAGGCCGCGGCCCAGGGGGCCCGGCGTTGCCTCTGCCGGATGGCTCATGCCCGCGCTCCGGCCGCGGGACATGCCGCCACCCGTCTTCATCCCAGCCCTACTGCTTCTTCTGCCCCGACAGCCATTCTATGATGGCTGTGTGCTCTTCCTGGCTCACAACCGGAGCTTTCTTCTTGGCCAGCATCCGGTCCACGGTCACTGTCCAGGCGGCCTTGTCCTTGACACCGTAGGCAGCCTTGACCCTGGCCAGGTCGTGACAGGCCGCGCAGGTCTTCTCCACCAGAGGACCGCCGTCCCCTGCAAGGGCGAAAACCGGCATCAGACAAAGCACCATCGCCACCATCCACACACCTGCTGTCCTTTTCATGTTTGCTCCTGCATTGAACGTGCAATGACACCGTGGAAACTCCTGTAGCGCAGCATTGCTCCGATGAAAAGACAGGGGAGAAAATGGCAGACACGGACTGTCGGCATCCCGGAGGTTTTCTGCCTGTTCTCACGCGTCGTCAGGCTGCCTGCTGTTTCCCCGCGCAAGGGAGAGGAACACGCCGGCCACGCAGAGACCTGCACAGGCCTCGAAGATGATGCGCATGCTGACCAGGAACTGCGCAACCGTGTCGGCGCCCACAGGCCGCCCCTGCATGGTGAAGCCGAAAACCACGCTGGCGACACCCATGGACAAGGACATGCCGAAGGTGCGCATGGTCGCCACAAGGCTGGAGGCGATGCTGTAATCCTTGGGAGAGACACTGCCCATGATGACGTTCATGTTGGGCGAGGCGAAAAGGGCGAACCCCAACCCCATCAGGGCCAGCATCCCCACGACCGTCCAGACCCCCGTGTCCTCCCTGACGAAGCCCAGGCCCAGCAGGCCGACCCCGCACAGGGCCATGCCCAGGGTGGCCATGAACCCCGCGTTGAAACGGTCGGACAGCACCCCGGCCACAGGGGAGAGCACGGCCTGCACCGCGGGTTGCACGACGAGCACGAGCCCGGCGTGCACCGGCAAGAATCCCTTGACCACCTGCAGATAGAGACTGAGCAGGAATCCCACCGCAAAGGTGCCGGAGTAGTTGATCATGGTTGCCAGGGTGGACATCAGAAAAACCCGGTTTCCTGTGAACAGCCGCAGGCTGACCACCGGATGCTCGGCCCGACGAAGATGGCGCACCAGGAAGATCATGGCTGCTGCGGCCAGTCCGAGCATGGTCAACCCCCACCGGGGTTCGGCCAGGCCGGTCAGGCCTTTGATCCCGGTCAGCACCACGGCTGCGTACAGCACGGTTCCCGCCACATCGAAGGTCTCGTCCCGGGCCGGACGCCATTCCTGGTCAATCCGGCAGGCCAGGATCCAGGCCAGAATTCCGGGAATGAGGCAGAGGTAGAACACGGCCCGCCATCCGGCCCAATCCGTCAGCAGGCCACCCAGAAGCGGACCCACCGAGAGTCCGACATAGACGCAGCCGATGACGATGCCCATGGCCCGGCCCCGATCCTTGGCCGGGTAAAGGCTGGTGACAATGGCAATGCCGGTGGAGTTGATCATGGCCGCCCCGATGCCCTGCAGCACACGCAAAAAGATCAGGGCTCCGATGGACCAGGACAGGGACACCAGCATGGTGGACAGGGTGAACCAGGCCGTGCCCCACACAAAAACCCTCCGGCGGCCGACGATGTCCGCTATGCGCCCGATGGGCAGCAGAATCACGGAAAGGGAGAGCACATAGCCTCCCACAACCCAGCTCAATTCCACGGCTGTGGCGGAAAGGGCGGTCTGGATGGTCGGCAGGGCGATGCCCACGGCGGACATCATGAACGGGACGAGAAAACTGGCCACGGCCGAGGCGGCCAAAGCGGTGGAACGAGTGGACATGGACCCTCCGGAACGACCCGACATGGGTAGCCTGTCAGGCCGGCCGGGGCAAGTATGCCGATCCAGGGCAAAATCGGCGGATCAGGGTCTGGAGCCCTCTTGTTTTCAGCAAATCGATGATCTATCGGCTTGGGGCGCAAGGAGGCTGTATGCTGCAATCCATGAATGAACTGCGGGACCGCGCTCTGGCCCTGCCCCGTCAGACCGTGGCCGTGGCCTGCGCCCACGACAAGGAAGCCATGAAGGCCGTGGCGCAGGCCCATTCGCTGGGCCTGGCCCATTTCGTTCTCGTGGGCAACACGGACAAGATCAAAACCATTGCCGATAAATTGGAACTGAACCTGGACAGCTTCGAGCTGGTCGAAGCCCGCGGCGAAGAGGCCGGAGCGGCCAGCGCCGTCAAGGTGGTCGCCTCGGGGCGGGCCCAGATCCTCCTCAAAGGCTTCCTCGACTCTTCCGTCCTGCTCAAGGCCGTGCTGGACCGCAGCACAGGTCTGCGCGACGGAGGCATGGTCAGCCATACCGTGGTCATGGACGTGCCGGGATTCCCCAAACTCTATCTTTTGACCGACGCGGCCATGAACATCCGGCCGGACTTGGAGGCCAAGCGGCAGATCGTGCTCAACGCCGTGAAGGTCGCCAACGCGCTGGGCAATCACGATCCCATTGTCGGCGTGCTCTGCGAGTCCGAAAAGGTCAATCCCAAGATGCCGGCGACCATGGACGCCTCGGCCCTGGTGGAAATGAACCGCAACGGCGGTCTGCCAGGCTGCAGGGTCGGCGGGCCCTATGCCCTGGACAACGCCATCAGCGAGGTGGCCGCCCGGCACAAAGGCATGAAAGACCCCTTGGCCGGCAGGGCCGACATCCTGCTGGCCCCTGATCTGGCGGCAGGCAACATCTTCTACAAATGCCTCATGTACTTCGCCCGGGCCAGGTCCGCCGGCGTGGTCATGGGCACCAAGGCCCCCGTGCTGCTCAATTCCAGGGCAGATTCCCACGAGACAAAGATCAACGCCGTGGCCCTGGGCATCCTCATCGCCGCTGCCGGGGGCAGGGCGTGATCCCGCGCATCCTGGTCATCAATCCCGGCTCCACGTCCACGAAGATCGCTGTCTTTGCCGGGGAAGCACCGGTCTTCGTCGAGACCATACGCCACGAGGCCGCGGAACTGGCCCGCTTCGCCCAGATCATGGACCAGGAGGGGTACCGGCGGGACCTCATCCTGTCCGGCCTGGACAGACATGGAATGACTCTTGCCGACCTGGCGGCAGTCATCGGCCGGGGCGGGCTGATGCGCCCCATCCCCGGCGGAATCTACGCCGTGGACAAAGGCATGCTGGCCGACCTGAAATCCTGCCGTTTCGGCGTCCACGCCTCGAACCTCGGGGCCATCCTGGCCCGCGACCTGGCGGACGCAGCCGATATCCCGGCCTTCATCGCCGACCCTGTGGTGGTGGACGAACTGGGCCCCCTGGCCCGCTATTCCGGCCATCCGGCCATCACCCGGCGCAGCGTCTTCCACGCCCTCAACCACAAGGCCGTGGCCCGGCGGGCCTCGGTGGAGCTCGGGCAGCCCTATGAGCGTCTGCGGCTGGTCATCGCCCATCTGGGCGGCGGCGTGAGTGTGGGCGCCCATGAAAACGGGCGGGTGGTCGATGTCAACAATGCCCTGGACGGCGAGGGGCCATTTTCTCCGGAGCGCAGCGGTGGCCTGCCCGCCGCGCAGGTGGTGGACTGGTGCACCGCTGCGGACGCGGACGAAAAAACGATCCGCCTGCGCATTGCCGGGCAGGGCGGATTTCTGGCCTATCTCGGCACGGCCAGCGGCCTTGAGATCCAGAACCGCATCCAGGCCGGAGACGAGAGCGCCCGGGTGGTGCACGCGGCACTGGCCTATCAGGTGGCCAAGGAAATCGGATCCATGGGGGCAGTCCTCAGCGGACGGGTCGACGCCGTCATCCTCACCGGCGGACTCGTCGGCGACCAGGACCTGGTGCGCCTCATCGCCTCCAGGATTGGGTTTCTTGGCCGGATCCTGGTCTATCCGGGAGAGGACGAGATGGGCGCCCTGGCTCAGGCCGCTCACCGTGTGCTGTGCGGAACCGAACAGGCCCTGACCTATCCGGGCTGAAGCGGGCCTCGTTCTCCCGCGGGCGACCTGCCACCTGGATGCCTGCCGGATCACCCCTGCTTCGCATGCGGGCAACCTTCCTGGCCAGGGCTGGCTGGAAGCCAGCATCATTTTTCCATGGGCCGCAAATTCTGGCCAGAGGCCAAAAAAAAACCCTGCCGGGGCAGGGTTTGTGGCTCAGATCGACGCGACTACCATCTGGGCCGGCGTTCACGCTCGGGACGGGGACGGGCTTCGTTGACCTTCAGGGAACGTCCGCCGTAATCGGCGCCGTCCAGGGCGGCGATGGCCTCATCCGCCCCGCTTTCCATCTCCACGAAACCAAACCCGCGGGCTCTGCCTGTCTCACGGTCGGAAATGAGTTTGACATTTGCAACCTGGCCATACGTGGCGAACAGGTTTTCCACATCCTGCTCGGTGGCACTCCAGGGCAGGTTTCCGACATAAATGTTCTTCGACATAATACACTCGTCTCCTTGAAAAAAACTGAAAATTCCAGGTCGAGTCTCCCATCGGATCTGTCGCGCCTTTGGGTCCGAACCCTTCCCGTCTCCACACACCCTGCACCAACCGACCTCCGATTGATACATGGGGATGGCCATTACGTGCTTCTGGGCAAAGAGGCAAGGGTTTCTTTCAGAACGACAGTCATTTTCTCCCTCTTTGCCGGCCCTTCCTTCCGCCCGGCAACCGACATGGACCCGATGCGGGCATTCTGCTTGCAATAACTAACAAGAGTTATTACTGAATTTCATGGCCAGTTCCACATCCATGACCGGCACCCTCTTCGCCATCAAACGCTACGCCTTGCACGACGGGCCGGACCTGCGCATAAGCGTGTTCTTCAAGGGCTGTCCCCTGTCCTGCCTGTGGTGCCACAACCCCGAAGGCATGCGGTCTGGACCGGAAGCCCATACCTCACCTGAAAAATGCGTGGCCTGCGGGGCGTGCCTGCTGGCTTGTCCGCACAATGCGCTGCGCGCCGCGGGCCAGACCCTGATCCGGGACCCCTCCGCCTGCCCGGCCTGCGGGGCATGCGCCGAGGTCTGCCCGTCCCTGGCCCACGAAGTCGTGGGCCGGACGTGGACCGTGGGGGCCGTGCTCGACGAAATCGAGAAGGACGCGCCTTTTTTTGAAGGCACCTGCGGCGGGGTGACGTTCTCCGGCGGAGAGCCCCTGGACCAGCCCGAATTTCTGGAGGCCCTGCTGGTCGAGTGCGGCCGCCGGGGCTGGCACCGGGCCCTGGATACCAGTGGCTTCGCACCCTGGGAAACCCTGGACCGCATCAGACGGCATGTCGATCTTTTCCTGTTTGACTTGAAGCACATGGATGCGCGGAAGCATCGCGCATGCACGGGAGTGGACAACGCACTGATCCTCGGCAATCTCCGCATTCTGGCGGATCTGGGCTCCCCTCTCCAGCTGCGCCTGCCCCTCATTCCGGGCCTGAACGACGACGAGGCCAATCTGCGCAGCACCGGACTCTTCGCCGCTTCCCTGCCCGGGGTGCGCAGCATCGACGTGCTGCCCTACCACTCCGCGGCCAGGGGCAAATACAAAAAACTTGGCCTCGCCTACCCTGCGGACCGCATCCCGCCGGCAAATGCCGAAATGGTGTCCCGGGCCGCAACGATTCTGCAGAACTGCGGTCTTTCAGTCCGCATCGGAGGATAGATGACTCCTCGCATTGACCGCCTGCGCCAGCAGAGCTTTGACGCCGAACCCTCCATTTCCATCGAGCGGGCCCTGCTGGAAACCCGCTTTTACCGCGACAATTACGGCCGCCACTCCCTGCCCGTGCTGCGCGCCCTGGTATTCAGGGATCTGTGCGAGAAGAAGGCCCTGTACCTCGGCCGGGACGAACTCATCGTCGGCGAACGGGGTCCCCGGCCCAAATGCGTGCCGACCTTTCCGGAACTGACCTGCCACACTGCCGATGACCTGCACGTGCTGAGCACCCGGCCCATGACCCGCTACCACGTCAGCCAGGAGGACATCGCGGCTTACGAGAGCGACGTCATCCCCTACTGGACAGGCCGCTCCATGCGCGACCGCGTCTTCTCCCAGGTCCCGGAGGAATGGCGCGCCGCCTACGAGGCCGGTCTCTTCACCGAATTCATGGAGCAGCGCGCCCCCGGCCACACGGCCCTGGACGGTACCATCTACTCCGCGGGCATGCTCGATTTCAAGGCGCGCATCGCCGGGCGCATGAATCGCCTGGACTACCTGAACGATCCCCTGGCCGCCGACCGGGCCGAACAGCTCCGGGCCATGGACATTGCCTGCGATGCCGCCATCGTCTTTGCCGAACGCCACGCCGACCTGGCCTGGGAACAGGCCAAAAGCGAGACAGATCCCCTCCGCAGGGCCGAACTGGTCCGCATCGCAGACGTCTGCCGGCATGTCCCGGCCAACGCCCCGCGCGATTTCTGGGAGGCCCTGCAGATGTACTGGTTCGTGCATCTGGGCATCATCACGGAGCTCAATGGGTGGGACGCCATGACCCCCGGCCACCTCGACCAGCATCTGGCCCCGTTCTACGCCAAAGGACTGGCCGAGGGGACCCTGACCCGCGAGGAGGCCAAGGAGCTGCTGTCCTGTCTGTGGATCAAGGTCAACAACCACCCGGCCCCGCCCAAGGTCGGCGTCACGGCCAAGGAGAGCGGCACCTACAACGACTTCACCAACATCAACCTGGGCGGTGTGCAGCGTGATGGCTCCGACGGCTCAAGCGAACTGTCCTATCTCATTCTGGAGGTGGTGGACGAGCTGAAACTCCTCCAGCCCCAGACCAGCGTGCACATCAGCCAGAAGACCCCGGACCGCTTCCTCAAAGCCGCGGCCAAGGTCATCAGAAACGGATACGGGTATCCGTCCATTTTCAACACCGACGCCGTGATCATGGAGCAGATCCGTGTCGGCAAGAGCGTGGAGGACGCGCGGGAGGGTGGCTGTTCCGGATGCATCGAGACCGGGGCCTTCGGCAAAGAGGCCTACATCCTGACCGGGTATCTGAACGTGCCCAAAGTCCTGGAACTGGCCCTGAATGACGGCCGCGATCAGCTCACCGGCCGGCAGATAGGCCCGCGCACAGGCGACGCGCGGGCATTCGCCACCTTCGAGGACCTCTATGCGGCCTTCGCCCGCCAGCTCGACTGGGTGGTGGACCTCAAGGTCCGCGTCAACAACTACATCGAGCGCATGTATGCAGCCCATTCTCCTGCTCCCTTTTTGTCCGTGGTCATCCACGACTGCATCGAAAAAGGGCAGGACTACTACAACGGCGGCCCGCGCTACAACACCAACTACATCCAGTGCTGCGGCATCGGCACGGTCACGGACAGCCTGTCCGCCATCAAAACCCATGTTTATGACGCCAGAACCGTTTCCATGGACCAACTTCTGGCTGCCCTGGCGGACAATTTCGCGAACCAGGAATCCCTCCGGCTCAGGCTCTGGAACAAGACCCCGTTCTTCGGAAATGACGACGACCGGGCCGACGACATCATGCGCAGGGTCTACGACAGCCTGTTTCAGACCATCGACGGACGGCCCAACACCAAGGGCACGACCTACCACCTGAACATGCTCTCCACCACATGCCATGTCTATTTCGGCAAGATGCTCGGGGCCTCGGCCAACGGACGTCTGGCTGGCCAGCCAGAATCCGACGGGACCTCCCCCTCCCACGGGGCGGACAGGAACGGTCCCACGGCCGTGGTCAAGTCCCTGGCCAAAATGGACCAGATCAAATCCGGCGGCACGCTGCTGAACCAGCGTTTCCTGCCCGGCGTACTGAAGACCGATCAGGACCTGGACAAGCTCGCCCTGCTGGTGCGCGCCTATTTCCGCCTTGGCGGCCATCATATCCAGTTCAACGTGGTGGACACCGATACCCTGCGCAAGGCCCAGGCCCGGCCGGAGGAATACCGCAATCTGCTGGTCCGTGTGGCCGGCTACAGCGACTACTTCGTGGACCTGGATCTGGACCACCAGGAGGAGATCATCCGACGCACGGGCCAGGACATGGGCTGACCAGGGCAGTCTCGGCGGGGAGAGGCGCCCTCCGGACAGCCTTTCCGCCCCCGATGCCGGCCTCTGCTTGCATTTTCCGCTTTTTTGACCCAAAGGCAAAATATGCTTTCGGCCGAATTGGCCCCCAATCATCCGTTTCCATACACATCAAAAAACAAGGAGCTCCCATGAAACGTATCCTGTTCTTCGCCCTGCTGGCCCTGGCCTTGTGCGCGACAACGGCGTCGGCCAAAAAGCTGATCGTGGCCACGGACACCAACTTCCCGCCCTTTGAATTCAAGGACCCCCAATCCGGGAAGCACACCGGCTTCGACGTGGAACTCTGGGACGCCATCGCCAAGCAGATCGGAGCCGAGTACGAACTGCAGCCCATGGATTTCAACGGCATCATTCCCGGTCTGCAGTCCGGCCAGCTGGACGTGGGCATCGCCGGCATGACCATCAAGCCGGAACGCGCCAAGGTAGTGGACTTCTCCGATCCCTACTACAACGCGGGTCTCCTGATCCTGGTCAAGGCCGACAACACGACGATCACCGACGTGAAGAGCCTGGCAGGAAAGATCGTGTCCACCAAGCTCGGCACAACCAGCGAGGATTTCGCCAAGAAGGAAGCCGGGGCCAAGGAAGTCAAACTCTTCCCCAACAATGACGCCATGTTCATGGAACTGATGGCCGGAGGAGCCGACGCGGTCATCTTCGACTCCCCCGTGGTCTCCGACTTCATGCGTACGGCCGGCAAAGGCCAGGTCAAGGTGGTCGGCCCCTTGTACATGGGCCAGTCCTACGGCATCGCCTTTCCCAAGGGCAGCGACCTCCCGGCCAAGACCAACGCGGCCCTGAAGAAACTCAGGGACAGCGGCGCCTACCGCGATCTGTACATCAAATGGTTCGGCACCGAACCCAAATAACCTCCGCCAGCCCAGGGAGGCGGGCCATCCTGCCTCCCTTTCGAGACGTCCATGGCCTTTCAGTTCCAACCCCACATCGTCGTCGAAACCCTGCCCATGCTCATGCGCGGGGTGTGGTACACGGTCTACCTGACTGTCGGCGGACTCTTTTTCGGCTTTCTGCTGGGCGTGACCGCCGGACTCATGAAGCTGGCCCGGCCGGTCCTGGCCCGCAAGCTCTCCGGGATGTACGTTGAACTCATCCGCGGCACCCCCATGCTGGTGCAGGCCATGTTCCTCTACTACGGGGTGCCCATGGCCGTGGGTCTGCGCATCCCCCCGCTGGTGGCCGGAATCATCGTCATCGCCGTCAACTCCGGGGCCTACATCGCGGAAATCGTGCGCGGGGCCATCCAGTCCATCAACATCGGCCAGACCGAGGCCGGACGTTCCATCGGCCTGACCAGGGCCCAGACCATGCGCTACATCATCTGGCCCCAGGCCTTCCGGCGCATGATCCCGCCCCTGGGCAACCAGTTCATCATCAGCCTGAAGGACACCTCCCTGCTCATGGTCATCGGCGTGGGCGAGCTGCTGCGCACGGGGCAGGAGATCGTGG
>ERZ1645192.1345-NODE-1345-length-20541-cov-10.677389_pt1 | contig 20541 bp, 14 predicted proteins | sample MGYA00575354_ERZ1645192 | MGnify/ENA primary metagenome ERZ1645192 (study PRJEB40844, sample SAMN11349763) | freshwater sediment metagenome | isolation source: river sediment | host: Sediment | place: India: Faizupur Khadar , New Delhi | collected 2017-02-21 ... | reverse complement strand
TGAAGGACTTCGCGAAGGGAAACGAACCCTACATCAAATTCGCTGCTGTTTACGGGATAGAAGGCTTGAAAGAAATAATCTTCAAAGCCGTCCTGGGCTTCACCGGCAGGAAGAACCTTGTTCTTTGTAAGACCCTTGAAGAAGCAAAAGACATTCTAGCGAAACAGGCTTAAAACAAAGTGATGTTTGAAGCGTAAGGCGGACTTAGCCGCAAATTCCAAAAGCAGCAAGGGATCGTGAATCCATCTTCATTGGCATGCCGGCGCAGGCCGGTATCCATAGACGTTGCCTGCACATGCAGGGGGAAATTCAAAAGTAATCGTCAGAATTGAATCGTTTCAACAATATTTACCCGTCGCCGTTTATCACATAGTGAAATCTCAAGGATAAAGATTTGACCATGGATCCCCCCACTGCCCTGCTCACCGGCAAAAGAAATTCAGCAAAAAGTTGCCATTTGTTGCAGGATATGATAAATAAAACACATGGAAACATTAGAAAAACAAGAATTATTCTGTGATGTTAACCTCACCCGGATGGATAAAAACGCACACAAGCAATTCATCGTGAAACGCATCCTGCAATTCGGCGATCTGGCCGATCTGCGCTGGGCATTGACCTCTTACGGATATGATGCCGTTCGGAATATTTTTCTTTTCAGTGCCGACCAACTGGATAATAAATCACGAAATTTCTGGCGCTCTTTTTTTCAAATTCATGACGGTGAAAAATGCATAAAGAAGCGATCGACGAACAAACAAAACGCGTTTGGGACAAGATAGCAAAAACCGGCATCGCCAACCGTTTTTATCTGGCCGGTGGAACCGCGCTTGCCGTGTATTTCGGACACCGAAAATCCATCGATCTCAATCTCTTTTCTCAAGAAGATTTTTCAACGCCGGATTTAAAAAGACAACTCTCCCAAACCGGTGAAATCGTTTTATTGGGTGAGGCGGATGGCACCCTGCACGTAACCATCGATCACGTCATGGTGAGTTTTTCCCATTACAGTTACGGACTGCTTTTTCCACCGGTAAAATTCGAAGCTCTAACTCTGGCGGACGAAAGAGACATCGCGGCGATGAAACTGGACGCGGTATCTTCCCGCGGAAGCAAAAAAGACTTCATCGATATTTATGAACTGTTAAAAAAATACTCCTTGGCCGATCTCATTGAATTCTTTGAAAAAAAATATTCCGGTATTCAGTATAATAAACTACATATTCTTAAAAGCCTCATGTACTTTGACGATGCAGATGCGGAACCACCGCCCGTGATGCTCCATGATGCCGGCTGGGACAATATAAAACAAAGCATAAGTCAGGCGGTTGTCATGTTTAGCGAACAACGCAATTATTAATAGTCGCATAATCCTTTTGACATCCTTGAAAACTGGTATGACGTCCCCGGATTTTCAAAAGTCACTGTCAGGATTGAATCGCTTCAACAATATTTACCCGTCGCCGTTTATCGCATAGTGAGATATAAAGAATAAAGATTCAACCCCGGCACGTCTCTACTGTACCAAAGTGGGCAAGAGAATCATTGTCCTGCATTCTTTCATCAAGAGAACTGACGAAACACCGCAGCGGGAATTGGATATAGCCCGCAAGCGGCAACGAGAGGTAAGTAAATCATGAAAAAAAATAGACCGGTAAAAACACATCGCCAGATGGTCGCGGAATGGAAGCGAGATCCTGAATTTAAAGCAGCCTACGATGAACTGGAAACAGAATATGTTTTACTTCGCGAGATCCTGCAAGCACGTCAGCGCGCAGGATTAACGCAGGCAGAAGTGGCTAAGAAAATGGGGACTAAGGCGCCAGCTGTCACCCGGCTCGAGACAGCCCTTTCTGATGCTCGTCAATCCCCGACGCTTGCCACACTGAAAAAATATGCCCGTGCAGTCGGTTGTAAATTAGAAGTCCATCTTGTGACCGGGAAATAATATACGTTATATTTTTCCACCTTTTGTCTCGATTGAAATGGTAGTTCTTGTTATCCGAACGCAAAACCATCTGTAAGTCACGTTCCCAATCCGTATCCTTGCGACCGCATTGCTTTTCAATGAACTTGTACTCCGCGGCCACGCCCACTATCGAATTCGTCGCATTGATGACAAAGGCTGTTTCCTTAGAACTACCATCGCCACAGCTATAAAGACTTTCTTTTTTATTCGGCTTTAAGAAATCAAAGAAACCCATGATTGTAACCTCCATAAGGGGGGTAGCCTGCCCACGCAATAAAGTCAAAAGTAACTGTCAGAATTAAAACACCTTAAAAAATTACCCGTCGCCGTTTATCGCGTAATGAAATGCCAATGATAAAGATTCGACTCAAGACCTCCTGACAATTCTTCATCGGGAAGTTTATAATGATGAGAAAGAGTGTTATCAATCTCATCGATGATAGTTTTTGATTTGCCGACGTAATAATTCACTTCTTCATGCTATGTAAATAATTATTTGCCGGACAGATATCGTGAATTTTTCCGTCTTGTAAGGACAGAAGATAGATTTTTCTCATAACATCTGTGAGCGAAGGCTCATAATCCTTCACTTTCGTTTCTAATGAGTCCATCATTTCCTGAATCTTTTCTCGTTTAGCAGGACCGTCGAAAGCAATTATATATCTGAATTTACTACTTTTAATATATTCCATTATTAAGTGAGCCCAACGTTGCATTTCTGATAAGTCTTTCATAGAAAATAATTCGCTTAAGGTTTCCTGTAATGATGGATAACGGGAATCCTTTTCATAGCATGACTTATAAATAAATGACCACTTGCTCCAACAATCTTTTGTTGTCTTGTCCGAAAGTGTATATGGCCCTGCAAGATCGAACAAAGTAATAATTGTTCTTGCCATTCTGTCAATATCATCTTTGCTGAATTTTGCTTCTTGTTTACACTCAATAACAGTAATTTGACCCTGCGCAGTCAAGACTGTGATATCAGGATTTTTCTTTGTCCATAACCTGATGTCTCTACCCTTATATTGCGAAGTATTTACTCTTAGATTGTTTAATACAAATACATTCTTATGAATATATGAATCAAATCCTTTTATTCGCGCGAGATTACCTAAAGCTATTTCTCTTGCCAAAGGATAATGGACATGTATTCTTTCGGACGTAGTGTCATGTGACTTCTGAGCAACAATTCTCACATTTCTTAAATTACCAAAATATTTTTTAAAAGTAGAGTGCTCAAATCCTTTTTTATTCATTTGATCACTTTCATAAGGTAATTACTTTTCTATAGAAAACGCTATAATTATCAACATCCTTTCACAACACATCTAATCAAACAATACATCGTCAACCATCCCCAGTTCTCTCAAGGCTGTTTTCATTTCCTCTATCTTCTGTTTTGAAATCCCATCGGTTTGATCAATCTCAATATTAAGGATAATTTTCAGATCAGCACTGGTTACATACTTTGAAAGAACTTTTGTATAAAAGTTCATCCACTTCTGTGGGTGAATTTCGCCCGACCACTTGACTTTCTTGATTTCATCAGGTTTCGAAGGTGGTGGCGGTGTGGATGGTTCCTTTTCGTTTGATATAACGACTTCCGAGTAAGCAGTTATTTTTTTAACCGACGCCGTAATTTTGAATGTGCCTTCCTCTTTCCCTGCCTTAAAGACGCCTTTTATATCGATAGCACCACCTTGCGCTTCCCAAGCGATATCAGCAACTTCAATAATATTATCATGCTGATCGAAGCCTTTAGCCACAAATCCCTGGCTTTTACCTGGTTGTATAAAAATATTTGTCGGCGTTATTGCAATCCGTGCCAGTCTTGGCGGTTCAATCTGTTTTTTTGCATCCTCACCGGTGATAATGAACATATCATCCGATATTTCTATATCGGCTGAATTCATGCTTTGTTGAAAATGGAATGGTTTATATTTGCCTTCTGTCGTTTTACCAAGATAGGCAATTATGCCATTTGAAACACCACGTGCTATTGTCTCTTTGATTGAATCAGGGTCAAGCAATCGGGGAAATTGAGGCGATGCAAAAAAAGTATTCCTTACTGATTTTGTACTCCACTCTTTAAATGCCGGAGGCCAGAAGCGAATCAAGAAATTAGGACTGATATCTTTCTCAACAAGACCATCTGTGCGTAGTCGATTAAATATATTGGCCAACAAAGTATCAGCAGAACTTGAATGTGGAATACCATAATCAATTTCGAGCCATTTATTATCTTTGTCAAGAAGCATGACTTTATTATAAGTACGCCATACCGATTCTTTCAAATCGCGTTCGGCTTTTTTAATATTAGTTTGTAATTGATGTTTTTGCGTGTCATCTAATTGCAGATCCTTGGATTCATCGTCAATATCCTGCCAGGCTAGAAGTTTTCGTGCTTCTTCGGCTATCGTATCAGCTTTATCCGGCACACACCAGATGAGTGCGCTTTTAAATGTTCGGGCAGAAGTGCCATATTCCTTTGTCATCTGATCAATCGACTGTTTTACTTTTTTAGCATCCGTTACCTGATCAGGCGATACAATGATCACTGTCAGCACCGCTCTGTCGGGTATTTGATTGCTTTTCTCAGGGAAATAACAGCGTTCAACAGCAAGCCCCGCGTTGAAAAGATCCTTTATTTCGCCTTTTACAGTTTCATCAATACGTTCTGGTTTAACATTCGCCCTACGATCGGCAAGCAACTTGTTCAGATTGGGAAGAATAGAGAATCGATATTTGTTGTTTTTTTCTGCAGCAAGATAGTAGCAAGATTCGGACAAAGCATCCAATGCTGTTTCCACATTGCCGATATCCATATCGGGATCGGCAACCGCAAGTCTGACTTCCGTTAGTGTCGCATCCGTTTTAGTACGTCCCCCATTCGATTCAAAAAAGATTGTTGTTGCTGCTTTCTGATGCAGCCTACATTTTTTTATTGCATCAATGGCTTCTTTATCTAATCGAATGGCAAAAGCTTCCTTTTTACCAGCAATGTCTGTTGTTACCGCACCTTCCAAACGGCTTTCACCGAGCTGTTCAAATATGGCAGCACGAAATAAAGGATCTTCAAGCGGCGCCGTACCAAGCATGATGAGCGGATCTTTATAAGCGCCTTTGTAGCCCTCTTGAAATGCTTTTGATACCCAGAGAGCGAGAAGTCTCAGAACGCCTCTTGTTTTCTGAAAGCGCGGTAGTGACTGCCATTTACGCTGGAAAACCGAAAGCACAGATGGATGAAAAGGATAAGTCGAAAGAAATACCTCTCTGGCATTTTCAGCCGGGAACCAGTTGGGAATCTGCTTTTTATGCTCAATAATCCATTCAGTATATTCATCGGCTACTTTCTTTGCGTCTTCGGGAACGCCTGTCCATTCAAAAAGACGCCGACGAATGATTTCGGCTGTTTCTTCTTCGGCAGACATAATTACTGCCTTGCCAACACGATCCAGCAGTTTCTTAAATCTGCTGTATTCTGATTCATCTTCCGCCGACATTTCCAATTCAGATGCCGGTATCGATACAGCGAGAACCACATTATCATGCGCCCGAACTTCTTCTGATAGGTTCTGTATGAAATTGTAAAGCTGCGTGGCCAGACCGCTCTTACGATTACGGCTAATGTAATTCATCAATTCATCAACAAGAATTAAAGCCGGTTCTTTTTCAGGTAGAAATTTTCTAATAATTTCACTGGAGGGTGATATTAGCTGCTTTTCATGTTCTTCAACAATTTTAAAAGCTTTTTCTCCACCGAGTTGAAAAGCAATTTCCCCCCATGGGGTTTTCCTTAAAGGCGTACCATCGCTGCCGCCGCGACCGGTAATGGAATCAAATTCTGTACCGACAAATACGGCCGTCTTTGCTTTTGGTATTTTATCGACACTAGCCTTGCTAAGAATTGATGAAACACCCTTCCAATCTTTAGCTTTCGCGCCACCATTGGCCAAATGATACAAGAGCGTTAAGGCATGAGTCTTACCACCGCCAAACTGAGTTGCCATATTAAACGTTGCGGATGTTTCAACTTTGATACCTGATAACCGACGAATAACTTCCGCGGAAAGGTCCGTTATATTTTTTGTAAGATACGTCCGCTCAAAGAATTTCTCAGGATTCTGATACACAGCCGGTGCTTTGCCATCGCGCACATGATCCAAATGCACAGCAAACTCTGAAGCATCAAGCGGGCGGCCATCACGTAAATCTTCACGGGGATTAACGACTTTATACCAGGGCTTTAAAGCCATGATCTTATACCCTCCTCATAATAAATTAAATTTGCCGGTGTTTTTATCCAGAGACCACCATTTAAAAAATTTATATGGAAACGTGCCGGCATCATCTCTGCTGCCAACAACTATTATTGATTCACCGTTAAGCCGAAGCCTTCCTGAAATACCCATAGCTGTGATCACATCATCCTGAAGATATTTCACCAAAGCAGAACCATCTTTTGCTGTTTTCCGATAACAAAAAACAATTCTTAAATCAGCACGCACACATAACAACTTCCAAAGTGAATAAGCTATCTGATCATTATCAAAACTATTTTCGAGTTCAAATACAGCAACCGGATAACGCCATTTTTTATTGCTGTCTGCAAAAGCCATCACATCAAGCGACAGGTATTCATTTCTTTTAACTGGAAGCAGTGAGCATTGATGACCCTTAGCCGATGCCCGCCAGCCTAATGCAGAACATGTATTAATACATACTGTGGTCAAAGCACGTGTCCAATCAGCCAGATTTTCATTCAACGATGCTTCCTTTAAATCAGAAGAGACATCTGGCTGTTCAACAATTTTAAAAAATGAATACTTCCAATCGCCCGCTATGTCTGTGCTCATTAAAATCCAAATCCTTTTTTGCGCGCCTGAACACCTTCAACCCAGCGTCTTTCATCAGTGTTTGGCGGATAAAGAGCCGATAGTGCCTGCGCCAAGCGCCAGAACTTTTCATCACGTCCTACACCTTCCTCAACAAGAAATCTCTTTAAAGCTTCTCCTCTGCCTGCGGCAAAGAGAATCATCGCCTGATGCAATCTATCGAGCCTGGTTTTACCAAGTTGCGGTACGTTTTTCTGGCCCCATGAACCTTCCTGTTCAGCCTTTTCCACTTCTTCCATGAAACCCAGATCCATCTGTGATGACTTTTTCTTGCGTCTTGTTAAAGGCGCTTCAGATTCATCTTTACCAAACAAAGTTTTTGTTCTTTCTGAAACGGGCAATAATCTTGCCTTATCGCCCTTTACTTCAACAAGATTTTGCAACTGTTCCAGATGAGCACCTAACCCTTGGGCGATTTTTCGTGCTGCGTCATATTCAAGAGTGTATCCGGATAATTTTGTTTTTGTTGATTTTTCCTCATCTTCTTCATCGCCCTCTTCTTCGGAAGAAACATCACCATTTGCTGTTCCTGTCGATAAGGTCCAAAGCCACATTGCTGTTAAACGGGCATCTTCTTCAAAACCGGCAGTATCTGCCCCTTCAAAGATCATATTCAGGGCTTCCTTGGCAACCACAGCCCATACTTGCTCAAGATACTCCTTTAAAGCAACCTGTTCGCCGCTAGCCTTCTCTACACGGGAATAACGTGAAAAGATTTCCAGGGCTGGGCCTAGACACGCAAATATAGCGTCAGCACCCACCACGCCTTCTTTTGCTAATCTTGGCATCCAGTCATGAATTCGCTTTGGTAGTTCAGCAAGGACATCACGCCAGTCACCAATATCATCCATTCGAACAGTACCATCTAAGTTTTCACGTGGCCTCACAACCAAATGTATCGAAGAGGCTAAAGCAGCAGATCCATGTGCACGTAACCGACCAGGACGTTCTGTATCAATGGACCAAGAAGCTGTACAAACCCAGCCAGCGTTCAACATCGCTTGTAATAATGCTTCCCACCCAGATGTAGATTTATGCGCAAAAACAATAACTCCAATACCCCACGGCGAAAGTACTCTTCTCCCTTCTGACATTGCTTTCTGCATTTCCAACTCAAACCATTTACCGTCTTTTTCTGGATAGCGTACAGGATCCCAACCTGCCATTTCACAGATCTCTTCTTCTTTTGGTACTAAGTGAGAGTTAAAAAGATCAGGAAATATATCGCCAATGGTACGCTTTAGCCAGACATAAAAAAAGTCTGATAAATCTGCATAAGGTACTGCGTTATAATAAGGTGGATCGGTAAAAAAGATATCGGCAGCATCGTCAGGTAATGGATGTTTTGTTGCACTGCTTTTTTGAACAGTTCCCACGGGTAGTTTTGCTTGGGCCATATTTTCAATATACCTACATATCCAATCAATGGCACCATCCCAATTCCCTGAAGTATCCGCCCATGGTACTGTCTCAGCAAAATCTGTAATCATCGGAAGCGCTTGGCGGCCAAAAGTATGAGCGACAAATTCACCACCTTGCGACCAAACAACTAAAGAGGATAAGTAATCTGCTTGTCGATCAAGTGCAAATGCAAGAAATGTTTTAACTTCATCAGAAATCTTCATTTGTTTTATTGTATTCACCAAAAAAGTTAAATTTAAAAGTTGTCTAGCAGTAAATAAACTGCCCCAAGTATTATGACCATATAATGGTGCATTAAAGACACCACTCATCACCGGTAATACTTCATCTGGAATCATACTGATATTGCTCTTGTATTCTTTACTCTTTTTTTCCAACTCTTTTGCCGCACTTACGACAGATTGAATATCCTTTTGATTTGGTACACGATAATTTTTACCTTGTGCACCAGGTATACCAGTCACAACACAAAACATTCTTGCATCGTTTGCACCGCCAAAGCGTTTTTTTAGTTGAGATCTAACGGAAGAAGCCGCTGTTGTGTACCCACAGCAAGGACAAATAGCACTCCCCCTTTTAACTGTGCCTTCCTTTACATCAGACACCTTTGCATTATTGATGATCTCGAAATCCACACCCTTTCTTGATTTCGGTATAATTCTTAATGCAACAGAATTTCTCTTTCTCTTAGCCAACCAAAGAGATCGAATTAGAGGTATCTCTGCACCACATCCGGGCCCTTCACAAATTACAGTGCGCGCCCATAAATATGTCAACGGCTCTTCTGCGCCAAGATAATCATAAAATTTCTTTAGATTTTTCTTCGCTTCGTTTTTTATAAATGCACCTTGTCGTCGAATGTCGTCCACAATTTGAATTCCACATCTTGGAATGAACTCTAAAACTGCTTTGTTTAATAAAACAGCGACTGGGTTTAACTCCGTGGCAAATACGTTCCCCCCCAATCTCAAACCTTCAACGGGTATCGATCCGCCGCCGGAAAAAGGATCAACAATCAACGGTTTAGTGCCCTGTGCCCCTCCAAGATTTTCATGTGCCAAAGACGTTAAATTTCTACTTATACTTAAAAAATCTTTATTATTTGCATTATCCCAGTCGGCGAATTCTGCGATGAAATCCAATAAAGCACCCCTGATTTCTATTGGATTATTTAAGTCTTTTGTTTTACCACCTCTTCTATCACGAAATTCTTTCATCAAACGAGCGGCTTCCTTTCTAAACCCATTTGGGCACAGCTCATCTGCAGGATCCGGCCATAAGGCAGCACAAAGAACTGCGCGACAAGCCGCTAGTGGCCGTCTTGCCCACCAGATATGAAGTGTTGAGATGTGTCCATGCCTTATGCTCTTCTCGCGACGCGCATGTTCAGAAATGCGCTTTATCGGCAAATCAACTTCTATTAGTCGTTTTGGATATGCATTCATTTTCTTAGCGATTCCTTTAAAAGATTGGTAAGCGTATCTCTATCATTTGCTGTTAGATTTTCAACGTAACATTCAGCACATTGCTGAATTAACGCATTTTTGTTAATTGATACTCTTTCAGATAAATGGTTAAACCATTCGTGATGATCAATGTCCTTCATAGTTGCATTAAAACTCGGCACATCGAATTCATATTTTTCACCAAAGAAACCAATTACGTTTACAGAACTTAATAGTTCTTTCTCTGGCGCAAGTCCACCCGGCAGTTTAAAAATATTATCTGCCGGACTATCGTTCTTATCACCATCTCTTACGGCAGCAACAGGCAACGCGGTATCTTTTAATGCCTTCATAACGGAATGAATTGTCTTTGTATCACCAGTGCTATGTATCTTAATTGACTTTAGAAATGCATAATCAGATTTTCGCAGAATTTCCGTTAAGAGAACTCCGGCAACTTCATCTTCGACCAAGACGTGAAGAGCTTTGTCGTGGCCTTCTGTCATAAGACTAATAGCTTGTGCAGTTGTAATGCCTTTAATCGCGCGCAGACCAACAACACTTCGATCCAGATATATTCTAGATGCTGATGGAAGTGCACTGAGTAAGTACTCACTATGCGTCGATATTAAAATTTGATGTTTTTTTTCAATACACACATCAATCAAATATTTACCAAATTCATGTTGTGCACTTGGATGTAATGACGTCTCAGGTTCCTCTAAAAGTACCAAGCTTTTCTCTGGCAGTGTCTGTAATCTTCTAATTATATGTTGTGTACGCCCTTCACCACAACCCATATTAGCCTCTGAATACTTATTGCCTGCGCGCATTACAGTGACAACTTCACCTTCTCTGTCATTATGTTTAACTTCATTATTTTCCATAACATCATAATTGCACCCAAGAATTTTGCATGCCCAACTTTTTGAACTTTCGGCTAATGATTCTGTCCTAAGAACTGAAATATTTGATGCATTCCTTAAGACAAAATCACGCACCTCTATCTTTGGTAAATATAAACCCATTCCTGCAAAATAAACTGTTCTTTTTGGTTGTGGTCTATAACCTGACCATCTTTTTTCAGATTCACTCCTTTTGATAGCAATTGTTTTAACTGTTCTGTCCTCATGCCAATAACTATATTCCACGACAGCATCAGTTCTAAAAGGTGCTGGGTCAAGAATGCCTGACACAATGAAATCTTTTATATAATATCTTCGACTTACCGAATCAGGTTTAGCATATGCGACTGCTGCAAGTTGAAGCAACGTGGATTTCCCTGTTCCATTTAAACCACAAAAAGCTGTAATTGGATTTTCGATATCAATTATTGTTAAGTCGTGGCATCTAAAACCTTGAACCTTTATCTTCATCAATAAATTACCAAAATTGGCATACCTATTATCTTCACTAAAAAGATTTTGAAGCCTATTGCGATGATCCGGCATTTAAGCACCCCATTTTTTATTAATGTGTCTGTCTTTATCCATTCAAAACAATATCTGCCTTAATTTGATAGTGCTCTATTTTAACTATTGGTTTCCAACTTAGTCGCGACGGGTCTTGTAAAGTGTAGATTTCAGGATTAGATGCACAATTATAAACCACATATAGCCAGTAATCTTTTTTCAGCCTTTCAGCCGTTTTATATTCGTTTGTAGTCAGTGCAACCTCTCCGATAGCTGAACGGCCTTTTACTTCAATGAATCTTACTTCAATGGCCGTTTGTGGATCCTCTGGATGCGGTTTGCGCGAAATCAAGTCAAATCCTCTATTTTCATTTTCAACACTTGTCACATTCCACCCTCGGGCTTCTTCAAATTCAATAGCCTTTTGAATAGCTATTTTTTCGACTTCATCATCCTTTACCATTGGCGCAAATTGTGGTGATTTGCGTTCGGGATGTGGCAGTACCCACGCGCTACCATGATGATGAATATCTGTTATTGTGCAGTTACGTTCCTGTTGCAGTTCTTCGCGTCTGCGTTCCAGCCGATTGTTTAATTCAAAAATACGATCTTCTGTTATTTTAATATTTGCCGCCAAAGGTTGACTTGTATCGCCGTTTTGCTGCGCTTCAAGCAGTTCTGCCATTCGCAGATTCTGACGGTTGATTAGTTCATTAAGGCTGATTTCCATATGTCTTGATATTGTTTCAGTTTCTTTTTCACGTTGCAGGCGTACTTCTTCCAGCAGAGGGTTGAGTGCTTTCTGGATAAGAGTATTTTCAACAGAATCGCGTTGCGGCAATCCGCTGCTATCGGGTATTTCAAATTTTTCGGTCGCAAGAGATAAATCCAGGAATATCGTTGGCTGACGGATGCTTAATAATCCATTCATGTCTGTCTGTACGACAAAAAGCTTTTCGTGCAGCACATTTCCTCTACCGTCACGAATAGATGCAGAAAACACATCCAATTTGTAAGGGTCTTTCTGATGCAAATCATAAAATACAGATCCCTGTCGTAAATCGTGCTGCACACGTTCCGTAATGTCTTCACGCACACACTCAAAAAGAGGATGGCCCGGTGTAACCCATTCCACGGTGGGATCTGTCGTCAATAGTTTTTTATCAAAAACAATTTGTTTATATTCCTTGCCTAACTTACCAAAACGCGGTTCGCAATGCTCACCAATCTGCCAAAGATTTCGAGGAATACGTCCAATTCTGTAGGTGTGTTTGTCTTTTACAATTTCTTTAGGATGTATTCCAGTATGCGGCGCGGCACCGATAAAGAAGTCTTCTATAACCTCTGGGACAAGACGGCGTTCTTTTGCTTCTGCAGATTTACCGACAATAGCAGAAAGATTCAATTCTCTTTTCGCCAGCCCTTCAAGCGTCGAGTTTGTAATTTGCCTAAATCTGCCGGTATCAATTTCCTGGACAATACGGTTTTTTATGACTTCTTCGGTGAGATTCCGCGCATACATATCCCTAAGCATACGTTCCAACATATTGGAGGGAAATACATCGCCAAGCACATTAAAAATCTTACCCGTGCGATTTGGATCGAGATCGTCTTCTATTTGTCGCATACGTTCAAATAGTTTTTGAAGCACTCTACCTTCACGTGTGTTTGTGGTAACGAAGTTGAAAATAAGACAGTCTTTTTCCTGTCCGTAACGATGGATACGTCCCATGCGCTGCTCAAGTCTGACTGGATTCCATGGAATGTCATAGTTGATCATAAACCAACAGAATTGTAAGTTGATACCTTCACCGGCGGCTTCTGTTGCAACAAGTACCTGGCAGTCTTCACGGAATTCCCGCTCTGCGTAAATTCGTGTGCCGGACGTGTCTCTATTACCTATTTTCATGCCGCCATGTATTTGTGTAATGGTCAGCTTCCACTCAGTGAGCTTTGTAACCAGAAAATCTAGGGTGTCTTTATGCTCGGTAAAAATGAGCAGTTTCATTTTCGGATCATTAAAAATACCATTGTCTATAAGAACTTCTTTTAATTTTACAAGTTTTGATTCAATTTCCCGTTTTTCAAGTTCACGCGCCTGATCGATTAATTTGCCTAGTTGAAGAATTTCTTCTCTCAACGCCTCAGGATTAACGGAAGCAACAACATCTTCTAACTGAGCAATGATTTCCTGCTGTTCTTCTTCCGGAAGATCTTCAAAATCTTCGGGTAATTTCCTGTTTATCTGGGATAATCGATAGGCTTCGGGATCTTGAAGAATATTTTCACGTTTCGCCTTCATTCTTTCCAGGCTGCGCCGAACAGCGTAAATACTGGATGCGAAACGACGCTGAAGCATGGCCATTGTAAAGCCAAGTGCGCGGCCACGTGCTGAATCATCGGCTGCTGCTTTAATGGATTGATCTTCAACATATCTTGTTAAGGCATCATAGAAATCCCATTCCTCAGAATCAATTTGAAATTCAGATGTTTGAACATTGCGTTTGGTAAAAAGCATTTTTACCTGGCCGGTATCGGGATCAGGAAAAGTTACAAGTGCCTCCTTTATTCTACGCAGATAAAATGGCGCTTCATGTCGTACCATTGCTTCTTCCAAACTTTTTATGTCGCCGTAAACATCTTTATCAAGCAGTTCCAAGAACAGGCAGAAATTCTTCGGATCACCCTTGTGCGGCGTTGCTGTCATTAAAAGATAATGATCTGTCATTTGTGACAGCGATTCGCCTAATTGATAAGCCAAAGTTTTTTTGTCAGAGCTGTAGGCACTCATTTTATGAGCTTCATCAACGATAATTAAATCCCATTGGCTGCGAAGCAGACTGTCTTTTGCATCTTCAATCCGGGAAACCCAAGAAATAGAAGTGACAACCTGATTTCTTTCCTGCCAGGGATTTGTGCCATAATTGGCCCGAAGGATATCGCCTTTGATTATTTCAAATTGTTCCCGGAATTTATCTTTCATTTCACGTTGCCACTGAAATGAAAGATTTGCAGGCGTGACAATCAGAATTCGTTTTATAAGTCCGCGAATCTTCAGTTCTTTGATAAGCAGTCCTGCCATAATCGTTTTTCCGGCACCTGGATCATCGGCCAGCAAGAAACGAATACGCGGCAATTTTAAAAAATAGTCATAAACTGCTTCCAGTTGATGCGGCAAAGGATCGACCCTAGCAATGGACAAAGAAAAGTAAGGGTCATATTCATAGGCTAGTCCAAGCCTTAAGGCTTCTATGCCTAGACGAAATTTTGCAGGATCACCATCAAACGGTTCTTTTTCAGGCGTGGCTTCAAGTTTTGCTAATTGCTCAGTTGTTAGAATTGGTTCATAGACTTTATGACTTTTGAGTCCCTTGCCAATAAGCTTAACTGAATCGCCCATTGGCATGGAGACAATTATCTGAACAGGTTCGGGGAATATTGGGCCTTTGACAATTATGTTCGGTTTTAGTTGATCAATCAGCATGAGATACGTCCAATCATCGAGCAGGTAATGCTTATTTGCGAGTAAGTTCTAAAATGGAATTTTTCAGATTGGGTTATTTTCCATACATTTATTGGCATAATACAACTTCTCAAAAACTTTGCAAGTAAATTATTGAACCATTTCAAGTGGTTCTCGCATCCCTCGAAAGAGGGTGTTGAAATTTGGAATTTAAGATCGTCTCTCGCTGTAACTTTTTTATTTCAAGTTTTCTTGTTTACAGATCTCCTTCCTGCAGCACACGGCCATATCCATTACTCTCCAGATACCAGTATGTGAAATGTTTGGATAGCCAGCTTGCGGCTTTTTCTTCGGCTAATGGCTTATAAAGAGATGTATAGATTACCGGGATGCCGAAACGTGCTTCCAAAGCATCGAGGGTTCCTGAAACAGCGTTTGGATGGGCCAGCGTATTATATTCATCATAATCATAAGGTGACTTAATGTCTTCATAACTTGCTTCAATTAGCAATGCCCGCCAGCGGTACTTGGTCATTTTTTCGCAGAGTTTGAAAAATCTTTCTCGCTGCTGCATGACGGTGGTTATCAGATCGGTCAGCGTTTTTCTTTCCAGAACAATCAATGCTTCCATCCCCTCCACACTGTAGTCGCCGGCTTTCAGAGCCTGGCTTTTTGTATCGGCGATCCAGTTTTTGAATCTGCTAAAGTCGAAAGGATATTTTTCGCGGGTATCAATGAGAACAATCGGTTTGGGAATCTGCCGGGTAATGCTGTGACCGCCCCGTTTGACAATTAAACGGCCTGTTGGAGGATCAGCTGGGCGAATCTCCTGCGCAGATTCATTAAAATCACATGCGTCATATTCTTTTATAGATTTGCATAAAGTCTTGTTCAATATCTAATCAACCTCCACGATGATCATGGGCGTTTTGGGCGGTAATTTGATGACGTCCTTAAATACGATCGGCGGTTTACCCTTGGCTTTCAACCAGGCATTCCAGATTTGTCTGGCGATCAGTTTATATTCCGGCGCGCCGTAATGTTTTACTTGTTCGTTTTCGTCGTAGAGGAAAAACCACCAGGCAAATTCCTCGGCTATTATTTTTTCGAGGGCATCAATGGTTTTCCATTCCGCTTGACGCAGCAGAATGGTTTCCGCTTCGGCTAGGTATTCATCGTCAGGGGCGCCGCAACAGACGAGCCCCTGGGGGTCGATCTTCGCCAAGATATCAACTATTTTATGAAGCAGAACTTTATTGTCTTGCATTTGATCAATAATCCACTGATCGTATATGCTGTCGTAAATCTCTGTCATTCTTCTGAAGAGATGGCTGATGTGTTTTTGGAATCTCTCCTTATCATTTAACATAGGATATTACTCCTTTCATCGGAAATTTTATTGCCTTGGGGAACATCAAATCCATCAAACACGGTTGGCGCCATCGGATCGTCCGAATAGAAGCGGCTTCGCTTGTTGTTTGAGATAACGTTCAACGATTTTGTTGATATTTTTTATGGTCAGTTCGTCGGACCCGTCTTCGATGGCGGCCTGCACCAGGGCCTGTTTGGCATAATAGTCAATTTCCGCGAAATGCATGGGATACGTTTTAACCAGGGTCATCAGCTCTTCATCGCAATATCTGCATCCGTTAAAATGCTCTTTCCAATGCAGGATCTGGATGTCTTCCGGAGGATAATCCAGATTGAAATGGAGGTTGAATTCCCTGGGTATTTTGCTCGATGCGGGTATGGTGACCATGCAGAACAGTCCCTGGTAGGATCTCAGATTAATTAGCAGGTCATAATACAGCAGCATCTGATCAATATTTTCCCATCTGTGGTTCTTGTCTTCCGTCCATTTTGTATTAGAGTGATAATCAACAAACAGCAGGAGTGAAGCATCACCGGTACTTTCCGCAAACGCCAGTTCCAGAGGATCTTTTTTGGTCTGGGTAATTGGATCGAACATTTTATCATCGTCCGAAGAGCTGCATTTTAAGATATTCGCGTAATCCACTTTTTTGATTTTGAGATTGCATTCATTGGCCAGCGATTCCACAACATCAATCCCGGTCTGAATATCGATACATGTAACGAGGATGTTCAGGCCTGCTTTCTTCTCTTTGAGATTCCGGTAAATGTCGGCAACCTTGGTCAATTCGATTTCCTGCACTTTGCTTGTCTGAGCGTTTCTGAATTTGCCGGACGGCGTATAGACCTGATACAGGTCGTCCATATTGTACATCTGCTGCAACTGCAGTTTGCAGGCCTGCTCGATCATGTCCATGGTGATCAATGATTTCAGCCGGTCATCGGATGGCAACGAGGAAAGCAGCGCCATGAAGATGCTGTTCTTGATGAGACCGCCGGTGAAATTATAACGTTCCGCGAGCGCCCGGAGATCCACATCAGGGGCTAATGTCGCGAAGCCGGGCGTCAACGCCTGCCACATTCTGTATCGTAGGTCGGCATCCGGAATCGCAAAGCAGACCTTCAGCGATAAACGGCGATCTAGAGCCGGATCGAGCCGCGCGGGCCGGTTTGTGGATAAAATGACCACGCAGTGCGCTTTTTCAATTTCAATCAGGAGCGCCCTGGAATAATAGCTGTCTTTTTCAAAGAAATCGTCAGCCTCGTCAAAATAAACGATGCCCGAGTTCAGAGAGGCTTCCAGAAACAGATCTTTGATGGCATCATCACAGACAGTCGGATGGTGGTGCGCGAACTCACTCACTTTGAGCGAATAGAGCTGCCGGTCAAAATGGCAGGCCAGAGCCTGGGCGGTCATGGTCTTTCCCGTTCCGGAAGGCCCGTGAAAAAGCAGTGTCAATCCGGTTCCGTAGCCGTAAAAGTCGTCAATCATGGCTGCTTTTCTGCTGTTTCGGCTGGCCAGATAGAGGCCGACACGCGAAACAAGCTCCTTTTTGGTCTCTTCCGGCATGATGACCTGGTCCAGGCGAACCAAACCGACATCCCGCTGAATCAGCCCGGACGCGCTTTTATAAAAGTTGTTGTCACCAACGAAGTACCGCACGTATCGGTCGTTCAGGGTGACGTATCGTTCAAAGATGCTGGATTTGTCGCTCTCAATGTTCAGGATTTCCTGTCGGATGAGCATGGAATCCATGCTGAAATATTTGCGGCTGGCCAACTGCTCGCGATAGTCACCGCAGAGCATATTCAGAACTGTGCTTATTTTGATTCCATTATCATCTCTCGCTTTTTCCCCGAAATCACAGAGGTCAAACATATCTGTAAACCGCTTATTCGTCGCCAGCAGGAGAAGCAGCAGGAGCAATTTTCTGTTGAAAGCATCGATTTTGTTGTCGCGGCAGAACTTTGTAAAATAAATAGCAACTCCTTTTTGCTCTGCTACATCGGCGCCATGCTGATTTTGCTGTCCGGTAAGTGCAATCAGCTCCGCCAGTTTTTCCGGCTTGCTGTCGGCAGGCGTTAGTCCCGCCATCGACATGACCTGAACATAATTGGGATTGGTCTGCCAATCCTCTCCTCGCTGCCGCAGGAGGCCGTGTGCCAGAATCAATTGTCCTTCTTTCTCCAGGGCCTGCAGGTAATCCAGGTTGTCAAAAAACGCTACGTCGGTAATTTTATTTTCACGGCAATCGGCAAATGAAACAAGCTGTCCCGCTTGCACGGTAGCACCATGGACCGTATGCACCGATGATATCGGTTCTCTCATAAAGGGTTCTCCTTATTTGCGTATTTGTGTTTTTTCTACCATATCGGCAAGGCCATGCTGTACCGCCTCTTCAGGTGTAAGCCATGTGTCCACATCCCGCAGAAGATAATTTTCCAGTTCGGCGCGGTCTTTAACTTTGGAATATGTTGCATAATGATGGATAACCCGTTCATGCATCATATCTTCCTCTTTTCTTACGGCGATAAGCTGACTGTGGCTACCACCGCGCACTGTAAAAAAACGATGTGAGAGAACTGACGTTCGTGGAGTGATGACCCTGCGTCCACTCTCTCCAGTCATGAATATCAACAATCCCATGGAGGCAATCATTCCAAGTCCGGTTGTGTATATGGGGATCCGTGACCATTCTATGATATCGATTATAGAAAAACCGGCTGAACATGTTCCGCCTGGAGAATTAATGATCATCTGCATCTGGCTGACGTCTCCTTTGATGTTGTGCTCGATGATTTCCTTGCAAACCGTTTCAGCTTTTGAGGTATCGATTTCGCCTGATAGATAGATGATGCCGTATTCGGTCAATGCCTTTTCACTGCGCTCTGTTTCTTCTTTTGCCATGATTGCGTCCCTCCCTTTTCATGTCTGATTTGGGGATAGATTACCAGACCACCGTTCCATATTAAGGAACGATTGTATTATTTTTTGTTGAAAAGGGTAGGTTATTAATAAATGAGTTATTCCAATGGCTTGGATTGACAAAAATATGGTCATTCCCGCAGACTCCTGGCGTAGTGTTACATAAATATCTTTACATTATGTCATTTCGAAGCGAAGCGAGAAATCTTAATGATCAAAGGAACATACAAGATATCTCCCGTTGGTCGATATGACAAGGTTTCATTGTAACACGACACTGGCGGGAATCTGGTTGCTCTGTTATTCCCGACCTGATCGGGAATCCAGGAAAAAAGGATACTGGATGCCCGACAGAATCATTCGGGCATGACAGATAAGGATGCAAAAAGTCTATGGGATTGGCGTGCTGCTTTTACGGATAGCAACAGGCTAGTTTGGCAATCCTTAATCTTAATTCTTTAACCAGCCGGTCCGGTTTGATCAGTTTGGCCTGTTCGCCAAAGGAAAGCAGCCAACTGATCAATTCCGGTTCGGACGATGCGGTAAATCTCAGAATGATCTTGTTTTTGCCTTTTTTCAGTATTTTCTGATCGGGACTCCAGATGCGTTCGGCCACGAAAGAGGCTGCCCAATCCCTGAATTCCACCTCGACCTGAAAAGATTCATCCTTCATGAGTCCAAACTGCTGATTGAAAGATTTCTCGAAATCAAATTGATCAGGCTGGAAGCCGGTATCTGTCATCACGACCGCTTTCATCCGGTGCACCGCCAGCAGGGGATCATATTTTGGCGCGCGGTACGGTTTGCCCGGTTCCTTGGCCTTTTGCGCGTGGAGATAAATGGCGTCGTGATGGGAAAAGAGCTTCAGCGGTTTTATGTAGAATGTCTTCGGGCGCGGAGCGTTTAAGGCTTGATAGGTCAGTTTGCAGATCTTATGATTTTCCATGGCTTCGATTAATGTATGGATAATCTGATGATGCGATGTGTAATCAATGGTGCCGGGGCGGAATGAAGCAAAGTGACATTCGCTAAGCTGCTGGCCACCGGCCAGAGCGGCCTTGCTTTTGAAAATTGCCTGAGTCGCTTCTTCATAAAGTTTCTTGCCGATCAGATGCTGCGTAAAGGCCTTGCACATATGCAGAGACTGAAGTTCGGCTGAAGTGATGGGGATATTCTGGAGGGAAGCGCCGGATTTTCTGATCCGGTAAAAATTTCTGTTGCCCTGCTTTGTCTCTTCAATATCGATGCCGTAGGATTTCCGGATATCCTCCAGCAAACGGAGAATCGTCTGCTTCGAGCAATCCAGCATCCTGGCAAGCTGCGTCAGGGAATGACTCTCTCCTGAAAAGAGCAGACGGGCGAACAATCCAATCAGTTTTTCACCGTAACTTTTGTAAGGATCGAATTTTTCGGGCATGGTTCCCTCCATCTTTTGTTTGTGGGCAATATAACTCACCAGAAATTCGAAGTAAATATGAAAATCAAAAACGTGCCGCAATATGGAACGATAATCTGAAATAATATTTACAAAATAGCTCACAAAAGGGGGGGTAAAATATCATGTGGCTTTATCTTAGAATAGGTTTCTACTCTGTCGTGCATAAAGAGCCGTGCAAAAAAGACGAGCTTCTAGTC
>ERZ1645192.1344-NODE-1344-length-20546-cov-5.205456_pt1 | contig 20546 bp, 12 predicted proteins | sample MGYA00575354_ERZ1645192 | MGnify/ENA primary metagenome ERZ1645192 (study PRJEB40844, sample SAMN11349763) | freshwater sediment metagenome | isolation source: river sediment | host: Sediment | place: India: Faizupur Khadar , New Delhi | collected 2017-02-21 ... | reverse complement strand
GATCAACATGTTACACCCGGTTCCACATCGGAATATATGCGGAACATCCGTTCTATGAAATAGCGCGCAATCCCCAATCCCTAACCCCGAACCCCGAACCCCGAGCCCCGAGTCCCCCGGGATCAGCGGGGTGCGGCGACGGGGAGGGCGATCCGGCCGATGAGCTGGCCGCCCCGGGTGAGAACGTCCACCCGGACTTCGTCCCGGGGGGATGCCTTTCGAAAGGTGTGGAAGGTCCACAGCCGGTAACCGTCCCGCCGGCCGCCCCGGACGGGGTAGTACGGCGAGCGCCGGAGAGATGCGCCGTCGGCCAGCCAGTGGTGGGCGATGGTTTCCTCCAGGCCGAGTGGCGCCGTGATGGCGGTCAGAACGTAGAGACGGCCGCGGTATCCCGCCGCCAACCGCTCATAAGGCTGCCGGATCGCCAGGCGCCCGGGTTCCATCCCCGGACCGAACTCGAACCGGGCGAGTTTGAGCGGGGCCGGCGGAATGACGGGCCGGCCGAACTCCACCAGGCCGGCCAGCAGCAGGGCCGCCAGGATCGCCAGCGCCGCTTTCTGGCGGCGCCCGGCGGCGGAGAGGCGCAGGCAGAAAGTGACAAAACCCAGCCAGGCCAGGACGGCGCTGAGATAGATGGCGGTGGTGTTGCCGATCCGGAACAGGACGGGCAGGGTCACGTTGATGCAGGCGAACAGGTTGAAGGCGAAAAAAACCGAAATGTAGCACGAACGCACCGACAGGAAGCGGTCGTAGACGATGTCCAGGGTGGAGAGGACGGCCGTGAGCCCCAGGATCAGCACGAAGAGCATGTTGGCGGAGCCGAAGGTCATGCTGCCGGCGTAGATGGGCAAGATGAAGAACAGGATCTGCTGGTAGAAGTTCCGGTTGAAGTAGTTGACCAGTAGCCGCAGCCGTTCCCGCCAGACCGGGGGGAGACCGGGGTGGGCGGCCAGCACCGGAATGAGGAGGCTGCTGGCCCAGATAAAGGCGACGTTGAACAGGACCACCCGGAGGTAGGTGAAATCCACCGACCCCAACCACATGACCAGCAGTCCGAGAACGAGCGACCAGGCGCTGTGCAGCCACCAGAATTTGTCTTGGTGGCGCCCCAGCCACTGGTGGCATCTCTCCAAGGTGAGGCCCGGGGTGTTCAAGAGTCGTTTCGCTCCAGCGGTGGTTGTACCGGCCGGGTAGATTATATCACCCTCCCCGGCCGGCGCGCCATCCGCCTAGAGTGACCGGAGTGGATCGGCCGGCCGGCGATATACCGCTTTCCACCGGCGCTGCATCATGGGGCTGGGTTTCGAACCCGGGTCCGGTTTGAGGCGGCGCCCGAACCGAAATCCAGCATTGTCAGCAGGGGTTGGCGTTTGATATCATCGTTCCGGTGGGCGTGAAGGCGATATCGGTGAAGAAACTGTTCAATACCAAGGAGGTTTCTATGAAAAGGGTCAGTGTGATTCTGTTAGTGCTCCTGGCGCTGGCGGCGTTCGCGGCGGCGGCCGAGAAGCCGAAGGAATTCGGCGGAGGTGACCGGGTGGCTGAGCTGGGGCCTTGGGTGTATTTTGGGGATGATGCGGGGCGCTCCGAAATGTGGTGGCTCCCCGAAATCGGTTGGTACGAATTCTATCCCGCCGACGGTGGTTACGCGTGGTCCTGGCTGGAATACTATTACTTCGACGGCGTCTATTACATGTGGGACGTAGCGCTCGCGTATGCCTTTCCGGGATTTAATTTCAGTTGCATCTATATCCCTGAAGAGCAGCGGGCCACCGCTTTCGTGCGCTACCCGGATCTCGGGATCTGGTGGATTCTCTACGATCGGGAGCCCGAAGAATTCAACATCGAGACAAGAGGTCGCGCCATTCCCGAGGATCCGCAACCGGTTCTGGTGCCCGGTGGCGAGTGACCGCGGGAGTCAACTCGGATTAAACCGCCTGAACGGCGCCAAGACCTGAAATTCAAAGGCCTGCCGGGAGTGAATCCTGGCGGGTCTTTTCTCTTCAGGCCGGACTTGACTTTGATTTTTTCGCGCCTGAGCGCATGTGCTATAATGCACGTAGCGTGGTTTAAACGGATCGAATCTTTATGAAGAGAAGGAGGTTCTCATGAAGCGAGTCGGATTGATTCTGGCGCTGCTCCTGGCGCTGGCGGCGTTCACGGTGGCGGCCGAGAAGCCGAAGGACCTTGGCGGGAATGAGCAGGATTCAATCACCCCATACCATTCCCTGGTGTTCATGGATGACGCCGGGAGAAGCTGCATGATCTGGTATTACGACATGGATTACTACATGTTCTTCGACCTGGTCGACGGCGGCTACATCAAATCCTTCATCTCTTACGAATACCGGGATGGCGTCTATTTCATGTTCGACGATTTCTTCGCCTACTTCATCCCCAATTTCCTGTTCCACATCATCTATGACGCCTCCACCGACCGGGCCAACGGATTTTTCCGTTATGGCTACCCGGTCGAGACCCGCTGGTTCCTGTACGACCGCGACACAGCCAATAACTCCGGCTTTTGCGGCACCCTGACGCCCCCCGGGCCCTCGCGCCTGCCCGAGAGTCTGGAAGTGGAGTTCGTTCCTGCCGCCGGACTGGCGCCGGTCACCGGAACGGTACAGGAATAACTCCCCCTGGTCAGCCTGTTATTTCAAGGCCCGCCGGAAATTCCTCCGGCGGGCCTTTGCACTTTGACGCGAGGTGCCGGAAGCTGGTATCATTCTGGCGTGTTCGGCCGGGCGAGGTCAATGATGGCCATCAGGATTTCTCAGCGCTTCAGCACCGTTGTCGTCTGCGTATGGCTGGCCTGGGCCGCCGGTTCGGCCGTCCGGTCCCAGGGCGGGCCTGGCCCTGCGCCGGCCGGCCAGTCCGGCCGGATGCTCAAGATCGGGGTGATCGGCCCGCTCTCCGGCTCCAACCGCCTGGCCGGGACCACCCAGTTGCACGCCGTCGAACTGGCCGCCGAAGAATACAACCGCATCGGCGGCATCCATGGCATGCCCGTTGAAGTGCTGGCCGAAGATGACGAGGGCTTGCCGGAAAAGTCCCGGGCCGGCGTGGAGAACATGCTTCGGGCAGGCGCGGTGGCCATCGTCGGCCCGATCAACAGCTCCTGCACCCTGGCCGTGATGGATCTCTGCGCCCGGTCCGGAGTTCCTCTGCTGACGGCCAGTTCCACGGCCACGAAGATCACCTCCCAAGGCAACCGCTGGGTCTTCCGCTGCATCGAGTCGGACTTTTTTCGCATGGCGGCCCTGAGCGAGTACCTGGTGGAGGAACTGGGGTTGCGCCGGATCGGGATCCTGTATGACGACGACGATTTCGGCCGGGGCCTGCACGCCGATTTTTCCCGGTGTCTCGAAAAATACGATCTGGAACTGCGTTATGCCCACCCCTTCAAGCGGGACCAGGCCACATTCCACCCGGAAATCGAGACCATCCGCCAGATGAAACTGGAGGTGCTGGGGCTATTCGGCATCACCCCGGACAACGTGCGCATCGCCGGCGAAATTCACCGGGCCGGCCTGGGCGTGCAGCTTTTCTCACCCGACGTCAACGATCGCTATCTGGGAGGCTCGGCCCGGGGGTTGGAAGGCCTGGTCGCAACCGACTCCTATTACCTGGCCAAGGACAAGCCCTTGTCCCGGAGTTTTCACCGGCTTTACAGCGAGCGCTTCCAGGACTCGCCCGGAACCCATGCCGGCCGGGCCTACGACGCGGCCAGCATCCTGCTCCAGGCCATGCGGCGGGCGGCCGAGCCGCGCGGGGAGGCGCTGCGGGAGGCGCTCTTCGCGACGGAGAACTTCCCGGGCGTGACCGGAGATTTCAATTTCAAATCCAACGGCGACGTGGTCAAGAAGATCGACATCCTCAGCATTCAGAACGGCCGGCCCGTGGCGGCCCGGGAGTGGCGGGTGTCCCACGACTACCGCCGCTGGCTGCTTGTCCTGGTGCCGGCGCTGCTGGGGGTGTTCATCCTGGTGAACTGGCTGGTGGGACGGATCCGGCGGCATCTCCGCCGGCGCGTCCAGGAGCGCGCCCTGCGGGAATTCAAGCCGATCCGGGTGAATCCCTACATCGTGGGCAACCCGGTCCGGGAAAAGGCCATGTTTTTCGGCCGGGAAGACGATTTCCACTTCATCCGCAAGAACCTGGACCGCAAGGAAAGCGGGGTCTGCGTGGTGCTTTGCGGCGAGCGGCGCAGCGGTAAAACGTCCATCCTGTACCAGGTGCTGAACGAGCGCCTGGGGCCGGACGTGGTGCCGCTCCTCATCGATCTGCAACTCTACGGCAACGCGGCCGACTCCGACACTTTCTTCGGCCGGTTGGGCCGGGACATGCAGGACGGACTCCGCAAACGCGGGATCAGCCTCCAGCCGCCGCCGGCCAGCGGCGGCCGGGAAATCCTGGAAGGCCTCCTGGAGGGGGCAGCCCGCCGGATCGGCTCGCGGAAAATGGCGCTGCTTCTGGACGAGTATGAAATCCTGGAAAGCCTGATCGACGGCGGCGCGCTGCATCCATCGGTCATCGATTTCCTGTCGGCGATGCTCGACCGGCATCCCAACCTCAATTTCATCCTGACCGGCTCCACCCGCCTGGAAGAACGTAAAAAACCTTACTGGCAGCACTTGATTTCCAAGAGCTTGTACCGCAAGATCAGTTTTCTCACCAGCCGGGACACCCTCCGGCTGATCACCGAGCCGCTGAAAGGGGTGGTCCTGCACGCCGACGGGGTGCCCGAGCGGATCTTCCGGTTGACCGCGGGCCAACCTTTCTACACCCAGGCGATCTGCATGAATATCGTCGACCATCTGAACGAGGTCGGACACAACCTGGTGACCCCGGAAGACCTGGCGGAGGTGGTGAGCCAACTGCTGGAAAACCCGCTGCCCCAGATGCTGTATTTCTGGGACAGCTTCTCGTTTGAAGAAAAGATGGCCCTGTCCCTGCTGGCCGACCGGCTGACGAGCACCGGGGACGAGTTCGCCGAGGCGGAGTCTCTGCTCGCGCACGCCCGTGAGCTCCAACTGTCGCTGCAGCCGGATCTGCAGACCCTCATGACCGCGCTGGAAGGGTTGTTCAGCCGGGAGGTGGTCTCCCGCAAGGGCCACCAGTTCCAGTTCCGCATCGACCTGTTGCGGGTGTGGATCCAGCGCGACCACTCCCCCTGGCAGATCCTCAGCGAGAGCCGGTGACCCCGGGACTCCACCCGATGAACATGCGCTCCGCAAAACCACTCCAACCATTTGCCACGGAGGCACGGAGCACGCGGAGTCGCTTCAATCACTATAATCCATAGAGTTGATTCAAAGCCCTTTTCCAGTGACTCCGCGTCTCCGTGGCCATCGGGGTAGGGATGGGCGGGACGCCCGTGCTGCCGTACCACGGTCGTCCCGGCCGTGGAAGATCCTCCAGAAGGCTTCTGCTGCACGGGCGAGACGCCCGTGCTACGGCTGGAGAGGAAGATGGGTGCACGGGCGGGACGCCCGTGCTACAATTTAAAAGCATCGATTTCCTCTGCAAGAGTTGTTTCCATTGAACGTCATATTGTCGGTGAGTGAGCGCGATGATCAAACAAAACCCCTATCTTGACCGGGTGGCGATCCGGGACATCCACCGTTTTCACGGCCGCCGGCGCGAAGTGACGCGCATCTTTTCCCGGCTGGGCGCCGCGCGGCCCCAGTCCATCTCCATCGTCGGCGAGCGGAGAATCGGCAAGTCGTCGCTGCTCAACTACCTCGCCCATCCCGAGATCCAGCGCCTCTACCTGGAAGACCAGTCCCGTTTCGTGTTCATCAAGATGGACCTGCAGGAGCGAAAGAACCTCTCCCTGCAGGAATTCCTGCGCGAACTGATCCTGCTGCTGCTGCAGGCGGTGGAGTTTTCGGAAGCGCTCACCCCCGATTTCGAGGGGTTCCGGGTGGCCGTAGCCTCGCTCCAGAAGAAGAACCGCAAGATCGTGGTCCTGTTCGACGAGTTCGACGTGGTGACCACCAATCCGCTTTTCGGGGAGGACTTCTTCTCCTTTTTCCGTTCCCTGGCCAACAACTACGACCTGGCTTACGTGACCAGCTCCATGCGGGACCTGCAGGAGCTCTGCCATACCAGCAAGATCGCCGATTCCCCCTTCTTCAACATCTTCAGCACTCTGAACCTGAGCGGTTTCAACCGCGAGGAGGCCCTCGAGTTGATCGGCGGCCCGTCCGGGCAGGCCGGCATTCCGCTAGCCCCGTTTGCCGACCGGATCATGGAACTGGGCGGGTTGCTGCCGTTTTTTCTTCAGATCGCTTGCGGCGCGTACTTCGAGAACCTCCTCCTGGAGAGCGGCGAGGTCGATCACGACGCCTGCCGGGAGAGTTTCCTGGAAGAGGCCCGGCCTCATTTCAACTACATCTGGGAACACCTTTCGCCGGAGGAGCGCGACATTCTGCACCTGGTCCGCCGGGGAGAAGCGGTCCATCCGAGCCTGATCCACGCCCAGAAGAAGTTGGAAAAAAATGGCTATCTCCTGCCCGCCCGCGGCAGCGAACCGCTCCGGCTGTTCTCCCGGGTGCTGGGAGAGTTCCTGGATTCCCGGGACCAGGAGCATCTCAACGACGAGCTGGAAACCCTGCAAGTCCAGTCTTCGGCCGAAACCGCCAAAGCCTTCTTCGAGAAATCCGACCACAGCCATCCCGATTCCGTCCGGCCCGACCGCCTGGGATCGTTCCAGGTCATCCGCAAACTCGGCGAGGGCGGCATGGGCATCGTATACAAGGCGACGGACCTGAACCTCTCCCGCCCCGTCGCCATCAAGGTGATCTCGCCCCAGATGCTGGGCAACACGAACATGCACCGCCGTTTCCTCCGGGAGGCCCGGTCCGCTTCCGCCCTCAACCACCCCAACATCTGCACGATTTACCAGGTGGGGCAGGAGTCCGGCCTCGACTACATCGTCATGGAATATCTGGAGGGGGAAACGCTCCGGGATTCTTTGAAACAGGGTCCGTTTCTTCCCAGCCGGCTGGCCCGGGTGGGGCAACAGGCGGCCGACGCGCTCCATCACGCGCATTCCAGGGGCATGGTTCACCGGGACATCAAGCCGGCCAATATCATGGTGACCACGGAAGGCCGGGTCAAGATCCTCGACTTCGGTCTGGCCAAGTGCACCGCCCCCCGGCCGGACCAGGGGACGGACGCCACCGGGCTGACCGAGCAGGGCGCCATCATGGGCACCGTCAATTACATGTCGCCCGAACAATTGCGGGGCGACGCCATCGATCACCGCACCGACATCTTTTCCTTCGGGATCGTGCTCTACGAACTGGCCTTCGGGCGTTCGCCCTTTCAGGATGAAAACTACATCGGCACGATGCACGCCATCCTGTACCACCCGCCGGCGCCGCCCCCGCCCGCCTTTCCGGAGGATTTGTGGGCGATCATCAGCCGGGCCCTGGAAAAAGACCTGGCCCGGCGCTGTCAATCCGCGGCCGAGATCAGAGACGGGCTGTCCCGCTTTTTGCGGGGAGACAACCCGGAAAAGGAGGGTTTATGACGCTGAAACACCGCCTCGTGGCCGGAATGCTGGCCGCACTCCTGGCCCCCATTTCGTGTTTTGGAGGAGACATGCAGGTACCCACCCACCGGCAGGACTTGTGGAACAAGGTCAAGGAGGCGGAGGCCAACGGGCTGCCCCAGACCGCCAGCGAGCACCTGCGGGCGATCTACGCGTCCGCGCTGGCCGACCAGGCCTGGGCCGAGGCGATGCGGGCCCTGACCAAGCGGATCGTCAGCGATTCCATCGTGACGGGCAACCAGCCGGAGGACAAAATTCAAATGCTGCAAGCGGAACTGGCCCCGGCCCCGCCGAAGATGCAACCGCTGCTCCGGCTGCTGCTGGCCCGCTGGTACTGGCACTATTTCCAGCGAAACCGCTGGCGGTTCGTGCAGCGCTCCCGGACGGAGGGGCTGTCCGAATCGGATTTCACCACCTGGGACTTGCCGCGGCTGTTCAAGGAAATCGCCGGCCTGTACGAGACGGTTCTCCAGGAGGAGGAAACCCTGGCGCGGCTGCCGATCGGCGATTTCGAGGGATTTCTGGAGAAGGGCGAAATCGATCCCGCTCTGCGGCCGACGCTCTTCGAGTTCGCCGCCTTCGAGGCCTTGGCCTTTTTCACCTCGGGGGAACAGGCGGGCGCCCAGCCTGAGGATGCCTTCGAGATCGAGGCCGATTCCGCCGCCATGGCCCCGGCGGAGGCGTTCCTGCGTTTCTGCCCGGACACCGGCGACACCGCCTCGGCCAAGTATCAGGCACTCCTGATTTTCAGGCGCGTCATGGCCCGCCACGCCGCGGACACCCGGCGGGACGCCTTTGTGGACGCCGACCTGCACCGGCTCCACTACCTGCGCCAGACCGCCGTAGGGGAAGGGCGGGAGGCCCGGTACCGCGAGCGGCTTGAGGAGATCATCCGGCTGGATCTGCGCTCCGAGGTGGCGGCGCAGGCGCGCTTCCTGCTGGGCAAAGAGTTGTTTGACGCCGGCGACAACCTGCCGGCCCACCGCCTGGCGGCGGAGGGCGCGAAGGCCTGGCCGGGGACCCGGGGCGGAAACAACTGCCGGGGCCTGTTGGCCTCCATCGAAGAGAAAGCCTATGGTCTGACCGCCGAACAATCCCTCCTGCCGGGCCGGCCCGGCCGCTTGAAACTGAACTACAAGAACATCCGGTCGCTCTCGCTGCGGGTGGTCCGCGAGGATTTCCACGCTTTCCTTGGCGACACCCGGCACCGCAATTTCAACTGGATGTCCGACGAGGAGCTGTCGGCGGTGCTGCAGCGAAAGCCCATCTCCGAGTGGACCATTCCACTGGAGAGCACCGCCGATTTTAAGAATACCGAACTTCTGGTGGACCTGCCGGCCCTGACGGCCGGGTACTATCTGGTCCTGGCCAGCGGAAGGAAAGATTTCTCGCGCGAGGACAACAAGATCCAGTACTGCCGCTTCTGGGTCAGCAGTCTGGCCATGGTCTGCCGGGGCCGGGCGGACAAGTGCGAAGGCCACGTGCTGGACGCGGATTCGGGACTGCCCCGGCGGGGAGTGGACGTCACTCTGTATCGCGCCGACTACTCGCAGCGCGGCTTCCAGCGCCAGGCCTCCGTCCGTACGGATGAGGACGGGTTCTTCGCCCTCACCGCCCCTCCCCAGTCCGGCCAGACTCTGCTGCTGGCCAGGGATGCCGACGGCCGGGAAGTGGCCGAACCGCAGCTCTATCTGCCTCACCATCGCCCGGAAGAGGACTACCAGCGGACCATCTTCTTCACCGACCGAGCGCTCTTCCGGCCCGGCCAGATGGTCCACTTCAAGGGGCTCTGCCTGGACGTGCAGCCCCGGGAAGGCAATTACCGAGTGCTGGCCGGCCGCCGAGTGACGGTGGCCCTGCGCGACGCCAACGGACAGGAGGTTCTCCGGCAAGAGTTCATCACCAACGATTTCGGCTCGTTCGCGGGCACTTTCACCGCGTCGGCCGACCGCCTGACCGGCCAGTGGTCGCTCTCGGCCGAGGATCCCCAAGGGACCGCCACCATCCGGGTGGAGGAGTACAAGCGGCCGAAATTCAAGGTGTCCGTCGAGGTGCCTGAGACCGAGTTCCGCCTCGACGGGCCCGTCGAGATCGGCGGCGAGGCCATGGCCTACACCGGCGCTCCCATCGACGGCGCGCAGGTCCGCTACCGGGTCACCCGGCAGGTCTCCTTGCCGCCCTGGTGCTCCTTCTGGTGGAGTTGGCGGGGTTGGAACACGACCGTCCAGGAGATCGCCCACGGCGCCCTCAAGACCGGCCTCGACGGAAAATTCAAGGTCCCGTTCACGGCCCGGCCCGACCGGGCCATCCTGAAGGAGGCCGAACCGGTGTTCACGTTCCGGGTCGAGGTGGACGTGACCGACCCGAGCGGCGAAACCCGCAGCGGCCATGCCCAGATCCGTCTTGGCTACACCGCCCTGGAGGCCCGGTTGACCGGCGCCGGCTGGCAGGATGCGGGCAAGCCCACCACAGTCGATGTTTCCACCTATACCCTGGATGGCAAGCGAATCGCAGCAGCGGGGACGGTGACGGTTTTTGAGCTGCAAGGCCCGACCCGGCCCGTCCCGGCCGAACTGATCGGAGAGACCACCTTGCGCGAACGCAGGGCGGTCGGGGACTCACCGGAGAAGGGTTTTTCCGAGACGTCCGATTGGGAGAAATGGCCGGCCGGCCGCCAGGTGGCACAATCTGAATTCGCCTCCGCCGCGACCGGAGAGCAGGGCTGCCGCTTGGAATTCCGCCTGCCGCCGGGCGCCTATCGGGCGGTGCTGGCCACCCGGGACACTTTCGGCGCCCCGGTACAGGCCCGGCTGCAGTTCCTGGTGCTCGAGCCGGATAAGTCCCGGTTCACCATCCCCGTGCCCTACTTTTTCTCGCTTTCCCAACCGGTAGTGGAAGTCGGCCAGAATTTCGAGGCCGTCTGGGGCACCGGTTACGACCGTGGCCCGCTGCTGGTGGAGGTATTCAAGGATTTCCAGAAACTGCAGCATTACTGGCTGCCCGCCGACCGGACCCAGTCCGTCCTCCAGATCCCCGTGACCGAGGCGCTCCGGGGTGGTTTCACCCTGGTCGCCACCATGGTCAAAGAGAACCGGCTGTACCGCAACCAGACCCGCGTGGCAGTCCCGTGGTCGGACAAGCGCCTGGCCCTGAGCTGGAAAACCTTCCGGGATAAACTGCAACCGGGCCAGGAAGAGCGGTGGACGCTCCAGGTGACCGGGGCCGACGCGCAGATCCGGGCGGCCGAACTCGCGGCCACCCTCTTCGACAGCTCGCTGGACCAGTTCTACCCGCACCGATGGGCCGCCCTGGGGGGATTTTTCAAGCTCGACCGCACCCACCTGGCGGACGCCTATACCAACGGGACGCAGAACCTGAACACCTGGCGCGACCAGCTCAACCACCATCCCGGGTACTCCTCAGACCGCTACCTGCATTTTCCGGACGAGTTGGTGGATAACCTGTTCGGTTACCGCTACTCAAGGCAGATGGCGCCCGGCCGGGCCAACGAAGGGCAACCGCCGCCGGCGCCGATGGCCGCCAAGCCAATGGAGGCGAGAGCGGGCATGGACATGGGGAAAGGCTTGGGACTCCAGGCCGACGCGGCGCCCGATGGCGAGAGCATGATGGTCGCGGCGGAAGTTGCGTCTGCCGAGCCTGAAGTCAATCTTGATGTCGTGGCGGCGCGCACGAACCTCCAGGAAACGGCGTTTTTCTACCCGCAGCTCCTGGCCGGCCCGGACGGGTCGGTCCAACTGGAATTCAGGATGCCCGAGGCCCTCACCACCTGGCGCTTCATCGGCTTTGCCCACACCCCGGCCATGGAGTCGGGGCTGCTCGAGGGCGAGACCGTGACCCGTAAGGAACTCATGGTCCAGCCCAACCCGCCGCGGTTCCTGCGCGAGGGGGACGTGCTGGAGTTCACCGTCAAGGTGACCAACATGAGCGAGGCGGAGGCCGTGGGCAAGGTGAGACTCTCCTTCGCCGACCCGGAAACGGAGACGCCTCTGGACGACAGGCTTCAGAACAAGGAAAACGAACGTGCCTTCACCATCCCGGCGGGAGAGTCCCGTTCCTGCAGTTGGCGGATCGAGGTGCCCGACGGCCTGGGCGTGGTGGCCTACCATGCGGTGGGCGCCACGGCGAAGTTCTCCGACGGGGAAGCCGGGCTGCTGCCGGTGCTCAGCCGGCGGCTGCCGGTCCAGGAGGCGATCCCGCTTTGGATCAGCCAGGCCGGCCGCAAGGACTTCCAATTCGAGAAACTCCTGCGCTCGGGCGATTCGACGACCCTGAGGCACACTTCCCTGACGGTACAGATGGCCTCCAACCCGGCCTGGTACGCGGTCCAGGCCCTGCCATACCTGATGGAGTTCCCCTACGAATGCGCCGAGCAGGTCTTCAACCGACTCTATGCCAACGCGCTGGCCAAACACGTGGCCGACTCCGATCCGAAGATCCGCCGGGTGTTCGATCTCTGGCGGGGGACGGCGGCGCTCGAGTCGAACCTCCAGAAGAACGTGGATCTCAAGAGCGTCCTGCTCCAGGAATCGCCCTGGGTGCTGCAGGCCCAGGCCGAGAGCCGGGCCAAGCAGAACGTGGGCATCCTGTTCGAAGACAACCGGATGCGTCAGGAACTCAAGCAGGCCGCGGCCAAGCTGGAGGGGATGCGGCTCGGCGACGGGTCCTGGCCGTGGTTCCCGGGCGGGCGGGGGAACCTGTACATCACCCTGTACATCGTCACCGGGATGGGCCGGTTGCGCCACCTCGGGGTTGAAGGGGCGGTGGGCGAGTTGCCGCTTCGGTCCATGGACTACCTGGACGGCTGGTTGGTCGAGCGGCACGAGCAGATCCTCAAGGACAAGGTGGAGCAGACCAACCACCTGACGCCGTTTGTCGCCCTGTACCTCTACGGGCGCAGTTTCTACCTCGAGGACCGGCCGCCGTCCCAAGAGGCCAAGAGGGCCGTAGACTTCTTCCTGGGGCAGGGCGCCAAGTACTGGCTGGAGCTCGGCTCCCGGCAAAGCCAGGCCCACCTGGCCCTCGCCCTCCACCGCTGGGGCGATCGCGAAACCGCCCTCAAGATCATGCGTTCGATGAAGGAGCGCAGCCAGATGAGCGAGGAACTGGGCCGGTTCTGGAGTGAACTGGAACTTTCCTGGTGGTGGTACCGGGCCCCCATCGAGACCCAGGCGCTCATGATCGAGGCCTTCGATGAGGTCATGCAGGACGCCGCGGCCGTGGAGGAGTGCAAGATCTGGTTGCTCAAACAGAAGCAGACCCGGGACTGGAAAACCACCAAGGCGACGGCCGACGCGGTCTACGGCCTGCTCCTCCGCGGCGGCAATCTCCTGGCCGACTCGGGCCTGACGACGGTCTCCCTGGCCGGCCGGACCGTGGAGCCGGAAAAGGTGGAAGCCGGCACCGGTTTTTACGAGGTGCGCTTCGGCCCGGACCGGATCACTCCGGAGATGGGCCGGATCGCGGTGGAAAAACCCGGCCCCGGGATCTCCTGGGGCGGCGTGCATTGGCAGTACCTCGAGGATATCGCAAATGTCACGCCCCACGAGCAGAACCCGCTGCGGCTCCGGAAAAGCGTGTTCGTGCAGCGCGACACCACCAAGTGGCCGGTCATCGAACCGGTGGCCGGGCCGCTTCGGGTGGGCGACCTGATCAAGGTGCGGATCGAGCTGCGCACCGACCGGGACATGGAGTACGTCCACCTCAAGGACCACCGCGGTAGCGGTCTGGAGCCGGTGAACGTGCTGTCGCACTACAAATACCAGGACGGCCTGGCCTATTATGAATCCACCCGCGACAGCGCCACCCACTTCTTCATCGACTACCTGCCCAAGGGCACCTACGTGTTCGAGTACCCGGTCCGGGTGGTGCACCGCGGCGTCTATCAGAACGGACTGGCCCACATCGAGTGCATGTACGCGCCGGAGTTCAACAGCCATTCCGAAAGCGTGCGGCTGGAGGTGCAGTAGCCCGGCGCCGCGAAACCACGGATCACCTAGGAGCGGAGCCGCAGCCAAAATGTGACCACGGAACACACTGAATACACTGAAAAAAAGGAATTTCACATCGATGCACAGGATGAACAGGATCTACTCTTTGAAGAAAAGTGGATAGGGTTTTAGGCCGTTTCAACGGCCTTGGACTGGGAAAGCCTGTCGCTTCATCGACGGGAAACGGTCCGCCAGAATTTTTTAGCCCGCTGCAGAGGGCTTGGATCCGCCGGATTCCGTTTGAGCGGGGTCCGGGAAACAGTCCAAGCCCGCTGAACTGGGCTGGCTTGAAACCGCCTCGCCATTCACCCCGTCCATAAACGGACGGGGTGCTCGAATCCAAGCACCGCGGAGCGGGGCTCTGAAAATCGTCGCAGCACGCGGTTGATTTGAGGAATAGTAGAACAAATCCAGAGCGATTTTCCTTGACCTGAAAGCCGAGACATTGATGCTGACAGCCGGGAACTGGGGGCTCGGAGAGCCAAGGTGAATGGATTGAAATCTGGAGATCCTAAATTCTCTCAATCAAGATAGTTGCGGTATTCGATTGAATGGTAAAATAACAGGACGATGTGTATCTTCATCGGGAGGCAACCATGAAGCATTTTCTGAGGTTATCGCTGGTCGTTGGTTTGCTCTTCGCCTGTGGAGTGATCCAGGCCTCTGATGATGATGACGCAGTTTTGGGGAAGTGGGAGTACCGGGACGGCGGATTCCGGGACATCCATGAATTCCTCCCCGGCGGACGGATGGGGAACGCGACGGGCGGCACCTGGGCCATCGCCAACGGCGAACTGGTGGTGAGATGGTCCAACGGCTGGGTCAATGCCTATCGCTGGGTGGCGGGGGCCGCGACATTGAGCGGTTTCGCCACGAGTCCCAGTGGCGAGCAGCACCGGATTACGTTAACCCGTCAGTAAAGAGGCGCTTTTGAGGATGGATCGGGAGACATCGGCGGGCCCGCCCCTATAATTTTTTAGCTTCGACCACCTTGACCGGGACCGGCAAGGCCCCCGAGCGCAGCACCAGGGCCAGGTCGGTGGCCTCCTGTTCGGAAAATCCCCCCGTGATGATGAAACTGTCGCTGATCTTGGACTGGATGACCGGGGCCGACTGCACTTCGCCATCCAAAACGATGGCGATGGCTTGGCCGATATGGGCGGCTGTGTACCCTTCCAGCTTGCGGGCGCCTTCTCCATCGACCTGGACCGAGATCATCCGCTGGCCGGATGCGTCGGTGGAGGGGTGCGCCTTCTGGATCCGGGCCCCGGTGATCACCGGGCGCCGGTCGACCAGGAAGTAGGCATCGTCGCCGGGCGCGCCCTTCTGGCGCATCACTTGAAAACCGAACAGGGAGTAAGCGATTTCTTCGGACGTGCCTTTTTGGCGCATCACCCGGGAACCGAGCGCCGGGCCGCCGGCGCGGGCCAGAACCGCTTCTTCGGTCGGCTCCGGCCCAACCAGGACCGGGAGCAACTCCAGCCGGCCGATCGTTTCGATCAGGCGGCGGGCGTCCTCTGGTTTGTCGAGTCCCCGCAGCACGAGCTGCAACCGCTCTCCGTGCAGGGGATCCGGCTGGACTCGCTCGACCGTGACGAATTCCGCCAGGCGGCGCCGCAGCGCCTCGCCGGCCTGTTCCACGGCCGACTGGCGGATCCGGGCCGCCGCCTCAGGGCCGAGCGTCAGCTCGACAGAGTCACCGCTGGTCCGCACCGACCAGCCGGGCAGCTCGGCCGCCAGCCGCCGGGCCACGTCCGGTTCAGCCGCCCCGGGGTGCCGGACGGTGAACGAGCCGGGCGCGTTGACCCGGATGGTGAAAGCGCTGTCCTTTTCCGGCAGCCACAGTTCCTTCAACCGCATCGCGGCCGCTTCGGTTTCGGCCGTGACCGCCTCATCGGCCATGACGGCCACGGTGACCAGGTGCCGATCACGGGGCCAGAGCCCGCACGCGGCGAGCAATCCCAGTGACAAGAGCAAAAAGGGTGATGTGATGCGCATGTGGCCTCCTCGCTCCGGGCGTCGATACATCAATCTGCCGGAACGGAACTGCAACAGGCTCAATCGGTGGGCGGCGGGGGCGGAAACTTCTTGAAGAAAATGGCCACGGCCTTCCGGATCCGATCCGCCGGCAGTTCGCCCTGGAGCACGGTGGTGCCGATGGCCTGCCAGACGCAACGGCCCGAAGCCGCGTCGTGGAGGTTCAGAATCAGGGTGCTATCGAGGTAATTGCCGAGCCAGACGGGATCAGCCTGGGTGTTTTTCTTCGCTTTTTTCCCCTTTTGTCCTTCACCGGCCGGCCCCGCCAGGTGAGGCTGGACGGTGACATGGTAGGAGACCAGCAAGTCGGCCTTGTCCGTGTCGTCCTCGAGTTGCAGCCCCTTGGCCGCCAGTTCCTGGTTAACGGCCGGCCGCAGCCGGCGGGCCAGAAGGTCCAGGTCCAAGGTGATGGTATAGGGGGAATTCTCCAGGCTCTGGGGGTGCCAGGCGAAAGTTTTGAATTTTCTGTAATCGACGGATCGGTCGTACTGGACCTGGATCTGCTGGCCGGCGAGCCCCAGGGCAGAGCAGTACACGAGGAGCGAAGCCCCGGCCAGGCGGAGGATGGCTTTGATAAAACCGGTTTTGCGTGTCTTCATGTGGTTCATCTTCGTGGACTTGGTGTGCTTCGTGGATTCATTCGGTGACGGCTCGGTTGCTCCGGGCGCTCCGTGGCGGTCTTGGGTGGATCAGGACATCAGCGCGTCCAGCGAGTTCTTCCAGATCTCGCGGAGGCTGACCACGTCGTCGATGATCAGGGTGTGGCCGTTGACCCGGATGGCGAACACGTCCTCGCAGACCCGGCCGATCTCCTGGCACGGCGTCGACCACTTTTCGGCGACTTGGCGGATCCGGGGCACGTGCTTGGGGTCGGCCGAGACGATGATCCGGCTTTGGGTTTCGCCGAAGAGATACGCGTCCTCCCGGATCTCGGTTTCCACCGTCACTTCGACGGCCATCTCCCGCCGCGGGCTGACGAAACAGCACTCGGCCAGGGCCATGGCCAGGCCGCCGTCGGCGCAGTCGTGGCAGGATGCCAGCAGCCCGGACTCGATCATTTCGCGGCAGGCCCCCTGGAGGTTGAACTCCTTTTCCAGATCCAGCCGGGGCGGCGGGCCGAGTTTCAGGCCGTGGACCACCTCGAGGTATTCGCTCCCGCCCAGTTCCTCGAGCGTCTCGCCGAGCTGGAGCACGATGTGGCCCGGTTCCTTGAAGGCGATGTCCATCCGGCGGTCGAGGTCGTCGATCAGCCCGACCAGGCCGATCACCACGGTGGGCATGATCTTCTTCCCGAGGGTTTCGTTGTAGAAGCTCACGTTCCCGCCGGTGATGGGGGTGCCGAACATCCGGCAGGCCTCGCTCATCCCCTCGGCGGCCTCGGCAAAGGTCCACATCACCTCGGGATCCTCGGGCGAGGCGAAGTTCAGGCAATTGGTGGCTGCCAGCGGCCGGCCGCCGGCGCAGACGACGTTCCGGCAGGCCTCGGCCACGGCGATCATCGCTCCCAACCGGGGATTGAGCCAGGTGTAGCGGCCGTTGCCGTCCAAGCTGACCGCCAGGCCCGCCCGGCGCTCCTTGAGCCGGAGCACCGCCGCGTCGGAGCCGGGCAGCACCACCGTGTTTGTGCGGACCATGTGGTCATATTGTTCCCAGATCCATCGGCGGCTGCACAGGTTGGTGGAGGTGAGCATGTCCTTGAACACCCGGAAGAGACCGCCCGGCAGGGGCACCCGGTCGATTTCCAGGCGGTTGGCCTTCTCCAGGTAGGCAGGCCGCCGCCGGGGCCGGTCGTACACCGGGCCCTCGTCGGCGAGCGGCAGGTTGGGGATTTTCGCCACCGCCTGTCCGCCGTGGAGCACGGTGAGCTGTCCGTCGCCGGTCACCTCGCCGATGACGGAGGCCTCCAGGTCCCACTTGCGGAAGATGGCCAGGATCTCTTCTTCGCGGCCTTTCTCCACGGCCATGAGCATCCGCTCCTGGGACTCGGAGAGCATGATCTCGTAGGAGGACATGCCGGTTTCGCGCTGTGGCACCAGGTCCAGATCGATCCGGATCCCGACGCCGCCGCGCGCGCCCATTTCGCAGGAAGAGCAGGTCAAACCGGCCGCGCCCATGTCCTGGATGCCGACGATGGCGCCGGTCCGGAACGCCTCCAGGCAGGCCTCCAGCAGCAGTTTCTCCAGGAAGGGATCGCCGACCTGGACGGTGGGGCGCTTCTCCTGGCTGTTCTCGTCGAACTCGGCCGAGGCCATGGTGGCTCCGTGGATGCCGTCCCGGCCGGTCCGGGCGCCCACGTAAATGACCGGGTTGCCGATCCCGCGGGCCTTGCCGTAGAAGATCCCGTCGCGGTGGGCGGTCCCGAGGCAGAAGACGTTGACCAGGGGGTTGGTGCTGTAGGAATCGTCGAAATAAACCTCCCCGCCCACGGTGGGGATGCCGATGCAGTTGCCATAGCCGGCGATGCCGGCCACCACGCCGTCGAGCAGAAACCGGTTTTTCGGCTCCATCAACGGTCCGAACCGGAGCGAGTTCAGGCAGGCGATGGGGCGGGCGCCCATGGTGAAGATGTCCCGGATGATCCCGCCCACGCCGGTGGCGGCGCCTTGGTAGGGTTCGATGAAGGAGGGATGGTTGTGCGACTCGATCTTGAAGACGGCCACTTCGCCGTCGCCGATATCGACCACGCCGGCGTTCTCGCCGGGTCCCTGGACCACGCACTCGCCCCGGGTCGGGAGTTTGCGCAAATGGACCCGGGAACTCTTGTAGCTGCAGTGCTCGGACCACATGACCGAGAAGATGCCAAGTTCGGTGAGATTGGGTTCCCGGCCGAGAATCGTGACGATCCGTTCATACTCGTCCGGAGAAAGGCCGTGCTCCTCGATCAGGGCGGGGGTGATGGACTGTTCTTTCATGGACCGTGATCCTCGTTTGGTGTAACGGCGTTGCTCAGGCCAGCAGCGAGCGGAAGAGGCCGAGGCCGTCGGCCGATCCCAGGATCGCCTCGCCGGCCCGCTCGGGGTGGGGCATCATCCCCAGGACGTTCCCTTCGCGGTTGCAGATGCCGGCGATATGGCCGGCCGAGCCGTTTGGATTGGCCTCGGGCGAAAGCTTGCCGGCGGCGTCGCAGTAGCGAAAGACCACCTGCCGGTGGGCCTCCAGCTCGGCCAGCGTGGCCTTGTCGGCATAGTAGTTGCCGTCGTGGTGGGCGATGGGGAGGTGCAAGACCTGCCCCGGCCGGCATTGGCGGGTGAATGGCGTGGCCGCGGGTTCGGCCCGGACGTGCACATGCCGGCAGATGAACTTGAGTTTCGTGTTCTTGAGCATGGCCCCGGGGAGCAGGCCCGCCTCGAGCAGGATCTGGAAACCGTTGCAGATCCCCAGGACGAGGCCGCCGTCCTTGGCGAAGGCGACCACCGGTTTCATGATGGGCGAAAAGCGGGCGATGGCGCCGGTGCGCAGGTAGTCGCCGTAGGAGAACCCGCCCGGCAGGATCACCAGGTCAGAGCCCTGCAGATCCTCGTCCTTGTGCCAGAGAAAGACCGCCGGCTGCCCGAGGACGTGCTTCCAGACGTGGTAGGCGTCGTGGTCGCAGTTGGAACCGGGGAAGACCACCACGCCGGCCTTCATAGCCCCTCCAACTCGAAACGGAAGTCTTCGATCACGGTGTTCGTGAGCACCTCGCGGGCGGCGGACTCCACCAGTTGACGGGCCCGCTCGGCCGACAGGTTGTCCGGCAGCAGCAGTTCGAAATACTTGCCTTGCCGGACCTCCTGCACGTCGCGGTAGCCCAGGCTGTGGAGCGCCCTATGGACGGTCTTGCCCTGGGGGTCGAGGACGCCTTTTTTCAGGGTCACATACACTTTGGCTCGCATGTCATCGCCTCGCGAAAACGAATGGAAATTGCCACGGAGACACGGAGATCACGGAGAACGGATTTTTGAATTTCAGATGTTTATGGCTCCGTGTTCTCCGTGCCTCCGTGGCTATCGGCTTATGGTAATAAGAATCAATACACCGGGTTCAGGGGCTTGCCGCTGGTGAAGAAGGTCCGCAGATTGTCGACGGCCATCTTTACGATGGCCCGGCGGGTCCGGTGGGTGGCCGAGCCGACGTGCGGCAGCAGGACCACGTTCGGTAGTTCCAGCAGGCCCGGGTGCACCACGGGCTCCTCCTCGAACACGTCCAGTCCGGCGCCGCCTAAACGGCCCGAGCGCAAGGCCTCGACGAGCGCGGCCTCATCCACGACCGGGCCTCGGGCGGTGTTGATCAGGATGGCTTCCGGCTTCATCAGCGCCAGGGCCTCGGCGTCGATGAGGTGGCGGGTGTCCGGGGTCAAGGGGCAGTGCAGGCTGACCACGTCGGAAAGGCGCAGCAGCTCGTCGAGCGGCCGCCAGGTGGCCCCGGCGACGGATTCCGAGTTGGGCGGCAGCGGGTGGCGGGCGTGATAGATGATCTCCAGGCCGAAGGCCCGGGCCCGCCGGGCGACCGCCTGGCCGATGCGGCCCATCCCGACGATGCCGAGGGTCGCGCCGCAAAGCTCCAGTCCGAGCATCAGTTCCAGGTCCCAACCGTGGAAACGGCCCTCGCGCAGGAACCGGTCCGCCTCGACGATCCGCCGGGACGTGGCCAGGATCAGGGCGAAGGTCAGGTCCGCGGTCGACTCGGTCAGGGCGCCCGGGGTGTTGGTCACCTGGATGCCCCGCTCGCGGGCGTGCAGCCAGTCGATGTTGTTGTAGCCCACCCCTACGTTGGCGATGATCCGCAACTTGGAGGAAGCGTCGATGAGCGCCCGGTCGATGGGGTCGGTCAGCAGGCAAAGCAGTCCGTCGCAGCCGGGCAGGACCCGGAGCAGGCCCGAACGGTCAAGGGCGCCGCGGCCGGGCAGTACGTGGACGGTCCAACTGTGGGGAAACGACTCGCCTGCCCCGAACGGCAGCGGG
>ERZ1645192.1343-NODE-1343-length-20556-cov-6.811424_pt1 | contig 20556 bp, 24 predicted proteins | sample MGYA00575354_ERZ1645192 | MGnify/ENA primary metagenome ERZ1645192 (study PRJEB40844, sample SAMN11349763) | freshwater sediment metagenome | isolation source: river sediment | host: Sediment | place: India: Faizupur Khadar , New Delhi | collected 2017-02-21 ... | reverse complement strand
CCGTCATCCGCCGCGGCAAAAACAGGAACCAGCAGAACGAAAACCATCAAAACCCACATTATCCTCTTCATTTTTCTTCCCTCATCTTTTGTTGGTTGCTTTTTTCCTTGTCTAATGGTTCTCCCAGTCCAAACTGCGCCCCACGGCTTTGCGCCATCCGGCCAGCAGGATTTCCCGCTTTTCGGCGTCCATACGGGAATCAAAGCGCGCGTCGCACACCCGCGTTTTCTTAATTTCCTCGCGGCTCTTCCAGACGCCCACAGCCAGCCCAGCGAGGTACGCCGCGCCCAGCGCCGTCGTTTCGCGCGTGGCCGGACGCTCAATGGGTTTGTCCAGAATATCCGCCTGGAACTGCATCAAAAACGCGTCGCGGCTGGCGCCCCCGTCTACATTCAGGCGCGAGAGCTTAAGTCCGCTGTCCTTCTCCATCGCCTCTACGAGTTCCAGACTCTGGTACGCGATGGATTCCTGCGCCGCGCGGATGATGTGCTCTCGCTTGGTGCCGCGCGTCAGCCCCACGATGCATCCTCTGGCGTACATATCCCAATACGGCGCACCGAGACCGGTAAAAGCCGGAACCAGATAGACGCCGCCGGTGGAGCATACCTTCTGGGCGTAGTATTCAGCGTCGCGGCTTTCGGTGATAAAACGCATCTCGTCCCTCAGCCACTGGATGACCGCGCCGCCCACAAACACACTGCCTTCCAGCGCATATTCCACATGTCCGTCGATGCCCACCGCGATGGTGGTGAGAAGTCCGTTTTTGCTCTCCACCGGTGTTCCGCCCGTATTCATCAAAAGAAAGCATCCGGTGCCGTAGGTGTTCTTGGCTTCGCCTTTTTCAAAGCAGGTCTGCCCGAAAAGCGCGGCCTGCTGGTCGCCCGCGATGCCCGCGATGGGAATCTTCGCGTCCTGAATGACGGCATAGCCGTAAACCTCGCTGCTGCTGGCCACTTCGGGCAGCATGGCCCGCGGAATGTCCAGCGCTTCCAAAAGCTTGTCATCCCAGTCCAAAGTTTTAATGTTGTATATCATGGTTCGCGACGCGTTAGTGTAATCGGTGACGTGTCTTTCACCATTGGTCAGCTTCCAGACCAGCCAGGTATCCACTGTGCCGAACAGCACCTCTCCCCGCTCGGCCTTCTCGCGCGCGCCCTCCACATTGTCCAAAATCCATTTTATCTTGGTGCCCGAAAAGTATGCGTCGGTCACCAGCCCGGTCGCCTGACGGATATAGTCCCCCAAGCCCTGCTTTTTCAGCTCATCGGTGATGGCGGCTGTCCGGCGGCACTGCCAGACGATGGCGTTGTAGATGGGCCGACCGGTGGCTTTGTCCCACAGGATGGTGGTTTCGCGCTGGTTGGCGATGCCGATGGCCGCAATGTCGTGGATTTCGATGCCGCTTTTCGTGATGACTTCCATCATGACGGCGACCTGCGAGGAATATATCTCCATCGGGTTGTGTTCCACCCAGCCTTCTTTCGGGTACACCTGCGTAAATTCCTTCTGCGCCATCTCGATGATATTCTGCTTCTCATCAAACAAAATCGCCCGCGAACTCGTGGTACCCTGATCCAACGCCAACACATACTTGCCCATCGTCCAAGCTCCTTAAAAAATTCGTCTTTTTTTTCTTCTATCAGTTTATCATATTTTCAGTCTGTTTGATGACCCAAAATTGGTAATTCGCTGCCCATATTATCCGTGTCGGACTAGAAAAAATGCCTTGGCAAAACAGAACACTTACATTACAATGGGAATCACAGATTTCAACAAATTTCAGGAGAATTCCGATGATTACCACCGTTCTGCTTATCCTCATCTATCTTGCCTTTATCAGCCTCGGCCTGCCCGACTCCATCTTCGGCGTCGCCTGGCCCACCATCCGCGCCGAATGGAACATGCCACTGGACGCGGCGGGTCTGGTTGTTCTGGTCATCATCTGCGGCACAGTCGTCTCCAGCTTTTTAAGCGGATTCATGATTAAGCGGTTCGGCACCGGCAAACTGACCACCATCAGCTGTTTCATGACCGGCCTAGCCCTGCTTGGGTTCTCCTTTGCGCCGGCCTATGTCTGGATGCTGCTCTTCGCTTTGCCACTTGGTGTCGGCGCCGGCGCAGTGGATACCGGTCTTAATAACTATGTGGCGCAGCATTTTAAATCCAGTCATATGAACTGGCTGCATTCCTTCTGGGGTGTGGGTTCCACACTGGGCCCGCTCATCATGGGCGGCACGCTTTCTGCGGGGCTTTCCTGGCGAAACGGCTACCGCACCATCTCGATCATCCAGCTTTGTCTGGCGGTCATTCTTCTGGTCACACTGCCCGTCTGGGCCAGGCACAAAGCGATGGTTGAGGCAACCGAGCCGACACCCGTCGAAGCCAAGGAAGAAAAGCCGAAGGTGTTCGACAAGGAAGTCATAAAAACGAAAGGCCTTTTCTTTGCGCTGGCCACCTTCCTGTTCTACTGCGCGGTGGAGATTTCCACCGGCCTTTGGGGCAGCAGCTTTCTGGTGCAGTACAGAGGCATCGGTGTGGATACCGCGGCCTACTGGGTGGCGCTCTACTACGCCAGCATCATGGCCGGCCGCATGATTGCGGGTTTTATCACCTACAAGGTTTCCAACAAGACCATGATTCGTTCGGGCGCCATCATCGCGCTTTTCGCCATCATTCTGATGGTGCTTCCGCTGCCGTCCAAATTTGCGCTGATCCCGATGATTCTTTTGGGTCTCGGGCTTTCGCCCATCTTCCCCACCATGGTGCACGAAACGCCCCGGCGCTTCGGCAGAGAAAAGTCGCAGACCATCATCGGCTATCAGATGGGCTTTGCCTATATTGGCAGCGCCATCTTCCCGCCGCTCATCGGTGTGGTCATCTCGCGCACATCCATGGTGATGTTCCCGGTCTTACTCATCTTCTGTGCCGTCGGCGTCATCGTCTGCACCGAAATGCTCACACGACAAACCGCTTCGGTCGATATATAAATATCGCCTAGCGGATCATTTGATACTCTTGTTTTTTTATGCTCCCTGCCACCACCGGAATATCCAAGCCTTGCGCCAGCGCTTTCGCCGCGCCAAGGCTTTTTTCGTTATCCGCCTGATTGATAAACACACGGTCGGCCAATGCTTCGACGGCAATCACCCGCGCGGCCATCTCGGGCGTCGCCGTCTGGTCCGCTCGGGCTCCGGCCAGTTCGGCGAATCGCTCAAAGCGGTGCGCCGCTTCACGGATGGGCTCCCCAAACCCCGAAGCCCCCACCACGCAGATGGTCTGATTCGCGCTTTCGGGAATCACCGGCTCATGCGGCGCGTGTGCCTTTAATGGCAGCCGTTTGGCCCCGTCCGCTTCCACCAGCACATAGTCGGCCAACTCGGCCAGTGTTACCATCGGCAGATTCGGATTTCTCAGCTTCCCGTCTTCGGCGGGTTCGCCGATGCAGATAACACGGCTGGTTTTTAGCGCTGCCGATATCTCCGTCTCGTCCGGCGAAATCAGCGTTCGAAACACGTCGGAAGGAAATATGCGTGTGGTTGTGCAGAGAATCACCGTCCCCGGCAGTTCCTCAGCCAGCGCGTGCAACAGCGATGTCTTTCCCCCGCTGCCGATGACCGCGGTCACGCCTTTTTCGATTTTCAGCATCTCACATAGCCGCATCTTCCATCTCCTTACAATCGTTAAGTTATTTTATCGTAAAATGACCCTTCTTCGCAACATTCGCGGTTTTTTTTATCGACGGCATGCGGTATAATATAGATGAAGCGTTATAGTCGCGCGTGAATAACGAAAACGGAGGAAACCAATGATTGTTGATGCAAGAGGCAAAGCCTGTCCTGAGCCGGTCGTGATGGCCATCAAGGCGCTGGGCACCAAAAAAGAGGATGAATCGCTGGAAGTACTGGTGGATAACGAAGCCGCCGTGCACAACGTGACGCGCATGGCCGAACAAAAAGGCTTTGAAGTCACCGTGACCGAAAATGGTGAGCAGGACTATTCGGTCTTCATCGGCGGCGTGCCCGATGCCCCGGTCAAAGCGCTTTCGGGCGAGAAAAATCTGGTGGTTGCGGTCAGCGCCAACGTGATGGGCGGCGGCAACGACGTGCTCGGCGCAGTGCTCATCAAAGGGTTCCTTTACACGCTGACACAGGTCGAGGTCCTGCCGAAAACCATCATCTTCTATAACAGCGGCGCCAAGCTTTCCTGCGCGGGCAGTGATTCGCTTGAGGATTTGCGCTGGCTGGAAAGTCAGGGCGTGGAGATCCTGACCTGCGGCACCTGCCTTAACTTCTATGAACTGACCGACAAACTCGGCGTGGGTACTGTCTCCAATATGTACACCATCGTGGAGACTCTGATGAAAGCGGACCAGGTCATCCGCCCGTGATCTATCTGGACAACGCCGCCACCACCCTCAAAAAGCCGGATTCGGTTTACGCGGCAGTTCTGGAAGCTATGCGCACTCTCGGCAACAGCGCGCGGGGCGTTCACGCTCAGGCGCTCAGCGCGGCGCGCACAGTCTATGAAACCCGCGAGAAAATCGCCGCTTTTTTTGGATGCGCCGAGGCCAGCCATGTGATGTTCACACAAAACGCCACACAGGCACTGAACACCGCGCTTTTTGGCCTGTTTTTACCGGGCGATCATGTCATCACCACCGATTTGGAGCACAATTCGGTCTTGCGTCCGCTGTATCGCTTAAGCCGCGAGCAGGGCGTCCGCCTCGACTTTGTGCCCGCCGACCGAAACGGCAATATCGACGATGCCGATTTTGAGCGTCTCCTCCGTCCCGAAACCAAAGCGATTGTGACCACCCACGCCTCCAATCTCACCGGCAATCTGCTGGATATATCGGCTGTCGGGAAATTTGCGCTGGACCACGGACTTCTGTATATCGTGGACGCCTCCCAGACCGCGGGTTCATTCCCCATTGATATGCAAAAGCAGAACTTCAGCGTGCTGTGTTTTACCGGTCACAAAGGACTGATGGGACCGCAAGGCACAGGCGGTCTTTGTGTGGGCGAAGGTGTTAAGATTCGTCCTTTCATGGTCGGCGGAACAGGCGTCCATTCCTATTCCGAAACCCACCCCGATAAATACCCCGAAGCGCTGGAAGCGGGAACCCTGAACGCACACGGGCTGGCCGGGCTTTCGGCCGCCGTTGATTTCATCAATGAGACCGGCATCGGCGACATCCACCGGTATGAGACCGCGCTGATGCGTCGGTTCCATAAAGGCATCTCGTCGGTTTCGGGCGTCACAGTGTACGGTGATTTTTCGGGCGACCGCGCCCCCATCGTGGCCCTCAACATCAACGACCTCGATTCGTCCGAAGCGGCCGACATCCTGTCCCAGGATTTCGACATCGCCGTCCGCGCGGGAGCGCACTGCGCGCCGCGCATGCATCGGGCTTTGGGCACCGAAAGCCGAGGTGCTGTGCGGTTCTCCCTTGGATGGTTTAACACCATGGAGGAAATCGACGCGGCGATAGACGCGGTCAGGAGCATTGCCGAAAAATGAGACCGAAAGAATTGCGTTACGTCATCACTTTTTTCACCACAGCCGACGCGATGGCTGTGGAAAAACGCTGTAAACAACAGGGCGTGCCCGGACGGCTGATTCCCGTGCCCACCCGTATCACGGCCAGCTGCGGCATGGCCTGGTCTCTGCCTCTGGATGCCAAAGCCGAGTTTGACGCCGCCACACAAGGCATATCGCCCGAAGGCTGTTATGAACTGCTGATTTGAAAGGATAACCCTATGCTTGTCATCATTCGCGGCGCCGGCGATATCGCTTCGGGTATCGCGCTTCGGCTCACCCGCGCCAGAATAAAAATCATCATGACCGAAACCGAAAAACCCACCGCCATCCGGCGGACTGTGGCCTTCTCGGAAGCCGTTTATCGCGGCTTTGCCGAGGTGGAGGGTGTCCGTGCTAAGTTGGTCGAGAGCCCCAAGCAGGCGCTGGCGTTTGCTGAATCTGGAAAAATCGGCGTTTTAGTTGACCCCGAAGGCGCCTGCATCCCCGCGCTGAAGCCTGACGCGGTGGTGGACGCCATTTTGGCCAAGCGCAACCTCGGGACTAAAATGTCCGACGCGCCGGTGGTCATCGGCGTCGGCCCCGGATTCACCGCGGGCGAGGACTGCCACGCGGCGGTGGAGACCATGCGCGGGCATTATCTGGGTCGTGCGATATACAGCGGCAGTCCCCTGCCGAATACCGCTGTCCCGGGTCTGATCGGCGGATACGCGGGCGAACGCGTTCTGCGTGCACCCGCCGACGGCGTCTTTACTCCTCTGCTCACCATCGGCGACACCGTGAAGGCCGGCGATATCGTGGGGACGGTGGACGGCGTGCCCATGCCCGCCACCATCGACGGTACTTTGCGCGGCATTCTGCCCCACGGCATCACGGTCTTTCGCGGCAGGAAGAGCGGCGATATTGACCCGCGGGGCGAAAAGAGCCCTTGCTTTTGCTCATCCGACAAGGCCTTGAGCATCGGCGGCGGCGTGCTGGAAGCGCTTTTAAATTTGTCCCATCGATTGGAGGATTAATCCATGGACGATATTAAACTGACCAAACTCGCGAACTGCGCGGGCTGCGGCGCCAAGGTGGGCGCCGGAGAGCTGGCCAAACTACTGGAAGATATCAGAGTGCATTCCGACCCGAATCTTTTGGTCGGGTTCGACCGCAGTGATGACGCTTCGGTCTATAAAATCAGCGACGAACTGGCGCTGGTCCAGACGGTGGATTTCTTCCCGCCCATCGCCGACGACCCCTACACCTTCGGCGCCATCGCGGCTACCAACGCGCTTTCGGATGTCTACGCCATGGGCGGCGAGCCCAAGCTGGCGCTCAACATCATGGCCGTGCCCGAGAATATGCCGGCCGAAGCGGTGCACAATATTTTAAGAGGCGGCTACGACAAGGTGTTTGAAGCCGGCGCGCTCATCACCGGCGGACACAGCATCTACGACGATGAACCCAAGTACGGCCTCGCCGTCACGGGATTCGTGCATCCCGACAAGATGCTGACCAATTCGGGCGCCAGACCCGGTGATATTCTGCTGTATACCAAGCCGCTGGGCATCGGTGTACTCACATCCGGCATTAAGAGCGATATGGTGAAACCCGAAGCCATCGCTTTGGCGAACAGCCTCATGACCACGCTGAATAAATCGGCGCGTGACGCGATGGTGAAATACCGCGTGCATGCCTGCACCGACATCACAGGTTTCGGCCTGATGGGGCATATGCTGGAGATGGCGCAGGGCAGCGATACCGAGATGCAGATTCGCGTGGACGCCGTCGATATCATCCCGGATGCTCTGGAGCTGGCGCGTCTGGGCGTTCTGCCCGCGGGCATGTACCGAAACCGCAAGTTTGCCGGAGCGTTTGTGGACGTGGGCGAACTGGAACTGGCCGTTCAGGATCTGCTGTTCGACCCGCAGACATCGGGCGGACTTCTTATTGCGGTGGACGAATCCGACGCAGACGCGCTGTTTGACGAGCTAAAAACATGCGTCCCTTCGGCGCAGAGAATCGGCCGCGTCGCTGAATACCGCGGCGGGAAACGCATTTTCTTAAAATAGCCTAAACACGATACAGGAGAACAATCGATGAAAACCGTGGTGAGTGAAGTCATTGCCGCTTTAAAAGAAAATAAACCTGTGATGCTGACGAGTGTGCTGGCCAACGCCGGTTCATCGCCGCGCGGCGCGGGCGCACGGATGGCCGTCTTTGCGGATGGTTCTTTTTCGGGCACCATCGGCGGCGGCGCTGTGGAACACATCGCCATCCAAAAAGCGGTTCGCGATTTGGAAAATAACCGGTTCTCGGTGGTGACATACAGCATGGAGGGCAACGCGCACAACGACACCAACATGATCTGCGGCGGCACTGTAACGGTATGCTTTTTGCCTGTAGCGGCCAAATATCTGCCCGTTTTCGAGAAACTGCTGGCCGTTTTGGATAAGGACTGCGATGCCTGGCTGTCCATGCGTTTTTCCGAACACGTGCTGTCCGAATTTGCCGTGTATGAGGCAGGCGAAGTACCGAAAAACCTTGCCCCTTTCTGCACCCACACCGCGTATTACAAGGACGGCCGCTATCTGGAGCCCGTATCCCGCAAGGGCACGGTCTACGTTTTCGGCGGCGGCCATGTGGGTCAGGCGCTGGTTCCCGTTCTGGCTTCGGTCGATTTTCGCGTGGTCGTCTTCGACGACCGCCCCTACCTCGCCAGACCCGAAAACTTTCCCGCGGCCAAAGCCGTCATCTGCGGTGATTACGAGCGCTTCGGTGAAAAAGTGACACTGACAAGTGACGACTATGTGGTCGTCATGACGCCGGGGCATCAGGGTGATTTTGAAGTGCTGTGTCAGGCGCTGACTGTTCAGACGACCTATATCGGCTGCATCGGCAGTCACAACAAAATTGCCAATACCAGGCGGCGTTTGCTGGAACGCGGTTTTTCCATGAATGATATCGACCGCCTGCACGCGCCCATCGGTCTGCCCATTCTGGCCGAAACCCCCAATGAAATCGCCATCAGCGTGGCGGCCGAACTCATCCGCCATCGTCAAGAATATATCAATCAATTTTAGGAGAACTATCATGAAAAAGCTTTTCACTCTCATCACCGTCATTGTTTTTGTTCTGTCAATCGCCGGATGCGCCCCCGCCGAAACGGCCGCCGTGTCGGCATCACCCGCGCCCACCGAGGCGCCCGCCACGCCCACACCGGAGCCAACCGAGCTCATCGTGTTTGCCGCAGCCAGCATGACCGAGACGCTGACCGAGATCGGCGCCATGTATGAGGCCGAACACCCCGAAGTCAAGCTGGTGTTCACGTTTGATTCTTCGGGCACTTTAAAGACCCAGATTGAAGAAGGCGCGGACTGCGACGTTTACATCGCCGCCAGCCAGAAACCGATGAACCAGCTGGATATCACAGCCGACGCTGCGGTGAACACCGACGGGTTGGATTTTGTTTTGACCGGAACACGGCGGGATATTCTTGAAAACAAGGTGACGCTCTGTGTGCCCGAAGGCAATCCGGCGGGCATCGCATCGTTCAGCGATTGGGCCGAGAAATTGAAGACCGACGACGTCTTTTTCGCCATGGGCAATTCGGATGTGCCGGTCGGTCAGTACACCCAGAAGATTCTTTCGTTCTACGGATTGGACGAAACCGCGCTGGCCGATGCCGGATGTATCACCTACGGTTCCAACGTGAAGGAAGTGGTGACGCAAGTGGCGGAAAACACGGTGGACTGCGGTGTGGTCTACTGCACCGACGCGTATTCGGCGAATCTCACCATCGTCGATTACGCCACATCCGAAATGTGCGGACAGGTCATCTACCCCGCCGCCGTCATGAATATCAGCCAGAACCCCGACGCGGCCAAAGCTTTCTTAGAATTTCTCGAAACCCCCGAAGCTACGGCCGTGTTTGAAGCTGTCGGATTTACCGCCGTCGATTAAATCATAGGAGAGGCGCATGGACTGGTTCCCGCTGTTAAATTCGGTACGCATCGCGGCCATCTCGACGATTATCATCTTCTTCGTCGGTATCTTCGCCGCGCACTATATCGCCAAAGCCCCGCGCTTGGTCAAGGGCATTCTGGACGTGTTTTTAACGCTCCCTCTGGTTCTGCCCCCCACCGTGGTCGGCTATCTCGCCTTGCGGATTTTAGGCCCCAATCGCCTCGTCGGCGCATGGGTTCTGGATGTTTTCGGGTTTAAGCTGACCATGCACTGGTGGTCGGCCATTTTCGTCACGGCGGTGGTCATCTTCCCGCTGATGTACCGCACGGCAAGGGGCGCTTTCGAGAGCTTCGACACCACGCTGGCCGATTCAGGCCGTACCTTGGGAAAATCCAACACCTGGGTGTTCTGGCGCGTGCAGATGCCGAATTGCCGTCAGGGGATTCTGGCGGGCACAGTGCTGGCCTTTGCGCGGGCGCTCGGTGAATACGGCGCCACCAGTATGATTGCAGGCTACACACCCGGAAAAACCGCTACCATCGCCACCACGGTCTATCAGCTGTGGCGCATCGGCGATGATGCGCTGGCCTTTCGCTGGGTCATCATCAATATGATCATCTCGGCCGTCGTCCTTCTGGCCATGACGTTCCTTGAAAAGCGCAATGTCAAACCCGGAGGTTTTTAAAACGAAATGGCTCTGATTGTGGATATTCAAAAGAAAATCGGCGCGTTTAACCTCTCGGTCCGCTTTGAATCCGAAAATGAGATACTCGCCCTGCTCGGCGCTTCGGGCAGCGGCAAGAGCATGACCCTAAAGTGCATCGCGGGGCTTATGACGCCGGACAGCGGCAGGATTATATTAAACAAACGGACGCTGTTCGACAGCGGGGCCAAAGTGAATCTGCCTCCGCAGAAACGGAACGTGGGCTATCTGTTCCAGCAGTACGCCCTGTTCCCCAACATGACGGTCTTCGAAAACATTCTGGCCGGTGTGCGCATCGGCACCGCCGCCGAGAAGCGCGATGCGGCGGCCGAGAAAATCGCCCAATTCCGGCTGGACGGCCTCGAAAAGCTAAAACCCGCCTCCCTTTCGGGCGGGCAGCAGCAGCGCGTGGCGCTGGCGCGCATTCTGGTCAACGCGCCCGAACTGGTTTTGCTGGACGAACCCTTTTCGGCGCTGGACAGCTACCTGAAGTGGCAGCTGGAGATGGAGCTGGCCGACACACTGTCCGGCTATTCAGGCGACGTCATCTATGTGTCGCATAACCGCAACGAGGTCTACCGGCTTTGCGATTCAGTCTCGGTGCTTTCAAACGGAAAATCCGACCCCAAGGAGACCATCGACGGGCTGTTCCATTCCCCCGCCACCGTGGCCGCCGCCATGATATCGGGATGCAAGAACATCTCCAGACTGGAAAGAAAAGACGCGTATACCGCCCTTTGTACCGATTGGGGCGTTACGCTTCGCACCCAAGCACCCATCGCAGATGACGCCAATTTCGTCGGCATTCGCGCGCACCATTTGACATTTTCGCCGAATGAAAATATGATGAATTGTACGGTTTCGCGCGTGGTGAACAATATGTTTTCCACCGCCGTCATGCTGAAGACCCCCGGCGGCGCTATCTTACGTGCCGAGATGGAAGCGGCCGTCTGGGCGGCGGCTAAAGACAAGAAAAATGTGACCGTCTACGTGGACCCTAAAGACGTGATGGTTTTAAAGAGCTAGTGAGAAGCTGATGAAAGATTTAAACGGACGCAATATCGAATATTTACGGCTGTCGGTGACCGACCTCTGTAATTACCGATGCACCTACTGCATGGGCGAGGACGGCGTCGCCAAGCTCGGCCATAGCGATATCTTAAGCATTGAAGCGCTGGCCGAAATCGGCCGCGCGGCCGTAGCCTGCGGCATCAAAAAAATCCGTCTGACCGGCGGGGAACCGCTGGTGCGCAAAGGTGTCGTTTCGCTCTGCCGGATGCTGAAAAGCATTCCCGGACTAGCCGAACTCGCCATGACCACCAACGGAAGCCTTCTGCCGGAATACGCGTTTGCCTTAAAGGAAGCCGGTTTGGATCGCCTGAATATCAGCATCGACACGCTGGACGAAACAAAGTTTACCGAGCTGACGCGGCGCGGGAACTTAAGAGACGCGCTGGACGGCCTCGCCGCCGCCAAAGCCGCGGGTTTTACCAATATCAAAATCAATACCGTCCTTATCGGCGGTTTCAATCTGGATGAAATCCCTAAGCTGATTGCACTGACCCGTGACGAGCCTGTCAGCGTACGGTTTATCGAACTGATGCCCATCGGGGAATGCGCTGGCTGGCCGAAAAACCGTTTTGTGTCGGCCGATGCGGTGCTGGGCGCCTGCCCGGCGCTGGTGCCCGAAAAGACCGAAGGTGTCGCCGAGCTATATCGCGTGCCGGGGCATATCGGCACGGTAGGGCTTATCCGCCCCTTAAGCCACAGCTTCTGCGGGGATTGCAACCGCATTCGCGTCACCACCGACGGCAAGCTGAAACCCTGTCTGCATTCGCCGCTGGAAATTGACCTAAATGGTCTCACCGGCGCGGCACTAATCAGCGCCATCAAGAAGGGCATCTTCTACAAGCCCGAAAGACATCACTTAAACGAGGACGGTCAAAGTGCATCTTTACGCGGCATGCACCGAATTGGAGGATAATATGGATTTTACCCATTTAAATAATCAGGGGCATTCCCGCATGGTGGATGTGTCCGAAAAAGCGGCCACCTTGCGTACCGCCGTTGCGGCCGGCAAGGTGGTGATGACCCCCGCCACGCTGGAGAAGGTCATCATCCAAGGCATCGCCAAAGGCGATGTTTTGGCAGTGGCCCAGGTGGCGGGCATCATGGCCGCCAAACGCACATCCGAGCTTATCCCGATGTGCCATCCGCTGGCCTTGACCGGTGTGGACATCTCGTTCAGCTATGAACCGAATGGCATTGCGGTCATCGCCGAGATAAAGTGCAAGGGCGAGACTGGTGTGGAGATGGAAGCCCTGACGGCGGTATCGGCCGCGGCGCTGACCATCTACGATATGTGCAAATCCGTACAGAAAGATATGACCATCACCGATATCCGCCTTTTGGAGAAAACCGGCGGAAAAAGCGGCGACTATCAGAGAGAATAGACAAAACCTATGGCACAAGTGACCGCTGTCTGTATCAGCGAAAAAAGGGGCATCCCCAAAAGGGGCGTGCCCTATATCGACATTAAGGAAAACCACGGCATCATCGGCGATGCCCACGCCGGAGACTGGCACCGCCAGATCAGCCTGCTGGCCGAGGAAAGCATTGAGGCCATGCGGGGCTTGGGGCTGGATTTGCCGCCCGGCGCGTTTGCCGAAAACATCATCACCAAGGGGATGACGCTCGCGGCCCTGCCTGTCGGTTCAGTATTACGTATCGGCGACACCGAGCTTACCATCACCCAGATCGGTAAGGAATGCCACAGCGGGTGCGCTATTCAGCAGACTACAGGCAAGTGCGTGATGCCCACCGAGGGCGTTTTTGCCATCGTGAAAAAAGGCGGACGCATTACCCCCGGCGATACGGTGACGCTTTTGGAGAATACAAAATGAAACTGATCAGAACTATCGACGCGGCGGGGCATGTGCTCTGCCACGATATGACCCAGATCATCAAAGACGAGTTCAAGGGTCCGCGCTTCAAAAAAGGGCACGTGGTGACCGAGGCCGACATTCCGGTTCTGCTCTCCATGGGCAAGGAAAACCTGTATGTCTGGGAGATGACACCCGGCATGCTGCATGAAAACGACGCGGCGGCGCGGCTGGCCGCACTCTGTCAGGGTAACGGAATGACGTCCGGGGCTGTGCGCGAAGGAAAAATTGAGCTGTTCGCCGAAAGCGACGGGCTTTTCACCGTGGAGTCCGAAAAACTGCTGGCCATGAACAGTATCGATGAGATCATCATCTCCACACGGCACGGCAACACCGCCGCGAAAAAAGGCGATCTGCTGTGCGGCACGCGCGTGGTGCCGCTGGTCATAGACGAAGCGAAAATTGAAGCGGCGGAAGAAATCGCGGACGGCACGGCGATATTAAGCGTGGTTCCATACACTTTAAAAACCGCCGGCGTCATCACCACCGGCAGTGAGATTTTCCACGGCCGCATCCAGGATAAGTTCACGCCGGTCATCGAAAAGAAACTGGCCGATTTCGGCATCGCTGTGACCGAACACGCGGTGGTGGACGACGGCACCGAACATATTCTGGCCGCTATATCCGCCATGCGTGAAAAGAAAGTGGGCCTGATCCTCTGCACGGGCGGGATGAGTGTGGACCCCGACGACAATACGCCGGGCGCCATCAAGGCCAGCGGTGCGGATATCGTCACCTATGGCGCGCCGGTTCTGCCCGGCGCCATGTTCCTTTTGGGTTACTACGCGGACGGCGCACCCGTTTTGGGTCTGCCCGGATGCGTGATGTACGCCGCGGCCACCATCTTTGATCTGGCTCTGCCGAGGATTGCCGCAGGGAAGCGAATGAACAAAACGGATTTTGTCCGGATGGGCGAAGGCGGCCTCTGCCTGAAGTGCGCGGTCTGCCACTACCCCATCTGCCCGTTTGGAAAGTGAGGCGAAAATGTACAAGGCAAAAGTCATCACCGTGAGCGACCGCAGTTATCACCGCGAACGGCCGGACGAGAGCGGCCCCGCTGTCAAAAAAGCGCTTGAGTCGGCTGGATACGATGTGGCCGAAGTCCTGATTATCCCCGACGATAAGCAGGATATTGAAGCCGCCCTGATTCACTGTTCGGACAAAAAAAACTGTGCGCTGATTGTGACCACCGGCGGCACCGGTTTTGCCGCGCGCGATGTCACCCCCGAAGCCACATTGGCTGTGTGCGATAAGCTGGTTCCGGGCATCCCCGAAGCCATGCGCGCCGCGTCTTTAGCGGTCACGCCCCGCGCCTGCCTTTCGCGCAGTACGGCAGGCATCCGAAAGCAAACCCTCATCATCAACCTGCCCGGCAGTCCCAAGGCCGCGGTGGAAAACCTTGCCGCCGTTCTCCCCGCCATATCGCACGGGCTGGACGTGCTGTGCGGGCAGTCGACCGATTGCGCCGAAACCAACGAAAGCTCCCGATAATCCCGATGCGCGGCCCGCGCATTTTTCATTTAAAGATGGTATAATCAAGTCATCTTAAGCAAACAGGTGAACCCCATGAAGCATATTATTCTCTATTATTTTTCGGGCACAGGCAACACGGCATATGTCTGCAATCTTCTAAAGGGTGCTTTAGAGAAGCGTTCCGTAAAGGCGGATTTGGTCAAGATGGAAGAGTTCCATGAGCCAATCGACCCGGCCGCGCTGAAAGGCGTCGATGCGGTATGTCTTTGTTACCCCGTCTATGCATTTCGTCCGGCGGCGCTTGTCCTGCGTTTCGCGGGGCTCTTGCCCGCTGTTCAGACGATGCCGATGTTCCATATCAAAACCGCGGGCGGTGTCCGAGGTTTAACAGAGTACGCATCCACCAGCCTGTCAAGGGCTTTGGCGAAAAAGGGTTACCGCACAGAATACGACCGCACGGTGACCATGGGCTCCAACTGGTATTACGCATATGACGACCGGCTGGTGAAGCAGCTGGCGTTGGCCGCCGAAGAAAAAGCAGAACAGATCGCCGAGGATATCATCAGCGGGAAAAAACGCATCTTAAAGCCGAATTTCATACAGACGTTTTTTAGCTGGCTGGCCAGTTTCGGCGAGCATCATATGGGTGCCAAGCAATTCGGTAAATCCCTTTCAGCGGACGAGAACTGCAACGCATGCGGGCTCTGCGCCAAGAACTGCCCGCAGAAGAATATTCGCATGGACGGCGCGCGCCCCGTTTTCGGTTCGGACTGCCTTTGGTGCATGCGGTGCATCTATGCCTGCCCCAAAAAAGCTATCTATTCCAAAGGGATGCAGTTCGCCATTTTGAAGAACGGGTACGACCTGAAGCACGTTTTGGCCGATGATTCAATTACACCCGATTTTGTCGGCGCGAACACCCGCGGTGTGTTTAAATCTTTCCATCAATACTGCATCGACCGCGATGCGTAACCGCCATCCGTTCTATCTTGAAAATGCTTGTTTCGCGTCAATGAGCCCCGCATCAAATGCTTCCCGAATAATCAGATATTCACCGCGTCTGCCAAAATACAGCGTACAATAGTTGCGCTGTATTTGTGTGCCATGGAAAAGGTAATGTACCATCACGTTAAACCCAATTTCGGTGTCCACCAGCCCCAGCGCATAATCGATGAATTTTGATTCAGCGATGGTCATCTTTCTATTCAAGTGCTTAAAAATCGTTTCAACCGATTCGCGGGTTCCTGTTTGGGCTAATTTCGTATAGTAATCTAGATTTTTATGTTCCATCATATTCCCCATATTCCAGTACAGATGCATCATCCAAAAATATATTGCCCACCAGGAAGCGCATCATACGGTCTCGAAAATCCAGGTCCTTTGTCATTTGTTCGCGATACGGTGCATGATTTTCGTAGTATGCAATCCCCATATTGATATAGTCAAAAATCATCCGACTGTCTAGTTCGGGCTTAAAGCGATGTTGCACTATTCCTTCTTCAATCAGCTCGCCTAATATTCTTTCCTGCGCCCTCTTAAATATGGTAAAAGCCTTCTGTATCTTGTCGGATTTCTCACACAAGTCTATGCAAAGCTGGTAATACCCATTGTCAACAAAAGTGGCGGCCTCGGTCAAAAAGTCGGCCATCCGCGCGGTTAAAGTCATTTCGGAATCTTCCACGTGTAAAAATCCGGATTGCGCATGCGTCACTATCGCGTATCCGACTTGCTCCAGAAGCCCTGTTTTATCGTCAAAATATTTGTATAGGGTCATCTTTGAGACATCAGCATAAGCCGCGATTTCATCCATGCTTACATTCCAAACGCCCTGTTGGAGAAACAGCGCAATCGCTTTATTCAGAATATCTTCTCGAATACGTGTCATAGGTCTCCCGTTTTTGTACTTTTTATTATATCATAGTATATTTATTTCGTTTTTGTCAATCAATGCGGATATTTTTTTAAAACCCCGTTCATATTCACATGGTATAATATATTCAAACATTAGGACGAAGCATTTTCGTCCCGGGAACCTTTGCACGAAAAGCGCGAGGCCTTAACGCGCGAAAGGAGCAAAAGATGAATCCGAAACAAGCAGCTATGATGGCCGAGAAAAAAGGCTTTATCGCGGCGCTGGACCAGAGCGGCGGCAGCACGCCGAAAGCGCTGGCGGCCTACGGCGTTGGGAAAGACGCCTACAGCGACGAAGATTCGATGTTCGACCTGGTGCACGCCATGCGGACACGCGTGATTAAAAGTCCGGCGTTCAGCTCGGACAAAATCCTTGCGGCCATCCTGTTTGAGATGACCATGGACCGAAAGATTGACGGCCAGTATACCGCCGATTATCTGTGGGAAAAAAAGGGCATTGTGCCGTTTTTAAAGGTGGATCAGGGCCTGACCGAAGTTGAGAACGGCGTTCAGCTGATGAAGCCCATGCCGGGCTTAAACGACCTTCTGGCGCGCGCCGTTTCCCGAAATATATTCGGCACCAAGATGCGTTCGGTGGTAAAAGAATATAACCCAGGCGGTATTGAGAGAATCGTCGCCCAGCAGTTTGATGTGGGGCATATCATCTTAAAAGCCGGACTTGTGCCCATCATCGAACCCGAAGTGGATATTCACAGCGAGAATCGCGAGGAATCCGAAAAGCTGTTAAAGAAGCTGATTCTCAGCGCGCTGGATACTCTTGCCGCCGAGGATAAAATCATGCTGAAGCTCTCCATCCCGGTCGTGCCCGATTTCTATGCCGACCTCATCGCTCATCCCAAGGTGATGCGCGCGGTGGCGCTTTCGGGCGGATACAGCCGCGAGGAGGCCAACGAGAAACTGGCCCAAAACCACAACCTGATTGCCAGCTTTTCCCGCGCCCTGCTGGAGGGCTTAAGCGCATCCCAAAGCGACGCGGCGTTTGACGCCATGCTTTCGGATACGGTGGACAGCATCTATCGTGCGTCGATTACCTGATGATTCTTCGGGCACTAATATAAGTCAAATAAAAAAGCAGTCCGTTTGATGGGCTGCTTTTCTTCTTTTCGTTTTCGTTTGGATTTATGGCCTATAGACCTGTTCAATCTTGGTCACCACGCCTTTGTCGTTGACCGTTACCCAGTAGAAGTAATAGCTGAGGACATAGTCGCTTTCAGCGTTGTAGATTTTCAAAACATCGGCAAAAGCCGATTTTGACGGATTGCCCAAATCATCAATCAGTGAGCCGTCGGATTTAATAATCATCCGAATATCCACCGTGTTTAAATCCACTGTTCGAAGCTGCGAATCGGTGTTCTTCTCATAGAAACCGCCTTCGCCCCAGTTCATCACTTCGGCCTGCGCGTCCACTTCGTCATACCCATCGTACTTCACCAGCGCATCCACCGCTTCGTCCCCGGTCAGCCGTTCAAAATAGTCAAACTGGGCGTAGCCGGTCGTCGTGTCCAAAGACACCATATGGGCGTAGCTGCTGTACATCTGCGGATTGTCGATAACCGGTTTTACAGGTGTCGGTGTGGGCGTGGGCGCCGGTGTGGGCGTCTCCACCTGATTCGGCTGCAAATCCTGCGTGACATTCACTGCATCGTCCTGCTGTGCTTCCGCCAATTCCTGTTCCAGTTCGGCGATTCGGTCATACGGGTCGGTCGTGGCTTCGGTGTCCGAGATATCGACCTGTCCGCACGCGGAAAAAGCGAACAGCATGATTAGAATCATCAAGATAACCAATATGTGTTTCATTTTTTTCTCCTTGTTTATTAAGATCACCCTTTTTTAGTTCCAATTGCTATATGTCTTATTATACCATACTCTTTAAAAAAGGCGAGTATCATATCGCTTTCGTCGCCGCTTTTTACACGAACAAATAGAAAATTTATTCTGTCGCAACATTTTTGTGTTATGATAAACGAAAAATTAACCTTACGAGGCAAAGCCATTGACTCCGATTTTTTCAACTGAGAATGTCCGATTCAAAGACATCATCCAATACCCGGATTTTCAGATTCAGCCGGACAGCCCCGCTTTTGTCGTAGGCAAGAACGGATCGGGCAAGAGTACGCTGTTTAAGATGTTCAACCGAACGCTGTCTCCGGCTGGCGGACTCATCCGCTATAACGGAAAAGATTTATCGTCTTTCCCGCCGCTGGACTTGCGAAAGGAAATCCTTTTGGTTTCCCAGCAGGTGTTTTTGTATGACGACACCATCCGCGGTAATTTTGAAAAGTTCTATACGGTAACGGGCAGGCAAAAGCCGTCCGACGACGCCGTTTTAGAATCTCTGGCGCTGACCAACGCGGATTTCGGTCTGGAGAACACCGCGCGCACGTTAAGCGGCGGCGAGCGCCAGCGGATATATCTTGCCATCTTTCTTTCGCTGAAACCCGGCGTGATTCTTCTGGATGAACCGACGGCCGCGCTGGATAAGGAAAGTTCGGTGGATGTGATGGCGCAAATCTATCATTTTTGTGAAAAGAACAATATATCCAGCGTCACCATCAGCCACGACCCCAATATCGTCAGCCTGTATGCGCGACAGATTGTGAGGCTGTCATGACCGAAGGTGTCGTAAAACTGAATATCCTGCAGTTCAGTCTCATCTATCTCCTGCTCATCATCGTCCTCATCGTCATGAAGCGCTCTCGGATTCAGCAGAGTAAGCTTTTGCTTTGGGCGTCCCTTCGCATGACTGTTCAACTGGTTTTGGCTGGGTGGCTTTTAACGTATATCTTCCAGCACCAGCACTGGGCGTTTACCGCCGTCTACCTTGTGGCCATGCTGGTTTTCGCTGTCGTCCGCGTGCTCTCCAAGGTCAAGCATCTGAACCATCGGTTTAAGTGGATTATCTCACTCTCTTTTGTCTTTGCGGGCATGTTTGTGCTCTGCTATTTTGTCTTGGCCGTGGTGGGCAAAAGCCTCTTTAATCCGCAGTACACCATCCCGCTGGCCGGCATGATCCTGGGCAACGCGATGACCGGCGTCAACTTAGGCCTTAAAACCTTCTGCGACAGCGTCAAAGACCGAAGAAACGAGATTGAAACCCTGCTGAATCTGGGCGTGCATCCCAGAGAAATATTGCTGCCGTTTGCCAACTCGGCGCTGGAGACCGCTCTTCTGCCCACGCTGAACACCATGCTGGGGATGGGCATCATCTATCTGCCCGGCATGATGACCGGGCAAATTCTTTCGGGCACCCTGCCCACGACCGCCATCATGTACCAAATCGCCATCATGGTGGCCATCTGCGCGTCGGTGGCGCTGACCACGTTTTCCGCCCTGCATTTCGGCAGCCAGACGCTCTTCAATTCCAATTTGCAGCTCAACGACTGATATAACAAAAAAAGCCTTTGGGGAGGGGTCCAAAGGCTTTTTCTATGCTAATCACCCGCCAAATTTGACTTCAAAACTACTCGGAAGCCGCAGGCGTTTCGCTCGGCTGCGGTTCCGGCGTTTCAGGCGCGGGTGTGGCTCCAGGCACAGGTTCTTCGTTCGTTTCGGGCTCGGGCTCGGGTTCAATCGTTTCTTCGGGCGTTGCTTCGGGTTCGGGCGTCGGTTCGGGTGCCGCTGTCGGTTCTTCGGCCGGTACACGATAGTACCATGCCCGAAGGATATCCGTCGCGCTTCCCAGCGCCGCTTCGCCGTTCAAATCCATCACGGTCAGCGTTGCAATTCCACCGTTCTCGTTCAGTGATACCGCCGTCACCACCGCGCAGGCCGTCTCGGAAAGCTGGACGATAACCGTCTGTCCGTCGGCAACCGTTTGAGCAATCGCCTCAGTCTTCACGTCCACCGTCTCCACACCATACCGGCTTTCTACATCTTCGGCCGCCATAATGGATTCAGCCGAAACCGATTCTCCGATCACAGCACTGATGGCCAGGCTCTGCGCAAAGGCCAAACTCGTGATTGCCGGCGTTTGCGCGGTTTCTGTTGCAGGCGCCGCTGTCGGCGCATCCGAAGGTTCCG
>ERZ1645192.1340-NODE-1340-length-20564-cov-6.227510_pt1 | contig 20564 bp, 13 predicted proteins | sample MGYA00575354_ERZ1645192 | MGnify/ENA primary metagenome ERZ1645192 (study PRJEB40844, sample SAMN11349763) | freshwater sediment metagenome | isolation source: river sediment | host: Sediment | place: India: Faizupur Khadar , New Delhi | collected 2017-02-21 ... | reverse complement strand
CCAGCGCAAAACCTGCCTCTGCCATTGTAAAGCTATTGCGGTTACACAACACTAGCGTACGGTAACGCTCGATCAAACGGAGGACCTCGTTTTGAAAAAAGCCGTTTCGCTGATTGTCGCCCTTTTCCTTCTCCCGGCCGCCATTCTGCACGCCGCGCCGTGGCCGGGCAACATCCGTTACCGCGACCGCACGTATCTTCGCGAGCTGATGAGGGACACCTGGCGTTACATTGATTACTACATTTCGCCGATCACGGGTCTCCCCTACGACTCCAACCAGGCCAAGGACATCACCAACACGACCAATATCGGGCTGTATCTCACGTCGCTCTGCATGGCGTACAAGCTGGGGTACGTCGAGGAGGAATACGCGATTGCGCGCATCACGAAGATCCTCGACAGCCTGGACACCTACGAGAACTGGCACCGGCTGTACGGGAACTGGATCGATCCGGACGGAAACGACCGCACGGCCAAGCCGGGCGAAAGCAACATCTCGGATTACAACAAGCTGCCGGCGGGCCTGATCGTTGTCCGCCAGACGTTCCCGCCGCTCGCCGCCCGCTGCACGGCGTTCCTCGATGAAATTCCTTGGGAGAAATTCTGGGAGCCCGGCACGGACAAGATTCGCTACGCGTTCGATGTCCGGGAAAAAGAGACGAGGAACCCGGTATATTTCTATCGCGGCGAGGACAAGATTCTCGGCCAGTTCCTGATGATCGCCTCCGGCAAGGTTCCCCCGTCCACGTGGGAGAAGCAGGACCTCTCGATGGAAGAGATGTACGGCGTGAAGTACTTCAAGTGGGGCTGGCAGGGCGGCGGGTTGTTCATGCAATTCATCTGCGACCTGTTCATGGACAACCGCGGGACGTCCCTCGGCCTGTCGTCCGCCCACTTCGCGTGGGCGCAGATGGTCCACGGGCTCAAGATCGGCGCGCCCGTCTGGGGCTGGTCGGCCTGCGTCTCGCCGAAGGGGAATTACCTCGGGATGAACGGCCTCGTGGACGAGGTGGTCACGCCGCACGCCAGCGCGCTGGCGGTCAGCCTCTTCCCCCGGGACGTCGCCGAGAACCTCCAACGGCTTGAGTCCTACGGCCTGCGCACTCCCTGCATGGTCAACGGGAAACCCGAGGCCTTCGGCTTTCGCGACAGCGTGAACTGGAAGACGGGCGAGATCGCGGACAAGTACCTGGTTCTCGACCAGGCGATGCTCTTCCTCTCCCTCGTCAACTACTGCCAACGCGGGCTTCTCTGGCGCACGTTCGCGGCGGATCCGATGGTGGCGCGCGGCCGGGAACTGATCGAGGAGTACCGCGAAGCGCCCTCCAAGCGCAGGCAACAGCACGCGCAGATTCACGCGCTTTCCTGGCCTGAGCCGGGCACATTCTGGATGAGCGAGAATCCTTCCTCCGTGTATCGGCCCGGCGACATCATTCAGAAAACCCTCTGGGCCCGCTCTCTCTCTGCAGAGCCGTTCAACGGCTTTTCCGAAGAGTGGAAGATCACCGACGAGAAAGGCGACGTGATCGCCGACGAGCAGCATCCGATTGAACTGGAAGCCCGGCAGACCCGAAAGCTGGCCGATGTCCTGGTCCCGACCGAACGCGCGAGTTTCAGCTCCACGTGGACCTTCGACACCACCCTCGCCTCAAGCAACCGGACGCTCGTGACGCGGCGCGCGTCCATCCGGTTTCCAAACAGCCTGCCGATCGAGGGGGCATGGAAAATTGCCGCAGGCGACGAACCTGCTCGCGCGCAGATCGATTTCGACGATTCCGGCTGGAAAACCGTCGCCGTACCGCTGCGCTGGGAAGATGCCGCGCTGCCGGACTACGACGGGACCGCCTGGTATCGCGTCCGCTTCACCGTGCCCGCCGAAGCCCTGGAACGCTGGCGCGGCAAGCCCCTGGCCATCCTTCTCGGGGCGGTGGACGACGCGGATGAAACGTTCCTGAACGGGCGAAAAATCGGACACGGCGGCTCGTTTCCGCCGGACAAGGAGACCGCGTGGGACAAGCTCCGCGTGTACGAGTTCAGCGAGGAACAGCTCCGGGATGAGAATATCCTCGCCGTGCGGGTCAGCGACTGGGGCGGGAACGGAGGCATCTGGCGCGGTCCGGTCACGATCGGCCCCGCGGCAGAACTCCGGCAATCGTCCGCGGAATCAGAGTAGAGTCTCCGCTACTCTATCGGCTTCCGCTTGTATTCCACGCCGGTGGCGGAGATCTCCGACACGATAAAGACGAACTCGGTGTCACGGACCATCACGGCGATGGAGTCGCCTTTTCTCAGGATCTTGTTGTTCACCATCGCCACCTGCTGACCGCCCATCTTCATCGAGCCGGTGAACTTCAGCATGTTCCGTGCGGTCAGCCAATCCGATTCGCTTCGAGGGTCCACGGGCTCCGGCGGCGGGGCAACAGGTTCGGGCTTCGGCTTGGCCGCAGCCGCCGCCGGCCGCGCGGGCGCATTGGTTGCGGCGGCCGCTGCAGTCGGCGCCTTGGGGGCCGCTTCGGCCTTCGGCGCGGGCTTGGGCTTTTCCGGCGCGGGCTTCTTGAACGAGGCCAGCCTGAAACTATTGGTGATGCTGCCCTTCACCTGTTCATTAAGGACTGCGGCGTTGCGATCCTTCCAGGTCACAATCAGCGTGAACAGCTTCTCGTCGGCCGCGAGATAGTAGGCCATCATTTCGGTCTCCTGCCCCGCCAGATTCCCACCCAACAGCGTGAAAAATCCCTTGAGACCTCCGAACGAAACGAGTTCCCGTTTCAGGAGCGACATATCCGGAGGGAAACCCGCGCTTCCCGTCCTGATCTCGTCCTGCTTCTTCGACATCTCGGCGGCGTTGTCCCAGTCGGCGGCCGCGGGCCCCTGGGTGATGATCAGGTTCAGCGACGTGCCATACGTGAAAATATACTTCGGCTTGTCGCCCACCGTCTTGTCGGAGAAGACGTAGCCTTTCGGCAGCATGACCACGAAGACGCCCTTGGGATCCTTGTATTCCTCGATCTCTCGGGGAACATTCACGGGCAGTCCCGGCGCGACCGCTGCCTGCTCGGCAGCGGTTGGCGCCGCGTCCTTCTTGCCGCACGACACCAGGACGGCGGCGCAGGGAATGACTCCCAGGATCAGGCGGAGGAGCAACGTCGAACGTGTCACGGTATTGGTCATCTCTTCAGGGCCGGTTACGGATACTGGCCGGGCCGATCCAGGCCGGCGGTTTCGGCAAATCCGAACAGCATATTCATATTCTGAAGCGCGCTGCCCGCCTGCCCCTTCATCAGGTTGTCGATGTGCGACACCACGCGGAGGCGGTTGGTCCTCACATCCACATCCACGATCAGGTTGCAGTAGTTCGTGCCCCGCACGTGCATCGTGCCGATCGCGGCGCTGCGGTCGAAAATACGGACGAAGGCGTTTTCCTTGTGGAACGATTTGTAGGCCTCCATCACGTTCTCCGGCGTGATGCCCGACACCAGCGTTCCGTACAGGCAGGACATGATCCCGCGGCACGTCGGCACGACCTGCGCCGTGAACGTGACGTTGATCTTCCGGCCCGCGATCAAGCCCAGCTCCCGCTCGACCTCCATGACGTGCTGATGCCCGGCCAGCTTGTACACGTTCATCTGGTCGTAGCGGGCCGGGTAATGAAACACGGCCGCCGGCTTCTTGCCCGCGCCCGAAACACCCGTCTTGCAGTCGCAGATCAGGCTCCCCGGGTCCACCAGGTTGAACTTCATCGCGGGCGACAGCCCCATCAGGCAGCTCACGGCGAAACAGCCGGGGTTGCCGACCAGCCGGGTCTTCTTCGTCAAATCCTTCCGGTGCAGTTCCGTCAGGCCGTAGACCGACTCGGGAAGCAGGTCCGGCGACTTGTGCTGAGGGTCACGGCCGATCCGCCGCGCGTATTCCGCGTACTCGTTCAGGTCGTTGAAGCGGAAATCGCCGCTGTAATCGATGACCTTGCTGCCCTTGTCCAGCTCGGCGCGCGCGAATTGCTGGCCCACGCCATCCGGCGTCGAAAAGAAAACCACGTCCGCGGGCGCCTGGGCCTCCGGGCTGTCCGGCGCAACGATCTTCATGTCGCAGAACCCCGAGAGGTGCGGATACAAACCGCTCAACGGCGTGCCCACGTCCGTCACGTCCACCAGGCACGCGATCCTCGCATCCGGATGCCGCAGAAGGAGCTCTGTAATTCCGACACCGCCGTAACCGCCCGCACCGACGACTTTCGCCTTGATCATTTTCGGTTCAATCCTCGTTAAGTTTTCGAAGAAACTATACTGGCGATGCAACACGATGGAAACAAATTCTTCCCCTTCTTTTTTGCCGTTTTGCGCCTTTTCGCAGGCAGTCCACTGAAGTACATTCGGCCCATAGTCAAAGGAGGACACAAATGCTGCTGCGCCGGCTCACCTTCGTCCTGTCGCTGTGCATGGCTTTCCCCGCATTGGCGGGCGCGCAAACAAGGATGTTCTACCGGATTTCCGCCGGAACCAACTCGGCGATTGTGGCCTGGAGCCGCCCCAACCTGCTGGTCTGGACAAACGCCGCCGCCGTGGACCGATTCAACCTGGAATGGGCCTTCGATCTCTCCGATTTCGCCAACGGCGATAGGGAAGCCGTGGCATACGGTTCCGTCACGGACGTGACGATTTCCGTCGCGGCCCCGATCCCCACGACGGCACGGCCATCCCGCGACATCCTCCGGCTGATCCCCGCGGGCCTGTTTCTGATGGGCAATTCGGACACCAACGTGAACAAGCCCGTGGAGTCGCCCGTTCACGAAGTCGCCGTCGGCGCGCTTTACATGGACAAGTACGAGGTCCGGAAGAGCCTCTGGGACACGGTGAAATCGTGGGCCGCGACCAACGGCTACACGGACCTCGCGGCGGGCGCCGGGACGGACGGCACCCATCCCGTGCAGGTCTTGACATGGTACGATTGCGTCAAATGGTGCAACGCGCGCTCCGAGATGGACAGCCTGACGCCCGTCTACCATACCGACGCCGCAAAGACCAACGTGTACCGCACGGGCACCAACGTGCTCGACGCCTCGTTTGTCCTGTGGAGCGCGAACGGCTACCGCCTGCCGACCGAGGCGGAGTGGGAGAAAGCGGCCCGCGGCGGCCTCGTGACCAATCACTATCCGTGGCCCAGCACGAGCGCCGCGTTCACCAACGACATCGACGGATCGAAGGCCAACTACAAGGGCAGCGGCGACCCGTTCGAGACAGCGGCGACCACCGACACGGACACCACCCCCGTCGGCTACTTCAACGGCGGCATGGCCGGCCCCGACATGGCGAACGGCTACGGTTTGTATGACATGGCCGGCAACGTATCCGAGTGGTGCTGGGACTGGTACGGGACCAACTACTACGCCACCCACCCCACCAACGCATGGCCCGCCGATCCGACGGGACCGACCGGCGGAGCGCAACGCGTCACCCGCGGCTGCAACTGGAACAATCCGGTGGCGGCCCTCCGGTGTGCCGCGCGCGCCGGCGCGAATCCCGCCACGGGCAGCGGCGGCTATCTCGGATTCCGCTGCGTGAGAGGACTCTGAACCCGGCATGAACCGAGCCGACCTGATCGTATTCGTCACCGAACTGGCGCGCCGCCAGTTCGTCCGCCGACAGGTCCTCGCGCGCGCTTTCGTCGACACATCGCGCATGGTCACGATGACGCGCCTTCGCGAAATGTGTGTGCAATCGGCGCGCCAGGCCGGGCTTCTCCGCGCCCCGGCCCTCTCGGATGTGCGTCGGAGCGTGACCATCCGGCGGGCGGCGGAAGAGGCGAAAAAGGAATTTGACGGTGCCGGGCATCTCGGATTTCTCTCCGCGTCCGCGCTCGCCGACACGCTGGACACGCTCGTGGAAACCCTGTCGCCGTTTGGAGACGACGCCGGACACATCCAGGAATGGCTGCTCGCGCAGAAGCCCGCGGAGGGCAAACTCCGGCAACTCGGCGTGCTCTACGCGCGATACCGCAAACGGCTTGGCGCCGCAAACGCGGCGGACACGCGCGACATCAATGCGGCCATCCTGCGCCTGCTGAGCGGCCCGCGCGACCACTGGCCCCACCTGCTTCGAACCCTCGAGGGCGCACTCGTGTTCCGCGCCATTCGATGGCTCAACCCGTTCGAGGAGGAGTTCATCGCGGCGCTCAAGAAGCAACTGGGCGACGCGCGCGTGAAGATCGCTTCCGCGCTTCCTCCCGCGCACGCGGAAAAAATCCAGGACCGGCTCGCCTCGCGAATCCGGTCGGACGTGATGATGGGAGCCGGGGACGAATGGACCGCCTGGGCTGAAAATCTCACGGACGCGCTCGAAATGGCCGATCCGAACCTGGCGATGGACAGCCGCGACCGGATCGACTTTTCGCGCTCCGTCGGCCAGTACGGCGAAATCGAGGACCTTGCCCGGAGGATCCGCTGGGAGATCGACTGCCGCCGGGTCGCCCCGGAGAATATTGCGCTCATCGTCCGCAACATCGGCGACTACGCCGACGCCATCACCCACATTTTCGCGCGTTTCGGCATTCCGTGCTTCTTCCGGCGGGGACTGCCCGCGTCTTCCCTGCCCCTCGTGAAGAATTTCCTCTCCCTGCTCTCGCTTCCCCTCGGCATGGAGCGCGACCGTTTCTGTTCCTTGCTCCAATCGCCCGTCCTGAAGTGGAACGGATTCACGGCGGACGAGGAACGGCAGCGGGCCGCGTTTGAGATCCAGGCTTCCGGAGTCGCGCCGCGCCTGTCCGTCGAAAATCTCGAGCGCCGCCTGAAGGCATATTTCCAGTCGGGCGACTCGCGCCTTCCGGCCGCGCGATTCCCCGCCGTCCTGCGCGCCCTCACACAAGGTGTCAAGAGACTGAGGGCGCTTGCCACCCCCGCGCCGCTCCACGAACACGCGCGCAACGCCCTGGCCTTCATTCAGGATTTTCGCGCCGGGCGCAACGCCGCTTCCGCCGATGCGGCCATCGCCAACAACCTGCGCGCGCTGGAGTTGACCGAAACCACGTTGATCGAAATCGAGCAGGCGACGAAGGACGACTCCGCGCCGCGCCCGTACACGGAGTTGCTCGATCTTCTTCAGAAGTCGCTCGATAACGCGACCGTGCCGCCCGGACGCATGGACGAGAACGGCGTCTGGGTGCTCAACCCGTTCGACGCGGCGGGCCTGCGATTCGACGTCGTGCTGATCGCCGGCCTGAACGAAGGCGTCTTCCCTTCCCTGCCGCGCCAGGATTCGATTTTCAGCGATCCCGAACGCCGACAGGTCCGGCAGAGCCTGCAGGCGAAGGGCGTGGATCTTCCGCTGTGGGCGCTTCCGGAGTCGACCGTGCGCGGCATCCAGGAAAGCACGCTGTTCCTGATCGCGCTCGGCTCGGCTCAAAGGAACCTGGTCCTGTCATACATCGCGTGCGACACGGACGGACGAGAGCTGATTCCCGGCGACTTCTTCCGCAGCCTGTGGAACCTCGCCGGCTGGCCGGCGGATGCCTCGATCACCTTGAACGCCTACGATCGCTGGCGGATCGAGCAGCTTGGACCGGAATCCCATTTTGCCCGGCACGCCCGGAAGCAGGAGGAGGCGCCCGTGTACCGGCGCGCGCCGATGCCCGGCGAGTCCTATCTCGCAACCGTCCCTCTCCCTCTCTGCCGGGCGGCCGACGAGGCCCGCCAGCGCGTCACCCATGCGCCGGAATCCGAACTTCGAACGCTGAACGCCCAACGCCGAACGCCCCACGCCGAGGTCGCCCGAACGATTGCCGACAATCTTCTCATCGAACAGTCCCGCGAGCGATTTTTTGGAAGCCCCGCCGGCGCGCGCCCCGCAACCGAACCCTACTGCGGCAAGCTGGCCGGCGGGTTCGCGCGCGAGTCGTCCGCGCAGTGGCTGAAACGGCACGACGAATTCAGCCCCACGGCCATGGAAACGCTGGCGAAGTGCCGGTACCGATTCCTGCTCGGGCGGATGATGAACCTTGGCGCGTTGCGCGTGCAGGAGGACGAGCCGGACATCATGGATCGCGGCAAGGTGATCCACCAAATCCTCCAACTTGTCTACAAGGCGCTCGCGGGCACGACCGAAGGGATCGACGCCGCCGTGCTCAAACCGTACGCCGCTCTCTGCAAGCCCCGCGCGTGGGCGGCGAAGGACAAGGCCGGGAATTGGAGCCTGGCGCACAAGCCGCCCCACCCCGGAATCCCGCTGGTCTCGTTCGACGCGGCCGACGCGCACGACTACAGCAGCTTCGCGGAGGCCATCGCCGACTTCTGCTTCAAGCGCGCGGAGGAATCGGGTGAAACCATGCGTCTTGGCGACCCCGGCATCTGGTCCACCGAGAAGCCGAAGATCCGGAGGATCGTCCGCAACTACGTTGTGCTCGACACGGAATTCGCCGCGGAGGAAAAACGTTACCCGGCCCTCTTTGAACTCCGGTTCGGCCGCCAGTTCGACGGCGGCGAGCCCGACAGCCCCGCCCTCCTCCTGCGGACCGCCGGGACACCCATCGCCTTCCACGGGCAGATCGACCGCCTCGATCTCGTGTTCGATGAAAACGGGAAGCTCTCGAAACTGTTGATCATCGACTACAAGGGCGTCAGCCGCGGCGGCCTGAAGGAGGAAGAATACGCCGAGGAAATCACGCAGAATCTGAACTGCCAGCTTCCGATCTACGCGTTTGCCGCCCAGCAGTTCTTCTTCGGCCGGCACAACGACGCGCTCCTGAATGAGATGACCGAGGCCGTCTACCACATCCAGGACCGGAACTACGACAACATGCGCAAGCAGTTTCTGAACCGGCGCATCCATCTGAACTTCGCGCCGGAAACCGGGTCGGGGCTCATGGAGGGCTTCGTCGCCCAACTCGCCTCGAACGTGAAGCGCATCCAGGAGGCCGACTTCTCCGTGGACCCGCTGGACTGCACGTACTGCGATTTTAAGCCCATCTGCCGCGTCGACGTGAACGCGTTGACGGCGGCGAAGGAACACGAATGAAGAGTTCCAGGTTATGAACGTCATTTTCCACGCTTCTGCGGGTACTGGAAAAACCTTCCAGGTGACCCATTTGTACGCCGCGCTCGTGCTGGGCCGCCCGTTCGAGACGAAGACCCCCGACGGCAAAACCGCGATCCTGCACGAAGCCGCGGACGGCCCGCTCGATCCGCGCCGCATTCTCCTGATGACCTTCACGGACAACGCTGCCGCCGAACTGAGGACGCGCGTTACGCAACTCATCCTCAAGGCCCGGCACGAAGCGGACGCTGCCGGCGACGGCGCGGAAATCGAAAAGATCGTCCGCATTCTGCGCCAGCTGCCCGCCGCGCCGATCAGCACCATCCACTCCTTCTGCGCCGGGTTCCTGCGGGAGCGCGCGCTCGATGCCGGCCTGCCGCCGGGATTCACGGTTCTCGACCAGGACGACGCGGAAACTCTCCTCGACGAGTGCGCGCAAGCCGAGCTGCTCGCCCGGCTGAATCGCGAACCGCGGGCCGAGCGCTCGGAACTTCCGCCGTATGACCCGGACTTCGAGTCGTTCTGCAACAGCGCGCGCGTTCTCGGCGGCGAGTACGGCACGGCCGTCACCGACAGCGTGAAGGCCCTGATTCACCAAGCGGCCAGCCTGGGACTCGCGCTCGACAACGCCGAGGACATGCTGCCGCCGCCCCGGCACACGATCACCCGCGACGACTTTGCCGCCGTCCGCGACGCCCTGCACCGCGTCCGCGCGTCCCGCGACACCGAGCTGCCGGACCGCGCGAGGCAGGTTTTCCAAGCCTTGGAAAAATGCCTGAAGAATTTTCCAACCCTTGGAAACAATGACGAGATCGAGGCGTTCGCCGACGCGCTTTCGGAAAACAACCTGAGCTTCACCGGCACGGGCTTGAACGACATCTCGCGGCGACTGAGAGACCTCGTCGAGGAGGTCCAGGGCGTGGCCCAGTATCGCAAGCACCACGGGGCCATTCGCGCGTTTGCCCGTTATGCCGGTGCCGTGGCGCGCCGGTACGCGGCGCGCAAGCAGGAACTTGGCGCTTTGAGTTTCGACGACCTGCTGGTCAAGACCAGCGAACTGCTGGAGCGCCGGCCGCCCGATCCGAAGCCGTTCGATTACATCATCGTCGACGAAGTGCAGGACACGTCGCGCGTGCAGTGCCGGATCATCGAAGAGCTCTGGGATCCCCGGTCCGGCCGCCTGGTGATCTGCGGCGATACCAAGCAATCGATTTACGCGTGGCGCAACGCCGACCCGCGCGTCATGCCGGACCTCGAAAAGGAAATCCAAGCCACGCCCCATCACCGCAAAGTGGCCCTGCGCGCCAGCTATCGAAGCAAGGAAACGATTCTCGATTTCGTCAACGCGCTCTTCCAGCAGGTCTACGGAGAGAGCTACACGGACGACGAACGGCTTGTCGCGACGGAGGAAAAGAACGCCATCCTTCCCAAGGAAGGGCCGTGTATTGAATTCCTGCGCGCCCCCTGGGAGGACGCGGAGGAGACAGAGAACGCTGAGGTGCCGGACCTTGAAGAGCGGGTGAAGACCGAGATGGAAGCCGTGGTGCGGCGAATCCGGCTCCTGGTCGACGGGCCCAAAGAGTGGCGGACGTCGTATCGTTACTCCGACGACAAGGACCGATTCGAGCCGGCCGGCGCGGCGAACCGCTTCTGCTATTCCGACATCCTGATCCTGCTCCGCCGCACCTCAAATCAGCAGGTGCTGGAACACCTGCTCCGGGTGGAAGGAATCCCGTACCGCATCGGCGGGCGGGGCTGCGGGTTGTTCGCGCGGCAGGAAGTGATCGACACCCTGCTGTTCCTCAAGGTGACCACCCGGCCGTTTGACACGATATCGCTGATCGGCTGCCTCCGCTCGCCATGGATCGGCCTCTCCGACGACTCGATCCTCCGGCTAGGCTGGGAAAACACCGCGTTCAAGGAGGAGGTCTTCTCCCGGATGGTCATGTCGCCGGACGGAGACAGGTTGCTGGACGGCGAACAGGCCCGGCGTCTCGGGCTCGCGCGCGCGATGATCGCCGAGTTCCGCGCCAAGGCCGGCTACTGCCTGGCTTCTGAAATCGTCCGCGAGCTGATCCAGCGCACGGGATACGACGCGATCATCTCGGGCACGTTCCGCGGCACACAGCGCATCGCCAACCTGCGGAAGCTGATCGACTGGGTTCGCCGCGTCGAACGCGGCGGCACGGTGTTGTTGGCGGACGTGGTCCGGACGCTGGAGGAACACACCGACAATCCGCCGGAGATTCCCGAGGCCGCCCTGCTCGACCCGGAACAGAACGCCGTCACGATCATGACCATCCACGGAGCGAAAGGGCTGACCTCGCGCGTCGTTTTCGTGCCTGAGCTGTCGAGCGCTCCCGCCAACGATACCTCGTGGGCATTGCTGGACGGACAGGCGGGCAAGGCCGCCGGCCTCTACATCCGGACGGAGGATATTGCCCGCGAGAAGACAACGACGCCCGGCTTCGAAAAAGCCCGCGAAGAGGCGCGCAATATCCGCGAGGCGGAAGCGAAGAACGTATTCTACGTCGCCATGACCCGCGCGCGCGATCTGGTGGTTCTTTCCGGCGCGGTCGGCGGAAAGAAACCGTCCGCGTGGCGCGCAGAAATCGACAAAGTGGTCGCGGAAAACGAACTCGCCCGGCAGCGTCTCCGTCAGATTCCCTACGGCGCGATCGAGAAGGCGGCCGCGGACCTTGTTGTTCCGCCGGCCACCGCCGGCAGACTCGAGATGGAGCCGCTCTTTGACACCGCAACCCGGATTCATTCCGGAACGGCGCCGGCAGCGCGCGTGCTCAGATTTCCGGCGACCACGCTTTCCTCGTATCACAGTCATCCGGAGGAATACATCAAGACGCGGACCGCCGCCTTCGAGCCATTCGCGTCCCGCGCCCGCCAGTTCCCCGGCGACCCGGAGACGTCGGGCGACGACGCACCCCCGGTTCGAGACGAGGAATCCGGCGGGTCGTACGCGGACTTCGGAACGGCCGGCCACGCCGTGCTCGAGCAACTGGCCTTGTCCGGCTGGCGTGGCGACATCGCCGCGCTTTCGAGAGCCAGCGGCACGGAGAACGGCCTCTCCGAGCAGAACATCTCCGATCTGCAGAGCCGGATTGAGCGTACAGTGTCCTTCATGGCAGAAACCCTGACGGGAACCGCCGATCTGCGAGTGGAATGGCCTTTTGCGATGCGGCTGGAGGAAGGCGAAACGATCCTGATCGTTGACGGAACGATGGACCTGATGGTGCAAGCCCGTGACGGTTCCCGGCACATCATGGATTACAAGTTCAGCGACGAGGCGGACGCCGTGCTGATCCGGAAATACGGCCTGCAGCTGAACCTGTACCGGCTGGCCCTTGCGCATCTCCCGGAAAGCGCGAAGCCGGTGATTCGTTCGAGCCTGGTTGTCGTGGGCCGCGACGGCGTGCGGACCGTCGACATTCCGCACGATCCGGCGTGTCTTTCCGCAACGATCAAAGCGGCGAAAGAATTGGATGCCATTTTCAAACCATGAAGACTCTCAACACAGTCTATGTTCTGGCGCTGATCCTGCTTCCCATCCTGGCCTACGGGCCTTCCCTGTCCGGCGATTTCCTGTGGGACGATTACCAACTGATCAACAATCCGCTGATTCGGGACGCGGACGGACTCTTCCGCATCTGGTCCGGCCGCGAGGCGATCGATTACTATCCGATCTACTACTCTGCGTTCTGGCTGCAATGGCGTCTGTGGGGCGACGGCACGACCGGGTATCACGTGGTAAACCTGTTGTTTCACATTCTGAACGGCCTGCTCCTGTGGCGCGTGCTCGCGCGGCTGGGCTGTCGCTCCGCGCCGCTCTGCGCGGCCCTGTTCGCGATTCATCCCCTGTGCACGGCGACGGTCGGCTGGGTCAGCGAGCAGAAGAACACGCTGTCGCTTCTTTTCGCCCTCCTGAGCGCGCTGTACTTCATACGCGGCGCGGACGATCGCGAACGAAGACTGCGGCGCGACAGCTTCCTGTCCGCGATCTTCTTCGCGCTGGCTCTTCTGACGAAACCCGCCGTGCTCGCCCTGCCCCTCTTTTTTGCCGCCGCGTTGATGGCGCGCGACGGCCTTTCGGGTACGATCCTGCGGAGAAAAACGATGGCAACGCTCGCGCCATTTTTCCTCCTGGCCCTCTGCTCCGCGCTGGTCACGATCTGGTTCCAGCACAACCGCGCGATGGAAGGCGAGGCGGCGCGGGTAATCTCGTGGGCGGAACGATTGTCGCTGGCCGGGCAAGCGTGGTGGTTCTACCTGGGGAAGGCGCTCTGGCCCTTTCACCACTGCATGATTTATCCGATGGATACGCTCTCCGCCGGCCTGCATTGGCTCCTGCCGTGGGCGGGCTGGGCGGGAGTCCTGGCCGCCGCATTTCTGCTGCGCGTTCGCGATCGGCGGACGGGCCTGCATGTCTTTTGGGGACTCCTTTTCTTCACGTTGATGCTTGCGCCCGTGCTGGGATTTGTCGATCAAGGCTACACCCGATTTTCCCTTGTGGCCGAACACTGGACCTACCCCGCACTGCCCGGGGTTCTACTGATCCTGAGCGAGGCGCTCGCCTGGCTGATCGCGGTTCCGCGCGCGCAACCGGTCCGGGTCGGCGCCGCCGTCACCGCGGGGCTCCTTCTCGTTTCCTGGCTGGCGAATGCCCGGGCGGAATCCGCGACGTATGCCGACGCCGTAACGTTCTATCGCAAAGCCGTGGAATGCAATCCCGACAACATCGTGGCGCACCACAACCTCGCCAACGAACTGGCGGCGCGCGGCAACCCCGCCGGCGCGCTGCCGCATTACCGCGAAACCCTGCGCATCGAACCCACCTTCTGGAGAGCCCACCTGGCCATCGCCAGCCTGTTGCTGGAAAAAGGCGATCTGGCCGGCGCGGGTGCGGAGGTGGAACAGGCTTTGAAACTGGCGCCGGACGAGCCGGAAGTCTCCTTCCTGGCGGGCCTTTACCGGGGAATGACCGGCGACCATGCGGCAGCCGCGCGCCATTTTGGAACGGTATGGAACAGGGACCCGGCAAACATCGAGGCGCTTTTCAACATGGCCCTGGCGCTGTACCAGTCCGGCCGCCAGCCGGAAGCGCGGGCGGCACTGGAGGAAGTTCTTCGCCTGCAACCGTATCACGCGCGGGCGCGCCAGGTGTTGGACACAAAATTCCGGTAGCGCTACGGCGCGGCCACGCGGGCTTTCTTGACCGCGTTGAAATAATCGATGACGCCCTTGGAAACGGCCAGCGCAATGGCTTCGCGGTGTTTCGCGTCCAGCATCAACTTCTCCTCGGCCGGGTTCGAAAGAAATCCGCACTCCAGCAGGGCCCCGGGGCACGGCGCGTTGCGGAGCACCAGGAATCGCGCGCGCCGCAAGCCGCGATCCTCGCCTTTGACCTTCTCCAGGAGTGCTTTCTGCATGTAGTAGCCCAGCGCCGTGTTGGAATGCTCGAAGCGGTTGCCGGCGTAGGACGTTTTTTCCCCGCGCGACCTCGCCGACGAGGAGGTGGACGGGTAACCGACGTCGGTGAGAACGTAGGTCTCAAGCCCTTTCGGGGCGGAATTCGGGGCGGAATTCAAGTGAATGCTGACGAACGCGTCGGCGCCCCAGCGCGCGGCCTTGATGGCCCGCTCGTCGAGTTCGATGAATCGGTCCGTTTCGCGCGTCAGGTACACCTTGAAACCGGCATTGGCGAGGTGGACGCGCGCCCGCATGGCCACGTCGAGGACGACGCGTTTCTCCTCCACACCGCGCCGGCCCCGCGCGCCCGTGTCGGTCCCCCCGTGGCCGGGGTCGAGCACGACCACCCGGTAGCCCCGGCCGCTGAGATAGGCGTACGGGCGCATCAGCGGGTCGACGATCGATTTCGCATCGTTCTGGGTGATCATCCACTTTCCCCTGTACTTCATCATCGGGGCGTGGAGCCAGATGGCCGTGCCGTTGAACGACGCCTGGCGGCTGTCGACTTCAAACGTCCACGAGTTCCACTTTCCTTGCAGGTAGACTTTTTTTCCAAAAGGCACGCGCAAGGTCAGGCCATAGGCCGCCGCCACGTCCTTCAGGGAAACGAATCGCATGCCGGCGATCGTCGTCACGCGCACGTTCGCAATCGGCGCGGCCTGACACGGAAACGCGAAAAGCAGCCCAACCAGGAATATGACACTGAAGATTCGGCGCAGCACGATTTCCTCACAGAATTAAACTGTGCGCGGAGTCTAGAAGGCAGGCTGAAGGGTTGCGAGTCTGTTTTTGAAGAGAGGCCTTATTTTTTGCGCGCGGGCCGTGTATAGTGGCCCCGTTGCAGGGGCGCGCCTTCTGAGCGCGTTTTATGAATCGGCCAAGGGGTCGCTTCGACAACGAAAGGATCCGCAATGACAAAGCTCCACGGTTTCTGCGCCGGCTTGCTGGTATGTATTGCCTCTCTCGCGAACGGGGCTTCAACGGAACGCATGGGACAGCCCGGCAACTGGGCGGGCACCCTGAACGGCGCCGCCATCGGCGATAAAATATATACCGTGGAGACGGGGGGCGCGTTGTATGAGACCGACGGCAAAACGGGCGCGTGGAAGCAACTCGGCAAGCCTGAGTTCGCGGACACTGTTTTCCTGTTTGCGGTGAAGGGGAAACTTGTGTCGATCGAGAAGAACGGGAACCTTTACATCATCAATCCGGCCGACGGCTCGTGGGAAGCATCCGGCAAGCCGGGCGATTGGGCGAACACGATTGCGGGCGCCGTCCTGGACAGCCTGCTGTACACCGTCGAAGCCGGCGGCGCGCTGTACGAGACGGACCCGGTCTCGGGCACGTGGAAGCAGATCGGGAAGAACGATTTCGCGAACACGCGGATGCTCTTTTCGCTGGGCGGCGGGCTTTTCTCCATTGAGAAAGACGGATCGATGTATCTCATCAACCCGGCCGACGGCTCGTGGGTCATTTCCGGGCAGCCCGGCGGCTGGGCCGGCATCGTCGCGGGCACGATGCTGGGCGACAAACTTTACACCGTGGATGACAAGGGAAGCCTGTACGAAACGGATCCGGCGGTGGGTTCGCTGAAAGCGCTGGGGAACACCGAAATTGCCGGGATCAGGTTCCTTCTCCCTTCGGGGAATGGTTTGAGGGGAATTGACGGCGATGGAAACCTGTACTTCATTGCGAGCGCGGCCTCACCGGCCGCCGCACCGGCGGAGAACGCGGACTCACCCACCCCGGCCGTGGCCGTGGACATGGAGAACGATCCGGGTGTCGCCGGGCAGCTTACGTTCAAGTTCCTCGGCAACTGGCAGGGCGACCCGGAGCCGTTCAAGCAGGATCCCGAATACATCAAGCATGCGGAAACCGCCCCCGAGATGGTGAAGTCCATTACCGACATGATGGCGGGCATGCTGATGGCCGTAACGATGGACGGGATCACCATGGATGTCCTCGGCCAGAAAGCCGGTCCGTTCAAGTACAGCGTCATTGCCGGTTCTGGGAATGCGCTGATCATCCGGAACGAGGAGGGTCCGAAAGCCGGTGTCCAGTCGAAGATCGTGTTCAGGGACGACCGGCACATCCAGGTGATCGAACTCACCTCCGAGGGAAGAGCCATGTTCTTCAAGAAGCTCTGACGCGCGCCCGCGCCGCGGCTGACTGAAACACCTTGACCGTCGCGGCGAGGCAAGTGTAGCTTGTGTTTTCAGCAAACAGGAGGAGTGATCCGCCATGGCTGAAGTCCGACTCGAAGACGCCCCGCGAAAAGCCCGCGAGTACTACGACAAGGGGTTTGCCGCCATGGAGCGCGGGAACCTCGACTACGCGATGGACATGTTCATGGCGGCTCTCGATCTCGAGCCCCGCGTCCTCCACATCCGCAAGTATCTCCGCGGCGCCGCGTTGAAAAAGTCGAAGGAGAAGAAGCCGAACGGCATGAACCACACGCTCTCCACCATCGCCGGAGTTGGCACCCTCATGTCCGCGTCGGGCGCGCTCAAGAAAAAACCCCTCGAGGCGCTCAAGTCCGCCGAGAAGCTGATGCGCGCGGACCCGCTGAACCTGACGTTCATCAATCTCCTGGGGCGCGCGGCGGTGGCGGCGGGCATGCCGGAAACGGCCATCCAGACCCTGGAGATCGCAAAGGACCACTACCCCAAGAACGTCGAGTTGCTGAAGTGGCTGGGCTCCCTGTACATGGAAATGGGTCAAACCCACGAAAGCCGGCAATGCTACGAGGAAATCTATGCGTTGCGCCCGAACGATCCGCATGCGTTGAAGGCGCTCAAGGACTCCGCCGCGCTCGACACGATGAAGAAGGGCCGATGGAACGACGCGGGATCGTTCCGCGACGTGATGAAGGACTCGAAGGAGTCCGGGCTGCTCGAGCAGGAAGCGAAAGCGGTGAAGTCGTCCGGCGACCTGGAAAACCTGATCCGCGAGATGCGGAGCCGCCTCCAGAGGGAACCGGAAAACATCAACTACCGCCGGGCGCTCTCCGACTACCTCGCGCGCGCGGACCGGCTCGACGAAGCCCTCGCCGTGCTCGAGGAGGTCCAGCAGACCACGGGCCGCGCGGATCCCCAGCTTGACCGGAGCATCAGTTCGATCCGCACGCGCAAGTTCGATCGTGAAATCGAGAAGCTCCAGGCGGCGGGAGACGGCGCGGGCGCGGAAGTGATGAAGCAAAAGAAGGATGAGTTCCTGATCAACGATGCCTCCGACCGCGTGAAGCGCTATCCGAACGATCTTCAATTCCATTACGAACTGGGCGTGCTTCTGTACGAGCGGGGCAGCCTGAACGAGGCCATCCAGGAATTCCAGGTCTCCCAGCGCAATCCGCAGCGGCGCATCCGCTCTCTCTACTACATGGCCATGTGTTTCAAGCAGAAGCAGCAGTACGACATCGCCATGGAACAGCTGCAAAAGGCCGCGGCGGAACTCTTCATCATGGACGAGACCAAGAAGGACATCTGCTACGAGATGGCCCAGATCAGCGAACTCATGGGCGAGACGGAAAAGGCCGTTGGATTCTACAAGGATATCTACTCGGTGGACATCGCCTACAAGGATGTCTCTGAGAAGATTGAGAAAGCCTACAAGAAGTAGCGCTGTGCGAACCTCCCGGCTCACGACACCTGCGATCCTCGCCCTGCTCCTGCTGACGGCCGCCCTGGCGCCGGGATGCGGCCGGAAGCCGGGGTCGCGCCAGGCTTCCGCCGCGCCGACGGACGCCGAATTTTCGGTGATGTCCTACAACCTGGGCCGCTACAGTCTGGCGGACCGCGATGGAGACGGGCAGAAGAACGATCCCAAGCCGGCGTCCGAGCGCGAGGCCCTGATCCGCATCATCGCGTCGACGCAGCCCGACATCCTCACCGTCCAGGAGATCGGAAGCCCTTCGGTGTTCGAGGAGTTCCGGTACGCGCTGCGCGTGGCCGGACTGGATTACGAACACACCGAGTATCTTCAGCGCGGCCAATCGGAGATCAACATGGCCGTGCTCAGCCGGTTCCCGATCGTATCGCGACAACCGCATACCGACGACACCTACACGATCGGCGAAGCGAAAATCCCGGTCCTGCGCGGGTTCCTCGACGTCGAAATCGAGGTCAATCCCGACTACACGATCAGGCTGATCGGGGCGCACCTGAAATCAAAGGTGTTTCACGCGCTGGGCCAGACCGAGATGCGCCGCAACGAGGCGCGCCTGCTGAACAAGCATGTCCGAAGGATTCTGAAGGATTCGCCCGATGAAAATCTTCTCGTCATCGGCGACCTCAACGACACCTACGAATCCGCGCCCCTGCGCGAAATCATGGGCGGCCGGGAAACGGGCCTGAACGATCTCCGGCCGGGCGACGCCGCGGGCGCCGTCTGGACTCACTTCAGTTCCGGGATTGACCAGTACGAGAGGATCGATTATGCGCTGGTCAGCCGTGGATTGCAGCCGGAGGTGGTGAGCAGCAAGACGCACGTCTTGAGCGATCCGCAAACCTACGAGGCTTCCGATCACCGCCCATTGATCATCGTGATCAACGGCCGCGACACCACGTCGGCGACCGTGCCGGCGGTTCATCCACAAAGTCCACAACGCGCGGAAGAAACGGATTGAGGGTCCGAACCGATGCCGTCGGGCGCAAGGAACAGCGTGCTACCGCCCCGCGGTCTCGCGTTGGCGTTCCAGCACGATATTGAGGCGGTAGTAGCGGTTCATGCCGCTCGAGATGGAATCGGTGAACATGAGATAGTCCCCGGTCCCACGGATATTTCCCGCGCCGGGAAGCACTTTCCACTCCGTCTTCCCCGTCAGGCTCTCGGCGTACAGCACGTCGTAGATCTTGCCCGGCTCCGACTTCCAGCTCAACTGCACGGACTCGCCGGAACGGGTTACGGTGAGAGTGGTCGCGCTTCTGGGCTCGCCCTTTCCGACAACCTCCTGGTGAACACATCCGCAGAGCGCAAAGATCGCCGCACCCAGGAGAACTGCCGCGGGAGTCTTGATCATCATTGAAGTTCCATTCCCGTGGCCTGCGGCCGGTATTCCGTCGGAACAGGTATGGCCACGGGCTGTGAGGGCGTGGTCAGGGTCGGGCGATCCTCTTGAGCATCCTGGGCGACCGGCGGCGGCGCCTGCAACACATTGCGGGCATCCTCCTCCTGCAAGGTCGCTGCCGCGGGAGCGGCATCCACCGGGGCCGGCGCATTCATTTCAACATCGGCGCCGGGAGGCAGGGTCTCGCTTTGAACCGGGACATCAACGGGCGCGACCGGTTGGGAATCACTTTCGGGACGCGTGATAATGGGCACGACGGGCTGTTCGGCAGCGCGTCCGCCCTTTCGCAGACCGAACCACGTGGCGACTTTCGGCGAGTATTCGTCCTGATACGCGGGCCGGTCGTACCAGCTCGATTTCCTGCGCGCCGCGTTCTCATCGTTCAAAGTCAGGTTGTAGCGTTTCGAGAACCATTCCCAGTCGCTTTGACTGAACTGGAACTCCCCGGCAAACGTATTCACCAGCGTGGCGGTGTCAATCGAGGGAATGGTGGTGACTTTGGGACACCAACCGGCAATCGACGAAACCAGCATGGGAGGCAGCAAAGTCTCGTCCCCCACCAGAAGCGCCTCCCCCGGGGTCACCTGGAGAAAGCTCGCATTGGCGTACTCGTCCGCGCTGATCTTGATCCACTCCTTGCCGTTCCATGCGTGAAGAAGCGGCGCCGCCGACTGGGCATCGCCTTGGTACGAAACGAGAACGGCGGGATATCTCTGGACGATATCAAACGCCACCTGCATGACGGAGTACCGGGCGGGAATCACGAGCAGGGTCACACGGCCTGCCGTCGCCGCGAGGGAATTGGAACCCCAAAAGCCGGCCAGCAAGGCAAAGGTCAAAAGAATCATTCTTTTCATGGAAAACGATTACCCCTTTCTTGGAGTCATGAAATCAATGCGCCGTCTACATTAACACCCCGGCGCCCGCAAGTTCAAGCAGTAGCTGTAGACCCCGTTCGAACGACAAAGCCCCGCCTGCAGCCATCTGCGCGGAGTCAT
>ERZ1645192.1338-NODE-1338-length-20573-cov-6.693927_pt1 | contig 20573 bp, 21 predicted proteins | sample MGYA00575354_ERZ1645192 | MGnify/ENA primary metagenome ERZ1645192 (study PRJEB40844, sample SAMN11349763) | freshwater sediment metagenome | isolation source: river sediment | host: Sediment | place: India: Faizupur Khadar , New Delhi | collected 2017-02-21 ... | reverse complement strand
GGGGCTGATGGAGAGATTGCGTGCGATTTCCTTGGTTGTCTTGCCTGAAGCGACCAGGCGCAATATTTCCAGTTGCCGGGCAGTGAGCAGCTTTCCAACATTTCGCTTGCTCGTGGAGTCGATTTCCATGTGCCGAATACGCGGCGAGAGGTAGCGCTCTCCTCGCAGAACCGTGCTGAGGGCACAGAGCAGTTCGTCGAGCACAAAATCCTTGAGCAGGTAGCCATCGGCACCCGCGTGCATGGCCTGCTCGATGATTTCCTTGCGGTCGATACTGGATAGCACGAGTATCCTGGCACGGGTGTCGAATTGACGCACACTGCGTGCGACTTCAATGCCGGACGGCCCGGGCATCGCGATGTCGAGCAGGATGATATCCGGATGAAACTGGTGTATCGCTGCGATGGCCTGATGACCATCCGCACACTCCGAGACGAGTTCGTGACTGGGTAGCGTTTCGATGATGGCGCGCACGCCGGCGCGAATCAGCAGTTGGTCGTCGGCAAGGATGATGCGTGTTTTTTTCATAGCCGAACCCGATTGTTTCCGACAGCCATCATCATGCACCAGGTTGTGCGGAGCGTCTTTGATGAAAGTCGACAGGCCGATCATTGCGATGTCTTATCGCTGATGCTCTTTCATCGCGCGCTGAGCCTCGCGTTTCGAATCCTTCTCCAGTTCTGAGGCACGCTTGTCATGCTGCTTCTTGCCCTTGGCCAGTCCGATTTCCAGCTTGATCCGGCCGCGCAGGAAGTGGAGGTCGAGCGGCACCAGCGCATAGCCGGCACGCTCCACCTTGCCGATCAGCTTGCTGATCTCGCGCCCATGCAGCAGGAGTTTGCGCGTGCGGGTCGGGTCGTGTTTATTGTGGGTTGAGGCAGTGGTCAGTGGCGAGATATGCATGCCGATCAGGAACAGTTCTCCGCCCTTGATGATGACGTAGGATTCCTTGATGTTCATTCGGCCAGCGCGAATGGCCTTGACCTCCCAGCCTTCGAGAACGATGCCGGCCTCGTATTTTTCTTCGACGAAGTAGTCGTGAAAGGCTTTTTTATTGACCGTAATGCTCATGCTGCTTGGTGATCCTTTAAAATTGCGATTCTACAGGATTCAGGAATGTTGCCGCCGCATGGCACTTGTTGAAAAGACCGTCTTGATCGAGCAATCGGCCGAACGCATGTTCGAGCTCGTTGATCGCTGCGAGGATTACCCCGCCTTTCTGCCGTGGTGCAGTCACACGGAAGTCAAGTTTCGCGATGCGACCCGCACTGTGGGTACCTTGCATATCAACTACCACGCGGTGAAATCGTCGTTTACCACTGAAAACGACAAGGAATTTCCGAGCTTGATGCATATCAGACTGGTCGACGGCCCGTTCCGCCGCCTGGAGGGAGCGTGGCACTTCAAGCCCCTGGCTGAAAATGCCTGCAAGATCGAGTTCAAGCTGCACTACGAATTTTCCAGCAAGCTGTTTGAAAAGGTTATCGGCCCGGTGTTCAGCCATATTGCCAACACCTTTGTCGATGCCTTCGTGCGCCGGGCAAACCAGGTTTATGGAGCCACCCATGGCTGAATTGATGAGTGTCGAAGTTTGTTACGCCATGAGTGACAAGCAGGAAGTGGTGCGCCTCAAGTTGCCGGCTGGGGCAACGCTGCAGCAGGGCTTGGAAGCCTCGGGCTTGCTCGGCAAGCATCCGGAAATCGACGTCAAGAAAAACAAGTTCGGCATCTGGAACAAGTTGTCGAAGCTCGATGCTGTGTTGCGCGACAAGGATCGCATCGAAATCTACCGGCCTTTGATCGCCGACCCCAAGGAAGTACGCAAGCAGCGAGCGGCAGAAGGCAAGGTCATGAAAAAAGGCGCCGGGGATTCCGACGCCTCGGAGACCTGACTCGGTAACCGGTTAGCGCGGTTGTCCGGCCTACTTGCAGGACTCGGCCATGAAGCGGCGTGCGCGCTCCATTTCCTGCTCCCGCTGGGTGGTATCCATCACCTTCCGCTGACCGTTCTCGTCGAGCGTGACCATGGGCTGGTTGTTTTCCAGGGCGGCCAGGTTTCGCTTGGCACGCTCGCAGTTATCGCGCTTTTCGGCTTCGGCAGCTTGCTCCTTGGCTTGCTTGTCGGCCTTTTCCTTGGCTTCCTGCTGCCGTTTCTTGAACTCCAGGTCTTTCTCGGCTGTGGTTTTGGGGCCTTCCGGTGCCTTGGTGCTGTCGGCCACCTTTTCTGCCGGTTTTTCGCTGACCACCGAGGGCTGGTTGCCGCCAATGGAACGGCGGCTCTTGACTGTGGCCGGTGGTGGGGTATCCGAGATGACGGTCTGGCCGCTGCTGTCCTTCCATTGGTAGGTTTCGGCAAGGGCGGAACCGCTGGCGTTCAGGGCAGTTGCAGCGAAGGCAAGTGCGAGGAGTGATTTCGAGGTCATCTGGGTTTCCTTGGCTTTTCTGTATAATACGATTTTGTGACCTTGGATTAAAGGCCATGCGACTGCTGCAAAAAGCCCTTACTTTCGACGACGTCCTGCTCGTCCCTGCACATTCTCAAATCCTGCCGCGCGATGTTAGCCTGGCGACGCGGTTGACCCGCAACATTACCCTGAACCTGCCGCTGCTTTCGGCCGCCATGGATACCGTGACGGAAGGACGTCTCGCCATTGCGCTGGCCCAGGAAGGCGGGATCGGCATCATCCACAAGAATCTCACCGCCAAGGCCCAGGCCGATGAAGTGGCCAAGGTGAAGCGTTTCGAGTCCGGCATCCTGCGCGACCCGATCACGGTATCGCCGCTGATGACCGTTCGCGATGTCATCGAGATCACTCGCCAACATCGTATTTCCGGGCTGCCGGTGATCGACAAGGCGGGCAAGGTGGTGGGTATCGTTACCAACCGCGATCTGCGTTTTGAAACCAATCTCGACCAGCCGGTGAAACTGATCATGACGCCGCGCAAGCGTCTGGTCACGGTCAACGAGGAAGCCAGCGTCGACGATGCCAAGGAACTGATCCGCAAACATCGCCTGGAGCGGGTGCTGGTCATCGATGACGAATATCATCTGCGCGGCCTGATCACGGTCAAGGATATCCTGAAGTCCACCGAACATCCGCTGGCCAACAAGGATGCTTCCGGTCGTCTGCGCGCCGGTGCGGCCGTTGGCGTCGGTGCCGGCACCGAGGAGCGCGTCGAACTGCTGGCCGAGGCCGGGGTCGATGTGATCGTCGTCGATACCGCACACGGCCATTCGCAAGGCGTTCTCGACCGCGTCCAGTGGGTCAAGAAGAACTTCCCGCAGATCGAAGTGATCGGCGGCAACATCGCCACCGCCGATGCGGCGCGGGCGCTGGTCGACATGGGTGCCGATGGCGTCAAGGTCGGCATCGGTCCGGGTTCCATCTGTACCACCCGTATCGTGGCTGGTGTCGGCGTGCCACAAATCACGGCTATCCAGAATGTGTCGGAATCCCTCAAGGGTACTGGCGTGCCGATGATCGCCGACGGCGGCATTCGTTATTCCGGTGATATCGCCAAGGCCATCGCGGCCGGCGCCGATACGGTCATGCTCGGCGGCCTGTTCGCCGGTACCGAAGAGGCACCCGGCGAGGTCGAACTGTTCCAGGGGCGTTCGTACAAGTCGTATCGCGGCATGGGGTCGCTTGGCGCGATGCAGGCTGGTTCCTCGGATCGTTACTTCCAGGAAGCCACCGCCAACGTCGACAAGTTCGTCCCCGAGGGGATCGAAGGCCGCGTGCCGTACAAGGGGTCGGTGCTCGCCGTGATCCATCAGTTGATGGGCGGCCTGCGTTCGTCAATGGGCTACCTGGGTAGCCCGACGATTGCTCACATGCACGAGAACGCCTGTTTCGTCGAAATCACCTCGGCCGGTATCCGTGAGTCTCACGTCCACGACGTGCAGATCACCAAGGAAGCCCCGAACTACCATCTCGACTGATCGTCTTCTTGCTCCTCAGGGCGGCTCGCGTAGCCGCCCTTGTTCATTCAAGGCACTGAAAATGTCCCATCAAAAAATTCTCATCCTCGATTTCGGTTCCCAGGTCACCCAGTTGATCGCCCGCCGCGTGCGTGAAGCCAAGGTCTTCTGCGAAATCCACCCCTACGACGTTTCCGACGACTTCATTCGCAACTATGGCGCCCAAGGCATCATCCTTTCCGGCGGCCCGAGCTCGGTCACCGAGGGCGACACGCCGCGCGCGCCGAGCGTTGTTTTCGAGTTGGGAATTCCCGTGTTGGGCATTTGCTACGGTATGCAAACCATGGCCCAGCAATTGGGCGGCAAGGTGATGACTGCCGAAGCGGCCGGCAAGGCCCGCGAATTCGGTTATTCGGAAGTCCGCGCCCACGGCCATACCGCGCTGCTCAACGACATCGCCGACTTCTACAGTCCGGAAGGCCACGGCATGCTGAAGGTATGGATGAGTCACGGTGATTCGGTGATGGAACTGCCGCCCGGTTTCATCAAGATGGCGTCGACCGCCTCCTGCCCGATTGCGGCGATGGCCGACGAGAGCCGCAAGTTCTACGCCGTGCAGTTCCACCCCGAGGTCACCCATACCCAGCAGGGCCGGGCGATTCTCGAGCGCTTCGTGCACGGCATTTGCGGCTGTGGCACCGACTGGGTGATGGGTGACTACATCGCCGAGGCGGTGGATGCGATCCAGCGTCAGGTGGGTGACGAGGAAGTCATCCTCGGCCTGTCCGGCGGCGTTGATTCCAGCGTTGCCGCGGCGTTGATCCACAAGGCGATCGGCGACCAGCTGACCTGCGTTTTTGTCGACCACGGTTTGCTGCGCTTGAACGAAGGCGACATGGTGATGGATATGTTCGCCCGCAACCTGGGGGTCAAGGTTATCCGGGTCGATGCGGTCGATGATTTCATGGGCAAGCTGGCCGGCGTCTCCGACCCGGAACAGAAGCGCAAGATCATCGGCAAGGAGTTTGTCGAGGTTTTCCAGGCTGAATCCAAGAAGTTGAGTGCCGCCAAGTGGCTGGCCCAGGGCACCATCTACCCGGACGTGATCGAATCCGCCGGCAAGGGCAAGAAGGGCGCCCACACCATCAAGAGCCACCACAACGTCGGTGGCCTGCCGGAAGACATGCACCTCAAGCTGCTTGAGCCGCTGCGCGAGCTGTTCAAGGATGAAGTTCGTGAACTTGGCGTCGCCCTCGGCCTGCCGCGCGAGATGGTCTATCGCCACCCCTTCCCCGGGCCGGGCTTGGGGGTGCGCATTCTTGGTGAAGTGAAGCGCGAATCGGCCAGCCTGCTGCAGCGGGCAGACGCCATTTTCATCGACGAACTGCGCGCCACCCACGCCACCGAGCGTGACGCCGCTGCCGGCCTGTGTTCCGACAAGGATGTCGGCAAGAGCTGGTACGACCTGACCAGCCAGGCTTTCGCCGTCTTCCTGCCGGTCAAGAGTGTTGGCGTGATGGGCGATGGCCGTACCTACGAAAACGTCGTGGCTTTGCGCGCCGTGGTGACCAGTGACTTCATGACCGCCCACTGGGCGCACCTGCCCTATGAACTGCTTGGCCGGGTGTCGAACCGGATCATCAACGAAGTTCGCGGTTTGAACCGGGTTGTGTACGACGTCTCGGGCAAGCCGCCGGCGACGATCGAGTGGGAGTGATTCGGGCGTTCGTGTAACGATGGCTGGTATGCTATCGGTATGAAGAGCTATTACCAGACACTTGGCCTGTCTTCGCGGCAGGCCGCTCCCGATGAGGTCGAGGCGGCGTATAACCGCCTGGCCGGCGAATTCGCTGACAATGCCGATTACCAGAAGGCAATCGGTGAAGCCTATGCCACGCTGATCGACCCGCAGCAAAGGGCCGCCTATGACCGACGGCTGGCGGCGGCCGAGGCTGTGGAGGCCAATCGTGACCGTGATGTGCGCAGCGCCCCGATTGGCAACTGGCGTTGGCTGGGCTTGCTCAGCCTCGCCGTCGCTGCGGGTGGGTACTATCACACAACACGTCCCAAGGCGCCGCCTTCGACAATTCAGTCTCCTGCCACAGTGGAGGTTGCGCCGCCCGCTGTCTCGATGTCAACGGCGGGGCCGTCGCCAACTGAGCCCGTCGCGACCCAACCGGAGCGTGTGCTGGAAGAGCCGGTTGTCGTACAGCAGCCGAGGGAAACGCAGGTCCGGTTTGTCCGGCCGGACAAAAAGCCGGGGTTCGATGCCGCTTATCTGGCGTGGACGACCTATCTTGTCGTCGGTGGCAAAAGCCGGGGTTCCGGCGTCATGATCGCACCGGACAAAATCCTGACCAATTGCCACGTGGTGGCCGGCAATGCGATGAGCGGCCTGATTGTCATCAACAGTGCCACGCGCGAGCGGGCCAAGGTGGACAAATATTCAAAACTCGAAGACGACGAGGATGTCTGCCTGCTCAATGCACCCGGCGCACCGGCTTATCTCGCCGAGTGGGGGCGCTCCGAGGCGCTTGATCCCGGTGCGGCGACGCACACCGTCAGTTTTCCCGGCAACGAAGGGCTGACCTGGTCCTCCGGAACGCTCATCCGCCGCGAGGCACCGCTCGGCATGGAGGTGCTGGTCACCTCCAACTATTGTCGCCCCGGTGTTTCCGGTGGGCCACTGTTCGACGACAAGGGCTTGCTGATCGGTATCACGTCGGCGGGCCGCGTCTTTCGCAATGGTGGAGGTGAATGCATGTCATTGACGGCTGAAACGGCGAAAAAAGTCCTTTATAAACCGATGGTTCCCATCGGACTGGCGCCGACCCAGTACGATCCGGCCATGCTCAGACGATGAACGACGAATTTTTCATGCGCGAGGCGATCTCGCTGGCTCATGCGGCAGAGTGCCTGGGAGAGGTGCCGGTGGGGGCCGTGGTGGTGCTCAATGGCCAAATTGTCGGCCGGGGATTCAATTCACCGATCGGCGAGAGCGATCCGACGGCGCATGCTGAAATAGCGGCCCTGCGTGATGCGGCGCGAACACTGGGTAACTACCGTCTGCCCGGTTGTGAGCTATTCGTGACGCTGGAGCCCTGTGCGATGTGTGCCGGGGCCATCATGCATTCGCGGATCAGCCGCGTCATCTACGGAGCCCGCGATCCGAAGACCGGGGTTCATGGCAGCGTAGTCGACCTGTTTGGTGTCGAACGCCTCAATCATCATGCGACTGTCGAAGGAGGGGTGTTGGCCGAAGAGTGCAGCACCTTGCTCTCCGCTTTCTTCGCCAGTCGGCGTAAAAAAGCCCAATGAAGATTCATGTTTCGGTGGCTGACCAGACGCTGCGACTGGTCGACGAGGTCGGCACGCTGATTTGCGCTTACCCTATTTCAACTGCCCTGGCAGGTGTTGGCGAGGTCTTTGGCAGTTTTCAGACGCCGCGAGGCCAGCACATCATTCGGGCGAAAATCGGTGCCGGGCTGCCGGAAAATACGGTGTTCGTTCGCCGCCGGCCGACCGGGGAAGTCTGGACACCTGAACTAGGCCAGCAACACCCTGGCCGCGACTGGATACTGACCCGCATCCTGTGGCTGTCGGGGTGTTTGCCTGGATTCAATCGACTGGGTTGCGTCGATACCATGCGCCGCTACATCTACATCCACGGCAGTCCGGATCTTGCCGAGATGGGGGTGCCCGGCTCCCATGGCTGTATCCGCATGCGCAATGCCGACATTGTGGATCTGTTCGAGCGGGTTCCCTGCTATACGGCCGTCGATATTACCGAGGATTGAAGCGCCTGGCCAAATGGGCCGAAGCTGCGTTCGTGCACTGTTATGCAGCCATCACACCCTTGCCAGGCAAGCGTCGACGCCCGCGTGCCGTAGCTTTCCGATTTGACGAATACCGCGGAAAGTAGGCGTTCCCACGCAATGGGAACACCCGTGTTGGGTAGGTTTTCGTCTGGAACGATCTGCTGGTTGGCCAGTAATTCAAAAAAAACGGTTTCATCGGGCAGGCTTGGCAGAGCCTCGGCAAACGCCTGGCGAGCAGCCAGCAATTTCGGCCATGGGCTGTCGAGCAGATGGTTGGAAAGCCCGTAAATTCCCGGTTGCAGCGAACGCGGCTGGCCATCCCGGTTGGAGCAGTAAACCAGTGCCTCGCCATCGGTCAGCAACAGATTGAAGCCAGCGTAGCGGTCGGGTTCGATGCCCTCGGCGTAAGCCAAGGCAGGCATGTCGGCAGTCAGGAAGTTGCGTGTCAGCGAACCACGGGAGACCGCTCCCTTGGCCATGCCGGGTTCGCGGACGTTGGTAACCGCGGCGAAGCGCCCGGAATCGGTCATCCCCAGCCAGGTACCGCCCGCCTCCAGGTCAAGGCCGCCGATGACCTGTGGTGCATCGCTCCAGTGGGCGATGGCTGAACTCGGGCGAGCGTAGTACTCATCGCGGTTGGCTGCCACGACCAGCGGGTAATCCGGATGCACCCGCCAGCCGATGACGATCAGGCACATCGAAAACTACGGATTGACGGCGATGGCCTGCACCGCTGGCCCCTCGAGAGCACCCAGGTGGACGTTGGTGGAATAGTTCGATTGCACGACTGCCAGAGCCTCGTAGCCGCCTGCGGGCGAGGGGGCGGCCGTCATGACCATGCCGCAGGACTGATCTGGGTTGTCCGGCGAATGCAGAACGTCACCCGCCTTGAGTGCTTGTTCGCAGTTCAGGCGGTACAAATGGCGCTTCACCTTGCCGAGGTACTGCGTGCGGGCAACGACTTCCTGGCCGGGGGAGCAGCCCTTGTGGAAGCTCACGCCGCCGATTTTTTCGAAATCGGCCATTTGCGGAACGAACTCTTCCTTGGTCGCCAGCGTGACCAGCGGGAAGGCAGCCTGGATGTCGAGCCAGCGCCATACTGCATTTCCGGCCGGCCGGGCTTTGACCGTCAGCTTTTGCCAGAGGGCGGCCATGGCGGATTCGGCCGCAATGATCACATAACGCGAGCCATCCAGATGGATGACAGTCGTATCACCCAGACTGACCGTAGCCAGAGCGCCGGCCGGGCAGGGCAGTCCCGATTCCGTCAGTACTTCCTCGGCTTGCGGGCCCGACAGGCCGAGCATGATGCTGCTGCCAGTCAGCGCAGCCAGTTTGACCTTGGCGCGCAGGACGAACATCTGCAAGCGTTTCTGGCTGGCTTCCTGCAGGTCTGCCGCCAGGAGGAGCAGGTAGCGGTCGCCCTGTCGCCAGACCAGGAAGCTGGCCTGCATCCGCCCCTTGGCGGTACACCAGCCCGCATGCTGGGCCTGGTTTTCTCCCAGGTGATTGATATCACTGGTGAATTGATTGTGCAGGAAGGACTTTGCTTCTTCTCCGCAGGCTTCGATAAGGGCCAGGTGGGTCAGCGGAACGATGACTGTCTGCTGCTTGGCAGCCTGCAGTTCGCCGGCAGCATCGCCAAAGCTGAGAAGTTCGGTCGAATCGCCGTCGAAAAGACCTTCGGCAGATTCCAGAAAGCTGCGCCAGTGGGGATTCATGGGGGCTCCAGATGGGGTTTCGGATATTATATCGCTCGTTATAACGTGCTCGTTTCTCACGGGCAAGACCTCCTTGCTGCCGACGAGTTCCCGTGCGCTTCCTGATCAAGATATTCCTGGCTGGCCTTGTGCTCATTTTGGTGGCAGGTGGCAGCCTGTGGTGGTGGGCCAGTCAGCCCTTGACGCTGCGCAGTGCGCCACTCGACTTCCGGATAGCCGCAGGGAGTAGCCTGCGAACTGCGATCGTGCAGATGAAGGAATCCGGAATTGAGGTCAATGGTTTCCTGCTTGCCTTGCTGGCCCGTGTCCAGCGGGCGGATACGGCCATTAAGGCCGGCAGCTATGCGGTTAACGAGGGCGTTACGCCACATCAATTGCTGGACAAGTTGCTGAAGGGCAAGGTGACGCAAGGCGAACTGATTCTGGTCGAAGGCTGGACTTTTCGGCAATGGAGGGCACGCCTGGATCGCCATCCGGATCTTCGCCACGATACCCAGGGGCTGAGTGAAGCACAGATCATCGAGCGCCTTGGTCTGGGCCTCTCTTCGCTCGAAGGCCAGTTGTTTCCGGACACCTATCTGTTCGACAAGCAGTCCAGCGATCTTGAGCTGCTGGCACGCGCCCATCGGGCCTTGCAACGCAAGCTGGATGCCGAGTGGAGCCAGCGGATTAAAGGGGTGCCCTACAGGTCACCGCAGGAGGCGCTGATCATGGCTTCGATCATCGAGAAGGAAACCGGGCGCGAAGCCGATCGCGAACTGGTGGCCGCCGTGTTCGTGAATCGCCTGCGCAAGGGCATGCTATTGCAAACTGACCCGACCGTGATTTACGGCCTGGGCGACAAATTCGATGGCAATTTGCGCAAGCGCGATCTGCAAACCGATACCCCGTACAATACCTATACGCGCTCCGGTTTGCCGCCGACGCCGATTGCCATGCCGGGGCAAGCGTCGCTGCGCGCTGCATTGAATCCGGCAGCAAGCGATGTGCTGTATTTCGTGGCGCGTGGCGATGGCAGTAGCGTCTTTTCCCGGACGCTCGACGAGCACAATCAGGCAGTCAATAAATATCAGAGAGGTGGGAAGTGAAAGGCAAATTCATCACTTTCGAGGGAATCGACGGTGCAGGAAAGAGCAGTCATGTCGAGTGGATGGCGGAAGCCTTGCGCCAGCGCGGGCATGTCGTTCATGTCACACGCGAGCCCGGCGGGACTGAGCTCGGCGAGAAATTGCGCGAATTGCTGCTCAATCAGCCCATGCATCTGGAAACCGAGACGCTGCTGATGTTCGCGGCGCGCCGGGAACATCTGGCCCGTCTGATCGAACCCGCCTTGGCAAGGGGGGAGTGGGTGGTCTGCGATCGTTTCAGTGATGCGACCTACGCCTACCAGGGCGGTGGGCGAGGCCTGGATCGGACCAAGTTCCTGGCTCTTGAGCATTGGGTGCATGAGCATTTGCAACCGGATGTGACGCTGCTGTTCGATTTGCCATTGGATGTGGCGCGCGAACGTATCGTGTTGGCCAATCGGGTTCTCGACAAATTCGAGCAGGAACGTGCCGATTTTCATGAGCGTGTACGTCAGGCCTATCTCGAGCGAGCCCACGTCAGCCCCGGAAGATTCCGCATCATCGATGCCAATCGACCAATCGATGATATTCGCAAAAAACTTGAAATAATTGTTGCAAGTGTTTGTTAATGAACGTTATAGCGCTTCATGAAAAGGTCTGGTCGGGAATGCAGGGGCGGCGTGATCGCCTGCCGCATTCATTGATGCTGGTCGGTCAGAAGGGGCTGGGGAAATTTGAACTGGCACGCTCATTTGCCGCCAGCCTGCTCTGCGAATCACCGCAAACCGATGGCCTGGCGTGCGGAAAATGCCTGGCCTGCAACTGGTTCGCTCAGGGCAACCATCCCGATTTCCGTTTGCTGCAGCCAGAAGCCCTGAGCGATGACATCGAGATCGAGGATGGGAAGAAGAAACCCAGCCAGCAAATCACGATTGATCAGATCAGGGCACTCGATGAGTTCTTCAATATTGGAACCCATCGAGGTGGCTTGCGCATCGTGCTGGTGAATCCGACGGAGGCGATGAATCGCAGCACTGCGAATTCTCTTCTTAAAACACTTGAGGAACCGTCGCCAGGTACTTTATTTTTAATGGTTTCCAGTGAGCCGATGCGCCTGCTGCCGACGATTCGAAGCCGCTGTCAGATCGTGCCTGTCCCAGTGCCGTCAAGCAGGGTGGCGATACAGGTATTGGCTGATGAAGGGCTGTCGAAACCCGAGCGCTGGCTGGCTTTGGCGGGTGGCTCGCCGGGTTTGGCACTCGCTCTGGCTGAATCCGGGCAGAGCGCCTGGCTGGAATTGCTTGCATCGCGCCTGGGGTCCGGGCGGGCGGCTGACCCTCTGGCTGTGGCGGCCGAACTTGAAAAGATGGTCAAGGACAGCAAGGGCAAGTTGCAATTGAAGCAGGTGGTCGAGGCGTTCCAGAAGTGGCTGGTGGATCTGACCTTGGCCAGGAATGGCTTGCCGATTCGTTATTTTCTGGCTCAGCAAGCCACAATTTCAGGACTGGCTGATATGATTCCGCCTGCACGCCTGATACAGTCGTATCGCGTCGCAATTTCCCGTCGCCAGGAAGCCGAGCAGCCACTGAATGCCCGCCTGTTTCTGGAAGGCCTGTTTCTGGACTACCGAGCCCTGTTTGCCAATTGATCAACGATGAGTGAAGCAAAACCCGCTCCCCAGCGCCCAAGCGTTCTCTCGCTGAACATCAATTCCAAGTCGGCACTCTACGCGGCATTCATGCCCCATCTGAAGGCGGGTGGCATTTTCATACCGACTACGCGTAGCTACAGAATAGGCGACGAGGTCTTCATGCTGTTGTCGCTGATGGATGATCCCGCCAAACTGCCGATCGCCGGCACGGTTGTCTGGGTCACGCCGGCCGGTGCGCAGAATGGCCGGGCGCAAGGAATTGGGGTGCATTTCAACAACGATGAGAGCGGCCAGGAAGCCCGGCGCAAGATCGAGGGCTTGCTCGGTGGCGTCATGCAGTCGGCGCGTCCCACGCATACCCTCTGATCGACTTCATGCTGGTCGATTCGCACTGCCATCTCGATTTCCCTGACCTGGTCGGGCGTTTACCTGAAGTATTGCAGCGCATGCGGGAAAACCAGGTTGCCCTGGCTGTCTGCATCGGGGTCAATCTCGAGGACTTTCCCAAGGTACTGGCACTGGCCGAGGCTCAGCCAAACCTCTACGCCACAGTTGGTGTGCATCCTGAATATACTGATGTCGAAGATCCTGATCTGGAGCGCCTTTTGGCTCTGGCAGAGCACCCCAAGGTTATTGCCATCGGTGAAACAGGGCTTGACTACTACTGGCAGAAGGACAAGCCCGAGTGGCAGCGAGAGCGTTTCCGGACGCACATCCGGGCAGCCAAGGCTTGCGGCAAACCCTTGGTCGTGCATACCCGCGAATCTGCTGTCGACACCCTGCGCCTGCTGAAGGAAGAGGGCGCCGATGCCGTGGGCGGGGTAATGCATTGTTTTACGGAAAGCTGGGATATTGCCAGGCAAGCCCTCGATCTTGGTTTCCATCTCTCGTTTTCCGGCATCGTTACGTTCAAGAATGCCCTGATCGTCAAGGAGGTGGCGCAGAAGTGCCCCCTTGATCGCATGCTGGTCGAAACCGATGCACCGTATCTGGCGCCCGTACCTTATCGGGGCAAGCAGAACGAGCCTGCCTATGTTCGCCATGTGGCCGAAGAAATTGCCCGGCTACGTTGCCTGTCGCTAGAGGAGGTGGCGCGGGCAACGACGACCAATTTCATTCGCTTGTTCAAAATTCCTGCTATCGATCGATCATCATGAAGAAAAAATTACTGAGCACTTTGCTGGCACTGGCCTTTTCCTCGATCGTTGGTGCCGCAACTTATGATGATCTGATCAGTGGGGCAAAAATGGGCGATACCGGCGCCATAGCTGATCTGGTCGGCAAAGGTGCGTCTGTCGACACGACGGATATCGATGGCAATACGCTGTTGATGCTGGCGGCGCGCGATGGGCACGCCGATCTTGTCCGTTACCTGATCGGCCAGCGTGCCAAACTCAATGCCCGCAATTCGGCGGGTGATACAGCATTGCGTCTCGCCTCATTTCGGGGACACTTGCCTGTAGTCGAATTGCTCATCACAGGCGGCGCTTCAGTGAACATGACTGGCTGGACGCCATTGGCCTACGCATCCTTCAGTGGCCATCTCGATATTGCGAAACGGCTCATCGAGGCCGGGGCTGATGTCAATTCATCGAGCGAGAACGGTACGACTCCGCTTATCGCTGCGGCGCGTAGTGGTTATGCCGAAGTCGTGAAACTGCTTCTTTCCAGAAGGGCAAACCCAAACCTGAAGCTGGATACGGGGGAGACGGCACTGGATGTTGCGCTGAAAACCAACAACACCGATATCGCCGACATGCTCCGTAAGGCTGGCGCCGTGTCCGGTCGTTCGGTGACTATCGAGGTTCGCTAAGCGATTCTCTATCGCCAGTCTTGTGCCTGAACCAGGCTGTTCCCTGAAGGGCTGCATTTTGCAGGAGTTCCGGGGCTCTGAGGCACCGGCCTGGGTTCGGGATGTTGTCGTCGGGATACTGGCTTTCTTTAGCGGACGATTGCCGAAATGATGTCGACATCCCGCTCAACCGGCCGTTTCCCTGCGGGTGCCTGGTTTTTCTCTGTCTTTGCCATTGCGCGTACGGTCGTATTTTTGCGTTCGCCTTTCATCAGGCCATTGCTGGGCACTGCTTTGGCGTGATTGCTGGCCGGTGATTGCCGGCGGTACTCCGTGTCGGCCAGACTGTTTTTTGCATTTTCCGAGAAGCTGATACCGGGTGGTGTAGACACGGCCTGGCCGAGTTGTGGCGAGGATTGACCATCGTCGCGAATAGTCGCGCCTGACGAGTTAGCCGGGGTCATGGCTTCAGCATTTTGTTTTATTTTCGGCTGATCGGCAGAACTGCTTTCTGGCTTTGTCTGAGCCAGTTGTTCTGTTTTGTCAGCGAGGTCGCCGGGGCGACCCGCATGCAACTCGTTGGCAGCCCCTGGTTGGACCAAATACTGGGTAAGAACCCAGTATCCACCGCCTGTGCTCAGCAATAGTCCTAGCAGGATGACTGCATATCTTCGGGTGGGCGTTGAGTGGGTGTGTATTTTTGCGTACTGGGGATCCAGGTCTTGCAGAATGCTCATGGCTCTCTCTGAGAAGTCCTCTTGGCATATGCCAAAGTGCTGTTTGTGCGTTGACTGTCAGCTAATGCCCCAATTATACATCCGGCATGATAATTTCATAAATACATTCATTTGTACTAAAATAATACAAATGACTAACGCCATGTTCTGCACGCTTTGGCGGCTGCTGGATTCAGGGCTATTTATGAGAGTTCTTCGTGGTTGCGGCTGCGGTCTTGGGATATTTTCTGGTTGTCGTGCTTGGTGTGGTGCTGGTTGTTTTTCCAGCCAGCCGGGAGCGTTTGGTAACGACCTTGTTGGGGGCTTTGAATTCCGGTGCTCTACCATTTTTGCGTGCCGGCAGTTGGCTTCTAACCTCGTTGCAACTGTTTGTTCAGGCAATCAGGAATTCCGCTGGCGGTGGTGCGCGATTCGTCTTCGGTAATCCGCTCTTGGCCTCTGCTGCAATGACCTTGCTGGTTGCGCCAAGCTTGCTCATCTATTCCTTGAACACGCCGGTGATCTTCGATTTTTCGGAGGATTCGGGAAGGGCCGATCGGCAAATCGCCATCCTGCTCGAAGGAGAGCAACTGGTTCCACCGTCGCCGCTGCCACCCGAGGTGTTTACCACGCGGGAGGTCGAACTGGTTCGTCCTGACGTGGTTCTTGCCAGTCGAAACTGGAATTTGCTCGATCAGGAGTTTACTCAGCGGCTACTAGTCGTGTTCAGGTTGATGAAGGAGCGCCACGGCTACGACATGGTATTGCTCGAGGGGTATCGCAGTCCTGAGCGTCAAGCACGCTTGTTCGAGCAGGGGGGGCATGTGACCCAGGCGGGTGCCAACATGAGTTACCACCAATATGGGCTGGCTGCCGATTCCGCATTCTTCCGGGATGGCAAGGTGGTGATCTCCGAGCGCGATCCGTGGGCCATGCGCGGCTATCAACTGTATGGCGAAATCGCCGCTCAGGTCGGGTTGACCTGGGGCGGCAGCTGGAAGATGCAGGACTATGGGCACGTGGAACTTCGGCGCCCCGGCGTTCTCGGTCGACTGGCCGCGCGCTGATGATTCCCGGAACAGTCAATCACAATCAATCAGGAGTAGTGGATGAGCAGGCCGTTTATTTTGCTGGGTGACAAGACTGACCATGGCGGTGTTGTCATTTCGGCTTCCGAAACCAGCGATTGCGATGGCAAGGGCGTGGCGAGGGTAGGCGACAAGGTCACCTGTCCCAAGCGCGGGCATGGCAATGTCACGACCATCGTGACTGGCGATGCAACTGCCTTGATCGATGGTCGGCCGGCTGCCCGTCATGGCGACAAGACAGCGTGCGGTGCAACGCTGATTGCCAGCCAGTCGCTGACAACGGACTAAGTGAAGGCAGGCGGCAACATGTGGCCCTCTCTATTCAAGGTGCTCGGCGGTAGCTTGCTGACCTTTGCGCTTGTTTGGGCGTTGGTGCTGGGGTGGTGGCAGTCGAACGACCATCAACCGGGCAAGCTCGAGATTGGGCTTTATCTGGCAGCACTGCCCTTGGCACTGGTCGGTGGCTATCTGCTTTTGCGTGGTTTCATCGATCATCTGAAGACACCTGTCGCGATCCAGAATGCGGAGGTACCCGGAGCACACGACGACGATCCGCTAGCAGCGGCATCGGGCAGGACTGCGGCGGCGGAGCGCGCATTCACCTTTGGTTTGGTCGATGCCTTTGTGCTGACCGCCGGTGGCGTATCGGTTGACGACACGCTGGCTGCCGTGGATTCCGGCAAACGGCCTGAGCCGGTCACACGTCTGCTCGATGACTCGGGTTTCCCGGTGTTCGCTGCCGAAGTGGCCGAACTCGATGTGGCGGCAATGATCGAGCACTTTTTGGATGCTGCCGAGCCATTACGCCAATTGTCATCCAGCGAGCAGGCCATGCGGGGTTTTTCCCTGCTGGATCCTGTTATCGAGGCGAGTCGCGACAGGCTGCAGAACATTCTCGAGCTGGCCGGGGAGCCGGTACGACTGCATGTTGTTTGGATCGTGCCGCCGGGGTGGCGTGCTTTCGATCCTTCCTCCTTGAAGAGCTGGTTGCAAATGAGGCTCTCGTTGGTACCAGAGCAAAACAGTCTGGAGCTTTCGCTTGTTTCTGCAGCTGACGAGATTGATGCCCTGCGGGCCCTGGATGAGATCACCCTGCATGGCAATCGTGCGCCGTCGCATCGTGATGTGGCCCTGCTGCTTGGGGCGGTTTCGTCGGTCGATGAACTGACGGTCGAGGAATGGGCCAACGCCAGGCGCCTGTTTTCCGCCCAGCATCAAGAGCGGCAGATTCCGGGCGAGGGGGCTGTTGCCTTGCTGCTTGCCTGCCCCCCTCTCATTGCAGAACTCGAACTGGACGACAGTATCGCCATCAGTCGGCTCAGTGTGGCAAGTCGAGACAAACCGGTCGACGCAGGCGGGCGCGTGACAGGCAAGCTGATTGACCAACTGATTACCGGTTTGCTGGATGTAACCGGCATTGCCCCGTCATCGATCAAGTCCGTGATGCTCACGACCGATCATCGTGCCAACTACCTGGCCGAAGCACTGGAAGGCTTGGGGCAGTCCTTTGAACATCTTGATCCAATCAAGGATTGCCCGGCGATTGGCGCAACCGTGGGTGAACTGTCGCCGATCAGCGGATTCGTTGCGCTGGCCTGCGCCAGAGCCAGGGTCCTTGCCACCGGGGAATCTGCCTTGTGCATCAGTAATCAACATCCTCGCGACCGGGGCGTGCTTGTCGCCATGCCCATGTCGCCTCAGCCAGTCATCGAAACCAGCAGTAATTGAGTAAAGCCCAACCACGATGTACCAACTCCGCAACTTTCTGACCGATTCGCGATTCCTGTCCTTCATTGGCGTGGCCGCCGTCGCTACATTTTTTTTCCTGGGGGCCAAAACGCTCCAGATAGCCATGCTTTGGGCGGCGATGGCCAGCCTGGCAATCCTGATCCTGTGGGGAAGCGTGTGGTTCTACCGCCGCAGAAAGTCCCGCCGGGCCAGCGAGGCAATCGGCTCGATGCTCGAACAGCAGGCGGATACGGCAGTCAGGCGCGGCAGCGTTTCGACGGCCGAGATACAGGCACTCAGACAGCGTATGCAGGAAGCGGTCAAGACCATCAAGACATCGAAGCTTGGCCAGACGTCGGGTGCCGAAGCACTGTATGAATTACCCTGGTACATGACCATTGGCAACCCGGCGGCCGGCAAGAGCACTGCCGTCGTCAATTCAGGTTTGAAGTTTCCGTTCGATGATGGTGGCGATGCCATCATCAAGGGGATAGGCGGTACCCGTAACTGCGACTGGTTCTTCACGACCGAAGGTATCCTCCTCGACACGGCCGGGCGTTATTCAGTCCACGAGGAAGATCGCGAGGAATGGCTCGGTTTTCTTGGTTTGTTGAAAAAGTACCGGCCACGGGCGCCCATCAACGGCATCATCGTGACCGTGAGCATTGGCGAGTTGATGGGCAATTCGCCCAGTTTCGCGATCAATTTGGCCAAGAGCCTGCGTCAGCGCGTACAGGAGTTGACCGAGAAGCTGGAGGTGTTTGCGCCGGTCTACGTGCTTTTCACCAAGGTCGACCTGATTCCGGGTTTCCATGAATTTTTCCTCGATCTCGACTGGAATGAGCGCGACCGGGTATGGGGGGCGACGATTCCCTATGAGCAGGCCGGTGGCAACGAACTGATCGCCCTGTTCGATCGGCATTTCGACGAACTCTACGAAGGCTTGCGCGCCATGAGTGTGGCGCAGATGTCACGCCAGCAGGGCGAGGCGACGCCACCCGGGGTGCTTACCTTTCCTGCCGAGTTTGCCTCGATCAAACCGGCGCTCAGAGCATTTGTCGCCACCTTGTTCGAGGACAACCCCTTCCAGTTCAAGCCCATCTTCCGTGGCTTCTACATCACATCGGCAATCCAGGGTAACGACATCAAACCCGTTATCAACGACCGCATCCTGCGCAAGTTTTCGCTGCAAGGCGGCGGCAATGGCCAGGTACGTGCGGCACTCAGTCACGGCTACTTCCTCAAGGAACTCTTCTCCAAGGTCATCTTCCCGGACCGTAACCTCGTTCGCCAGCACACGACCCCGGCCAAGACCCGCCTGCGCCAGTTTGCCGTGCTCGGCGCCTTGTGCTGTCTGGGGCTGGCGCTCGGCGGCTGGAGCTGGTCATATTTCAATAACCGCAGTCTGCTGGCCAATGTCGAGCAGGATCTGGCCAAGGCAGTGAAACTTCAGGAAGGGCGCATCGACCTGCAGTCGCGTCTGGAGGCCCTGGAAATCATTCAGGATCGTCTGGCGCAGCTCGAGCAGTTCAATGCTGAGCATCCGGTGTCCATCGGCCTGGGCCTCTACCAGGGGGAGCGGATGGCTGACAGCCTGCGCCGTGAGTATTTCGCCGGCGTGAGCAATGTCATGTTGCTGCCGGTGAAGGAAAATATCGAGGCCTTCCTGAACGAGGTCAACCTTCACGGGGACAAGCTGAAGCCACAGGGCGCTACGGCTTCCCGGCCCGGCCGCAATGCGCAGTACAAGGATGCTTCGCCGGTCGATGTCGAGGATGGCTATAACGCCCTGAAGACCTATCTGATGCTGTCCAGCCGGGATCATGTGGATGTCGGGCATTTGTCCGATCAGGTAACGCGTTTCTGGCGCAGCTGGCTGGAGGCCAATCGAGGCACCATGACCCGGGAAGAGATGATTCGAACGGCGGGGCGGGTTCTGACTTTTCATCTCGAGCATGCCAATCATCCGGCGTGGCCTACCATTGCAAACAATCTGGTGCTGGTCGACGAGGTACGCGACAAGTTGCGCCAGGTCGTTCGCGGCATGCCGGCAGCCGAACGTGTCTATGCCGAAATCAAGGCACGCGCATCAACCCGCTTTGCTCCTCTTACCGTCGCCAATATCGTTGGCCCGGACAATGCGGCACTGGTTGCCGGCAGCCAAGTCGTGTCCGGGGCCTTCACTGTCGATGCCTGGCGTGAGTACGTACAGAACGCGATCAAGGATGCCGCCACCAACGAGCAAAGCAATGCCGACTGGGTGTTGCAGACATCGACCAAGGATGACCTGACTCTCGAAGGAAGCCCGGAGCAAATCCAGAAGGCCCTGATCGCCATGTACAAACGCGATTACACGGATGAATGGAAACAGTTCGTCCAGGGCATATCCGTTGCGTCATTCGAGACCTTCCCGGAGGCTATTGCCGCCATGGATCGACTGGGCGATGCGCAGCTATCACCGGTCGGTACGCTGATCAAGGTCGTTTTCGACCAGACAGCCTGGGATAACCCGGCCATGGCCAATCTTGGCCTGGAGCGTGCGCAAAAAGGCTTCGTCGAATGGTTCAAGCGTTCGGTCCTGCAAATGGCTCCCAGCCGGGTTCAGGTCGACGTCAACATGTCAGCCAAACAGACTGCCATCCCGATGGGGCCGGTCGGCAAGGAGTTTGCCGGCTTCGGCCGCCTGGTCATTCCGCGTGACAAGGCCGATCCGTTGCTCGACACCTATCTCAAGCAATTGTCCAAGGTGCGAACCCGGCTGAATCAGCTCAAGAATCAGGGTGACCCGGGGCCGGGGTCGCTCAAGCTGATGCGGGAAACCATCGATGGCAACGGCTCCGAAATGGCCGAAACCCTGCGCTTTGTCGACGAGCAGATGTTGACCGGTTTGCCCGACAACCAGCGTGCAGTTCTGCGCCCACTTCTGGTCCGGCCATTGTTGCAGTCGTACGCAGCAATCATCAGGCCGGCCTCCGAGGAATTGAACAAGACTTGGGAGGCCCAGGTCTACGAGCCGTTCAACCGCAAGCTGGCGATCAAATACCCGTTTACTGCCCAGTCGAATATCGAA
>ERZ1645192.1336-NODE-1336-length-20624-cov-7.105061_pt1 | contig 20624 bp, 17 predicted proteins | sample MGYA00575354_ERZ1645192 | MGnify/ENA primary metagenome ERZ1645192 (study PRJEB40844, sample SAMN11349763) | freshwater sediment metagenome | isolation source: river sediment | host: Sediment | place: India: Faizupur Khadar , New Delhi | collected 2017-02-21 ... | reverse complement strand
TTCGTAGCCGGCTTTGTTTCTATAATTTTTCTCCAAATTTTCCAAGGACAGTAAATACAAAGTCTCGCGATTATCAAGGGAAATATTGTCATAAACGTATTCGAGGCGACACAAAGAGATATCTATCAATGCCAAAGTATTTTCTGATTGCAGATGAAAACGTGTCAGTTCCTGCATGAGTCGGAGGGTGTAAAAGGGGAAAGACAAGGAATCGGGACTTGTAATTGTCAATTCAACGAAAGCGGCATTTTCGCTCAGAAAGGCTGCATTGTTGAGGTTGAAAGTATGCATGGGAACAGGCATTGTATATAATTCTTCGGATAAAAATTCCAAAGCGCGATGAACGAGCATATCATAGATTGTAGGACGATATTCCACCGATTTATCGGCATCCGTTAAAAGTATTGTATAAGCATCGATGGATTGTCGTTGCAGCAATTCTTTATTTTCGACAGACTTTGAATAATGATACACTATCTCAGCTATCAGCGTTTGAACATCCCAGGTGTTGAAATCTTTGTTTTTTTCTCCTTCTACTTTGGTGCGTTTTATGATTATATATTGATTTTCGCGATAAAAGGAAGTTAGCAAATTAGCCATGCAACTATGCCATATCGCTTGATTGACACCGGTCTGTGTTTTTATTTGTTTCATGATACACACATAAGCGGTATCATAGAAATTATCTTCTCTGGGTTCGACTTCTTCTTTTAAGTTTTTCAGAATGTCATGAATTTCTTTGGGTGTTTGTTGTGAATATGCCGTAAATCCAAGGGATAAGAGGCAAATACAAAGTAATTGTTTCATGGTGATTGATGTATTAGTTTTTAACTATTTTTTTTACGCAGTAGGTATTATCGGAAGATATGATTTTTAGAAAATAAATTCCTTTCGGTAAATAATCTATAAAGAGCGTATATTGGTTTTTCAATGGGAAAATGCGTTTTATTTCTTTTCCGCTTGTTTCGTAGATGCTAATTTCGTTAATATTTCGTGTTCCGTTGTCGATATGCAGAAAATCGCTTGCCGGGTTGGGGTATACGAGGGTATTGTTGAACGAAAAATCGGAAATGGATTCTTTAATATCGGGATATATCCAAAGGCTCGGGTCTCCGAAGAGTATCCATTGGGAGGCATCTTTGGAACGATTCAGGTGCATGAGCAGATTAATATAGGTTTGCAGATAGATAGTGCCGAGCATTGCATTATCATCGACAGCGGGCAAGGCAGCGTTGAACGCCTGTTGAGCATAGATAGCGGCATCCCAATTTATAAGGGAAGAAAACATCAAGCAGGCAGCGGCGCCACAAGGTTGTCCGTTGTAAGATGCTTTCATCCAAGCTTCAGCGAGACATTCTCTGTCCGCAAAATGACCGTTTAAACAAGCGGAGGAAACTACAATGGGAAACGATTGTGTGTTTGTCAAAGAATCGGTACGAGCATTGGTGAAGTTGCCGCTTTCCCATTCATCGTAAGAGCCGTAGCCTAAATAATTGATGAGCGATACCCCTTCGTTTATTTTTTCCAGCAGGAGAGTAGCATCGGGATTACCGTCGGCATCTTCCCCTCCTTGAGAGCCGTCGTAGAGTTCGTAAACCGTGAGGAAATTTTTGTTTAATAAGAGGGTTCGTATTCCGCGGAGGTATTCCCAATCGTACTTGCCCGAAAAACAAGAATAATCGTCGGAGGCAATACCAATAGCTTTTTTAGAAAATATACTTTTGTTTCTATGAATGCTTTTATTAAGTTGGACTTCTGCTTCCTCAGCGATATTGGCACTAATCCTGCCTACAATCATTTCCGGGTATGCATCATCACCTTCGATGTACGCATATTGCCAGTCCGAAAGGGCTTCTTCCGAACGATAGGAGGGGATGTGAAGGTCGTCGCCAACGAGCAAGAGAAAATCCGGACTATATGCTTCGTAGTAACTCTTAATTATTTGTTGAATGCTGCAGGAAGTATCGGACGGATTTTCTTCTACGAGATAACAGTCGATTCCTACTTGCATTTTACGTTCTATAAAATCTTCTAAAACACTTGTAAACTCATCATAACATAGGATCAACATGGAAGAGCGATGACGAATGCCATAGGTATCCGGGTTGAAATTTGCAAACAAGCTTTGATAAGCGGGAATAAAAACGGGAGAAACAATTTTCTTGTCATTTGAAAAATCGTGATGGATATTGATTCGAATGCTTTTATCGAGGCAATCGCCCCAAAAGCGAATGCGTAAGCCTGCACAATCACGAAATTGAAAGCGGTGTGTGTCGTAATGCAGCCATTGCGTATCGGAGGAATGGATATAGCTTATCGAATAGTCCGATGCATTTGCAGGAACTACAACATACAGATTGGTATCTATTTTTGAGTTTTGAAAATAAAGGGAGGTACAGGAATCGTTGAAAATACAATGGAAGCCAACTTGTCCGAAAAAGCTGAGGTGAAGACAAGTTAATGCTATGAGCCATCCATATTTATTCCGTAAATTCATTTTCTTCCAATAATCCGGTTTGCCCCACTTCTTTGCCTACCACCAAGGTGATACTCGATTGGTAAGGAATCTGTTTTCCTTCCCGAATAATTTTTCCCTTATAGCGTTGCTCCAAAACGGCATTGGGGTATTTACTTACTTTGTAAATGACTTGTCCTAATTTTAAATTATTAGATTCCAACATATTCATTGCTTGCCGCAGGGATAAATCTATCAAGTTGGGCATTTCTACTTTGGGAGGCACTTCCATGCTAAGGGAGAGATAGATTTTTCTTCCTTGTTTTACTTTCATTTTTGGCGGCGGATCTTGTGAAATAACAACTCCTCCTTTTTGGTTGGGAATAAAAACAGAATCGTTGATAGTTAGAATGAAATCGTAGGGATTATTATTTTCTTCAAAATCTTCCAGTTGTTGTTTGTCGTAGCCGCTAAAATCGGGGACGGAATATTCTTTGCCATGATGTGTAAAGAGCTTCAGAGACAGTATGACAACTATTAAAACACACACGGAAAGAAGAATGACTTTCAGTATATCTCCCATAACAGTATGCTTTTTGAAAAATGATTTTATATCCATAATGCACTAAAATATATTTTATAACCCGCTATCAACATTCAACATTGCTTTATTTGAAACAAACGTTTTGTTTGATGCAAAAATATACAAAATTTAAATAAAAACACTTTTTTATCGGACAATAGTGAATCTATTTCTTCTTTTCATTATTTCTTTAATTCTATCACTCCAGCCTTCTTTTACATCTAAGTTGATATAAAAAACATGGGCGTTCAAATTCTTATTTTCGATGCAATCTTTAGTTGTTTGTGCCAATTGAGCTGTGATATTCTTATTATATATGCCCGAAAAAGTCGCCCAGTACAGAATAATGGTAAACTCCTTAGCCGCATTTTCCTGCTTAAATTCGTTTGTGTCAAAAGTAGAGAGATTAGTGCTATTGACAAAATCCGATAAATATACAGAATCTATGCTTATATAGGATGTAGAATCATTCAAATTTCGTATAAATCCGACTTGTTGCGATGAGCAACCATTGATAACCCTAGGTTGCAATAGCTTACCTTCTTTGAAAATCAAAACCCTTGTAACACTTGTTGAAAGATTATTTTTATTCAGAATAGAAAAATATGAAAAAAAGCCTTCTTCTGTAATATAATAATGTTTAAAATAATCCAGCCCATATTTATCTATTTTTTTATTAAGTTTTTTGCTTGTTACTTCTTTGGGTTTTGAAATACCGGTAAATAAGGTTAATACAGGCATACAACCCGTTAATGTTAAAGCAAATATTAATATAATTACAAAGTAATTTTTCACAAAATAGGAGTTTTAAATTACCAAAAATATAATTTTAATAGATTAGAGAATAAACAAGTAGCTACCGGACTCATTGTGTTTTTCATTTTATGTTTTATGATGCAAAAATACATAAAATATACATAAAAACACTTTTTTATATAAATATCAACAGATTCTTCGCTTCAATTAGACTTCGCCCCCAAATGGATGTTGCATACAAACCCCCTTTTTTCGGAACGAAAAAAAACACGGCACACGGCATTTTTTTAGCAGCTGTCAGTTTTTTAGCTCCTTGCAACATTCATCAAATGAAGATGGGAGATGATTAAAATGACATTGGGAAGTCTTGCAAAAGTTCTCGCCGAAACTTAAAATAGTTCTCGCCGAAAGTCAAAATAGTTCTCGCCGAAACTCTAAGCACTTCCCGCCGAAAGTTTATTACGAGCTCCCATGCTCGTTGAAACGAGATTGCAATCTCAGTCGAACGAGTTAGGGACGTCATCAATACAAGCTTGGGAACTCATACATACACATTCGATATTTGGGATTAATCTGTCCGATACATTCAAAGGATTCTTCGCTTCCTTACGCTCAGAATGATGTTGACATAAAATTAAATTGGGATTAGAAGTAAGCGGGTGAATGTAAATCACCCGCTTACATATTAGCGTTTATCCGTTGCATCCGCGTCATCAGCGCGCCATCCCTTTTCGGCACGAAAAACCGTCTTTCGACCTTCTGATAAGGTCTACTCCTTCTATAGCAAGCAATCACATTAATTGGAATTATTTATCTCGGATGTCAATATTTATTCTTTGGAAAGACGGAGAGGCGTATGTATAAAGGATACGTCCTTGTATGCAGTCTTTGCTGACAAAACCTACATATCTGCTGTCAAGGGCATTGTCGCGGTTATCACCCAATAAGAAATAGCTATCGGCCGGGACGATGATAGCAGGCATAGTGGCTTTGGTCCTGTCGTAATGTTGTTTAAATTTATACATCCGATGCGTATGCTTGTTGGGAAATTCTTCTTCCCATTCACTGACGGGAAATCCATCTACAAGGGTATCTTTGATATATTTTGCTTTACAAGCTTTTCCGTTTATACTTACAATATTGTCAAGCAATGCTATAGTATCGTGCGGACGTCCCGCAACGCGAAAAGTATAAATTTGTTTGTCGACACCCGAATATACAACAATATCTCCATAGTCCGGTTCCTCATGTGTATACACCCACATATCGGCAATAAGATAATCTCCTGTTTGCAAGGTCGGATTATTGGAAGGTGTAGGAATTTTAAAAGTTTGTATGCCAAGTCGTGAATTTATATCATATCCCCAAAGAACGACCGTAATGCCAAAGGCAATCAAAAGATGATAATACCAAGTATTATACGATTTTGGCACATAGTTTTTTTGTCGTTTCGCATCAACGACACTATCAATGATAATGTATATTCTTAGGATAAACTGAAGGATTAATAGCACAAGGAGTCCGTAAAAGAAGGTTGCCCCGCGACTTATTCCAAATATCACAGGTAGCAAAAGGAGTAAGCAAAATACTATAATCGCTTTTGTGATACGTCCGTTATACACTTGCCCCAAAGCGGGGAAAAATAAGGAAAGAAAAAACGCATGCCATCCATTACGAGGCTTTTCTTTGATTTGGTTTTCTTTTGTTTCCATTGCTGATTTAATTATGTTTACTGCATGCAAAAGTACATAAAATTACGAATGGAGAGAAAGTGAAATTCGTTGTCGGTGTCTTGTTTTGCGAGAATTTTTTACCGCAAATAATGCAAAAATCACCAGCAATTTACATTCAAACACCTTCGATTAAAATCTAAATGATAGAAATACAAAACAAAATATAATTGGAAGAATGTATAAATTGAAAATAAAAAAATTATACCTTTGCATCTCTAAAAAAATTTTGAATAAAATGAGCAATAAAAAGAAAAAAGAAGAAGCTATTATTCCGGTAGATACTTTTGTTGAAAGAGTAGAGAAGTTTTTTGAAACCTATAAAAAACAATTTAATATCATTGCCGGTGTTGTGTTGGTAGTTGTTGCGGCTGTTGTCCTTTATTTCATGTGGTATATGCCCAAACAGCAAGCAAAAGCGGAAGTAGCAATTTATAAAGCAGAACAATATTTCGCCCAAGATTCTTTCGCTTTAGCCTTAAATGGCGATGGGATGTATCAAGGGTTGCTAGATGTTATCAATGATTACGGCATGACCAATACCGGAAAAAGAGCGAAGTTTCTCGCAGGCATTTCCTACCTTAAAACCGGCGATTATGATAACGCCATTAAATATTTGAAAAAATTCAGATCCAAAGATAAATTGGTTTCTGTTCAGGCATTAGGCTCTATAGGAGATGCGTATGTAGAAAAGAATGATTATAAAAACGGATTGGCATATTATAAAAAAGCCATCAAAAAAAATCCCAATGAATTGATAACTCCCATATATTTAATGCGTGCGGCTATGCTATGTGAGTTGGATGATAAATGGGAAGATGCCCTGACGTATTATGAACGTATTCAAAAAGAATATCCTACTTCTAATGAAGCCAATGATATAGAAAAAAGAATTGAGTTTGTAAAAGCAAAACAGGGAAAATAACATTCATGTCCATTCAAAAAGAAAAAAATCTTTCGAACGTACATCAATCATCTCCATGTATTCATGGCAAACGCATAGGGATAGTTACTTCTGAGTGGAATCCGGAAGTTACGGAAGCCCTCCGCACGGCTTGTTATCAAACATTGCTTGAACATAAGGTGCACGAAAAAGATATTACCCAAATAAGCACTCCGGGAAGTTTCGAATTGCCCTTTACGGCAAAACAATTAATCGGAAGAGGAATGGATGCTGTTATTTGTTTAGGATGTATCATCCAAGGGGAAACCCGCCATTTCGACTTTATTGCCGAAGCAACTGCCAACGGCATTATGAATGTAGGATTGCAAACTAATACGCCTGTAATTTTTGGGGTGTTGACAACCCAAACGATGAAGCAAGCCGTAGACAGAGCCGGTGGTAAACACGGCAACAAAGGGGTGGAAGCTGCCATGACGTGTCTGAAAATGCTGGAATTGTAGCAACCAATTTCCTTTTGCTTAACCGGAATGGATGTGTATGGTTTTATTATTACATACTATTTTGGAAACCATGATAAAAAAATATTATTTACTCATTTTACCCTGCCTTATTTTCCTTTGTTGTGGATGCAGGAATCCTCAAAAACAAGGAGGTATTATCTTTTCTTTTGACGATAATTATATAAAGGAATGGTATAATTATAAAGAGGTGTTTCATAAATATCATATCAAGGCTACTTTTTTTATCGCTCATCCTCATTTGCTCGATACAGCAGACTGTAAAAAACTTAAATTATTGGAAAAAGAAGGTCATGAAATCGCCAGCCACGGATACTATCATTTAAATAGCATGGATTATATTGATTCATTCGATGTATATATTGAAAAAGAAATCAAGCCCTCCATTACATTTTTACAAGAGCTCGGCTTTCAAGTGCATTCTTTTGCTTATCCTTTCGGAAAATCAACGGATTATATGGACTCTATCCTTTTAACGTATTTCTCTTTTCTGCGAAAAGCTACCTATAATATAAATGATACAAGCATCGACACCTATGATTGTATTTATGTTTCAGATAATAAAACCTCCGTCAGCAATGCGATGGGGATAGATTACAATTACAACATATCCATAGATAATTTGGAAAAAGCCATTCAAAGAGCAGTTAAAAACAATGAAGTCCTATTCCTATATGCACATCAAATCAATGATTCCAAAGAAGATTATAGCGTTGACCCTGCGTATCTTGAGGCAGTATTTCAATTATGCAATCAATATAATATACAGTCGTTAATGCCAAAAGATATTCAAAATTATTCATTTAATAAATAAACAGGAAGAATATAAGGTATGAAAATTGTTTTCATGGGTACTCCCGAATTTGCAAGCGCTATATTGGATGCACTGTGGCTATCCGGAAAGCATGAAATAGCAGCAGTGGTAACTGCCGTCGACAAACCGGCCGGAAGAGGAATGCAAGCCATGAAGTCTGCAGTGAAACTATATGCCGAAAAAAGAAACCTGCCCATTCTACAGCCTGAGAAATTAAAAGATGCGGCTTTTATCGAAACATTAACACGGCTTCAAGCCGATGTCTTTGTGGTGGTTGCTTTTAGAATGTTACCTGAAGCAGTTTGGAAAATTCCTCCCAAAGGCACTTTTAACTTACATGCTTCTCTCTTACCGCAGTATAGAGGTGCAGCTCCCATCAATTGGGCAATCATCAACGGAGAAACGCAAACAGGCGTAAGTACTTTCTTTATTAATGATAAAATTGATGAGGGCAATATTCTCCTTGCTCGTAGTTTACAGATTGATGTAGAGGATAATGCCGGTAGTCTACACGATAAATTATTGGAAATAGGGAAGGAAGCGGTTCTTGAAACCCTTACACAAATTGAACATCACAGCTATCGTGAACAAAAGCAAGAAATACTTGATTCCCTCAAAACAGCTCCCAAAATATTCAAACAGCATTGCCAAATAGATTGGAATCAACCGGTAATGCAAATTCATAACCTCATCAGAGGACTATCTCCTTATCCTGTTGCCTTTACAACTTTTACTGATAAACACGGGAACAGGCAAATACTGAAAATTTTTAAAAGCAAAGCGGAGAAATCCGCACATCAACAAAAATTCGGGATAATCGAAACCGATGATAAACAGTATTTCCGTATCGCATGCTCCGATGGATTTATCTATGTGGAAGAACTACAAATGCAAGGAAAAAAACGCATGGGCATTAAGGAGTTTTTGCTTGGAAATAAACATATGCATTTGATATTATGTCGCTAACGGCTTTTCTTAATAGACTGAGAATTTATTCACAACGGAATTCCTCTTTGCTCCTTATGTGTGGAATTACGCTCTTAGGGGCGATGGCTCGTTTATACGGGATAACGGATATGCCCTTTACCGATGATGAACTCAGTGTTGAAGCACGTTTACATTATACTTCTTTCGCACAATTAATACAAGAAGGGGTCTTATGTGAAGGCCATCCTGCAGGCGTACAGATTTTTATTTGGTATTGGTCGAAACTTGTCGGCTATTCGGAATTGGCTTTGCGTTTACCGTTTTTACTGCTGGGTATCGTATGCATTCCTTTAGTGTACAAAGTCGCAGCAAAATGGTTTAATGAAAACGTAGGTTTGTTTGTGGCTGCTTATTTTGCTTCCAGCCAATATATTATTTTTCATAGTGTGGTAATACGACCGTATATACCCGGGCTTTTCTTTGCTTTATGCATGTTATGGTATTGGTCGAAAATAATATACGATTTGGATTATTCTTGGAAAAATATACTCCTGATGGGTATTTTCGCAGCTTTATGTGCCTATACTCATCAGTTTTCCATGTTGTTTGCTTTTTTGCTGGGAATTACCGGCTTGCTCTTAGTCGAAAAAAAATATGCCTGGAAATACGTGGCAGCTTGTTTTTTGGCAGTGTTTTTATACCTTCCCCACCTTACGATTCTCCTCAAACAAATACAAATGGGCGGCGTTGGCGGTCCCGATGGTTGGCTGGGAAAACCTACTCCCGAATTTTTTATCCTTTATCCCAAATATCTTTTTCACTTCTCCCGCTATGTTTATCTTACAATAGTTTTTATTGTGGTCTTTTATGCGATTAAAAATAAATCACGCTGGAAATCGCTTTGGAAAAAACAACTCATTGCCCTTTTGCTCTTTTTAATTCCTTTATTAATCGCTTATTTTTATTCTGTATATGTAAACCCTGTCCTGCAATTTAATGTGTTGATTTTTTCATTCCCCTTCCTGGCGTTTCTATTGTTTTCCATGATAGATGAACGGAAAGACGCATTGAAAGGTATTTTACTTTTTGTTTTAATGGGGCTTATGTTTTACAGTTTGATTTATCAGCGGAAGCATTACCAAATCATGCATCAGCAATGGTTCGAACTTGCGACTAAGAAAGCCATCGATTGTAAAAAAATATATGGAGACGATAAGCTTGCAGTGATGCTCCGTATGGAAAAACCTTTTTTACATTATTATGAGCGTAAGTACAATGAAACTATAAACAATCTTGTGTGTGTTGAAAATCCCTTGAGCACTAAAGAATTTTATACTTTATTGGAAAACATACGGGCTGATTATCTGCTTGCCGCAGCTTTATCGAATGAACAGCTTCTCATGATTAAAGAGAAATATCCGTATCTATTGTTTGTCGAAAAATGTTTTACTACGGAAATATACTTGTTCTCCAGCTATCCTTCTTCGGATACAATAAGCTATACTCCATTATATGTTTCCGAGTTTCATTTTGATAGCGTAACTACCGACAAAGTTGAAGAATATATCATAATTGATGAGTTTCCTTTTTTAAAAATCAACGACTCACGTTTTACCATGCTTGCCGTCGCTTTTGAATACCGGAATCTTGACAGCAATACCAATGTACATCTTATTTTGGAAACCTTTTATAAAAATAAATCCGTCGATTGGCGTTCTGTTGAAAGCAAGCACTTCTATCGAAACAGCAGCGAAAAACAAATCCTTTACGTCCCTTTACGTTATGAATTGTTGTTTAAAAACAGTCGGAAAATGAAAGATGTATATGTGAAAGTCTATCTTTGGAATCCGGACAAAACAAAGGGGGTACTCCCTCTACATGCTTCTGTTACTGCTTATAAAGACAATGAATGGATATACGGACTGGTAGAGAGTTTGCATTAAAATAAATGGAAAACATAAGCAAATTTTTTATATTTTTGCAGCGTTGAAAAAAAAGGGGCATTAGCTCATTTGGCTAGAGCGTTTGACTGGCAGTCAAAAGGTGACGAGTTCGATTCTCGTATGCTCCACCTCCATTCAAACAGCGATTATTCGCTGTTTTTTTTATGTTTTTATGGAAACTTTTATTTCTATTTTGTGTATTTTTGCATCCGCAATGGGGTATTAGCTCATCTGGTAGAGCGTTTGGTTCGCAATCAAAAGGTAACGAGTTCGAGTCTCGTATACTCCACAAAAGAATATACCTGAAAATTATGGACATAGAAAAAATTGTGGATGCCCCCAATACGAAAGATATATTGCTTGTTGCCAATCAATATACCACTTTTGTCGAAAAGATTAATCTCTTTGAGCCCTTCGATGCTATGGATTATTCATTGAAAATCATCCCCTTGCTCTACATTAAAGGACTTCTCATACCCGCTGTAGAGCCGGAAGAAGACGACATCCTTGCCTCGCGTTTTCTTACCGAAGAAGATTACGAAATTACCTACGTGAATGTCAAAGATAAATTTGAAAAATATAATTATTTTGAAAGTTTCGATAGTCTCACAAATCAAATGGAAACCTATGATATGTCCGAAATGATAACGGATATATACCAAGACATGAAAGATTTTATTCTGCTTTATCAAAAAAATACCTTTACCGCTCAAATCAATGCAGTGCGAAACCTACGACAGAATTTTTATGAAAGATGGGGAAAAACGATTGTCGTTTTGCTTTCGTATCTACACCCCTTGCTCTATCCCATGGAGGCAAATCCGGCAGAAGAAATAGACTAAAATCACCTTACATTTCATATTTTTTTGTTTTTGTAACATAGGTTACCATATATCTCTTTGCTTTGAATTACTTTTGTTTCAAATTAAACTAAAAAATTTTAATGCGATGAAACGTAATATAATAAAAATAGATGAAGATAAATGCAACGGATGCGGCTTGTGTGTCAGCGGTTGCCATGAAGGGGCTTTGCAGTTAATCGACGGTAAAGCGAGAATGGTGAGTGATTTATTTTGCGATGGGCTGGGAGCCTGTATAGGGGACTGTCCCGAAGGGGCAATCTCTATCGAAGAGCGCGAAGCCGAACCTTATGATGAAATAAAAGTCATGGAACGTATGGCAGCCAAAGGCGAAAAAACCATCCTTGCGCATTTAAAGCATTTAAAAGATTTTAATGAGATGGGTTATTTTCAGCAGGGATTAGACTATTTGAAGGTAAACAACATAGATATTGACCTCAGCTCCTTGTATCAATCTAAGAGCAGCGGTTGTGCTGAAAAAGGAGAAGGTGGTTGTCCGGGGAGTCGTGAACAATCTTTTGCCAAAGCTGAGGCTGCTCCTGTGCAAGAGGCACAAAGCCAGGCTTCACAATTAACACATTGGCCCATACAATTGCATCTTATCAATCCGAATGCAAGTTTTCTGAAAAACAGCGATTTGTTGTTAGCCGCCGATTGTACGGCTTTTACCTTAGGAAGTTTTCATCCACAATTATTAAAAGGAAAAACACTTGCCATTGCCTGTCCGAAATTGGATACCAACAAAGAAGTATATGTCGATAAACTTCGTGTTATGATAGATGAAGCGCGTATTAATACCATTACATTGGCTATTATGGAAGTTCCTTGTTGTGGAGGTTTGCTGCAATTGGTAAATATAGCCAGAGAAACCGCTACACGCACTGTTCCTGTTCGCCGTATCGTTGTTGGCATTCAAGGAGATATTTTATCTGACGATTGGGTGTAAATACGTAATTATCTTATTGCAACTCCCAATTTTTTTCTGCGGTGTGGTGTACGGAAGTCGTTACAGGGTATTTGCTAAGCAAGTAATTTGATAGCTTTTCGGCAAAATACACAGAGCGGTGTTGCCCGCCGGTACAGCCGAAAGAAATGGATAGGTGTGAAAAATCTCTGTCCAAATAATTTTTAACTGCTAAATCGATAATTGATGTAATATGTTCGAAGAAGAGTATGACTTCTTTTTCTTTTTCCAGAAAGTTGATAACCTCAGCATGTTGACCTGTTAAATGAGCATACGCTTCTTGTCGACCCGGATTAGGTAAACACCGACAATCGAAAACAAAGCCGCCTCCGTTGCCGCTGCTATCTTCGGGATAGCCGTTTTTATATGAGAAACTGCTTATATCTATCTTGAGTTTAACTTGTTTGAGTGATTGTAATTTGTCGGATTGAACAAGCTGTTTAAAAACCTTCCATAAGGTAGGAAGGGCTACAGGAAATTGCACATGTTCGAGTATCCACGACAAATTTTTCAATGCAAAGGGTATGCTTTGCAGGAAATGTTCTTTGCGTTCGTAAAACCCGCGATACCCGTAAGAGCCCATCGCTTGCATGATACGTACTAACACAAAAGCGTAATAGTATTTGCGAAACAAAGCAGCATCCCATACCTTTGCGTGTGTAAGTTGTTGAATGTAATATTCAAGCAATTCTTCTCTGATGTTTTGCGGTATGGCTGCTTTTCCGTCGTAGAGTAAAGAGGCTACATCATAGGGGAGAGCCCCTTTTCTTCCACCTTGATAGTCGATAAAGAAAAGTTTGTTGTCGTGCAACATGATATTGCGGGATTGAAAATCACGAAACAGAAAGAAATCGGCTTCCGCTTCGAGCAGAAAATTGGTGAAGAGCTCAAAATCGTTTTCAAGCAATTGTTCATCAAAGGAAATATGAGCCAGTTTCAGAAAATAATATTTGAAGTAATTCAAGTCCCAATAGATAGACTGACGGTCGAAAGCGTTGCGAGGGTAGCAGAGGGAATAGTCGAGACCTTGGCTGCCACGGGTTTGAAAAGTAAGCAAATTTTTCAATGCCTCTTTGTAGGTTTGAATCAACTCGGAAGTAAATTCGTTAAACTTACAGCGATAACTATAGAGGGTCTCATCGCCTAAATCGCTCAATAGATAGATGTAATTGTTTGCGTCTTCGGCAAGTACTTCCGGAACGGCAAAGCCTTGTGCATGAAAATGCTTGCTAAAGCTGATAAAGGCTTGATTTTCTTTGAAGTCTTTGTTATAAGCTCCTATTATCGTAAAACCTTTTCCAAGCATACGGAAATACCGGCGGTTGGAACCCGATGCTGACAATTCCTTAATGCTTAAGGGTGGTTGAGAAAAAGTTTGTGTAAATAAAGTGCGTAAACTATCAATAGGCATAGTGTTAAAATATTTAATTTGCTTTGCGTATGTTGTCCCCTTAGGGGATATAGATTATTTCACTTTAAACAATTCCACTTCGAAGATAAGCGTCGCGCCTCCTTTAATGAGGTTACCTGCTCCTTGGTCGCCATAAGCCAGATGAGAGGGAATATAAAATTCGTATTTGGCTCCTTCTTTCATGAGTTGTACCCCTTCTGTCCATCCCGGGATGACTTGATTTAATGGAAATTCAATAGTTTTTTTTCTCACTACCGAAGAATCGAAAACGGTTCCGTCGATTAAAGTGCCGTGATAATGTACTTCTACCGTATTCTCGGCGGTGGGTTGTTTGCCATTGCCTTGGCGTATAATTTTATATTGTAAGCCGCTGGCGGTTTCGACTACTCCTTCTTTTTTCCTATTCTCAGCCAGGAAGGCTTCTCCTTTTTCCATTTCTTTTTTGCTATCCGTATTGCAATTGTTTTCTATTTCAGTTTGCATATCTTGCAACAAACGTTGAATTTCATCGGGTGATATTTCCAAGGCTTCTCTATTACCTACTGCGTTAAATCCTCTGGCTAGTGCTTGTGCATCAAATTTCAAACCTGATGTTGCATAATTACTTCCTATGGCAGCACCTAAGGCATAGGATCTTTTTTCTTCTAATGTCATTTATCTTTTTTTATTAATTATTGTCTGCAAAAGTAATAATAATTTGCATGCAAAATAAAAAAGGAGGCAACGAAAGCCTCCTTTTTACTTGGTATCGTTAATCCTTACCCCAGCAGTATTGCTTTTATCTGTTTCTCTCCCAACACCTCTATAGCGGTGGTGGCTAAGGACGGATTTTTAAAATACGTAAAGCTGCAAGGGGTGTTTACCTTTTTGCTTGATAGCTTATTTTTCTCCAGGCTAATAATGTATTTGGCTTCATCGGCATTTTCCCAGTCGGGAGTCCAACCTTCATTCAAAAAAGCCGATACATTTAATAGATCGTTTATCAACAGCCAACGTTCGATATGCTTTCCCGAAATACAATTGTTGCGGTCGCTGTAGAGGGTAGTTTGGTTGTGTTTTACTTTCCCGAACATATCCAGGAAGTAAGCTTCTTTTTTATAATACAGCGATTTCATTATTTCTTGCAAAAGCATAGCGAAAGGGTGTTAAACGATTAATATCCGAATATTTCTTCTAAGGTCAACACTTTCACTTTGCCAATTTTTTTCAGATATTTCATATCCATTTCTTTGGTATTACCAAGAATGACAAAGGTGCGGGGTTTTCCGGTTACATACTCTTTTTGGAATTGTTTGATGTCTTGTAGCGTGAGGGGGAAGAGTCCTTCAAAATTTTCTTTGCGCGGGTCTTCTTTCAATCCCAGTTTTTCCCATGCCAGATAGGTCCAAACAATTCTGTCTTTGGTAATACGGGCAGTACGATAGCTATTGATAGCCGATTCTTTGGCAATAGCAAAGGCAGCTTCATTCTCGGGCATATTGCTCATTAATTCATCAAAAGTTGTGATGGCTTGAGCTAATTTATCGGTACCACAGGCAATATAAGAAATATTCTGGTGCAATGCTTTCAAATCTGAAGGAGAGGTATATTGAGACATAGCGGTATAAGCCAATGCACGGGCTTCACGCATTTCCTGGAAGACAATAGAATTCATGCTGCCACCAAAATATTCATTGTATAATCTTATTTTAGGAGTGAGCATACGTTGGTAGGTATCTCCAAAAGAAAGACTTAACATAGTTGTTTGAGGAGAGTCGTAGTTTACAACAAAAACACGGTTTTTGGCAGGTACGTCTTCGGTAAAATGTATTTCTGCCGGTACATCTTTAAGGTTGTTGAGGTTGTGGTGTGCCTTGATACTTTTGGTAACAATTGCCGAATTATCGGGACCGTAATAAATAACAAAATGTTTATAGGTCATCCATTCTTGTATTTTGGTTATCATTTGTTCCGGTGTAAGTGCTTTTAATTCCGTTTCGGAAAGCTGATTGGCAAATACGGGAGAGTTTTGCCCATACATGCCGTAAGTAACCAAATAAGAGAAAATAGCATTTTGATTTTGTTTTGCATTTTCTCGTGATTTTAATATGTCGCTTACCAGATTATCCAACGCTTCTTTGTTTGGTTTTGCATTTTTAACAATATCTTCAAACAATTGCATGGCGGCATCCATGTTTTTCGATAAACCGGAGATGGTAATGTAGCTGCGGTTACTGCCTGCCGACATACTGAACGTACATCCTAACTTATAGAATTCTTCCTTGATTTGTTCGGGGGTAAATTTATCGGTTCCCAAATATTCCAAATAAGAAGAAGCTAAGTTTAAATATTTGTCATGATAGGTGCCGATGTCGTACACATAATTCAATTCAAATAATTCATTGTCATAATTCTTGGTATGAAACATTTTGGTATAATCGTCTAACATGAGATATCCTACTTTCGATACATCGATAAATACGGGTTCGATAGGGTTTACTTTGCGGGTTTCTATCATTTTAACAAAATCACTTTTATCCGCTCTGTTAATTTTGATAGGGGTAACTTTAGGTTTTTTCACTTTTTCGATATCGGTAGGTTTGCCTTTGCGTTTATAAATGACAACGTAATTATCTCTGCGTAAATATTTCTTAGCAAAATCCATGATTTCTTGTTTGGTAATTTTTTCCAAACGATCGAGAGACACTACTTGGTCAGCCCAAGGAATATCAAGGTAAAAAGCTTCTTCAAGGGCGCCGGCACGTCCTTCATTGCTTTCGTAGCCTTGGATTTCGCGTAAGCGTAAATCGTTGATACATGCTTGCAACAACCATTCGGGGAAAGCACCCTGTTGGAGGGAGTCGATTTGTTCAAGCAGTATATCTCTCACTTCTTCTAAGCTTTGTCCGGCTTTGGGGCTGCCGTACATCATCATATAGGTATAGTCATACAACATGGACGGTGCTGAACCTGCTCCCAAGGTACGTTGTTTTTGGTTAATGTTTAAATCTACTAAACCGGCATTACCGTTAGTAAGTATCATTTCTGCCAATATCAACACCGGTATTTCTTCGGAGCGGGGATTGTTAAAACGCCATGCTAATCGGATGTTTTCAGCTTCTTTACCTACCACTTCTTTAACGATGGGAGCGGTAATCGGCTCTTCGGGTTTGAAGGTAAACTCAGGAAGAGGAGAGGATTTCATGCCTCCGAAATATTTATCTATTAAAGCAATGGCTTCTTCAGGATTGAAATCGCCGGCTAAAATAAATGCCATATTGTTAGGGACATAATAGGTAGAGAAAAATTTCTTAACATTGGTAATAGAAGGATTGCGTAAATCTTTTTGGGTGCCTATGGTGGTTTGCGTGCCATAAGGGTGGTTGGGGAAAAGAGCTTCCATCAAAGCAGCATTCACACGGCGTCCGTCTTGTGTCAATGTCATGTTTTTTTCTTCATAAATAGTTTCCAATTCAGTGTGGAATAAACGGATAGCCGGATTTTGAAAACGGTCGGCTTGGATTATCAAGAAGTTTTCCAACTGATTGGAAGGGATGTTTTCATAGTAATTGGTAAAGTCGACCCATGTGCCGGCGTTGGTGCCACTGGAGCCGATGATAGACATAAGCTTATCGTATTCGTTGGGAATAGCATAAGAAGCGGCTATTTGTGAAATGCTGTCTATTTTTGCATAAATGGCATTGCGTTCGGCTTCTTTGGATTCGTCAATTTTACGGTATTCTTCAAAAAGACGTTCAATCTCGTTTAACAGGGGTTCTTCGGCTGCCCAATTGGTTGTACCGAAATTTTTAGTGCCTTTAAACATCAGATGCTCAAAATAGTGAGCCAAACCGGTTGTTTCAGCAGGGTCTAATTTACTCCCTGCCTTGGTGGCAATGGTAATTTTGATTTTCGGCTCATCGGGGTTCACTGACATATACACTTTTAAACCATTGTCTAAAGTGTAAATACGCGCTTTGAGCGGATCGTTGGGCACGGTTTCATAGGTGTAGTTTTTCTGACTGAATGCATTGTATGCTATACCTGCACACAAAAAGAGAATAAGTGCTAATTTTTTCATTCTTTTATTATTATTTTTATAGTGATAGATTGATTTTTTTTATACGTATTTTTTATAACGAAGCAATCATAAAAAAATTTTAAATAGTTTTAAAATAAATAAAATAGTATGTAGAAGTAATATAAAAATGCGAAAACACGTCACTTGCATTCAAAATTTATGTACGTTTGCAAAATAAAAAAATGAGGGTATATAATTTTACAACAAATTAAATATTAGATTTATGAAGTATACGGTATATGCTAAAAAGCATGAAGAAATTGGTGGTAAAATGGTAGAATTTGCAGGTTTTTATATGCCTGTGCAATACGAAGGTCTTGTTATCGAACATGAACATGTTCGCAAGGCAGTAGGTGTTTTCGATGTTTCGCACATGGGCGAGATATATGTAAAAGGACCGAAAGCATTGGAATTTGTTCAATGGGTGTCTTCTAATGATACGGCGGCATTGACCGACGGCAAAGTGCAATATTGCTGTTTCCCCAACGAAACAGGCGGTATTGTGGACGATTTTTTAACCTATCGTATCAAGGAAGATCATTATTTATTGGTAGTCAATGCTTCCAACATCGACAAAGACTGGAATTGGCTGGTAAGCCAAAATAAAAAATTCGGAGCTGAATTGTACAATGCTTCCGACGAAACATCACAATTGGCGATACAAGGTCCTTTGGCATTGAAAGCCATGCAGAAACTTTGCTCCGAGCCGATTGAGAACATGGAGTATTATACATTTAAATACCTTACCTTTGCAGGTATCCCCAATGTGCTCTTGTCGACAACGGGTTATACCGGTTCCGGCGGCTGTGAAATTTATTTTAAAAATGCCGATGCTTTCAAAATATGGGATGCCGTTTTTGAAGCCGGTAAAGAATACGGTATCAAGCCTATCGGTTTGGGTGCCCGCGATACCCTCCGCCTGGAAATGGGTTTCTGCTTATACGGTCACGAAATAAACGACACCACTTCCCCCATTGAAGCCGGTTTGGGTTGGATAACCAAATTTGTTGACCATAAAAACTTTATCAACAAAGCTGCCTTGCTGAAACAAAAACAAGAAGGCGTGAGTCGTAAAATTGTAGGCTTTGAAATGATAGACAGAGGTATTCCTCGTCAGGGTTATGACATTGTCGACGATAAAGGCAATAACATAGGACATGTTTGCTCCGGCACGCAAGGTCCTTCGGTTAAAAAAGCCATAGGTACTGCTTTAATCAAAGCCGAATTTGCCAAAGCAGGCACAGAAATATTTGTTATTATCAGAGAGAAAGCCTTGAAAGCCGTTGTGGTAAAAATGCCTTTTTATAAAGTATAAGATGGATGGGAATACTCCCAAAGACGATATCAGAACATTAAACGATGAGCAACTATCCGCTTGGGTAGTTGCTCATTTTGAAAAAGCCTTTCGGGCAAAACAAATTTCCGAATGGTTGTGGAAGAAAAATGTCGCCGCTTTCGACGATATGATTAACATTCCCCTTCCTTTGCGACAAGCCCTTAAAGAGAATTTCTCCCTGCAAAAAATTAGCATAGACGAGCGCCAACAAAGCAGTGACGGCAGCCTGAAATATGCGTTGAAATTAGCCGATGCTCAAGTGATAGAAATGGTATTGATACCCTCGAAAAGCCGCACTACCGTTTGTGTTTCCTCTCAGGTAGGCTGCGGACTGGGATGCCGTTTTTGTGCTACTGCCAAGCTCGGATTTACACGTAACCTGCTTGCCTATGAAATGTACGAACAAGTGTTTATTGCCAACGAAGAAAGCAAACAGCTTTTCGGGCATCCTCTTACCAATATTGTATGGATGGGGATGGGCGAACCTCTGCTGAATTACGAGAATGTGATACAGGCAATCAATTATATTACTTCAGCCAAGGGCCTGGCAATGTCGAAAGACAGGATTACCCTCTCAACTTCCGGCATTGGCAACGGAATACGCCGCTTAGCCGACGACGGAATAAAAGTGCATCTGGCACTCTCACTACATAGCGCCGACAATAGCCAACGGGCGGAACTCATGCCCATTGCCCAAACAAATTCCCTTACTCAACTTTCCAATGCCCTTGCTTATTACTATCAAAAAACAGGATTACGAATCTCTATCGAGTATCTTTTACTCCATGATGTTAATGATACACCTGAGCATGCCCGTAAACTGGCTGTTTTTTGCAAACGCTTTCCGGTTAAAATAAACCTTATCGAATACAACTCCCATCCCTATGCCGACTTTAAAAGCAGCAACAAACAAAACCTGAGACTTTTTATGGAACTGCTTGAAAGCAAAAATCTGATTGTGAATCTCCGCCTCAGTAAAGGAAAAGATATTGCCGCCGCCTGCGGACAATTAGCCAACGAGAAAGGCTGAAAAGTGAAGAGTGAATAGTGAAAAGTGTTAATGCCTAAATAAGGTTGACCGGTTATAACTTATTTTAATTACCTTATTTCATACTCCAATACATCAATTTTTTTTTGATTTTGAGTTGTTTTGAATTGGCATTCATTGTTTGCCCAAACAGACTGTAATATTTTCCATCTGCTTTATGTGTTTTTCCTAAATATGTTCCTTTTATACCAGATGCTGTAAAATCTTTTTTGTTTGTACAATCTGTCCATGTAACCTTTCCATCTTCGGCTTCATACCAATCTTCCCCCGTCGGATCCACAAACTTCATCGGATTATTAGCACAATAAGTATACG
>ERZ1645192.1334-NODE-1334-length-20632-cov-7.145599_pt1 | contig 20632 bp, 14 predicted proteins | sample MGYA00575354_ERZ1645192 | MGnify/ENA primary metagenome ERZ1645192 (study PRJEB40844, sample SAMN11349763) | freshwater sediment metagenome | isolation source: river sediment | host: Sediment | place: India: Faizupur Khadar , New Delhi | collected 2017-02-21 ... | reverse complement strand
GAAACACGCCAAGATAGGTTGAACGAATATCTGGCAGTGAATCAAGATAAAAAAGTGGTTGGATTGCGGGAAGCGACTTCACTTTGGCTTATAGGGAATAAAATGATGTTAAAGGGTGGTAAGAAAATGGTTGTTTTTGAATACAACAAAGATATGGTCGAAATAGAACCCGGTAACGATGTCAGTTATTTATTAAATTGAAATTTACAAAATCATCAGATATGAAAAAAGAATTGGATTTATCATGCTCGTATATGGGATTAAAATTAAAATCCCCACTTATAGTAGGTAGTTGCGGATTAACGTATTCATTGGATAAAATTCTTAAAATGGAAGAATATGGCGCCGGGGCTGTCGTAATGAAATCTGTTTTTGAAGAACAAATCATTGCTGAGACCAGCCAATCATTAAAGGATTTAGATAGCGATTATGTTCATCCTGAGGCATTAGGTTATATACAAAATTATACAGAAATTGCATCCTATGAAAAATATACTCATTTTATTGCGGAAGCAAAAAAGAAAGTAAATATTCCTATTATTGCAAGTATCAATTGTATATCAGATGGTGATTGGGTCAATTATGCCAAACGTATGCAAGATGCAGGAGCAGATGCGCTGGAATTAAATATTTCAATCTTACCCGTTGACTTTCACAAATCATCCGCTGATTATGAAGAAAAATACATTCGCATCATCAATCATGTGAAAGAAAGCATCAATATTCCTTTAGCGGTTAAAACAAGTTTGTATTTTTCATCACTTGTCAAAACCTTGCAAACGTTTAGTTATGCCGGAGCTGATGCTTTGGTATTGTTTAATCGGTTTTATGAATCCGATATTGATATTGATACTATGAAAATAGTTAGTGCCGGTATTGATAAAGAAGGTATAGGTTTTCCCACAGTGTTAAGGTGGATTTCTATAATGAACAGCCATGTAGATTGTAGTTTGAGTGCTACTTCCGGAATTGTCAACGGTAAAGATATTGTCAAACAATTATTGGCAGGAGCTGATACGGTGCAAGTAGCAACGGTTTTATACAATAAAGGCTTGACTCACATTAAATCCATGATTGAAGAATTGGAAAATTGGATGATAAAAAATCAATACAGCCGTATTTCAGATTTTCAAGGGAAAATGAGTTATAGAAACGTAAAAGATCCTGATGCTTATCTGCGTATTCAATTTATGAAATATTTTGCCGGCATAGAGTAAGTTTTCTCTGAAGGTAATGAATAGAGAAATTTGTCTTACCGGCGACGGTTCCTATACGCTATATGTTCCTTCCTTAAACGAACACTATCACAGCTTAAATGGAGCTATAGGGGAATCTTTACATGTATATATTCAAGCAGGATTGATGCCTTTGTTAAAGCATCACACTTCCATTAATATTTTAGAAATCGGTTTGGGCACAGCCTTAAACTTAGTATTAACAGAAGCTTTTACACGCAATAATTTTGATGTATTCTACACGGCCATTGAACCTTATCCACTGCTTTCAGAGGAAGTAAATGTATTAAATTATGCACAAATTTGTCCTGATATTTCGAAGGATATGTTGGAAAAAGCACATATAATTCCATTTGATAATCGATTTCATGAACTTAGACCTCGCTTTAACGTGAAGAAATTTCTTGGCTATTTGCAATCATTTGATTTTACAAACAATCTGTATGATCTCGTATATTTTGATGCCTTTGCTCCCGATGTACAAACGGAATTATGGGAAGAAAAGGTTTTCGAAAATATATATAAAAGCATGAAAAGTGGAGGTATAATATGTACCTATTCTGCCAAAGGGAGCGTGCGTCGCAATATGGAAAGTGTAGGCTTTCATGTAGAACGCCTGCCCGGCTTTGCAGGTAAACGGGAAATGCTCCGTTCTCAAAAGATATAGGTAAAAGCTTGTCGTTTTATATGTTCCATTCCCATGGAATAACTCCAAACTCAATCAAGGTCTTTGTTAAAAGGAAAATAGCACAAAGAAATAACAATATACCGGCTACTTTATTGATAATGATAATTACTTTTGCCGATAATAATTTTTTAATTTTATTAGCAAAAAAAGATTTTAATAAATCGGTAGTAAATATCATGGAAACAATCCCTAACATAAAGAATATGGATTTATAAATTCCTTCTTTAGTGCTTCCGGAAGTGGTTCCCGATGAAACAATGGATAGCCATAGAATCCAAAGAAAGGGATTCATGATATTCAAGAAGAATCCGGTTACGATTTCTTTGAAAACACCCGTCCAATTAATTTTCAGATTAATTTCTTTTTGAATTGGTTTGGAGGCAGTTTTTTTATTAAACATATAAATTCCGTAAATAACCATAATGGCACTGCCGCCAAATCCTAAGGCAATTTGAAAAATGTCTTTCTCGAAATATTGTATTAATCCGAAATAGCACAGAAACATAATCAATAAATCACTTAATGATATGCCGATGGCTAATTGCATGCCGGAGTAAAAACCTTTGCTGATGCTGGTTTGTAAAATAGAGAATAAGGCAGGTCCTATAACAAATACAAAGGGAAGACCTATAAGCATTCCTTTTAAAAAAGACAATAAAAATGACAAAAAAACAGGAGTCATATTACTTCAACATGGTTTATCCGCAATGATAATATTGACGAACAATTTCCAACATTCTATTGGGATTTTTTTCTAATTCTTTTCTAATCGTTAAATCATCAAATGATTTTAATTTCTTAATCAAATCGTCAATGATACGTGGTGTAAAAACGCCGTGTCTTTCATATATTTCACGGTCTCTGTTTAAAACATCGGCTGATTCCCAGCAGGAAGTAGGTAAGCTTTTTAAGGAATCGGCTTTTGCTTTATGTTCATCATGGAAGATGTTTACATTGACATAGGTTTCTTCGGCAAAAGCGAGGGCATTTTTCATTTCAAACCCGCTGCGTGCTGCTACTACCAAGCCTGCCAACAACAGGTAAATATCGGCAGAGCCATCCGGACAACGGAATTCAACCGTTTGTTTGAAAGAACCATCGATAGCTTTTGACTTTTCAAGTGGATTTTCATTGGCAACCATATCGTCTTTTGTGAGCCATCCTAATGGAACACGTACTAAAACAGAGCGATTTCTATCTCCCCAACAAATAGAAGTAGGAGCTTCTTGATGAGGTACCAATCGAAAATAAGAAGTAGGATTCATGTTGCCGAAAGCTGTTAACGAGCCTGCACATTGCATATATCCGGCAATGGCAGTCTTAGCGGTATTACTTAAAGAGCCATTTTCAACATATTGATTTTTGCCTTCTTTGGTAATTTGTGTGTGTATATGCATGCCGCTGCCGGCTTTGCCGGCTGTAATTTTTGGGGCAAATGTAACATCTAATCCGTATTCATAGGCTAACTGACGTATTATCCATTTAGCAATAATTAACTGATTGGCCGCATCTTCAGCATCAGTAACTAAAAATTCAATTTCGTTTTGTTCATATATTTTATCTTCTAAAGTAAAATTACCGACTTCCGAATGTCCGTATTTAATCATTCCTCCTGTTTGTGCAATGAAATACATTGCTTGAGCACGGAATTGTTCAAATTTTGAGAAAGGTCCGGATTCATGATATCCTTTTTGGTTAGTAGCTAAAAATAAATCTTCTTTATCACCAATCACATAATATTCCAATTCTCCCATAGCTTTAAATTCCATGCCTCCGGTAACATCTCTAAAGGATTGGCAAGCTTTACGAAGAATATATTCCGGGGAAGTTTCCAAGGGTTTGCCGTCTTTGGTATAGTATGAACATAATAAACACAAGGTAGGTAATTCAGCAAAAGGGTCTACAAATGCAGTTTTGAAGCGAGGTATCACATATAAATCACTTGAACCGGCTTCGACAAAAGAAAATAAACTGGAACCGTCCACTCTTTCACCGTAACTTAGAATTTGATCCAGGTAATTGTTGTCCGAAACAACAAAATTAAGTGATTTTAATCGTCCGTCACCGGCAACATAACGAAAATTTAAAATCTTAATTTCATTATCTTCAATGAATTTAATGATGTCTGACTTAGTAAATTCTTTTGGGTCTTTTTTTAGTTGTTGAACCAAAGGATTCAAACATATTTTTTGTTCTTGCTGCATATCTTATATTTTAGAGTTTATTGAATGCAAAAGTAATATTTTTTTTGATTAAGCCTTGGAAATTTAAAAAAAACTTTCCCTGTTCAGTAAAATGTATGTATTATCAAGAATAATGGCAATTTCTAATAGATATTTAACGGATTAATCCACTGCGTTTCAGTAATGCGTCTTCGGTTGGTTGTTGTCCTCTGAATTTGATATACAAATCCATAGGCTTCTCACTTCCTCCTTTTGAAAGAATATATTCTTTGAATAACAAGGCTGTTTGTCGATTAAAAATGCCGTTTTGTTTGAAAAGAGCAAAAGCATCCGCGTCTAAAACTTCCGCCCATTTATACCCATAATAGCCTGCGGCATATCCTCCGGCAAAAATATGGGAAAAGGCTGTACTGATATTGCAAATGTCGACCATAGGTAATATTTCCGTTTGCTGTGTAACTCTTCTTTCCAAAAGTTCTACACTTTCATTAACAGGTTGTTCTATGGAATGCCATGCCATGTCCAAGGTGCCGAAATTAAGTTGACGTAAAAAAGTATAGCCTGCATGGAAGTTCGATGATTCTACTAATTTTTGAATGAGTTTTTTCGGAATGACTTTTCCTGTTTGATAATGTACGGCAACTATTTTTAAAAAATCTTCTTCACACGCCCAATTCTCCATAATTTGTGAGGGTAATTCTACAAAATCACGAGGCACGGAAGTACCGGAAATAGATTGATAATGAACATTGGACAATATACCGTGTAATGCATGACCAAACTCATGCAAAAAAGTTTTGAATTCATCGTAGGTAAGCGTTGTCGGTTGATCAGGAGAAGCAGGAGTATAATTTAAAACAACAGATACAAAAGGGATTATTTTTTCTCCTTTTCCGTTAACGGATTGTTTACGAAAAGAAGTCATCCAGGCTCCGTTACGTTTGGTCTCTCGGGTGTAAAAATCCAGGTATAAAATGGCAATGCATTGATTCGAGGCGTCATAAACTTTATAAGCCTGAACGTCATTATGATAAACGGGGATTTCGGGAGCTGATTCAAAACGTAAGTCGTATAATCGATGGCATAATTCAAAAATACCTTTTTTTACATTTTCTAATTCAAAATAAGGCTTTATTTCTTGATCATTGATGTTGTATTTTTTAACTTTTAATTTATCGGCATAATACGTCCAATCCCATCGTTGTAAGTCATTTTTTAATGTTGAAAATTTTTGTAATTCCGTAATTTCTTTTTGTGCTGATGGTTTTGCTTTGGCAGTGAGGCGGTTTAGAAAACTCCAAACGCTATCTTTGTATTCTGCCATCCGTGTTTCCAGCACATAATCGGCGTAAGTTTCATAACCTAAGAGCTTAGCTAATTCCAAACGTTTGTTTGCAAGTTGAATAACAATCGTAGAATTGTCTGCTTTTTCAGTTTTAAATCCGCGGCTGTTGTATGCGATGTATATTTTTTTACGTAACTCACGATTGTCGGCATATTTCATAAATGCCAAGTAACTGGGAGCACTTAAATCAAACACCCAACCATCAAGTCCTTTTTGTTTGGCTTTGTTAGCGGCAATGGCAAGTTCCTGCATGGGAATGCCCGATACATCGGATATTTGTGTTAAGTGGAGAAAATATCCGTTGGTAGCTTGAAGTACATTTTCTTTAAAATCAAGACTCAATTTCGATAAATCTTGGGTTAATTTTTCATATTGTTTTTTTTCTGTTGGTGATAAATTAGCTCCCGAACGAGAAAAGTTCAAATACGTATTTTTAAGTAACATTTCTTGTTCTGTTGTTAATGTAAGTTGAGCCTTGTAGTCGTAGACACTTTTAATTCTAAGGAAAAGCGCTTCATTAAGAGTAATATAGTTTTGATAATCTGTTATTAAGGGTGTTATTTCTTTGGCGAGGGCTTGTAATTCCTTAGAGGCATCTGCTTCTAATAAATTGAAGAAAATTCCGGAAATTCGCGTTAAGCTTGCCCCTGCTCTGTCAAGGGCGACAATGGTGTTTTCAAAAGTAGCCGCTTCATTGGAGAGACTAATGGCATCTATCTCCATTTTTGCCTCTGTGATGGCAGAAATAAAAGCCGGTAAATAATGTTTCGGCTTTATCTCGTTAAAAGGCGGTGTTTGATAGGGAGTCTTCCATGATGCTAAAAGTGGGTTGTATTCAATGTTTTGGGAATTTACACATAGTTGTACTGTCATTATTAAGATACTAAAAATTAAATATTTCTGCTTCATCGCTTTTTTCTGCAAAAATACAATTTTTAAATCTATGATTTTAAAATAATGTATCATTAATGGAATGATTAAAAAAAAATAATAATATCCGATATAGATTAAAAATTAATTTTAGTTTCTATGCTTCACTTCCGTATGTTCAGAATGACAATGATTTTTAAAGATAAAGGTCCTCAGCTCTCCCTATAAATGCATAAGTCTAAGTGAAGTGTCTCTTGGATATTATTGGATAAAAGTAAAAAAAGTGAAAAATAATTATAAAAAGTAAATTTATTTCTATAAAAAATATATCTTTGCAAATGAATTTATATGGGAATAAATGAAGCAAAATATATTTAAGAATAAAAAATATAGTTTACCTATTTGGATGTGTATCCCTATTCTATTGTTTTTTTTGATTTTATCAAGTTGTAAATCAGGTCAACAATTGGCAGTAGAAGAACAAGAAGCAAAAAAAGAAAGCATAGAACAAGAAGCGGAAAAGAATTACAAGGAAGCAGTAAAACAACATAAAAAAAACCAAAGTAAAGCTACCCGTAAAATGATGAAAAAAAGTGAAAAACAACGTAAAAAAAGAGTTAATAAAACGATAAGAAAAAACAGAACAAAACCGAGTTGTGTAAGTTAAAGAAATGTAGTAGAATAGCATATATATTCTACGGTTAAATAAAAAATCAAATTGATAATTAAGAAATTAATAAAATAATAAAAAAAAGCTAAAATCTTATTAAAAATTGTTATACTTTTACAACTTGAAATTTTAAAGGAAGTCTTGTAATAATTTTATATTTAAAATAATTATAAATATGTATAAAAAAATATTTTATGTCCTTGGAATAGTTACGCTTATAATGAGTTACGGCTATTCACAAAATGCGACTTTAAAAGGAACAATAACCAATGATCAAGGTCAACCTCTTGATTATGCTACAGTGAAATTGATGCAAGAAGGTAGTTTGCTTCTTGGTACAACCACAGATGAAAATGGTAGTTATACCATAAAGCCAATTCCAACCGGACAATTTGATTTGGAGGTTACATATGTGGGATGTCAAACAAAGAAAGTTACAGGAATTTCTTTTAGAGGTAGTGGTGTTCAATTTCAAGACGTGCAATTAGATTGCGGTTCCGGAGATGTGTTAACAACTGTTGTTATTAAGGGAGATAGGAGAATATTTGAAGCTGACCAGACTGAATCTAAGACAACATTTGATGGCAAGGATATAGAAAATATGGCCGGCAAATCTATAGAGGGAGCATTACGTCAGATGGGTGCTGTTGTTGAAACAGGGAGCGGTATGAGTGTTCGTGGATCCAGACCGGGAGAAATGAAATATGTTGTTGATGGCGTTACGATGAGTGGTACCGGTGGTATTCCTGCTTCTGCATTGGCAAGTGCTTCCTTAATAGCCGGTGGTATTCCCGCACGTTACGGAAACGGATCCAGTGTTTATGAAATAGAAACCAGAGCTCCTTCGCGTAATTTTGGTGGTTCTTTTGATGCCTGGGGAAATATTGATGGTTACAATAACGGAGGACTTCAGTTTGTTTTAACCGGTCCTTTTCTATCCAAAAATGCAAAGAAAAAGACAAAACAAGAAGATGGTTTGCGAGCCGGTTTTATGATAACAGGAACAGGCTCTTATTCAACCGGAGGTATATATCGTGGAGGAACGTACAGAGCTCCTCAAGAATTAATAGATCAATTAATTGAGAATCCTTTGCGTTCGGCAACAGAAGCCGGATCCTCTGCTGCCATGAATCCTGAAGTTGCTTTTGTTACTAAAGATCAATTAGAAATTGGAAAAACCGTTCAAAATGGATCAAGCTACGGAGGAACCCTTTCGGGCAAATTGGATTTTCGTACTAAAAACATAGACGTAATCCTCAATGGACGTTTTAGCTATTCGAAAGGACGTAGTTGGAGTTTTGCTAATTCTTTGTTTAATTCAGTAAATAATCCTGAATCCGAAAGTATGGGTGGAATGGGAATGATTCGTTTTACACAACGCTTCAATGAGGATACTTCCTCGATTTTTAAAAATGCATTTTATCGTTTACAAGCAGATTATCAATTCTCAACAGCAAAAACGTATAACAAATATCACAGAGAAAATTTATTTGACTACGGTTATATCGGTAAATTCGTCCACTCGGAAAGAAAAAATTATATCATAGGCAGCGATACCGTAAATGGAAATTATTATGAGGATGTTTATGTACTTTCTAATTATTATTATCCAATCGATACATTTATTGCTTCAGATAAAAATCCGGCTATGGCTCGTTATACCGAATTAGCCTTTGAAAAATTAAGGGGAGATGGATATACCACTATTTACGATGAGCATATTCAAGTCTATAACGGTTTATTAAATGGAGAAAGACCTAGTGGAGCGTATTCCTTATTTACAGCTCCCGGTGTTGGATATACTTCTTATTCGAAAAGCAGGGGACAGCAATTAGGTGTAAATGCCTATGTGTCTTTTGATATTAAAGATCACGCCATTGAATTAGGGTATCAATTTGAACAATCCGTCAGCCAATCTTTTTCGGTTGGAGCTGCGGGATTATGGACATTAATGCGTCAAAAAGCAAATTCACATATCGAAGAATTGGATGAAACAACTGCTACCGGAGTATATATAGATGGAATATTTGTCGATACCATTAATTATAACAAATTAATTAATTATGCAGCACAAAGTACTTTTGATAAAAATTTGCGTGCTAGTTTAGGTGCAGCAGAAGATGAGTGGATAGATATTGATAATTACGACCCTAAAACATATTCTTTGGATATGTTCTCAGCCGAAGAATTGTTGAATGAAGGAAATGCTTATGTGGGTTACAGCGGGTATAACTATTTAGGAACACAATTTACAAACAAACCTTTGACCATGCAAGACATGAAGAAATGGTTTAATAATGACAGCAGTATGATAATGAACAGCATAGGCGCTTCTAAACCGATTTATATGGCGGCTTACATTCAGGATAAGTTTTCAGTGAAATCTTTACTTTTCAATGTGGGTTTACGTGTAGATGTGTTTGATGCGAATACTCCTGTGGTAAAAGATTTGTATTTATATAGGCAGGCATATACTGTAAAGGAAGTAAATCAACAAGATGTGGTATTTTCAGAAGGTTACGCCATCCCCGGAAGTATAGGTGATGATTATGTAATGTATGTAGTTGACCCTACTGCTAACGAATTACAGGTAACTGCCTATCGTAACGGAACTACATGGTATGATGCCAACGGTAATATAGTTACTGACCCGGGTGAATTGGCAAGATCAGTCGGTGCAACATCCCTCACTCCTTATTTAAAAGAAATGCCGGGACCTTCGGATAAAACAAAAGTTAATTGGGAGGCATTTAAAGATTATACGCCTACCATTGAAAATGGAGGAATTACGTTCTCTCCTCGTTTGTCTTTCTCATTCAATGTTTCTCCTCAATCTATATTTTATGCACATTATAATGTAACTACCCAACGACAATACGATATGGTAAGTCCGATTACTTATTTTTATATGCAAGAAGGAAGTACTATCGGCAATACGAGTTTAAAACCTTCAAAAAGTATAGATTACGAAATAGGTTTTCGACAACAAATAGGCAACGATATGGCATTGACACTATCTGCATTTTACAGCGAAAAACGTGATCAAGCACAAATGTATCGTTATGCACAAGCATATCCCTTTACCTATTATTCTTATGCCAATATCGATTTTGGAACAACACAAGGTTTTATAGTAGCTGTTGAGATGAGTAGAGTGAAATTTGTTAAATTATCAGCTAATTATACCTTGCAATTTGCAAAAGGAACCGGCTCTTCGGCAGCTTCTAATTTAGCCATTATCGCTTCAGGACAACCAAATTTACGTACATTGAATAATTTAAGTTTTGACAGACGTCATATGCTGAACGCCAATTTTAATTTTGCATTTGCAAATGGAGAAGGACCGGCAAGCAATCATGTGAATAAGAAAAATGAAGCTGTTAAAATACATTGGTTACAAAACGCAGGCTTTAATGTTACTGCCAACGTACTTTCCGGTTTACCGTATACACGCTCCAGTACCATGCAATCTATTACCGGTCAAGGAACAACTACCGTGTCAGGTTCTATCAATGGCTCTCGTTTACCTTGGCAATATACCTTAGATATAAATATTTATAAAATGTTTATTCTTGTAGTGAATAAAGACAATGAAGCTAAAAAAGCAAAACCTACCTTCCTCAGAGTATATATGGATATTTATAATATTTTTAATTTCAAAAATATAACATCAGTGTATCCGTATACAGGCAATGCAATGGATGATGGTTTCTTAACCGATGCCGATTTCCAAAATTATATCAACAGCCAGTTAAGTGCTCAATCCTTTATTGATTATTATACGATACAAATGGAAACAGGTAGAATAGGTTATCCGCGTAGATTTGTTTTGGGAATTAAATATGAATTTTAATATTAAGCAAGCTATTAAGAAATATGAATATACTAAGTAATAATACTATTATGATGAAAAATATAAGAATACATGCAAAATTATTGTATATAATTGCATTAATCGTAATTATTCCGATAACAAAAGCTGAACAATTTAAAGGAGATCCCATAAGAAAAGCCAATGCAGTGTCAGCGCAAAAAGCAGCCACTTGTTTGCCGGCAACGAGTTCAAGTGAGTTGAATGTAAATAACGTACGTGCTTACATTGAAACCAGCGGTTCCATGTGGTTTAAAGAAATTGCCAGATATGTAGTACCAAAATCCGGATCTGCAAGTTCTATGTTTGCTGCTGCTTTATGGATAGGTGGATTAGACGTTACCGGCCAATTGAAACTTGCAGCTATTCGTTTCCGTCAGCAAGGGGATGATTTTTGGCCCGGACCATTGAATCTCCAAGGTGCCGATATCGATCAGGCAACCTGTAGCTATTATGATAAACATTTTATCATGGAAAAGAAAACCGCTTTAGAACATAAAAACAAATGGGCGGATGCGGACTATGTGATGCCTAATTCTGTCAGAGATTGGCCGGCTCATCCTTATAATTATAAAGGGGATAATACAGGTCCAAGTTATTATTTGGCTCCTTTCTTTGATGCAGACGGTGATGGTACTTATACTCCCGAAGGTGGAGACTATCCGTATTATGATTTTGACAATGAATTGTGTCCTTGGACTGATGAAAACAGAGCCAGGGCTGCAAGAGGTGAATTACCTCAAACATTCGAATCAAAAAATAATATTTCTACCGGAGGAATCATGTCCGATCAGGTGTTAAAAGGAGACCAAACCTTATGGTGGGTATTTAATGACAAAGGTTCTGCACATACTGAAACCAAAGGTTCTCCCATAGGGTTGGAAATTAGAGGTCAAGCTTTTGCTTTTGCTACTAATGACGAATTGAATAATATGACTTTCTATTCCTATGAAATTATAAATCGTTCTTCTTTTGAATTAACAGAAACCTATTTTAGTCAGTGGGTAGACCCTGATTTAGGCTATGCGAAAGATGACTATATCGGATGCGATGTACAAAGAGGATTAGGTTATTGTTACAATGGTACCAATGTTGATGGAACCGGTTTGGTAACCCATTATGGTGAAAATCCACCGGCAGTAGGGGTTGACTTTTTCCAAGGTCCTTACTTAGACCCTGACGGCTATGATAATCCTTCCTTCCAAGGGGATGGTATTTTCGGTCCTTCCATGTTTGGGAGTTGTGAAATTGTTACCGGTGCTGAAAATTTACGTCAATTTACCTGGGATAAAACAGGCGAAGGCGACGATACTACTGCCTATGTATTGGTAAAAGCAGAAGCTATTAACGGTGTAAATTTCGGTGACGGAATTGTTGATAATGAACGTTTCGGTATGAGAAGGTTTGTATATCATAACAACGAATCCGGAGTAACCGGCGACCCGAGTAAAGCATGGGAATATTACAATATGTTAAAAGGTATTTGGAAAGATAATACTAAAATGCGTTATGGTAAAAACGGACATAAATCACAAGCAACCGGACCGGAATGTGATTTTATGTTTCCCGGAAATACCGACCCTTGTAATTGGGGAACAAGCGGGGTTATTCCGAATGTTTCAAATTGGACTGATAGAGAAGTGAATACTCCTGAAGATAGAAGATTTATGCAGTCAGCCGGTCCTTTTACTTTGAAAAAAGGTGCGATTAATTACATTACGGTAGGTATTCCATGGGCAAGAGCTACCGGTTCTCCTTGGGCTTCGGTTGAATTATTACGTATCGTCGATGATAAATGCCAAACTTTATTTGAAAGTTGCTTTAAAGTTATTGACGGTCCCGATGCTCCTGATTTGGTATTTAGAGAAATGGATAATCAAATCATTTGTTATATTACGAATACACAAGGATCCAGCAATTATAAAGACGTACCGGAAGATTATATGGAATTGGATTATTCTATTCCGGCCTATAGAATTAAACAAGTTATTAATACTTCTATTGATTCTATGAATATTATCATTTGCGATACTATTTATCCCGATCCTTTAGATTCTTCCGTCTTTACTTTAAATTGTAGAGATTCTCTTATTTTTATAACAACAGCCGTAACCTCAAATGATACGGTATACTATGACAGATACTATCGTTTTGAAGGGTATCAGATATTCCAATTAGCAAATGAAACCGTAACTGCTGACCAAGTAAATGATATAACAAAAGCTGTATTGGTGTATCAATGCGATTTGAAAAATGGCATTTCTCAAATTATTAATTATGAATACAATGCTGCAGTAGCTACAGAGGTTCCTACCGAAAAAGTTGATGGAGCCGATGAAGGTATAAGTCATTCCGTAATCTTAACTGCCGACCAATTTAGTAGTGGAAGTCCTCTTGTGAATTATAAAAAGTATTATTATTTGGCGATTGCTTATGCTCATAATGAATATGCTACATATATAACCAATTCCGATAATCCGGATGGCTTGTTTGGTCAAAAAACTCCTTATTTGGCCGGTAATAAGAATATACGTGTTTATACGGTTATTCCTCACAAAAATGTAATGGAAGAAAACGGAACAGAAGTTCAAGCCTCTTATGGAATGCAACCTCCCATTACACAGTTTGAAGGTCAAGGAAATGGTGGAAATTCATTGCATCTGAAACAAGAAACCATTAACCAAATCTTAACAAACGGAAAAGCTGATTCCTTGCAATTTGAAGCAAATGGCGGTCCTATTACCGTAAAAGTGGTTGATCCTCTTAAAGTTCAAGGCTATGATTATATCCTTAAATTCTATAATCCTAACGGTGGTACTGAAGTTACCGATAGTACTCATTGGATGTTAATATATACCGATGAAAATAATAAAGTAGATACCATTTTCTCGGAAACATCCATAGCCGTTAATAACGAACAACTATTGTTGGATTTGGGACTGTCAATAAATATTACCAATAACAAATTTGCTTCTTTAGACAAAGAATTTCTTTTAGAAACAGATGCTAATTACCGATTGTTATCTACAGTTAGTTATTTATCCTCTTCCTTAACGTTTAAAGATAGTAGTAAACAATGGTTAAGAGGTGTTCCCGATGTTGATGGTGGAACACCATTGAACTGGATACGTTCGGGAAAAACCAAAGATGGCGACTATTTTATGAGAAACGTAGATGGGTACTCTTGGGATCATTCCAATGCACGATTGGAAGATTTTTATACTCCTATTTCAAGCGGTGATGAAAGATTAAAACCCAATACGCAAATATCTAATGGATTATATTGCTGGTACGATGGTGATGAAAATTTCGAAAAAATGGTGAATCGTACTTGGGCGCCTTATCCGATGGCTTCTCCTTATGATGATGGCCCTCAATTTGGATTTGAAGAAATCGAAGATCCTATGTGGGTGCCCATTGAAACGGCTAATACCTTACGTATAGGTCAAGCTCAACATATTGTTAGTATGACTCATTTGTATAGTGTGGATATCGTTTATACGTCTGATAAAACTAAATGGACACGATGCCCGGTAGTAGAAGCTTGTGGTGATAAAGTACTTACCGTTGGTAATGCCGTAAGACAGAATTTACGAAGATCTCCCTCTATTGATAAAAATGGAATTCCCTACGGTTCTCCGGGTTGTAATACTGCAGAAGCTTCCCTTATCTCTACTCAAGGAATGGGATGGTTCCCCGGCTATGCTATTTGTGTTGAAACCGGTGAACGTTTAAATATGATGTATGCTGAAGATTCATGGTTAAGTAAAGAAAACGGTTCGGATATGATATTCAATCCATCACCCAATGTTTATAATTCTGCCGGTCAATATGTCTTTGGCGGCAAACATTATGTATATGTTTTCGGACATCAAGATATCTATACAGCATCAGGGGCTAATGCCGTTATTAGTAGTGCTGCTTTTACCTCTCCTGCTTATGATCAAGGAAAATGGGCCTTTGATTTACTGACACAATCAGAAAATCAAACAAATTCTACCTTACGTATAAGGGATAAAGCCGTATTATACAAAAATATAATGTGGACATCAATTCCTCTTGCGCATCCTAATTTTAAATGGTTAGATAATGATGCTACCATTAAATTGAGAGTATCCAGACCCTATCAAAGATGGTCATCCAGCACAGGTGTTGGTGTTACGAATCCGGTAAATAATAATTTACCTTGGTATAAGTTCTCTACAAAATCTATGGAAACATTAAGAAATGTAGTGGATAGTGTTATCTCTGCAATGGATTTAATTAATGTAGTTCCTAATCCGTATTATGCACGTTCATCCTATGAAGCCGATCAGTTGGATACACGTATTAAAATCATCAATTTACCGCAAGCATGTGAGATACGTATTTATACGTTAAATGGTGTTCTTATACGTACTCTTAAAAAGGATAATACCGAAACCTATGTGGAATGGGATTTGAAAAATGAAGCCGATATTCCTATTGCCGGAGGTGTGTATTTAATACATATTACCGACTTGAAAACAAAGTTAACTAAAACATTAAAATGGTTTGGTATTCAACGTCCGACTGATGTGAACGCATTTTAATTTGAATTATGATATATTACAATTATAAAATTACGAATATGAAAAGTATACATAAAATATTTTCGACAGTCTTTGTAATAGCAATAATGATTTTTGCTGTGCAAATTGGTTATGCAGGAAATAAAGATCGTTCCGGTCAAGCTGCGGCTCAGCATTTATTGATAAGTCCCTGGGGAGCCAGTAATGGCTGGGGCGCCGTTGGAATTTCATCCACAAGAGGATTAGAAGCAACTTTTACTAATGTAGCCGGAATGGCATTTGCAAGTAAAACCGAGATAGGTTATACCAATACATTGTATTGCTACGGTTCAGGTACTATGTTAAACGCTTTTGGTATTGTCCAATCTTTGGGAGTAAGTAAAAGTGGTGACCCGAGAGGTCATCTTGGTTTATCAGCCATGATTATGGATGTTGGCGATATTGTAACAACAACCGTTAATAATCCTGAAGGTGGATTGGGAACTTTCTCTCCCATGCTCATGACATTGGCGTTATCGTATGCAAAATCATTTTCTGATCAAATTTTTGCAGGTGCTACGGTAAAATTAATAAATGAAACAACATCCGATATTACCGCTACCGGCTTTGCTATCGATGCAGGTGTACAATATATAACCGGTAAACATGACCAATTTCAAATCGGTGTAACGTTAAAAAATATCGGACTACCGATGTCTTATAAAGGCGATGGTTTGGATTTCAGAGGATACGTGGAAGGGTCTTCTTTATTACAAACATTCTCCAATCGCTCTCAAGCGTATGAAATGCCCGCTTTGTTATCCTTAGGTTTATCGTATGATTTTTTGTTTGGAAATAAATCGAATGCCAGTTCATTAGGTACTACTCAGCAAAATGAACGCATTACTCGTAATAATTCAAAACATAGAATAACTTTAGCAGGAGCTTTTGTTTCCAATGCGTATTCTAAAGACCAATTTATTGTAGGCTTAGAATATGATTTTTCTAATTATTTTCAGTTGAGAGGTGCTTATACAATAGAACCGGGAATGTGGACAAACAACACAAGTGTGTATATGGGTCCTTCCTGTGGAACAAGTATTCTTATCCCTCTCGGAAAAAAATCAAAATCGCGGATTGCTATAGATTATGCTTACAGATTTACCGAAAAATGGCAAGGAAGTCATTCTATAGGTGCAAGAATCATTTTATAAACAAAATTAGCCTTTTAAAATAGAAAAGGTACAATATTAAATTAATAAAGAAAAGTACATAATAGAGATACTTTTATAGTGTCTCTATTATTTAATTATCTAACATATGGGAAAGCTTAAATATTATTCAGAAGAAGGTTTAAACGTTTTAAAAGAAGAATTAAATCAATTGATGTACGTCGAACGTCAAAAAATTTCTCAACAAATAGCAGAAGCTAGAGATAAAGGTGATTTATCGGAAAATGCAGAATACGAAGCTGCCAAAGAGCAACAAGGCTTGCTGGAATTAAAAATAAGTAAGTTACAAGAGTTAATTTATAATGCTCGTGTCTTGGATGAATCAAAAATGGATAATTCAAAAGTACTCTTGTTCTCATCCGTAAAAGTTATAAATAAAAATTTGAATAAGGAAGTTACTTATACTATCGTACCTGAAACGGAAGCCGATATTAAAACGTTAAAAATTTCCGTAACCTCTCCAATTGCCAAAGGTTTATTAGGGAAAAGTGTGGGAGAAGAAGTGGAAATTATGGTTCCTGCCGGAAAATTAATCTTTGAAATACTCGAAATATCACGATAAAAGAATAATGTATGGATACAATTTTCACCAAAATCATCAAAGGAGAAATTCCTTCCTATAAAATAGCGGAAGATGATAATTATTATGCTTTTTTAGATATTAATCCATTGGCAGAAGGTCATACTTTAGTAATTCCCAAATATCCTACCGATTATATTTTCGATATGGACGATGCAAGTCTCGCCGGCTTGATTGTTTTTGCCAAAAAAATTGCGCGGGCATTGGAACAATATATTTCATGCAAACGCATTGGAATGACCGTAATAGGTTTGGAAGTACCTCATACGCACATCCATTTAGTTCCTATCAATAAGGTGCATGATATAGATTTTAAAAAACCTGCGTTGAAATTATCTCCGGAACGATTTCAAGAAATCGCAACAGGTGTTGCTAAGTATCTCGAATAAATAACCTTACTATTAAAATAAATATTTATATGCCTAAAACAGCTGTTGTCATTTTAAATTGGAATGGAACAAAATTTTTAAGGCAATATTTACCTTCTGTGGTCGATTATTCTTTACCATCGGCAGAAGTATTTGTGATAGATAATGCCTCTACCGATGAATCTATAGCATTTATACAGCAAAATTTTCCACAGATACATATTGTTACAAACGATAGGAATTATGGTTTTGCACAAGGCTATAATGAAGGGTTGAAACACATTGATGCGGAATATTATTGTTTATTGAATTCTGATGTCGAAGTAAGTCCCGATTGGTTAGAGGGGATTATTTCTTTCATGGACAATAATAAAGACGTGGCGGTCTGTCAGCCGAAATTATTATCGTATTTGCATAAAGATGAATTTGAATATGCCGGTGCTGCCGGCGGTTTTATTGATAAATACGGTTATCCTTTTTGTCGCGGCCGACTATTTACATGCATGGAAAAAGATAAAGGACAGTATGATGATATTGCTGAACTTTTCTGGGCAACAGGAGCTTGTATGTTTGTTCGTTCCGATATTTATCGTTCACTTGGAGGTTTAGACGATGATTTTTTTACACATATGGAAGAAATCGATTTCTGTTGGAGAGTGAAAAATGCGGGTTATAGAGTGATGTGTTATCCCAAATCAGTTGTATACCATTACGGCGGAGGTACCTTACAAACAGGTTCTCCCAAAAAAACATATTATAATTTTCGTAATAATCTCATCATGTTATATAAAAATCTTCCGACACATAGATTGTTTCCTGTGTTTTGTATGAGATTTTTCTATGATATTATCGCTGCTTTACGTTTCCTTTTTGATAGTGGTATTCGTGATTTTTTTGCCGTTTTTAAAGCGCATCTTTCGTTTATAAAAGGATTTAAAAAAAGCGTTGCAAAACGAAGAATGCTACAAAACAAGCCATATTGTACAAAGATGTACAAGAAAGATATCATTCTTCAATACTTCTTTTTAAAGAAAAAGAAATATTCGGATTTGAATCCAAACGATTTTTATTAATAGAGTTCGAGAGTTTAACTATTCGTTTTTTTAATTTTATACCATTTTTGCAGATGCAAGAATTTTCATCAAAACTACTTGAAAATACAGTAACACAATTATCCAAATTGCCCGGAATCGGCAAACGAACAGCTACGCGCTTGGCATTGTATTTATTACAAAAACCGACAGAAGAGGTAGACATATTAACCGATGCCATTTCACGCATGCGCCATGAGATTTTTTTCTGTAAAAATTGTCATAATATTTCCGATCAAGAGGAATGTGAAATTTGTCGGAACAACGCAAGGAATAAATCTCAACTATGTGTTGTGCAAGATATAAGAGATGTAATCGCCATAGAAAACACCCATGTGCACAATGGTGTGTATCATATTTTAGGGGGCATCATTTCTCCAATGAACGGCATAGGTCCCGGTGATTTACACATGGAATCTTTATTTGAAAAAGTTAAAAAAGGAATGATAAGCGAAATTATCATTGCATTGCCAACGACCACCGAAGGAGATACGACAGCCTATTATATTTACAAACACATTACGGCAGAGAATCTTTCTGTTAAAGTTACCACCATCGCACGTGGTTTATCGGTGGGCGATGAGTTGGAATATGCCGATGAGCTTACCTTAGGACGTTCGTTGCTAAATAGAATCGATTTCGAATTGTCTATCATGAAAAAGTAATTACATGCATACGTTGATGTATTTTTTTACGCAAAGCATATTGATTACTTTTTTAGTAATCATGATGATGATGTTAATTGAATACGTGCATGTTAAAACTAACGGCAAGCTGGAATCATTAATGCAACGGCAAAAAGGATTTCAAATCGTTCTTGCTGCTTTTCTGGGATTGATTCCGGGATGTATGGGTGGTTTTGCGGTTGTTTCGCTTTTTACTCATCGTATCATTGGCTTTGGTGCTCTCTTGGCTGCGTTAATTGCTTCTTTTGGGGATGAAGCTTTTTTTCTTTTTTCATTCCGGCCTCTCCAAGCGGCAATACTCTCCGGAATATTATTTACTATAGCTGTAATTTTCGGTTTTACCGTAAATAGCATTCCTTTTTTCAATAAAAAACATACATTAAATAAGAATCATCTTCAAATTCACGCAGAGAATTGTTTGAAACATTCAACTTCTCAACCAAATAAGAAATATGAACTCGGATGGAAGCGATGCCTTGTGTTAACTGCTATCGCTCTTTTTATAGTAGCAGTGTTTACACAATTTATAGGACATGCTCATGTGGATTTTCTCCCTTCCGACAATCATTTACATCATGAAGCAGCATCTTCCGGTTTACTATGGGGATTGTCGACAGAGCAATTTATTTTTATTAGCCTATCGATGGTAGTGTTTCTGCTTATCGGTTTGGTAAATAAGCATTTTGTAGAAGAGCATATTTGGAACCATGTAATAAAAAAGCATGTGTTGAAAATATTTATCTGGACGTTTTTAATCCTTTTTTTTATAGATATACTTCTGGAATATATTCCTTTGCAAGAAAACCTTCCCAATTCGTTTGGGAAAGTGCTATGGGTGGGAATGGCAATTCTTATAGGTATTATACCACAATCCGGTCCTCATTTGTTGTTTGTTTTTTTGTTTTTAGAGGGTATTATCCCCTTTAGTATATTGTTAGCTAATTCAATAGTTCAAGAAGGACATGCCGGACTTCCACTTATTGCGGAGTCGCCAAAATATTTTGTTTGGATAAAAGTCATTAAAATTATCGTCGCTATTATCATTGGAATGATGGGAGTGTGGATAGGATTTTAATATAAAAAAGGCTTCTTATGAGAAAATATAGCTTGTTTCTCGTTATGAATGGGGCAATAGTGTAACATAGAACAGATAGACAAAGAGTTAAAAAATACGCGAAAACAATAATTGTGTAAGAAAAAAATGTACTTTTGCAATCACATATTGGCGAGGTAGCTCAGTTGGTTAGAGCGTCGGATTCATAACCCGGAGGTCACGAGTTCAAC